>Ga0310834_100406_pt1 | contig 51748 bp, 56 predicted proteins | sample SM_ome_2_FD_201314 | JGI IMG/M metagenome (GOLD analysis project Ga0310834, IMG submission 201314) | Sorghum-adapted microbial communities enriched on stacked mutant (SM) sorghum from Joint BioEnergy Institute, Emeryville, California... ...
ACGAGCGATTGCAGGCAAAACTAAACGGCCTCAGTCCCATGGAATTCAGGACCAAGGCCGCTTAACCGATTTTTATTTTTTGTACTGTCTACTTGACGGGGGTCAGTTCAGAACCCGCCTTCGGAACAGCCTTTTTCCCTTTCGAACCCTTGATCCGCTCAGCCGAAAATCGCGTCGATGACCGGTTTCGTATGGCCGCCCGGATACATCAGGTAGAGCAGCACGTAAACGGTGATGCCGGTGATCGCGGTGATAAACCAAACGACCGAGGTCACGCGTCCCCATTTCCGGTGTTTGCCGAAATTTTGGCGAAACGCCAGCGTCAGCGTCGTGAGCCCGAACACGGCAGCAACCGTTGCCAGCACGATATGAAAGATCAGGAACACCTGATAAACCGTCTTCAGGCTTTCCGGTCCGCCCCAGGTCGTATTGCCGATAAAGATCGTCCGGGACACGTAGATGATAAAGAACAACAGCGCGGCCACCGCGGCCACGAGCATCGTTTTCTCGTGCGCGTTCCGCTTGCCGACGATGATAAACCGCCAGCCGATCGCAACGAGAATCGCGCTTATCGCAATGAGGCTTGTGCTGATCGTTGGAAAAATTTCGTACCAGGTCATGTCCCGATTCTCCCGCTCAAAATAAGGTAACAACTGACTCCATTTTACCTTCCCGCCGGACGTTCAGCAAATGTTCGAACGTTTCTTCACACATTGTTCAAACGTCCCGAAGCCGAGCGATCGATCGCCGGGTCTTCCTCCTGCGCCCTTTCCTTGCGGAACCATTGCATGAACACGGCATAAAGCGCCCAAATGTTGATAAACTCCTGGAGCAGCTTCATAATGATGCCGCCAAGCTGTTGGTCCTCCCGGCCCGTCATCAGATTAAAGAACGCGGGACCCTGGAACTTCTCGAGCAGTCTGCCCGGATCGCCGGAAACGCAATAGCCCATGGCCTTCGCCCAGACCTGCGGATCGTTGTATACCGCAAACAAGGGCTCGCCCGCAAAAATGATCAGCACGCAGGCGGGCGTAAGCAGCAAGCCGTTGGCGAAAATATAGCCGAGCTTGCGCAGGGACGTAAGCCTCGACCATTCCGGAACCGGGCACTGGACATGCCACCAGTTCAATAAGGCGGCTGCAAGCAGCAGCACGTAGAAGGAACCGTGGATGAAGTAACGGACCATAATCCAGTCGTGAATATCCGGCATGTGGTAAAACGAAAACAGCAGATTGAAGGCGAACAAGCCGAACAGCGGATTGGCAAGAAAACGCAGCGGCCGCCAGAACTTGCGGTCGAATGCCCAACGCCACAGCCATCCCGGAATCCCGTACAGCAGCATCGGCGGCACGGCAATATAGGAAATCGCCATATCGGACATATGGAACGTGAACATCAGATGTCCCAGCAGACTAAGCGGTCCCCCATGCACAAGGTAAAGCAGCAGGATGGCGAAATAGAAAACGGCCTGCCTGCCGATCGGCACCGCTTCCCCGCCGAACCATCCCCTCCACGGACCGACGACAAAGGCGTACAGCGTTGCGACCAGCAACATGAAGATCATAAAAAAAGGACTCCACAAGTCGCTGAACGAAAAGTATTCCAATCCCTGCATCCCGATCCCTCCTTTCACCAGACGCGCAAAAATGGAAAAAAAGAGGCGGAACGACGGCCGCCTCTTTGCAGTTTAACCTGTTACGATTACCACCATACCCAATATAAGGCCATGATGACCATCAAGAATACCACAAAACATCCGGACACGATCCCGATAATCGGGAACAAATGCCCTTTATCCTTCATGTGCATCCAGAAAGCCAACTGGACAAACACCTGAACGATGGCCATGGCCACAAGGATGATGTAGGTAAAGGTAGTGTTAATTTCGCCGGCGGCGACCGCGGCAAACGCGATAACCGTCAGCGCCAGAGACAGGATAAACGCAACGATATGCTTTTGCGGGCCTTCCGTTCTATGACGCTTCGCGCCGCCTTCGGAAGTCGAATGATGGCTCGACATGGGCTTAACCTACCTTTCCCATCAAATATACAACGGTGAAGATGAACACCCATACGACGTCGATGAAGTGCCAGTAAATCGCCGACACGTAAATTTTCGGAGCGGTGACGACGGTCAGGCCTTTCTTGAAGATTTGCAGAATGAGCAAACCGATCCACAAAACCCCGAACGCCACGTGCGCGCCGTGAAAACCGACCAGCGTATAGAACGAGGAGCTGAACGCGCTCGTCGTCATCTTGTGGCCTTCGCTGACGTAGGTGTTGAATTCGTAAATTTCGAGGCCGAGAAACGCCAGGCCGAGCACGATCGTGGCGATCAGCCAGCCGACCATTTCCTTGACCTTGTGGCGGTGCATCGCCTGAACGGCGAACACGCTCATGAGACTGGAAGTCAACAGGATCATCGTCGCGGCGAAGACCATCGGCAGTTCGAACAGATGCTGCGGGCTCGGCCCGTCTCCGATATTGTGACGAAGCGCAAGGAACGCCGAGAACAGGGTGCCGAACAGCGCGGTTTCCGCGCCGAGGAACAGCCAGAAGCCGAGGATTTTGTTGCGGCCTTCCAGCGTCGCCTTCTCCGGCTCGTGAGGCAGTTGGCCTTCTGCGTGTTGATGCGTGCTCATGCGGTCACCCCTTTCTCCTGTTCATGCTCTTCGATATGGAAACCATGGTCGTCAAATACCGAACGCAGCAGCATGCAAATCAGCGTAACGGCAAGGCCGCCGATGGCGAGGAACAGCTTGTCGTAAATGAACCCGAAGCCCGAGATGAACAGGCCGACGCTCATGACGAACGGAAGGATCGACGGAGACGGCATGTGAATCGGTCCCGGCGGCTCTGCCGGCGTCATCGCTTTTTTGCCTTCCATTTTCTCTTTCCACCAAGCGTCGTAGCCGCGGACAAGCGGAATTTGCTTGAAGTTGTACTCCGGCGGCGGCGAAGGAATCGACCATTCGAGCGTACGGCCGTCTTCCCACGGGTCGTTCGCGGCGTTGGGCCGCTTCAGCGACGTTACGGCAATGTTGATCAGCATCACGATCGTGGCAATGCCCATCAGGATCGCGCCGATCGTACTGATCAGGTTCATGCCGTTCAGGCCTTGGCCGTCCAGGTACGTCCATACGCGGCGCGGCATCCCCAGAAGACCGAGGAAGTGCTGCACGAAGAACGTCAGGTGGAACCCGATGAAGAAAGTAAAGAACGTGATTTTGCCCAGCGTCTCGTTAAGCAGCCGTCCGAACATCTTCGGCCACCAGTAGAACATGCCGGCGAAAATGCCGAACATCAGACCGCCAACGATAACGTAGTGGAAGTGCGCTACGACGAAGTACGTGTCGTGATACTGGTAGTCGGCCGGCGCGGAAGCCAGCATAACGCCGGTGACGCCGCCCATGACGAACGTCGGAATGAACCCGATGCCGAACAGGGAGGCGGCGGTGAAGCGGATCGAGCCGCCCCACAGCGTAAACAGCCAGTTGAAAATCTTGATGCCGGTCGGCACCGCGATCAGCATCGTCGCGATGGAGAACAGAGCGTTCGCCACCGGGCCGAGACCGGTCGTGAACATGTGGTGCGCCCAGACCATGAAGCCGAGGAAGGCGATCAGGACGGTAGCGAACACCATCGAGCTGTAACCGAACAAGCGCTTGCGCGAGAAGGTGCTGACGACTTCGGAGATGATGCCGAAAGCCGGCAGGATCAGAATGTAAACCTCAGGGTGACCGAACACCCAGAAGATGTGTTCCCACAACACGCCGCTGCCGCCAGCGGCCGTCTCGAAGAAGTTCGCAAAGAACAAACGGTCGAACATCAGCGCAACAAGACCGACGGTAAGTACCGGAAACGCGAAAACGATCAAAGCGGACGTGATGAAAATCGTCCAGGTGAACATCGGCATCCGCATGAAGGACATGCCCGGCGCCCGCATGTTGATGATGGTGGCCATGAAGTTGATGCCGCCGAGCAACGTCCCGATCCCGGCAATCTGCAGACCGAGAACGTAGTAATCGACGCCCGCTCCTTCGCTGTAGGTCGGGCTGGCAAGCGGCACGTAGGACGTCCATCCGGCGTCCGGCACGTGGCCCGTAAACCAGCTGATATTCAGCAGCAGGCCGCCGAAGAAGAAGGTCCAGAAGCCAAGTGCGTTCAGAAACGGAAACGCGACGTCGCGCGCCCCGATTTGCAGCGGGATGACCGCGTTCATCAAGGCGAACAGCAGCGGCATCGCCGCAAGGAAAATCATCGTCGTACCGTGCATCGTGATCAGTTCGTTAAACGTATCGGCGGAAACAAAATTGTTCATCGGCTTGATCAGCTGAATCCGGATCAGAATCGCTTCCAGTCCTCCGATAAGGAAGAACAGCCCACCCGCGATTAAGTACAGGATGCCGATCTTTTTATGGTCGACGGTCGTCAGCCAATCCATTAAGCCCCGATAACGCTTGACTGTGTGCGCATGAGCAGCCAAAGCCGCGTCCCCCTTCATTCACCCGTCATTTAATATTCAAGCTTGTTGTTTGCCAGGTATTCCGCAATTCCTTTAAGCTCGGCATCCGTCAACTCCAGATCCTGAGCTTTGGGCATCATGTTGCCCGGCTTAACCTTCTGAGGATCGGTGATCCATTTGATCAGGTTGTCGACCACAGGCGCTTCGTCGTTGAACAGAATGCCGCCGACCGTCAGCCTGCTTCCGATGCCTGTCAGGTTCGGCGCGCTGGACCCGGTGCTTGTTTCGCCGATTGCGTGGCAGGTCAAGCACTTGTTTTGGAACGCCGCCTTGACGGCTTCGTCTTTCGGCATTTCAACCGGAGCCTTGATCGCCGCCACCCAACGGTCGAACGAAGCCTGATCAACCGCTTTGGCCTTGAAGTCCATCAAGCTGTGCGAAGGGCCGCAAAGCTCGGCGCACTTGCCGCGGTAGACGCCCTCTTTGTCGAACTCCAGGTACATCTTGTTCGTCAGGCCGTCGTTGTTGTCCATCTTGCCGCCGATCGACGGAATCCAGAAGGAGTGCTTGACGTCGGCGGTAGTGAGTTCGAACTGGATTTTCTTGCCGGTCGGAACGACAAGCTCCTGAGCGGTGGTAATGCCCAGATCCGGATATTCGAATTCCCACCAATATTGATGGGCCGTTACTTTAACCTTAAGGGCATTCGGATCGTTGGAATAATCCTTGGACAAGCCGAAAACGGTCGAAATCGTCGGCACGCCCAGAATGATCAGCAGGATGATCGGAATAACCGTCCAAATAATTTCAAGCTTATGGTTACCTTCCACCTGCTTCGGAATGCTGTTGTCGCCTTTGCGCCGCCGGTAACGGATCAGCACATAAATACAGATGGTGAAAACCACGAGGACAACCAGCGACATGATGCCGATCGAAATCTTCATCAATTCCAGCTGCTGCCGTGCGACAGGACCTTGCGGGTTCAACGCGGACAGGTCTTCCCGCCCGCAAGCCGAAAGAACCAGCGCCATCCCTGCCATCAGCGGAAGTAACCGCTTCATTACACGCCACCGATTCATCATTTTCAACCCCACTTTGACGTTTTCATAGGCTGCCAATAATAGGAAATCTGGCGGCAGACTACGTGTTGCGCAAGATGTGTGACCAAATTTTGACGTTCGCAATCACTTTAATAACTATAAGGATTCGTGTATCATTTTGTCAACGTTCACAGAACAGTTCACAAATTGTTCTCAAAACTGTCAAAAACGTTGCGGATCAAGGGATTTCAACCGCGCCTCCTCTTTACTCTCCCGTGATTCTTCGGGTGCCCCCGCCCGGGGCCGAACTCCCGATCAAGCCGTTTTTTCTTCCCTCAAAGATTTGCCAACCGCTCCTTGTTTTATGTATCGGGCATGTACATACTTTGAACCTGCGGCGCGAACAATATGCGCAATCGCTCCATCTAAGGGGAGGAACAACGATGATACGCCGATGGCTAGTTTGCGGCGTCGCTCTCGCGATCGCCTGCGCCGCGTCCGGCTGCAACTACAAGGCTCATTTTCAACGCAGCGCCTACGATTATTCCAGCCGCGCGCATCACGATCCGAAAATGCAGACGGCCCGTTCTTACGGATCGACGACCCGAGATCCTAAGCAGCATGAAAACCGTTATTTCAAGTACGATTCCAAGCTTTCCTATAAAGTGCGCGCGCTTCCCGGGGTCAGCTCCGCCATCGTTATGGTGACGGACAAGAACGCCTATGTCGCCATCTTGACCGATTGGTCGGCTACGGGCACCAAATCGCACGGCGGACCGATGACCAAGGAACAGGACAACTCGGGAACGACGGACGGCGTATACAACAACGATACCGGAAGCTCCAAGTGGAGCTATCGGCAAATGGTCTCGCCCTATAACTCCTACTTTTCCCACAAGGACCCGTCCGACTTGTCCACGGAGCTGAGGCAAGTGATCGGCGACACCGTCCGGAGAGCCAGTGGGCAAAAATATTCGGAAGTGCATATTTCCGCCAACCAGGAGTTCGTCAACCAGCTGCTCGAGTTTGCCAAAGCCGACTGGGCGCAACGCCCGCTGAAGCCCCTTCTTCCGGACTTCAACAGGCTGGTCCAGTACACGTTCGGCGGAGGCAACGAAGTGCCGGTTCCGCTTTACGAAAAAGTTCCGCAGAAATAAACGGTTGTCCGGCGACGTACGCGCCATTGAACCGAGCGAACGGACGGAGGCAGCTCATAAGTCAAATGACGGAGGAGCTATAAAGAAAGAATTGGCTTCTTATCAAAGAAGGAGATGGTAAATCCGGAAATGACACGTATTCCAAAAACAAATCCATTTTTGTCACAAAAAGAGCCGGCCCTCAAGTAGATTGGCTACTTACGGGCCGGCTCCTTTGATTGTTCAATCCGGATTTCAACCTTTATAAAAATACCGGACGGGACCATCCCTGCTGCGGCGAAGCCCCCGTTCCGGATCGGTCTTGTCGTTGTCTTAAGAAACCGTGGAATTCAATTTGTCCATCTCGCGTTCGACAAGCAAGGTCAATTCGTCCTCATATCCGCCCGTAACCCGGTATTTGCGGATATAGTCCTTGACAAACTTGCGTGGATCCTTGGGTCGGAAAATTCTAGTCAGCTCCACCAAACTTTCCTGAACTTCGTTGTGGCTTCGTTTCGCCATGACAATCCCTCCCAGCGGAACAAGTCCCGCAAGTTTTGCTTCTTACCTGCTGTCCACCCCGACTGCAACGAATTTTCAAAATTCTCGTTATTTTTATTATAACAGCTTTGCGGCCGGGTTGAAAGCAAAACCGTCAATATTGGGACATCTGGCGCATTTTCTCCGGGGAGAGAGGCAGCCTGCCTTAGGCCGCTCAATCCCGGACCTCAAACCGGTGTTTGGAACCCGAAAGGGTAAATTCGTCGCCCGGAAGCAGCTCGTAGATCCGGCCCGGAACGAGCCTTCTTCCGTCGGACAGAAACGTTCCGTTGGACGATCCATGGTCTTCCAGCAAAAAGGTCCTTCTGTCGGCCACATAACGGAGCGAGCAATGCTTGCGGCTGACGTCCCCGGCGTCGCTCGGGAACACGAGACCGCATTGCAACGCGTCCCGTCCGATATACAAAGCGCGTTCGGTCACCCGAAAGGAACTGCCGGCAAACTCGCCGTCCAGTCCGCAAAGCCTCGGCTCCCCTTCTGCGGCCTTCTGCGCGGGCTCCGGCCGCGCAGCGGGCGACGACCATTGCCGCGCATCTCCGGGAAGCGCCACGTCCATCGTTTGAAACAGACTATCACGCCGGTTGCCGTCCTTCTTGCCGAACGATTCAACGCCGGCCGTCTCCGCTTCGGTCGGCTCCGCGCTGAACGACTCTCCGCCATACGAATTTGCGCCGGCGGATGCTTCGAACCGCTCCTCCGCCGTTTCTTCGCCGGCAGCCGTCTGCTCGTCGCTGATTCCGCGGGATTGGTTCGTCATTTGCAGAAAGGCGATCACCGCGACAACCGCCACCACAATGCCGAACGCCATTGCCGCCAGAAGCGGCAGCGTCGCCATACCGGATTGAGCGCGAAATCCTTCGTACGAATCGGCTGCAAATGCGGGCGTAGTTCCCAGGCACAAGGCCCAAACGGCACCGGCAGTCGCAGCCCACGCCCGTCGACCGAACCGCCTGCGTCGGTCCACGACCGCTTTCATCACTTTCGTCCTCCTTTCCCTATATATACCGGATCGTCGGCGCAAAGGTTTCACCCCCTTACGAGATGCGAATAACGCAGATTTTTGTAAACGCTTACGTTTGTTTGGATAAAAATTCGCTTTCGGCGAGCGGGCTCGATTATAGTATACCCGAAACGGGAACTTCCGCACAACGAAAGCCGCTTTTTTTAAACCAACCTTTAAATTCCCGCCCAATCCCGCAAACCTCGCAAATCCGGCAAGCTCGGCTTACGGAACGACACCGTCAGCTTTCCCTCGCCCGCATGAACCTTTTCGATCTGAAGCCCCTTGGGCAAATGCTCGCCAAGCGGAACGGCAATGTCCCCAAGCCCAAGCCGCTCCCGGGGAAGCGAAACATTCTTGATTCTCGCTTTAACGGGCGTAGCGACAAGATAGGGGGGCTGCCAAGACAGACGGTATTCAACGACGGCGCCGGCCGGGATACGCGCTTTCCACCGGACATTGACGTGCGCGACGACCCGGTCCTCTTTCAGTTCGAACCTCGCGCCCGTGATCTCCAGATCGTCCGCCACTTCAGGATTGCGCGCCAGCGACGCTTTTGCCAGATTGTTGACGTCCGCTTCGGTGAGCGTAAGTTCCGTCGACAAGCGCCCGGCCATCTCCAACAAACGATCGCGCAGCGGCACTTCGGCGTAGATTAGGTCGAGTTCCTCGTCCGGAGCGATGTACAGATACGCCGCGCCCCCCGCTCCGGCCATGAGCAAAACGAGCGCAACGCATGTTATCAGCAGCTTTTTCACCGTCGGTCCTCCTTCCCGCATACGCTTGCGCGAATTTGCAACAATACGGATTGACTTCCGCCCTATGTAAGAGTATAACATTAAATAAATTGTACGTCGGAACCCGATTCGACCGTCCCATCGATCTAGGAAGTTCCATGCGCCGTTACGGATCGAAGTCCGTCCCTTCGGGGGCGGCTTTTTGTTTTCCGGAGCCGGTCGAATCGCACAGAACCCGAAAGGAAGGATTGCCGATGACCCATCCGCGCATTTGGACCGATACGCCAGTTCGTCTGGAAGACATCCTTCACGCCCACCGCGTGCTTCAAGGCATCGTCGTGCCGACCCCGCTGCAGCACAACCGCGGGCTGTCGGCCAAGTACGGCGGCAACGTGTTTCTCAAACGCGAGGACCAGCAGGTCGTGCGCTCGTTCAAAATCCGCGGAGCCTACCACCTGATCTCCTCCCTGTCCGAAGAAGAGCGCCGCAAGGGCGTAATATGCGCCAGCGCCGGCAACCATGCGCAAGGCGTCGCCTACTCCTGCCATTCGCTTGGCATCCGCGGCATCATTTACATGCCGACGACGACGCCCCGGCAAAAAATCAACCAGGTCAAAATGTTCGGCGGCGATAACGTGGAAGTGCGGCTCGTCGGCGATACGTTCGACGACGCTTACGCCGAAGCGGTCAGGCACAGTTCCGAGGAAGGGCTGCCCTTCGTTCACCCGTTCGACGATCCTCGCATTATCGCCGGCAACGCAACCGTCGGAAAAGAAATCATTGAAGCCAGCACCGAGCCGATCGACGTGCTGCTCGTTACCGTGGGCGGCGGCGGACTGGCCGCAGGGGTTGCCGCCTACGTCAAAACCGTCAGCCCGGCGACGAAAATCATCGGCGTGGAACCCGAAGGCGCCGCTTCCATGCTGCGCTCCCGGGAAAATCGGGAAGTCGTCACGCTCGAAGAGATCGACAAATTCGTCGACGGCGCGGCGGTCAAGCGGGTCGGCGACCTGACGTTCGCCATGTGCGACGAACTGCTGGACGACATCGTGGTCGTGAACGAAGGCCGCGTCTGCACGACCATTCTGGAGCTTTATAACGAGCATGCGATCGTGGCCGAGCCTGCAGGCGCGCTCCCGGTGGCGGCGCTCGCTTCGCTGGGCGACCAAATCGCAGGCAAAAACGTCGTCTGCATCGTCAGCGGCGGCAACAACGATGTCGACCGGATGCAGGAAATCAAGGAACGTTCGCTTATTTTCGAAGGATTGAAGCATTATTTCATGGTGAATTTCCCGCAGCGGGCCGGGGCGCTTCGCGAATTTCTCGACGACGTGCTCGGGCCGGACGACGATATCGTCCAATTCGAATATACCAAAAAGCACAACAAGGAAAACGGACCCGCCCTGGTCGGCATCGAGCTCAAAAACAAAGCCGATTACGAGCCGCTGATCGAACGGATGAAGCGCAAAGGGTACCGGTTCATGGAACTGAACAAGGATCCGCTGCTGTTTAATCTGCTTATTTGACGCTCAGTTGACAATGACTTAATAGTTGCCCGCTATGCTGATCTTGATTCCATTCGCTTGACGAACTCCGCCGGAGGAAGAAAGCTCACGGCGGAATTCCGTCCGGCGGGTTGGGGCACCATTCTGCTATGAAGACATTCGCCGCAGAAAGGACGGGCTTAACATGGCGGGAACAACGACAACGGAGGCGAGAGCCGCGCAGCTCAAATTGTGGGTGCTCTATGCCAGCTTCGGAGAAGGGCACTATCAGGCGGCCAGCGCTTTGAAAACGGGCTTCGAGCGGTTGGGCGTTCAAGACGTCCGGCTGATCGACCTGCTTGCAAAAGCCCATCCGAAGCTGAACGAAATCAGCCGGTTCATTTACCAGAAAAGCTACACGCTGTGTCCCAACGTTTACGGCTTCGTATACAACTTCACCAAAGACATGAGGCCGCAATCCGCATTGGCCCATTGGCTTCATTCGATCGGAGCGCAGACGCTGCGAAAAATGATCGAAGCCGAACGCCCCGATGCCATTATTCATACGTTCCCCATGCTTGCGCTCCCCCTTATCGACAGACGCAATCGCCTGAACATTCCCATGTACAACGTCATCACCGATTTCGACCTGCATATGCGGTGGGTTCATCCGCGGGTGCGGAAATATTTTGTCGCGACCGACGATCTGGCCCGCCAGCTCGCCGCAATCGGCATCCCGCGCTCCCGGATCGCCGTCACCGGCATCCCGCTCCGCCCGGTTTTCTCCCAGCCTAAGCGTCCCGAAGGCGGCGCGTTCCGCTACGGCCTCGATCCGGCGCGCCGCGTCGTGCTCGTTATGGCCAGGGCAATCGGCGCTCCGAACGTCATCGCCAAGTGGTGCCGCCAACTGATGGCCATGCACGACGTGCAGATCGCGATCGTTTGCGGACGCGACCGGAACCTGGAAAACGCCATGCGCCACGCGTTCGAAGCGGAAAGCCGAAACGTCTCCGTATTCGGATACGTAGAACGAATTGACGAGCTGATGGCGCTGTCCGATTGCATCATTACGAAACCCGGAGGACTGACGCTTTCCGAGGCCATCGCGGCCGGCCTGCCGATTTTCCTGTACCGACCGATACCGGGACAGGAGCTCGGCAACGCGCGTTATCTCGCTTCCAAAGGGGCCGCCGTCATCTGCAACACGCCGGACGGGCTGGCGCGCTCGGTTTCCGCGCTGCTTGCAAGCCGCGAACGGATGCGGGAGATGAAATCGTCTCTCGCCTCGCTGCGGAAGGAAACGGCCGCGGATCGGATCGCCTTGGATATTCTGCTAAATTTACCTATAATCAAGGTTAACGGGAACCGAGCCTCGGCGGGCGATGCCGTTGTCCCGCGGAGAAGAGCGCAGACCGAACCGCAACGGGCCGACGTCCCGCCCGCGCTTCGGTACGGGTTGCCCGTCCGCCCGGCCGATTCGGCCGAACGCGGCGAGTGACGGGAGGGAGGAAAACATGCCTGCGAACATCTCGGCGGCCAAGCCGCTGTTCCGTCCCGAAATGCCGCTTTACGGCGCCATTCTTTTTTTGACCGAGTTCATTCGCGGAGCGGTGCTCATCAGCTTTCTTCCGATCTACGGAAACAAAGCGCTCGGCCTGAACCTCGACGTCATCGGCATCGCCGTGTCGGCGCATTATGTGTCCGATACGATGGTCAAGCTGAGCATCGGCTATTTTCTCCATCGCGCGGCCGTCAAGCTTGTCGTCGGCTTCGGGCTGCTGGCCACGCTCGCCGGCATGCTGCTGGCGGGGTACGCCGAATGGCCCTGGCTGTTCATTGCCGCTTCCGCCCTGCTCGGCATCGGCATCTCGCCGATTTGGATCGTCTGCCTGTCGCAGGTGAAGGAGGAACGGCGGGCTACGCAGATGGGCATTTTGTATACGGTTTGGCTCGTCGGCCTCGGAACCGGGCCCGTCGCGTCGAACCTGCTGCTCGAGCGCGGCCTTGGGCTCGCTTATTGGGCGATGGTCGGGGTGTCCGTCGCGTCCTGCCTGCTGTCGCTCCTCATTCCCGCCGCATCGCAGGCGGAGGTGAGCGTTCTTCCGTTCGCCAAGCAGCTTGCGCAGCTTACGTCGCGGCTCCGGGAGATGAAGCCGCTGCTGCCCGGCATGGTCCTGCAAACCCTTGCCGCCGGGATGCTTCTCCCGATTCTGCCCAGCTTTGCCGGGAACCACTTGGGCATGAGCCCGTCGCAATACTCGATCCTGCTGTTTGCCGGCGGCGCCTTTACGGCGATCGGGCTCATTCCGATGGGGCGGCTGTCGGACCGCTACGGCAAGCAATGGTTCCTTGCCGCCGGTTTTTGCGTATTCGGGCTGACCCTGTTCGCCCTGACGCTCAAGCCGCCCGTCGCGCTTTCATTTGTGATGGCCGGCGTTCTGGGCGTCGCCTACGCGGCCGTGCTGCCCGCCTGGAACGCCCTGCTCGCCGCTTACGTTCCGCCGAATCAGCGGAGCCTTGGCTGGGGCGTGTTTTCCACCGTGGAAGGCCTGGGCGGCATGATCGGCCCCAGTATGGGGGGCCTTGCGGCGGCTTCGCTGGGCGAGCCGTTTGTCGTCGGCTTCGCCGGCGCGGTCTTTGTCGCCATTTGCATCGTCTATTTGCTTTTTCCATTTCGTCTGTTTCGCGGCTAGAAGCCGAAGCGGACTGCGTGAGGTACGATATGTTTCATATTGCGGAAGCGCCGCTGCTCCATCAGCAGTGGCAGGAATGGATTGCTTACGTGAAGAACATCCGCCTCGAGGACATCGGGGCGCTGCTGGACCGTTACTCGGCCCTCGGGCCGCTGCCCGGCATTTTATTGCCGCTGCTGGAAGCTTTTTTGCCCTTTTTGCCGCTTGTCGTCATCGTCGTGGCCAATGCGACGGCTTACGGATTGTGGTGGGGATTTTTCCTTTCCTGGATTGGCGTCAGTCTGGGGTCGTTTATCGTATTTATGCTTGCCCGCCGCTTCGCAGGCCGTTTCGGCGACCGGATCCGGCAGCGCATGCCGAGGATGGAGCGTTTTTTTTCCTGGATCGAGCATAAAGGTTTTACGCCGATTTTTGTGCTTTGCTGTTTCCCGTTCTCTCCTTCGGCGCTGATCAATATCGCATCGGGCATGTCCAAAATCAAAATGCATACGTTTCTGACTGCGATTTTGCTGGGCAAGGCGGTTATGATTTTTACGTTGTCGTTTCTCGGACACGATTTGCGGGCGCTTGTCGACCACCCCTGGCGGCTCGCCGTCGGAGCAACGTTGCTGTTTCTTCTTTGGCTGGTCGGCAAAAAGCTGGAGTCGCGCTATACGGGATAAGCCCGCCGGCGTCAAAACAAACCGGGGAATCCGCCGCCGCGGAGATATGGAAGATAATGCTCTTGCCCTGAAGGCTTGTGCCGCGATATGCTAGAGTTATCTTCTAACTACATAATAAAACTAGGAAACGATAACCTATGACGATTGGTTTTTTTGACTCCGGAATCGGGGGCCTGACGGTGCTGGCCGAGGCGCTGAGACGGCTTCCCGATCGGGATTACCTTTATATGGCCGACACGCTGCACGTTCCGTACGGGACGAAGTCCAAGGACGAAGTCAGGACCTATGTTCTGCAAATGGTCGAAACGATGATACAAGAAGGCATCGACGCGCTGGTGGTCGCATGCAACACGGCGACCAGCATCGCCATCGCGGAGCTGAGGGAAAAGTACTCGTTTCCGATCGTCGGCATGGAGCCGGCCGTCAAGCCGGCGGTGGAAATGAACCGCGCAACCGGGAAAAGGGTGCTCGTCTTCGCCACGCCGCTGACGCTGCAGATGCCCAAATATTATGCGCTCGTCTCGCGCGTGGACGGCGACGGAATCGTGGATTCTCTGCCGCTGCCGGAGCTTGTGCGCCACTGCGAGGCGCTGCAGTTCGACAAACGCGTCATGACCGAATACTTCCGCGAAAAGCTGGCTCCCTTCGATCTCGACCGTTACGGCATCGTGGTGCTGGGATGTACGCATTATCCTTACTACAAAGGGATTCTCCGCGAAATTTTGCCGCCGCACATCGGCATCGTCGACGGCAACGTCGGCACGGTGAAGCGGCTGGCGGCGCTGCTGAACCGGTATGGCATCCCAAGCGGCGGCGGAAGCGGAAAGGTCCGGTTCATGTGCTCAAGCGGCGATCCCGCTTATTTGGACAAAATGCAGACGGCGCTGGCGATCTATCGGCAAAATATCCTCGAATCGGACGATTGAGGAAGCCATTGCCCCGATCTTGGCACGGGCCGAGGCCGGAATTCCCGATTATGGGAATCCGGCCTTTTGCCGTTTGAATTCCGTCCGCGCCTGCCTGTCCCGGCCGTTCAGGCATAACCTCGACGGCGCGGTGGCAACCTAGACGTTGACGTACAAAATTCACAGCCCGAGGGGGAACCGCCAATGTCCGGCGAACAGCCGTCCGCAGCCCAGAAGGAAGCGAGCCGCGCCCAATCCGAAGCCGACCAAGGCAAAGGCGGCAAGGCCCGCGCCAGCCGCCTTCAATCGCAGGCCGACCGCGCGGCGGTGCCTAAGCACGGCCAGTAAAAACGAATCGCCGCCTGCCTTGTAACGAAAGACCAAGATCGTGTTAACGAGGTGCATAAACCGATGAGCGACGACAGCATGCCGCCGATGTCCGGCGAGCCGGTGGAAACCGACGGCGTCTACCGCAACGAGTGGGGACGCGAAGTGGAGCTGGACCGCGGCGATTTGTTTCCCGCGGATTCGCAGCTCGGAACGACCGAATGGGAGCTTACCGAATTCCGCTTCGACAACCATCACGAAGGCCGGACGGACCCCCGGCTCGTTCCGAAGAAAAACGATATCAACAAAATGGGCAAAATCGAAAATCCCCGCCGCCAAATCGACCGCGGCAAAAAATGATCCAAAAAAAACGGGTGCTTCGCCCTTGTCCGGGGAATGCACCCGTTTTTTCATCCGGCGATCGTACGCGCAGCCGCGTTGCCGTCCGGCTTAACTGTCCTTGCCGTCCGCCTCGCGCTGGAACCAGTGGTCCATCAGCTTGTCCAGCCGCCGCAGACGGTCTTCGTACGCGAACAGCGCCGACGTCACGACCAGCAGCCGGGCCCGCACCGTCACCTCGGTCTCGCCCTGCGCGGCGATGCGGGCGCGAAGCTTCTCGTCGAACTCTCCCTCCGCCGCAATCATCTCGGTCAGCCGAACGCCCGACTCCTCGGGCGGCGCCGCGAGAGCCGCACTGGGCTTCAGCTTTCCGTCCCATTTCCAAAGCAGCTGCTCGTGATACCCGCACAGCATTTCGATATGATCGTCCACCATCCGGTTCCATGCGGGATCGCTCGGCACGGCGAAGTATTGCTCCTCCACCGCTTCGATCAGCTCGTACCCTTTTTCCAGCGTCGTCAGCATTTCCTTGTACATTACCAGCAGCCGGGCTTTGCGGGCGCGGGAACGTTTCTTCCACACCCGCTCCTCCGCGAACATGCGGTAGTAGTCGTCCAGCTTGTGCAGCAGCTTGCGCAGTTGGTCCTGCTCCTGGCGGAAGACGTTCTCCTTCATCTCATTGGACACCGACGTGCGCAGCAAACGGGAGAGCATAGCCTGCGCCTCCTGCACCTGGCGCACGAACCGGCTGCGATGCCGCGGCGGCGCGACGGCGACATTGACGGCAAATGCGCAGGCGATCCCGATCAGCAGCGAGATCACCCGGTCCAGCGCCGTCGGCCAGCCCTGGTTCTGGGCTTCCATAATAATCACGACGGTCACCAGGGTCAGGCCGATCGTGTCTTCGATTTTCAGGCGAATGCACAGCAAAATGACCAGGATGCAGACGAGCCCGACCGAGATCGGCGTACTGCCGACCAGCCAATAGGCCGCAATGGCGATCGCGGTTCCAAGCACGTTGCTCTGCAGCTGGTCGAGCACCTGCATCCAGCTTCGGTAAATCGAGGGCTGCACCGTAAAGATGGCCGCCACCGCCGCCAGCACCGGAGAATCCAGCCCGACCAGTTCTCCGAACCACAGTGCGACCGCGACGGCGAGCCCGGTTTTAAAGACGCGAGCTCCGATTGTCATGCTTCCGTTCCTTCCCTGCTCAAAATCACGTCAACGGCAGCCGCCTCCCGGCCGTTCACGAGCAGCGCAAGCTTGTGAACGCCGGGCAAGTGGCGCCGGGTTGAAAGATCGGCGAACGCATGCCGCCTCTCTCCGGCAAGCCTGCCTCCGCCTTCCACCGTCCGTTCGGCCAGCTTGAACAGCTTGCGGAACGAGCGTCCGCCGGCTCTCGGGTAATCGACGGCCAGCTCCAACCGAAGCTTTGCCGCCTCTTCCCCGCGATGCCGCACCGCGTAGCGCACGGCGACCGATCCCCCGATCGCGAGCTCCCGCGGCCGGGCGTCCCACGTTTCGACTTCGACCGACAGCCCCGCGTCGGGACTTAACCCGAACAGCGCAAGCGCTTCGGGGTGCGCCGCTCTGCGGATCAGGCTCCGCAAGCCGTGGCGGAGCACGCTGTCGGTCCGCTCGTTGCGGCCGTACCACATCTTGGCGAGCTCCAGCACCCGCTGCGGGTGATCTTTGGAAATGTCGTTCAGGTTGTTGGCGACGCTCTTGCGAACATACGCCGACGGGTCGGCCTTAAGCCGGTCCAGAATCGGAATGATCGGCTTCGGATCGCGCCTGAATTCCGGCAGCGCTTCGGCCCAGGGCAGCCTCGGACGGCAGCCCTCGCTCGCCAGCCTGCGCACGTGCTCGTCCGGATGGTCGGCCCACTTCCGCATCTGCGCCATCATCCGCTCCGGATCGCGCCTGATGAACGGCCGAACGGCAAACTCGGCGCTGGACAGCGCCGTAAAGCGCTCAAGCGCCCGTATCGACCGGTCCCAATCGTTAAGGCCGTAGCAGGCCACAAATTCGGGAAAAAACAAATACGGGAACCCGCGGCATTCGTCCGCAATTTCCTCCAATATCGCCAAAGCGGCGGGATATTCGGCCGGGAGAGCCGCCCCGAGGCTGAGCGCGATGCGCCGGATGCGCCCCTTCAGCTCCAGGCTTTCCCAACCGTCCCCCAGCACCGATTCGCAGAACCGGTCCGCATCGAAAGCGGCCCATTGCCGCCGCACCCGTTCCGCGAACGCCGTCAGAAATGCCTCGTTATATATCGCTTTTAACGGTTCTGCCACAGCGGTTCCTCCTACGGTATTGCCACGCCATTCGCATCGCAAGCAACCCCCATTATAGCATGTCCGCCGGCCAATTTCCCGACATCGGCACGGACTGCGCGGGGCGCAGGAGAGAAAGCGGATACGGGCGGCCGGCTTGCCGGCGTCCGTCCTGCCCGAGCCCGTGCGAAGCCCGCAAGATCGGCGGCGGCGCAATCGCGGTCAAGCGCTGCCGGTTCGCCGGGCACTGTGGAACGCCGGGCCGCGCCGCCCGGTCAGCCGCTTCTGGCGGCCACGGGGACTTCGGGATAACGGAACGGCAGCCGGATCTCGAAGGTCGTGCCCTGTCCGACCTTGCTGTTGACGAAGATCTGGCCCTCGTGGTTGTCGACGATTTTGTAGCTGACCATAAGCCCGAGTCCGGTTCCTTTCTCCTTGGTCGTATAGAAAGGCTGCCCCATTTTGGCCAGCTGGTCTTCCCCGATTCCCGGCCCTTCGTCGGAAATCCGGACCACCACCAAATCCTCTTCGCGGAACATCGCCACGCGGATCGTTCCTCCGTCCACCATCGCCTCGATCGCGTTTTTGATAACGTTGATGAACACCTGCTTGATTTGATTTTCCACGCCGTATACCCACAGCACGTCGCGGCTGAAGTCCGATTCGATGACGATATTGTGCAAAATCGCCTGCGCCTCAAGCAGCGTGATCGTATCCCTCATCATGTTGCGCGCGTCGTAGTACGAAAAATCATGCACCTGCGGCTTGGCCAGCATGAGCAGTTCGCTGACGATTCCCTCGATCCGGTCCAACTCCGAATTCATGATCTCGTAATAGATGCTCTCCCGCCTGCCCGTGGCGATCAGCTGCAAAAAGCCTTTCAGGGAGGTGAGCGGGTTGCGGATCTCGTGCGCGATGCCCGCGGCCAGTTGTCCAGCCACATACAGCTTCTCGGAATTGATCAGCAGCTCCTCGTTCTTCTTGCGCTCCGAAATATCCCGGATGATGACCTGCACGGCCGGTTCGTTGTCCAGCGTCGTCATTGTCTCCACGATTTCCGTATGCAGCACGTTGCCCTTCAGCGTATACCACTGCTGTTCCAGCGGGCCGTTGCTGCCCGTAATAATCAAATTGTGCAGCCTCTCCCGCACCGCATCGTGATCGCTCGGACGGAGAAAGGCGTAAATCGGCCTGTTCAGCAGTTCCTCCGGTTGATTGGCTTCGAACATGCGCAGTCCGGCCGCGTTGACAAACGCCCATTTGTCCTGCTTGAAAATCGCGATCGTGTCGATCGAATTCTCGACCAGCAGGCGGTAGCGCTCGTCCATCTGGTTCATGCGCTTGTCGATGTACCAGGTTACCCAGGTGGAGGTGAGGATCAAAAGGGCTCCGATGCCCAGAATAAGCACCAAATAGCGGACGTCCTGGATGAGCTTGTCCAGGTTGTAGTAGACGGAGTATTCGACGGACAGCGCCTGCATGCCGATCCACTGCACCAGCAAGACCGACGAACCCAGCGTAAGGCTGGCCAGCCACTTGTACCGTTCCCCGTCCAGCTCGGCCATTTTGATCGCGGCGTACGTCCCCGTAAAAAGCAGCAGCAACGAAAGCGCGACTTTTCCTTTATCGACGGCAATTTGTTCGATGGGCTGTCCCAGCAGGGAGAAGTAATTCATGAAGCCGACGCCGAAGGCAAGAATCAGGCTGCCGATGAATTGCCGGAACCGGAAGGCTTCCTGAAGCGTCAGCATGACGAAGGCCATCAAGGCAAAAAAAATGTTGAACAACAGCGATATGGGCAAACTCCACGTAAAAAACAACGGGTCGCCGCTGGCGAGAATCGCTACGAAATGCTTCGTCCACATGCCTACGCCGAATACGAACGCCCCGCCCGTAAGCCAAAACAGCCGGAACGTATTGTTCGTCCTTTTCAAATTGCCCAGAAAGATAAACATCGTGTAAGATACGAGTATGCTGATGGCCAGCGCCAACAGCGGAAAAAGGACGAGCCAATAGGCTCCGTATTTATGCATGTGCGCTCCCTCGCGTCTCCGTGTTTGTTTTTAACAATTCGACGATTTTTTGCAAATTCCTTTCAAACTACTTCCAATATTGGAGGGGATTCGAGATGTTTCGCGACATGCTGAAGGAATTCAAAGCCTTTGCCGTCCGCGGAAATGTCATGGACTTGGCTGTTGGCGTCATCATCGGAGGAGCGTTTGGCCAGATTGTCAACTCGCTTGTCAACGACATCATCATGCCGCCGGTCGGACGACTGCTGGGCGGGATCGATTTCAAGGATTTGTTCTGGCGGATCGGGGAACTGCCGGATGGGTTCAAGGGCAACCCCCAGACGCTAGCCGACGTGCAAGCCGCCGGAGTGCCCGTTATCGCGTACGGCCAGTTTGTCAACGTCGTGATCAACTTCCTGATTATCGCGTTTTCGGTGTTTTTGATGGTTAAGGCCATGAATACTTTATCCCGTAAAAAAGAAGCCGAGCAAGCCCAAGCCGAACCTGCCGCGAAAGAATGCCCGTACTGCCTGTCCGTCATCCCGCTCGCCGCGACGCGCTGCGGACACTGCACCTCGGAGCTGCTTGAAGGCCGCTCCGTTGCGGGACCCGGTTGACCCGGCCCGGTGGTGACGCGTATGACCGAGTATTTGGACGTATACGACGAGCGCGGCAACCGCACGGGCACGGCGCTCCGCAGCGAAGCGCATGCGCTCGGCTTGTGGCATCGGACGTTTCACTGCTGGCTTGTCCGTCGCGGCGGGGACGGCAAAGCCTATGTATTGTTCCAGCGGCGCAGCGAGCGCAAGGACACGAATCCGGGACGCTGCGACATCACCGTCGCGGGCCACCTGGCGGCAGGGGAAACGGTCCGGGACGCCGTACGGGAGATGGAGGAGGAAATCGGCTGGTCCGTGCCGTTCGAAGCGCTCGTGCCGTTCGGCACCGTTAAGGAAGAGAACGCAGGGATGGCGGGCGGCGTCGGTTCATCGACCGGGAGATCAGCCATGTGTTCGGCTGCCTCGCTTCGCGGCCGCTAGAAGAGTTCCGCCTTCAGCGGGAAGAAGTCGCCGGCTTGTACGAGGCGGAAGCGGAACGGTTGATTGCCTTGATGGAGGGCAAGCGCGCCAGCATGGAAGTACGCGGCGCAGAAATCGCGGAGGGAGAAGAAGGGCTGCGTCCCGCAACGCTGACGCTGACGGCGGATCGCTTCGTCCCCCGCGACCGCGGTTATTACATTCGCGTATTCCGGTTTCTCCGCGAGCTGGCGTTGTCGGACAGCGGCGGATTCGGCAACGGGGGCTGACCCGTCCGCGCCAGGCGGACCGGCGTCCATTCGAGCTTGCCGTCCCGCAGCTTTCCTTCCCGCCAAATCCGCTCCGCCGGATGATAAAACAGCACTTCCAGACGGCCGTCTCCGTCCGTATCCCAGATGCGGAAGGGGCGGCCGTCGTCCATCGGGCCGTAGCGGCGGCTGTCGCCGACGACGCTCCATTCGAGCGACACGCCCCCGGCGTTTCCCCATTCAGGCGGGGTGCCCCCGTTTTGGGCCCTTTCGGGCGGGACGGTCTCGTTAGGCGGGCGTTCAGGCGTTGGGGAGTGCTTGTCAGGTGACCGTTCTGGCGGGACGCTCCCGGTATGTGCCCGTTTAGGCGGGGCGCTCCCGGTAGAATAGGACTTTTTAGGGGTACCCTCGATATGTTCACGTTCAGGCGGGTCACTCTCGGTATGGGAGCATTCCGGCGGTGGGGCGTCCCCGGCAGGTGACGATTCTGGTGAGACACTCTCGGTGTGTGCCCGTTTAGGCGAAATGGCCTCGGCGTCGCGCAGTCCGGTTTTCGACTCCGGCCGTCCCAGCCACCAGCTCCCGTCCCAAACATGGTACCGGAGCACTTCCCGTTCGTCCTCCCAGAACTTCCCGCACCAGTGCCCCGTCCCCTGCCGGAACTGCCCCAGGCCTTCCCAATTTTTCCACCAGCGGTCGATCATGCCGTGAATGTTGTAGAACACGGTGGAGCGCGGCGCAATGTCGAGATCGTTCAAATCCGGCTCGCCGTAAAGCAGCGCCGCTTCCTGATGGATGCAGCCGTGCAGGCTGGACGATTCGACAAAACGCCCGAGTTCGTCCGCCGAGCGAAACGTATCGGGACGCAGCAAGATTCGCGCCTCGGCCTCGCGATTGTAGCAGGGCGCCCGCCGGATCGGCTCCGGCACGCTCACCCACGGCTCGACGAGCCTGGGGTCGTAGCCTCTGCTGCGGTACCAGGCAAGCGCTCGCGCAATGAAGCTGCGGTGAAACCGAAGAAACTCCAGGCCGTAGCCTAGCGGAACCAACTGCGGGTCCGTCACGTGATGCTGATGGTGCCAATGCATGTGCTCCTGCAACAGGTCTGCGGGGAAATCCGGTATTGTCGGCATCTTCTGCAGGCACTCCCCTTTCCGACCGGCGTACGTTCTTGCCATCAATATATGCCCGGATTGGGCGGGAGGGTGCATGCCTATTCTCGTTCCCTGCGGCAACAGGCGGGTCGGTTCTGCCGCTTTAAACGCTCAATCTGCAAAATCCGCTTCATTCGCTCGGTCCCGCTTCAAGCGGCCCGTTTTTTAATGCTTAAGCAGCAACTATTTTTCCCTGTCGCCGTTTTTTCGCAAACGCAGTTGCTCTTATCGCAATTCAAAGCCCGGCCGCGCCCATTTTCGGCGTAAAACCGGGCTCCAGTTGCTAGAATCGCACTTCCATCGCCGACTCCCGTGGAAAATGCTTACGCAGTTGCTATAAAAACACTTATAACAGCGGCCTGTCATGATTCGGGATCCTTTTTCGCCAAATAAAAACGGCGGCTTGCAGCCGCCGGTCCGTTATGTTCGCCAATGGGGCGATCGATCATTTGCTTAGGGTTCAAGCGGAAGGCCGGCCGCTTTGCGCACTTCGTTGGCCAGCCGGTGGAACTCGGCCTTCGATTCCTTGGAGGGCGCCGCAAACCAGGCTGCCGACAGGAAACGGATGATTTTTTCCGCGTCTTCTTTGCTCATCGAAACCTCCTCCTTTCCGCCGCCGGTCTTTCCTTTTGTATTCCACCAGCCTTCGCCGCCGTACGATTCGTTTAAATCAACGGTCGCTCCGGCCAACCTGACGTTGTTGGAATATTGGTAGATGTTCGCGTTTGCGCTTTTCTTGCCCCGGCTCCAAGCGTAAGTCTGCCAGAAGTGCCGGCAAGCGCCGCGACGAGCCATCTCCTCAATGACGGCATACGAGCCGTAAACGCCAATCTGGTAATCCGGAATCTGCGAAGCCGCAGCCTTCAAATAAGCTTCGATCGCGTTGTAGTCCCGCGGCTGCGCGTCGTAATCGACCGCGAAATAGATGGCGCTGCCCGCGGGCTGGCCGATGAGCTTCGCCTCCGCATTGGCGGCCGCGCCGTCGGCTCTGCCGTTCGCCGCTCCTCCCGCCGGGCGATTGGCGGTCGTCTCAAAAACGGACACCACCCTCATGCCGGCGTTCGTGATCGCTTCCGCCTCGCTCCTTGTCAGCCGCTTCCAGGCGTAACCTGGCGGCACCAGATACCGCGCCGCGAAGGCGTAGCCGGCTGCGGCAATCGCTTTGGCCGTACCGGCGGTCAGCGGGATCGCGCAATCGATTCCTTTAGCCATCGGCTGTTGCCTCCCTTCGGGTTGCCGGTCTGAGCGATCCCGGCCGCCGACCGCATCTCGTTTGCCATAAACGCCCATTGCGCGTTGGGATTGTCGGCCACCGTTGCCGCCCTCCTTTCGTTTACGTTTGTCCGCTTTTTTCGTCGCCCGATTCCTTGTTTGTTGTACCGTCCCGGTTTGCTCGTCCCTTTGGCGCTCGGATTTTCGGTAATCACCGGGTTTTCCGTCAGCTTCGCGTTCGTTTGTCAGAATCGTATCGGTGCTAACGAAAAAATCGCGGCATCGTCTTATGGTTGTCCTTATTTTATGCGGCTGATGCCTGAACGGAAACGGCGTTCGTTTGCACAAGGAATCTGGGCGTGGCGTGTGAGCATAAGAGGTAAGCGGCGGCAAGGGCAGGCGGGCGATAAGCGGACCAAGCGAGCGGTTTTGTTGGCTAAAATCCAATTTGTCCATACGAAAACAACCCGCTTTCACCACTCTTCGCCAAGGCCGGTCAAGTCACGCTTGGTTCGTGTCCTCAGCGGATTTTTCGGCCCCGACCGTCCCATTCTTCCTGCCGCTTGCTCCCGGCGGATGGAGCGCCTTGTTCTGCATCTGTCCGGCCGCCGCCGCGACCAGAAAACCGTTCGCCAGCGCGAGCGCGTACACCCGCCAATCCGTGTAGTGGTTATCGGCCGCAAGCTGCGCCAGCAACAGCACCAGAAACGCGATCGCGACCGCATACAGGTCCGTCGGCAGCCATTTCAGGCAGCGGCTCACCGGCTCTTTCGTATACTGAACGATAAGAAACGTCAGCAAAGAAGCTCCCCCCATCGCGGAGAGAGCTTGCCACGTGAACAATTCGCCCGAGTCCATTTTTTAACCTCCCTGTCCGTCCAATCGGTCGAGCCGCTGAAGCGCCTGCTTCGCCGACTCTTCCACCCGCGTCACCCGCTCGGCCAAGGCGTCAAAGCGCTGCCCCTGCGCCCGCTGTTCGAGCCGAACATCGTCGACGCCCCGCTTGATGTACTCCATGTCCGCCCGAAGCACCGCGTCCTTGCTGGCCTCGGCCGCCGTGTCCTCCCGCAACATCCGGGATCTTCCCGACCACCCTAATACAATTCCGCTGATGGCTGCCGCGACGGAGATGACCGCCGCAATTCCCGTTACTTCCATCCCTCCCCCTCCTTCCAATCAAAAAAGCCCCGCTGAGCGGACTCCCGTTGTGTCATTCTGCCTGTTCGAGCGGCTGTCCGTCCGTGCCGAGACCGAGCGTTTCCAGCGCGTCTTTCACCGCCGGCCGAATCACTTCGGGAACTTGGTCGAATGTACGGCGTCCGGCTACGATCAATTTTGCGTAAACGACTGCAATGGCCACAGGATCATCTCCTCTCTATGAAATTAAAAAGAGCCGAAGCAGCGGCGGACTAAAGTCATGCCAAGTTCACGCTTGCTCGGCTCCCGTATTTTGTAGCGCCAAAACCATTTCGTACAATTCGGCCATGGATTCCATGAGGGTAAGTTTGTCGGATTCGAGTTGGGCTATTTTCTCGGAATCGCTAGGCGGCGCCGGTGGCCGCGCTGCCCATTCAGCGTCGAGTTCCTCCTGGCTGCGCTCGATTCGTTCACCATCCACCCATTTGTACCGATACTGGCCGCGCTCGTTGATTAACGGCTCCGGCCAAGCGAGATGAAAATGGCGAGGGCCGTCGTCTGCGATCAGGATGTCGCCTTCGAGCGGCTGCTCGAAGGCCGAAGTAAAACCATGGACGATTATCCCGGCTTGGTTTACGCGGATGTAGTGTTCGTATCCTTCCATAAGTCCTCCTTAAAGTTCGGCGTCGGCGACCCAGTGACCGTGCGAATCCCCTGGAGCCAGCGTTATGCTACTTCCTGAATTGTTCTTCAGCCAAAACCCTTTTTTAAATGAATCTACCGAACAGTTAATATATCCTATTGAGGAAAAAAACCACTTATTGATCGCTCCTTCAACAGAATATAACGTTACGGTTGGAGCAACTCTTTTTTCTACCAGAAACTTAGGGTGAAACCCTAAAAACAGTCTTTGCCCATTGGCAACTGTCAAGTCTAATACGTTTGTCATAAACAATCCGGAATTCACCCACGACCCCGGTGGAAAGTTATAATCATAGCTCTTTTCATAATATCGTTGACACAATGTCAGTTCTTCTGCAAAACTACGCGGTTGGAACGGTAACGCCGTGTCGCCTGTGTTGACTTGGACTTGGGCAATAACTGTATTCCCCGATGAAACAAACCCTTCCGATCCGGTAAGACCGTTGCTTGCTCCGATTGATCCCCCCCACATAACATAGAAAATGACCTGTACATTGTTATCATTATTGGGCCCGAATGTCTTCCCCGAAAGAGCGGCGGTTGGAACAGTGAAAGTATATTTCTGCCAGCTGGACGTAAGCGTAAAGACTTGCCCACCAAGTTGGTCGGTAGGCGATCCCCCGGAACCATAGCTTTGATTAAATGAGACACCAATTTTCTTCCCTGCAATATTGCTTTTTGCCCAAAAACTAACGGTAAGTTTTTTTTCGACACCACAAAGGCATTGCGTTCCGAATTCGATTTTTTGGCCGATTGCATGGACAGCGTTTGCCCCAAGTCCACTACCTGCGCCATTCCACGCAATTTCGTAGCAGTAGTAGCTGCCCGGAATCTCCCCTGGGATCGGAATTTGCGCGTGAGTGATTAGACTCGGTAACGTTCCTCCTCCAGCATTACTGATAACTTGCCAGCGGTCGGATGTAAATGTATAATTTGCGGGGTTACTGAAGCTATTCCCCCTCTGCCATATGTCAAAGTTGCCGTTAATGATCGCCTGGCGAGCCATGTTAAACGGTAGGGCTGCTATAGCCGTATTCACAAACGCCGTCGTCGCTATCTGGGTGTTGTTGGTCCCTGCCGCCGCTGTCGGTGCGGTTGGCGTGCCGGTAAAGGCAGGAGATGCCAGCGGCGCTCTTGTCGTATCCGTCGGGTGCCGGTGATCCTCTCGCGCATATGCCGTACTGGTGCCGACCGCGGCTGTGCCGTCCATGAGCGGCGTTGCCGTACCGGCGGTTGCTCCGTCTGTGATTCCATCAAGTTTTGCCTTGTCCGCTGCGCTCATGAACCCGGCAGCGGACGTTGTCGCCACCGCATGCGCCGTGCCGCCTGCGCCAACGTGAGAGGACGGCGCCGCGTCCGTAATTCCGTATCCGGACAGCGTCGTCGGCTTGCCCGTCAATTCGGAAAACGCGACATTTCCCCATGCGATGCTGCCCGCAGTCGAACCGGCTTTCAACACTTTGCCGTTGTTCGTCGTGCCGGTCGCCGGTACATGCAAATTGCCGTCGCCGGTCGGGTGCGTGTAGTTATTGGCGCCTGCGGCAATTCCGTCCAACTTGCTTTTGTCCGCCGCGCTCATAAATCCCGCCGCCGACGCCGTCGCCACCGCATGCGCCGTACCGCCCGACCCGATATGCGCCGTCAAGTTCGCCTGCACGGCATCGGCCTTGTTCGTCGCATCGGCCGCAGCGGATGCGATCGCGGCATCCACCTCCGCCTTGCGGGCGATGTCGTCGGCTGCCGACGGCGCGGCGACTTTGGCCCGGCCGGAGGCGTCGCGCTGCATGATCGCGCCCGCCGTGGCCGCCGAGGTCGCGCCGTGGACTCCCGCTGTCGCATCCATATGCGCTTTGGCCGCCTCAAGCGTCGTCGCAGGGGCCGTGCGCCAACTGCTTTTGCCCGTGATCGCCTTGATCATGTAGCCAAGCCAGCCGAACAGGCTGGTCAGCGTGCCGCTGTCGCCGGCAGGCGCCGTCGTGTCCGTAATCGTCCGGTTTCCGATGACGGCATCCGTAGCCGAGCCCGCTCCGGCGACAAGCTCGAAGGTCAAAGCCGTCGTCCCGAGCGTGATGGGGCCGGTGTTGGACAAGCGCCATTGCTTTTTCCCGTTGGACGAGCCTTCCTTGACATATACCAAAAGGCCGCTGGCCAATTTGCCGGATACATCGGCATCGGATGCCCGTGTCCAGGGACCCTCCGCTGCCGTATAAATGCCGTTCTGACTGCCTGTCGTCTGGTTTTTGACCAGCACCCGGTCGCCCGCGGCAAGCGCGACGCCGTCAATCGTTTGCAGCCCCGAAAGCGTGATATTCGCGGTCGTGGCCGCCCGAACGTCGGCATTGACCGCTTTTAACCCGAGCGCGGCGTCGATTTTGTCCCAGTTGTCGTTCAGCATTGTCTGGATATTAAACGTGTCGGCGCCGTCGGTCGCGGGGTTTTTCTTCAACAAATTCCATAACGATGTAAAGACCGGCATGATATCCCCCTCCTACCCATCCAAAAACGGCGCGAAGTCCGTTAGCGGATGGCTTTGAAGTTGATTGATCGTCATTTGATTCACTTCCGAGACGGTCAGATAACGATAGGCGTATTGAACTTCGAGATGAGCGGGCTTAACCTCTTCGATCGCCGCTTTCAAATCGTCGAGGTTGGGCGGCAAACCGACGCTGTCGACGAACTTGACCGTAAAACGGTACAAAGCGGGCTGCTGCGTCACTTCGATTTTGCCGTTGGCGTAGGATTCCCCGATGCTTTTCAGCAGCTCGACCGTCACCGTTCCAGTCCCCCGGATTTTGGAAATCAGATAGCTTCTGCGCTGATCCAGGGGTTTGGACGCATCCGTTTCGATGCCGAACTCTTTTTCCCACACATCCAATCCCCAAGTCGCCGTCCCCACAAAAAACTGGTCCAAAATCTCGTCCAGCGCCCGCTGCAGCCGATCCAGCTCGGTTCCCTGGGCATCCGCAATCGCGCTCATGATCCGGGACGTGGCGTAATACCCCGGCAAATAGGACATGATCCGCCGGCCGCTAGCACTCGTCACCAAATCAGACACGGACATTCACCGTCCCGGCGACGGCCACCTGGCCAAGCCCGATCTCGATGTTGCCCGTCCCCCCGTTCAGGGTGAGTTCGGAAAGATCCACGATCTGCGGAATGTCCAGCAAAAACGCCGAAAGCCGCGAATACCGCACGACCGAATCGGCAAAAGCCAGCTCCCGCAAATAATCCCGCAAAGCCTGGGCAATCGCGCTCTGGGCCTGGTCCAAAGTCGCTCCGGAGACCAGCGTCAGCTTCGCGCTGACGTTAATGGGGATTTCCTCGGCGGAAGCGACGGTGACGCTCGCTCCGATCGGCGCTTTGCCCGATCCGGCCGCGGGGTCGGGCGCGATATAGTTTTGCACCGCTGCCACGAGTTCGCTTGAAGCCGCCCGTTTTTCCTTGTCGATGATAAAAACCTTGACCGTTCCCGGCCCGTTCCACAAAGGCTGCACCTGCACGCCTCCAACCCCGTCCACCTCGAGCCCCCACTGCACGTAGTCCGCCTTGTTGCCGCTGGTTCCCGGACTCCGGACTTTGAGCATCAGCCGCTCGAGCAGCGAAGCGTCGCTTTCGGCCTCCGCTCCGCCGGTCGTGGCAGCCGGATTGGAAATGCCCGTCACGCCGGGAATGGACGAGACGGGAACGTTGATCGCGCCGGCCGCCACATTCCCCAAGCTGCCCGCCTCGACCGCCTTGATGCCGACGAGTGCCATTCCCTGCGCGTTCAACACCGCCTCAGCCGTCGTTTCAAATTCAATCGAAGGCGTCCCGCTGACGGGGTCCGCGGAAGTGGCCACACGCGTCCCTGCGGGAACGGTCGTTCCCGGCTCTCCGCTCAGTTGAACCTGGCCTTCCGCCGCTTTGGCGGGACGGCGCGTCACCCCGTGCTCCTCGCAGCGCAGATCGAGATAGCCGCCAAACGTCGTCGAGGCGAAGCCCCGCCTCAGCACTTCCTGCGCCCAATTCGCGGACATATACAGCTCATAAGCGGCAGGAGCCAGCGAATCCCAAATAAAAGACCCTTCGGACTTGTCCACATGGTCCGGCACCCGCGCCAGCATCCGCCGGCGAATCGCTTCCTCCGTCTGGTCCTGCAAAAAATCCGGCAAATCCGCCATACCGTCACCACGCTTTCCGTAATCGCGTCCTCGGCGTTCCGGGACGCATGAATGAGATGAATGAACGAAAAACCGCCCGCTCAGACGAACGGACGGTGAAGTTGAAGCAGGGATGCCGTTGCGGTTTCAACCCACACTCCCGGCAAGGAGCGGCAATACGGCTCCCAAATCCATTAGCTTCAATCACATCGCATTCACCAGACTGCCTTGCAGCACGATCGAGTCGTCCCGCACGCTCCGCGCTTCGCAGGTGAAGAAGCATTGATCCCCCTGCCAGTCGAACGCGAAATTTCCAACCGACTCGGTTCGGGGGTCCGTCATCAGCGTTTCGGTCGTAATGCGCATAATTTCGCTCTCCACGGCGGAGCGCGACAGGCCGAGCCCGATCAGCGTTTCGAACTCCTGGCCGTAATTGCGCGAATAGACAAGGTAGCGGTACCGTTCGGTCTGCAGCGCCTTGCGGCACCACTCCAGCCACGCATCCGCCCCTTCCGCTTCGGCGATCCGGCCGGTAGGCGTCAGCACGAACTCCCCCGCGTCATAATCGAAGCGAACCCCGCTGCCGAACTTGACCTCGTTTTCCTCGGATTCCGCCGCCTCGACAGCCGCCTCTTCTTCCGGAAACAGATTAGCCACCCGCGCCCACCACCTTGCAGACGACGACGGCCTGGCTGCCGTTGTTCACCGGCACCGCCAGCACCCGGTCGCCCGCGCGCAAGCCTTCCTGCCAGTTGAGCCGCACTTCCTCCACTTCCGTCTCGTCAAAGTCAAAGCGGATCGGCTGCGACACACTCGCGCCGGGCAGCGGCGTTCCGTCCGCCTGAACCGGCGTCGTCATCGTCCCCGTCAGCGAAAACTTCGGAACGTGCAGCTTCGCCAGCCAATCCGCCACCAGATAGTCCGGGATGGCGTGATTAAACGAATCGAGCTTCAGCCCGCCCCCCGTAATCGTCCCCAGCTCGGCCGGCAAGCCCGACACCGCCTTGGAGGCGAGGCCGGCCATGCGGCTTTCGAGCGTGGACACGAGCTTTTTGAACGGATCAGACACAGAAGTCCCTCCTTACTTTCGGCTCCGTGGACAGCTCCAGCTCCATATGTCCCGGCGTGCCCAGCCGATGCTTGACGTAATGAACGATCAGGTCCATTCCGTTCAGCCGCACCTTGTCGCCCGCGCGGATCGTGTTGATGTCGGGAGCCGTGACCGAGAACGTTTCCTGCATGCCCATCAGCAAATTTTTGGCGGCTTTTTGCGCCTGGGCGACCGTTTCGACCGAAGCGTCCTGGAGCACCTTTTGCAGCGTGCCGTATTTGGCGGTCTCGCCTTTGACCACGGCCAGCACCGGAGACAGCTTGTCGTCCCCGCTTTGACAGCCCAGCACCTTCACCTGCGTGACCGCGCCTTCCAGCGTCCGGGTCTGGGCCACCGACTCGACCTCCGCCAGCTCCCAAACTTCCGCATTGCCGCCGATTTTCACCAAAGACAGCCCTTCCGGCGTCATCCGGGCCCTGTACAGGTCCCCGCCTTTTTCCGCCGTCTCCTTCAAATCTCCCTGGATCATGGAAAAAATCGACTGGCTCCGCTTGATGCTCCGCGCAAGCGTAATCCGGGTGTCGGGAACGCTGCCGACCGGAATGCCCCATTCTTTGGCGTACAGCTTCAGGCGCTGCGATGCGGTCTGCCCGGCGGGCATAAGCCGCTCGTCCTCGGACTTGGCCAGGTAGATCGTCCGGTCGTAAACGGTGACGGTCATTCGCTTGGTTCCGCTGTTGAAGCTTGTGCATTCCCATACCATGCCGGGGTGGAGCAGGTATTTCATGCCCTTAGAGCCGTACGGGACGCCCGAAATCCGGATGGGTTGCCCGGGCGCGATCCCCGGAAAATCCGGCGTAACCGCCAGCTGAATGCTTGCCCGGTACGCGATCTCCTCCAGCGAATCTTCCAGCGTGATCTCTTCGATCAGGTCGCGAAGATAATATTTGTCCGCCAACACCACCTCGTAGCTCATGGCATCACCAGCTTTTGCCCGGGAAAAATGCGGTTCGGATCGCTGCCAATCAGGGCTTTGTTTTTCTCGTAGATGGCGCTCCATTTGGAGCTGGAGCCCAGCTCCCGCTTCGCGATGCCCGACAGCGTGTCTCCCGCCGCGACCGTAACCACCTTCGGCACCGGCTTCGTGTCCGGGCGGGCGGCTTTGGCTGCCGAACCCGAGGTTCCCGAGGCGGCCGCCGCGGTGCGCACCTTCATCTCCCGCCAGGTCCGGAAGGTGACGTCGAACGAGATGTCGCCCGGCTCGCCCCCTCTGAACACGGACGTGTGAGCGGCGACGAACACCAGGACGTTGACCCCCGTATCCGTAATGAGGAGCCGCACGGGCTGCTTGCTGTTCATCCAGATCGTCAGCCTATTCATGGCGGTCCGGGGATCGGGAATATTCCGGTAACGGCAGTAGGAAGGGTCATAGGTTTTGGGAAAAAAAGAAGAGAAGGCGATTTCCTTCACCTTCTCCTGCTGAGCCGCGTCCACTTCGCCGAGCGACAAAAGGTTGAACGTCTCGAATTGCTTGTCGCGCCGGATCGAAATCTCTTCCGGATTCACGGGGAAATGAAATTTCTCTCCGGAAGCGTCAATGAGATAAATGTCCATGTGCGCTCCCCTCTTTCAATGGACCGACCTGTATGTTAAACCCTGTTTTCCAGGGATTGTTGAATGGAAGCGGACAGCTTGGCGGTGATTTGCGCCGCTATGGCGTTGTAGTCCAGCTCTTGTTCCTTCACGGTCAACTGGACCGCGCCTGCCGCCACGCTGATGTTGATCGGAGCGGGCTGCTGAATGACCGGTCTCGCCCCCGCTGCCGCACCGGCCGCCGCAGCCGGTACCGCCCCGACCCCGAAGGACGGGGAAGGCTGCGGAGCCAGACTCCGGGACCTGGGGGCAGGCAAAGCCGCCGGTTCGTTTTCTTTGCGGAAAAGACTCGCGAGCTTGCCGAACAATCCGGTGATCAAGTCGCCGGAAAGGCCTCCCGCCGCTCCCAACGCCAGCGCTCCGATTCCCGGCAAAGCCGCGCCGGCCGCTCTGCCCGTAAAACCTCGGGCTGCCGTACCGACGGCGGCATTTCTTCCTTTGAACAGCCCGGCCGCCCCTTGGATCAGTCCGCCCACGGTCGCCGCCAAGGGCAATGGCGCCTGCTGGCCGCCTCTGCCAAACAGCCGGGTAAAGAGGTTGCTCCGCCTTGGGCCGGCCCGGTTCCGCACGAAGCCGCCAGGGGATGAGGCTTTTCCGCTTTCGTCAAGCCCGGGGGCCGTGGCCGTTTCCGAACGGCTGGGCAAAGGAATGACTTTGCTTTCGCTTTTTGCCGCCGCTCCTGTCTTTTTCTTCTTTTTGCCAAAGGACATAAATCCTTTGATTTTGTTCACGGCTCCGCCGATTTTTTCGCCGACCCATTCGCCGGCCGCGCTTCCGGCCATGCCCAACGCCGCGGTGCCGATACCGGGCAGCACGAACGATCCGATCGCTGACCCGATCGCCCCGCCGGCTATGCTCCCGACCGTACGGCCGATCGCCTTGTTTCGCTCTTTGCCCGGCCTGGTCGACGCAATGTCGGCCACATCCGCAATGACTCCGAGCGGGCGCGCAATTTTGCCGGCGGCTTTGAAGGCTCGCTTGGCCCATGACCCGACTCCGCCAACCGGCCCCGCCACGATGGCCGCCGATGGCAGCTCGCGAGCCGGTCTGGACGTTTCGGAAGCCCGTTTGGCGGCCGCCGTTCCCGGGAAAGCAACGACTTTGCCCGACGATTTGGGAACGTCCGAACCTGGGCCCGCGGCGGGTTTGGATGGCGGCATACGCTTGATTTCGGCCGGGGTGTCGACCTCAGGGGGCTGCGGCAATCTCGTTTTTCCGGGCAGCCGTTTGATGTCGGGAAGCTCAGGCCCCTCGGGAAGCCGGGGAATTTCCGGCAGCCTCGGCTTTGCTGTCTGCGGCAGCGGAAAGCCGACGACATCCGGAAGCTTTTCCGCTTTGGGCACCGGCATGGCCTGCGCTTGCGCTTGTTTGGGATCGGGGCCCCGGAATTTGTCTTTGCATTTGCACTCGCAAATGCACTTGACGATGACGGAAGGCGGATTGGAAGGCGTATTGGAAGGCATGATGATTTGTTTCAGCAAGTCCTTCGCCACGTCTTTTAAGGTTTCCTTAAAAAACTCCAACCCTTCTGTGAGGATGTCCTTCTTATCGCCATCCGGGCTGCCCTTACCGTCCGCGCCGCCACCATCCTGCCTGCCGCCTGCTATCCGAACCGCCGCAACAAGGTCCAGCCTGGCCTTTACGTCCACGGCCACCTTGACCGTCGCTTCGATCACGGACTTTATCCGTTTCAGCACTTTTTCGTCCAATTCGATCTTGGCCTTCACGTCCAGCGTGGCCTTGACGGTCGTTTCGGCCATCGACTTGATGCGCTCAAGCGCTTTTATGTCCGTCTCGAACTTCGCCTTCAGCTTCACTTCCCAGGACGCGCTTGCCAGCATGTCCAGCTTCTTGTGAATGTTGGCGATCGGGACGCACAGGCAGTCGCTCAGCGCGATGCCGATGCGGACCCGCTTGCGGCTGAGCGCGTCGAGGCGCCGAAAGAGGCGCTCCATCTTCGCGTCCACTTTATCGAACGTGGTCAGCGTGAGCTTGCCGAGCAGCTCCGTCCCTTTCCGGAGCTGCTCCGTCCGCTTCCGCAGCCGCTCCAAATACTTGTCCAGCGTGCGGAGCGAGCCCGCCGCCTTGGACATACCGCCGGCATCGATAACCATATCGATTCCGGCCCGTTTCTGTTCAGCGATCTCATCCACCTCCCTTCCGTCCGGAGGACGCCGCCTGCTCCGCTTCCAGTTCGAGCTCCATGCTCGCCATCAGGAACAGCTGCTCGCCGCGCGGCAGCCGCCAGAAGACGCCGGGGCGAAGGTGGTGCCGCACCCAAATCGCATGCAGCATGCCCGCGATCGCCCCGGTGCGGATCAGTTTTTTACGTCTTCCAGCTCAGTGTTGAAGCCGGACAGGTCAAGGACGACATCGCCGAGCGCGGACAGCTCGCCCGCGAGCAGGATGCGCTTGATGACCTCCTCCGCCGTGCTCGCCTGAAACTTCGCGAGTAGCTGCGGGTTGCCCCAGTTCGGGGAGACGGTGCTCGCCGCGATCAGCGAAACGTTGAACAGCTCCTCGTCCAGCCGTTCGATCGTCTGTCCCCGCTTCTCCTTGCGCTCCGTGCAGCGCTCGCGGATGCCGAACACCTGCTTGCCGGTCAGCCCGCGCAACTTCACCGGAATGCCGAGCCGCTCCAGCAGCACCGTCCGCTCCGGAAGCGTGTCGGCATCAAGCAGGCGCTGCAGCACCTGCTCTTCCGTCAACAACTCCATTTCCGTCGACATGTCTTCGTCCTCCTCGCGATCGTAACGTTATCGTCAGCTTGCGACAATCGGGTCGAGCAGCTCGTAGCCTTCGAAGGTGAAGGCCGTCTCCTCCGTGACTTCCTCGCCCGCCGTCCAGTTGGCGAGCTGGATTTTGTCGGCCACGCAGCCGATCAGCTTGATCCGCTCGAAGCCGTAGCTTTCCGGATCGGCCAGCTTGTTGATGATTTCGAATTTCGCAAAGCCGCGGCGGATCATATCGCTCGTTACCTTGAAGCCGCTCATCGTGCCGGTGCCTTTTTTGGCGCCGAGCTTGTGGACGGTCCACTCCGCCCCCGACAGCTTCAGCTCGCGCTTCTCGACTTCGACCGAAGCCTCCAGATGGTTGATGTTCGTCTGCCACACTCCGTCGATGAACACTTGCCCGTAAGTGCCGAGAATGGCTCTGGTCGGATCCATCATGTTCCGTTATCCCCCTTATTGCACGACAAACGTGCCGAAAATTTGTTCCACCACGTCGGTGAGTTTCGCTTCCCACTTCAGGAAGACCTGATCGGGTTCCGGCGTAAACGCCGGATCGACGTAAACGTCGTAGCCCTCCGCCTCGATGACGCCGGCCTGGGCGAGCGTCTGCAAATACTGCTTGCACGCGCCGATCAGCGCGAGGCGGCCTTCTTCGGTGTTGTTCACCTTGCCGATGTAATGGTCCTCGGCCGTACGCTGCAGATCCGAATTGATCGTGTCGATGACGCGGATCGTCCGGATTTTTTTCCAGGCGTTGCTTTGATTTTCGCCGGGCGTCACCAGCGTGTTGATGCCGCGAAGCGCCTTGACCTGCCGTCCGTCGTGGATATGCAGGAAAACGCCGCCGCGAACGGCCTGCTCCTGCTCGGAACGGGTCCAGCGCCGGGTCACGTCCTCGAACGGAGCGGACGCATACGTCGTCGACTGGTTCAGGCTCTGGCCCGCGATCAGGCCGGCGACGTAAGCGGCCGTCTGGGCGGAGCTGTACTCCACGCCGGCCAGCTTCACGCCGGTGCCGACGTTGACGACGCCTTCGCTGTTGAAGCCCGCGCTGCGGGCGATGGCCTTGCTCACGGCGTCGGCCGCTTTGTCGTCCGCGGCGGAGCCGCCGACGACCAATACCGCGCCCGCGCCTTCCTCGCGGATGCGGGCAATCCAGGCCGCCGCGCTCGCAAGCAGCGCCGCGTCGGATACGCCGTCCAGCGCCACGGTGTTGAACGATTGCGTCTCGAATTCGGCAAATGCGGAAATATAGTCGCTGTTCGCAATGCCGGAAATCCCCGATTTGCCTCCGGTCAGAACCGCTCCGGATACGCTGGCGAGCGTGCCGTTGCCGTCATCCGTCTTCGTCGCGACGATCCACTTGTTGGCGGCGTCGCCATTAATCGCCTCGACGGCCGCCTGCACCGAGCCGTCCGCGAACGTGAAGGTGCGAAGCAGCTTCGTGCCTTCGTACAGCTTCAGTTCCTTCATCCCGGCATCGGCCGCGCTTGTCTGCACCGTCACCCGGAACTTGTTGCCGCGCTCGCCGCTGTATTTGGCCTCGAGCTTCAGCACTTCCGCCGGCGTCGTCGCGTTGTCCGTAAGCGTGATCGAGGCCTTCGCGTCCGTGCCGTCCGTCAGCCGGTACGCGAGCAGCTTGCTAGCGCCGCCCAGCAGCGCGAACTTCAGCGTCGTATACGCCGTCGCGCCGCCGCTGTCGTCCGCCGAGAACGTCTCGATCGCCTCATTTTCATTCGCAAGCTCCACGATCTGACGCACCGGACCCCAATGCGCCTTCACCGGGAGAATGACCGTCCCCCTCGCTCCTTGTCCGATCGCGGCCGTCGCCGCCGAACGAAACGCCATATAAAAGCCGGGCAACACCGGCAAATCCGTCGCACTCCAGTTGCCTCCCGCCATCTTACTTCACCTTCCTGTCCAAAAATTGATTGACGAAACGTTTCGCTTCCGCCACCGTCAGCTCTTCCTTGTCCACGCCGTGCAAAGCGCCCGCCAGAACCTCCGGCGGCACGCCGAACAGGACGGCGGAGCTTGCCGCGAGCTCCTCGCGGCCGTACTTGGCGGCCGTAGCCGCCGGTTTCTTCTCTGCCACAGAGCTTCACCTCATGACCTGATTTCGTTGAAAAACACTTCCCGCATCAGCGGAGCGTCGGTTGCGAAATGCTCCCGCTTGACCCGGCGCGACAGGACGACCGCAAGCTGCCCGTCCCTGACGGGATCGGCGCCGAAGCTTACCTTGCTCTCCTCCACGGCAAGCCACCGCCGGTCCGCCTCGGCCAGCACGATCTTGCCGTCCAGCTTCAGGCTCGAGGCAAGCCGCGACGCCGCCTCCCGCTCCTCCTGGTCGGATCGGCCCGCCACGTGGCCGATCAGGCGTTTGCGGACGACCAGCGCCGCCGCGTTGCCCGCCCCTGCCTCCCAGCCGTCCAATCTCCATAGGACGGCGGGACGATCATAGGAGCTTGGCCATTCGTTGAGGCATACCTGCCAGGGCTGCCCGAGCTGAGCCGCCGTCCAGGCGGCGACCGCTTCCAGCCAAGGATCGCTCGGCGCCGTCTCGGCCATGGCGGCCGGTTGAACGGCGTCCACCGCGAACCTCAGAGTCCGCGAAAGCGTCTGCCGCTCCTCGTCCACGCGGTCCCGGCCGAACGAACCGATATACCGGCAGAAGAAGACATCCCCCGTATCCGGGTCCGTCAGCGACCGCTCGTCCAGCGACCGGATGACGGCTGCAGCCAGGCGGTCCACCGCGTCAAAGCCCGCCGTCCCGGCTTCGTGCAGTTCCACTTCATAGCGCCGCCGAAACCCCGGAAACCCGCCGCTCCCGGTTTCTCTGCCCTGCCGAACGACCAGATAAGGCTTGCCGATCGAGGCGTAGTCCTCATGGGGTTCGAGCACCCTCCCGCCGATGTCGGGAATGTCAGCGGACAAGCGCTGACGGATTGCGTGTCTCATGACGAACTGCCACATCCTTTGCCGCCATCTTCGCTAAGCCTCCTACGCTTCGTTTTTGGGAGGGGAACATTTGTTCGCTCCTCTCGTCTATAGGTGGCAATCGTACGACATCATCCTACGAGAAAAACCGAGCCGCCGACGTTCGCCGCGATCTTCCGCTGCGCTCTGAGCACGTAGGTCGATACGCTGGACTTGCTGATGCCCAGAAGAGCGGCGATTTCCGCGTAGGAATAGCACTGGGCATGGGCCAGCACGTAGCATTCGCGCTCCCGCTCGGTAAGCCCCCGCAGCGCGGCTTCGATCCGTCGCCGGCGTTCCTCCCCGCCTTCATCGGCGACTTCTTCCTGACGGCAAACCGGAGCAACGGCAGGCAAACGGGACGGATCGGTCAAAATCTCCCGCTGCACGCCCGAACGCCGTTCGATTCCCCTCCGGTTGCCCGGACGCCTGCCCGTCTCCAGCCATTCGATGACGTAACTGCAGCTGTCGATCATTTCGAGCACCAGCTTGCGCTGCCGTTCCAATTCGAGCCATCTGTCCATTTGACCGGCCGAACGGACCGGCTCCAGGGCCGCGATTTCCCGCGTCAGCCGGTCGGCCGCAAGCAGCAAGCCTCTTCTCGTTTTCCGGTAATTGTCGGCTGTCGCTTTTCCCAAATCGATCGTTTTGCCGCAGCGTTTCGCTTCCTTCTCCAATTCCTTCGCCTCGCTCTCTCCGCTTTTTTTGCCAAATTGGCAAACCGACCCTATTCCAAAACCATCACGACCGAATAAACATCGTTCCCAGACAATTCCATAATGAGAACGTGTGTTCGATTATAGTTTGCCAATTAGGTAAATGTCAATCTATTTCTGCTATTTGAAATTTATTGTTTTGCCAAAAAGGAAAATGTGATAAAATGGAATCACCTTAATCCCGAAAGAAGGAAGATGTTCATGACGCTGGGCAAGCGCCTTCGCGAACGCAGAGAGAGCATGGGCAAGACGCAGATCGACGCGGCCAGGGACCTTGGCATCAGCAACGTGCAGCTCTCCCGTTACGAATCCGACGCCCGCAAGCCCGAACCCGGGATGCTGATCCGATTCGCGGAATATTACCGCACGACGGTCGATTATTTGCTCGGACGGACCGACGAGGCGGACCCGGGCACGTCCGAAGCGTTCGAGGAATTTATCCGGAACCCGGAACACGGCGTTTTTTTCAAAGATTATTTGGAAGCCCCGGAGGAGCGGAAAGCGGAGATGCTCCGGTTTTGGGCGTTCATTCGCGAGAAGGAGAAAGGCCGCAAGCCGGGAGACCGGCAAGGGGAATAAGGCGTCCGGGAGGCATGAGCAGGCGGCGGAAGCGAGCCTTTCGCGGAAAACGAACAGGCAAAAGAGGCGAGCCGAGCCGCCGAAACGAGGACGCAAGCGCAGGAAAGATCAAAAAACGCAAAATAACAGGCCCATCTGGGCCCTTATTTATCCCGAAAAGACGAACATACATTCCTGTTTTTCAATGAGGTGCTCGCATGCTTCGATATTATCGCCCGACTCCATTCGAACAGTGGATTGAAAATCTGTGGCGCAAAGCCGGCATTCTGACGCCGGGACAATTGACGATCGACGAGGTCGCCTCCCGCCTCAACGTGTGGGTTCACTATCTGGACGTGACGAGCCGAGCGCTCGAATGGATGGGCATGCGGACCATCCTGATCGACAAGCGGCTCGGCCGCGCCGAGCAGTGGGCGGATTTTCTCCACGAGCTGTGCCATATCCTGCGCCACGCCGGCAATCAGACGCTGATGCCCCGATCGTTCCTCGAGCACCAGGAAGCGGAAGCGAACCGGTTTACGCTGTACGCTTCCATGCCGTATTACATGCTGAAGGACATGCCCTTGCCCGAGCGGAAAAACGAAGCCGTCGCCTGCATCGCTTCGCGGTTCGGCGTCACCTTCGCGATGGCAAGCCGCAGACTCGAGCAGATCCAGCGGCGGACGTTCGAAGCGATTCTGTGGGAGGAGTTCGAGCGGCACGAGAAGCTGCAAGCCGGCCGCGGCTGCCTGGTCGGCGATTGGGCATAGACATGAGGTTCGCCGTTCCTTTCGCGGGGAGCCGGCCCGGGTCGGAAACGCCGGAACTTGGCGGCGTCCGTGCCGGTCCGGGCGGATCTTTTTCGTTCTCACGATCAGTATGCCGAAACCCCGATTTTGTCGATGATCTCCTTGATAAACGCCGGCTCGTCCTGCGGGCCGCGGGACGTGATCAGATTGCCGTCCACGACGACCTCCCGGTCGACGAACGTCCCGCCTGCCGCTTCGATCTCGCCCCGGATGCCAGGGTAGCCGGTCAGCGTTTTGCCTTTGAGCAGACCCGCACTCGCCAGCACCTGGGGACCGTGGCAAATGGCGGCGATCGGGATGCCCTTGTCATGCGCCCGCTTGACGAAGCCGAGCACCGCCTCATCCTCGCGGAGCGCCGCCGGCGATTGCCCGCCGGGGATCACGACCGCCTCGTAATCGTCGGGATTCGCTTCTTTGGCCGCAAGATGGGAGCGGTAGGCGATCGTTCCCTTTTTCCCCTTCAACTCTTTGTTTTTTTCCAGACTGATAATGACGGCGTCGTTGCCGTTTTCGACAATCGCGTCATAAGGGTTGGCCATCTCGGAATCTTCGTAACCGTCCGCGAGCAGGAAGGCGACTTTGCGGAGACTTTGCTTCATGCTGTTCACTTCCTTTTGCCGTTTGCGGTTATATTGCCCAGCGGACCGGCATACGAAACCAGATAAAACGCAATCGGCCGTAAGCCGCATATCTTCGCGAAAAAAGCTCCCCCCGCCTAAAGCGTGGAGAGCCTTCAAACCGTCCGCCCGCGCGTTTAAGTCCGGGCATTCTTCTGGCGAAGACGGTCGACGTAGATGGCCATCACGATGACGATGCCCTTGATGATCAGCTGCCAGTAATACGGCACGCTAAGCAGCGTCAGGCCGTTGCTGAGCACGCCCATGAACAAGGCGCCGAACAGGCTGCCGAAGATGGTGCCGACGCCGCCGCTCAGGCTCGTTCCGCCGAGGACGACGGCCGCAATGGCGTCCAGCTCGTACCCGGAGCCGACGTTCGGCTGGCCGGACAGCAGGCGGCCCGCGAGGATGATGCCCGCGATCCCCGCGCAGATGCCGCTGATCGTATAAACGCCGGTCATGCGCGGCACGACTTTGATGCCGGTCAGATGCGCCGCCTCCGGGTTGCCCCCGATCATGTAGACGTTGCGGCCGAACACGGTATATTTGAGCACGACGAAGAACACGGCATAGACCAGGATCATAATGATAATCGGAATTGGAACGGGACCGAGATAGCCCTGGCCCAGATTTTTAAACGTAGAGTTGGTGAGAATAAGCGGGTAGCCGCCCGTCACGACGTACGCGATACCCCGCAAATACGTCATGCTTCCGAGCGTGACGATAATCGCGGGCAGCCGTGATTTGGCGGTCAAAAAGCCGTTGATATAGCCGGCGACGCCGCCGACCGCGATGCCGATCAGAATGGCGGCCGGCGCCGGCAAATACTGCGTAAAGTAAACCCCGGTCACGCCCGAAAGCGCGACGATCGCCCCGACGGACAGATCGATGCCCCCGGTTAAAATAACGAAGGTCATGCCGGCGGCGAGAATCGCGTTAATCGCCGTCTGCCGCGTCATGTTCATCATATTGGACCAGGTAAGGAAGTTCTCGTCCAATACGGCGAACAAAACGCAGATGAAAATCACCACGACGAAGATGCCCATTTTGTCGAGCATGCCGCTCAAGCGAAGCGGCGAGCTCCGCTTCCCCGCCGCGCTCTCGATGGAAGTCGAATTGGCGCTCATGACACTTGCCCTCCTGTCGCGTGCAGCATGATCGTTTCCTGATTGATCGCGGAATCGCGAAGCTCGGCCACGAATCGGCCCTGCCGCATCACGTAAACCCGATCGGCGATGCTTAAGATTTCCGGAAGGTCGGACGACACGACGATGATGCCCAGCCCGGAGGCGGCCATCTCCCGGATGATCGAATAGATTTCTTCCTTGGCCCCGACATCCACGCCGCGGGTCGGTTCGTCCAGCAGCAAGACCCGGGGGGCGATCGTCAGCCAGCGGGCGATGATCGCCTTCTGCTGGTTGCCGCCGCTCAGGTTGACAATCCGCGTGTTCAAGGAAGCTGTCTTGATCCCCAGCTTCTCGCGGTAGTCCCGCTCGAGCTTCTCCTTGGCGGACCGGCGGATAAATCCGGCCCTGCCGGCCTCGCCGAGCTTCAGCACGCTGATGTTTTCGCCGACGCCCAGTTGGAGGAACAGCGCCTGCTCCTTGCGGCTTTCCGGCACCAGCGCGATGCCGTGGCGGATCGCGTCGCGCGGGGAGCGCAGCGTTACAGGCTTTCCCGCAAGCCGGATTTCGCCCGCAGCAGCCCGGGTGACGCCGAACAGATTCAGCAGAAATTCGGAGCGGCCCGAGCCGACAAGCCCCGAGATGCCGACGATTTCGCCGGGATACAGGGTAAGCGAAGCGTCGGCGAACCGCTTGCCGTCCGACAAGCCGACGGTCTCCAGCAGCGGCGTTTCCGAAGTTCGCGCATAGGTCGTTTTGACGGTATTGAAAATGTGGGACACGTCCCGGCCGACCATCAGCCGGACCAGCTCTTGGGCGTCGGTGTCTTTCGTCGCCTTGGTCGCGATCCATTGTCCGTCGCGCAGCACGGTGCAGCGGTCCGAGATTTCGAAGATTTCCTCCATCCGGTGGGAAATGTAGACGATCGCCACGCCGCGGGCTTTCAGCATGCGGATCAGCGCAAACAGCCGCTCGATCTCCTTGCCGGTCAAGGTCGCGCTCGGCTCGTCCATAATGATGACGTCCGCCCGAATCGACAGCGCTCTCGCGATTTCCACAATCTGCTGCTGCGCGACGCTGAGCGTGGACACCTTGCGCTTCGGATCGAGATCCGAGCCGATCGATTCGAGCAGCTCCTTGGCGCGGCTGTTTATCTCGTCCCAGCGGATGAAGCCGAACCGGCTGCGCGGCAGGTCGGTGCCCATCAGCACGTTCTCGGCGACCGACAGATTGGCGGCCAGCTTCAATTCCTGGTGGATGACGCTGATTCCGCTGTTTCTCGCCTGCTGGGGACTTTGCCACTGGACGATTTGGCCCCGGTATACGATCTCGCCTTCATCCGGCTTGTAGACCCCTCCGATAATCTTCATCAGCGTGGACTTGCCCGCGCCGTTCTCGCCGACAAGCGCATGAACTTCGCCTTTCAGCAGCTCGAAATGAACGTTGTCGAGCGATTTGACGCCCGGAAAAGACTTGGTGATCCCATTCAATTGAAGAACCGGCGCACTCTCCATGCTCTCTCTCCCTTCGCACCTTACCGAATCGTCAAGCGCAAGGGCGGCGCCGGGCCGCCCTCATTCGTTCCGCTCGCTTAGAACTCCGGCGTGAAGGAATCGAGCGTCTCCTTGGAGACGGAATCGACCGGAATCAGGACGGTGCGCTCCACTTTTTTGCCGGCCAGCAGGTCCTTGGCGAGCTCGATGGCTTTGACCACCTGCGCCTTCGGATGCTGCGCGGACGTCTGGGCGAACATGTCGTCGGTCTTGATCAGCTCGACCGCGTCCTTGGACCCGTCGACCGACACGAAGAAAAATTCATGGCGGTTGGCTGCCTTGGCCGCCAAGTACGCCCCGATCGACGTCGGATCGTTGACGCCGAACACCGCATCGATCGTGCCTTCCTTGTGGGAAGCGAGGATATTCTCGAACACTTTATTGGCGTCGTCGCGGTTTTGCTTGCCGTTTTGGTCTTCGATGATCTTGATGTCGGGGTAATCCTTGATCGCCTCTTTGAACCCGGCTACCCGGTCGAAGATGGACGTAATCGGGTTGCCGTTCAGCAGGACGACGTTGCCTTTGCCGTTCAGGCGCTTGACCAGGTATTCGCCCGCGAGCTTGCCGGCCTGGAAATTGTCCGACATGACGGTGGCGTTCACGCCCCCGTCCGCATCCACGTCCACCGCGATGATCGGGATGCCCGCTTCGACCGCCTGCTGCACGCCGCCCGCGATGCCTTTGGAATCGACCGCGTTGACGAGAATCAAATCGACTTTTTTCTGAATGAACGCTTCGATTTGCGCTTGCTGCTTCGCCAGGTCGAAGTCCGCGCCCTCGACGATCGCTTCGAAGCCTTCGGCCTTGGCCACTTCCTCGAGCGATTCCTTATAGGCGACAAAATAGGGATTGTCCAGCGTCATGACCGTCAAGGCCACCTTCTTGAGCTGTTTGCCGCCGCTGTCTCCTCCGCCGGAGGAGCCGGACGCTTCCGGCTTCGGCTCGTTCCCTCCGGAGCAAGCCGAAAATACGAGCGCCATCATCGCAACGGCCAAAAACCCTGCAAGCACTTTCATCTTTTTCAATCCAAACGCCTCCCCTGTTTAGTCCGATTTCCACAGCTCCGGAGCGGACGCGACCGGTTTCGTCCACAAGGCGCCCGTCCTGTACGCTTCCAGATTGCTCCGGTCGACGATGACCGACGGGGTTTCCAAATAGGGCTCGATGGCTTCTCCGGACAGCAGCCGGTGCATCTGCTCCATCGCCGTTTCCCCGATTTTGTCCGGAAAAGCCGCCAGCGTCGCGGTCAAGTTCCCTTTCTCGATCTCATCCATCGTGTTCGGATTGCCGTCGATGCCGATCGTGAACACTTCCTTGCCGGCGTTTCGCGCCGCAATCGACGCTCCGATCGCCATCTCGTCGTTCACGCCGAAGATGAGATCGATATCGGGATGAGCCCGCAGCGCCTCCGCGGCGATCGCGATGCTCCGATCCCGAACCCAGTCTCCCGTCTGCTCGTCGACAACCCGGATTTCCGGGAACCGCTTCAGCGCGTCGTAAAATCCTTTGCTCCGCAGCGCGTCATGGTATCCGGGCACCCCGCGGATGACAAGCACTTCCCCCGATCCGTTCAGCAGCCTTCCGGCGTACTCCCCGACCGCGTAGCCGGCCTTGTACTGGTTGTAGCCGACGTACCCTGCGATTTCGCCGCTTTGCTGGGGCGTCAGACTGTTGAACACCACCATCGGAATGCCGGCTTTGTTCGCCTTCAGGATGGACGGCCCGAGCACCTTGTCGTCGATCGCCGCAAAGAGAATGCCGTCCACTTTCTTGGAGATGAAATTCTCGAAGATGGCCACTTGGCCGTTGAAGTCCGTTTCCGCGGGCGGAGCTTGCGCTTCCAGACTCCAGCCGTACTTTTCCCCGGCCTGCGACGCGCTTTGCGCCGCCTGGGAATAGAACGGACTGGTCATCCCGGACGGCAGGTAGGCGATCGTCTTTTTCGGCTCCTCCGGCGTTTCCCTTGCCCCCGCGTCTTTGGAGAGCGGATGGCGCTGGGCCGCGCAGGCCGCAAGCAGAAGCGCCGTCAGCGCAATCAGCATCGCGGCTTGCGAGCGCGGACGTCTGGACGTGAACATGTTTCCCTTCCCCCCGTTATCGCTTTGTCCTTGTGGCCGGCTGGCCGCGCGCTTTTCGCCTGTTGGATTCCCCGCCGCCCCGAAAGCGGTTTCCCGTTTCATTCTAAAGCGGTCTGCCAGGGAAACGAATACAGAATGAAAGCGCTTTTCTTTGAATTTGCGTGCCGGCCGCAAGCGGAAAAAGCGGAATTTTAAACACTGGCGCGTACAATTTTCAAACCGTTCATCCGGCTACACCTTGCGGAACTGATTTTTGTACTCGGTCGGCGTCATCCCCGTATACTTGCGGAACAACTGGCTGAAATACCGGGCATCGGGAATGCCGACCTGCTCGGCCACCCGATAGCTCTTGCAATGCGGAATGCGGAGCAGCTTCTTGGCCTCCTCCATGCGGTATTCGTTCAGCCATTCCGTAAACGTCTTGCCGACGTTGCGCTTGATGAGCCGGCTGACGTAGTTCGCCGAAAGATGGACATGCTCGGCAAGCGCCATCAAGGAGGTGTCCGGATTGCGGAAATTCCGCTGGACGAACTGCTCCGCCTGGTGGATGATCTGGCGGTGATGGCTCGTCAGCCCTTTCCGGAAAGGCTCCATCATCAGCATCGCGATTTGGCGGACCCGCTCTTTGATCTCCGCCAGCGAGTCCATGGCCAGGACGGATTGGGCGTGCTTGTCCCACGCCTCGCGGTCCGATTCCGGAGGCAAAAACGCGGCGGCGTGGAGAATCCATTTGCACACCTCGAATTTAATCTCATACGGCCCGATCCGGTCCCTGACGAATTGCTCGAACCATTCGTCCAGCATCAGCGCCGCTTTCTCCTCTTCCGCCTGCCGAATGGCAGCGAGCAGCCGCTCGGCCCGGTCGCCTTCCGGCCTGCTTTGCGCCTTGTCCCCGCCGCCGTCCGCTTCCTCCCGCAACGGTTCGTATTCCCCGGCCGTCAGGATCGACTCGTTGCCGTAGTAGAACGTCTTCTCCAGCAGCTGAAGCGTCTCCGCATACTGCCGATGAAGCCGCTCCGTACCGCGGCAGACCGTACTGACCGCCACGGAAACGGACATGTCCAGCAACTGGCGGTGCCAAAACTGCATTTCCTCCGCCCATTCGATCGCCTGCCTGCGGAGCGCTTCTTCGTCCGCAAGCGCCACGACTGCGATCACTTTGTCCATGATGGACAGGCAGACCGGCGCGATTTCCAGCTTCAGCTTCCTTCGCAGCAGATCGACGCTCTGCTCCAGCGCGCCCGCATCCTGCGGGGTCCGTTCCAGTTTCAGCGCCATCACCGCATAATGCAGCCGGGGATCAAAGCGGGACGATCCCGGGACGTTCTTGTGCAAGAGCAGGGACAGCATCTCGAGCTCGGCCTCCTGCTCCGGCGCCCTCGGAGCCGGCTTCGGCTCTCTGCGCTCCGCCTCGATGCGCTGAATGCACTTGAGCACCGCCCGCACCACCGCGTTCGGATCGGTGGGCTTCACCAAATACTCGACCGCGCCGAGTTCGATCGCCCGCTGGGCGTATTCGAAATTGCGGTGGGCGGACAGGAAAATCACCTTGGACCGGACGCCCATCCGGTTCAGCATATCCATCAGCGCCAGCCCGTCCATGCCGGGCATGACGATATCCGAGATGAGAATGTCGGGGCGTATTCGCTCCATTTCCCGAACGGCCGCAACGGCCGTCTCCCACTCCCCGGCCAGCTCGCAATCGAGGCTTTGCCAGTCGATAATGGCCCTCAGCCCTTCCCTTACGAACGGTTGATCGTCCAGAATGCCCACTTTATACATGCACGTTCGCCTCCTGTCCCTCAAACGGAAGATGGATCGTAATGATTGTCCCTTTGCCTTGGGCGCTCTTGAGAAGCATCGAGCCGGCGTCTCCGTACAGAACGCGCAGCCGGTGCGCGATGTTGACCAGACCGACGCCGTCGCTTGACGGGGCCGCCTGCGTCCCCGCGGATTCCAGATACGGCCGCTTCATCCGCTCGGCGATGCTGCGCCGGATTTCCTCAAGCCGCTCCTCCGGCATGCCCGATCCGTTATCCTCGATCCGGATGAGCAGCCGCTCGCCGGACACGACCGTCCGGATCGAGATTTCGCCGCGCTCGATATATTTAAAGCCGTGCTTGATCGCGTTCTCGACCAGAGGCTGCAGCAGCAGCTTCGGAATCCGGCAGCCGGCGGCACGCTCGTCCAGCGATTCGCGCAGCGTGATGCGGTTGCCGAACTTGCTGCTCATAATGTTGAAATAGTCCCGAATGTACGCGACCTCCTCTGCGATCGAGACCGTTTTCTCGTCGATCCGCATGTTCGCTTCCATCAGCCTCGACAGGCTTTGAACCAGCTCGCTGATTTCGCTCTGGCCCGCCATCAGCGCCTTCCAGTTGACCAGGTCGAGCGCGTTGAACAGAAAATGGGGATGGATCTGCGCTTGAAGCGCTTTCAATTCGGCTTCGCGGCGATAGATCGTTTCCATGTACACGTTTTTGATCAGCTCGTCGATCCGCTTGACCATGTGGTTGTATGACGTTTCCAAGAACGCGATTTCATTTTGCATCATCGGCACCTTCGACATGGCCAGATCGGCCGCCGCCACGCTGCGCATCCGCCGCGCCAGACGGTGAATCGGTTTGGAAATGGACATGGCCATGGCCAGCGAAGTGAGGAATCCGAGCGCGAGAATCAGGAGCGTCAACAAAATTTGATTTTTGCCATAATCGAGCACATAAGCGGAGAACGTCACCTTCGGCGATTGCAAAAACAGGTTCCAGTGCAGCACGGTGACCTGCCGTTCCACCTCGATATATCCGCGGCTGTCCGATTCCCCGCGCAGGGAACCGAGCGCCTCCGGGTTGGAGGACGACAGAATCACGCCCTTCTGATTCGTCAACTCATAGTGGATCGACTGCGTCAAATTATCCTCGCTCAGCACGTCCGTCAGAAATTTGCGGTTGATTTTGACTACGATCAGCGCCGTCGCCCTGCGCTTGGAATCCATCCAGATTTTCGACCCGTTGATCGTGTTGTTGGCTTTGTCGAATTCCACCCATTCCAGCTTCTGATTCAGGTTGTTAATGTAGAAGTAGGGGGATTTGAACACATCGTCGATCGCCCGCGAATGCGGACTGATCCATACGTCTCCGTTGTAAAAATAAAAGTCGACCGATTCGACGTACGGATTCAAAGAGACGAGCTGGTGCTCCTTGTCGGCGATATAGTTCAGAGCGGTTTGCCGGTCCTCGGCCCGGCTTTCGTTGTAATTGTCCAGCAGCTCGGTCAAATAGGCGTCGAACATCGCGCTCTGGATCGTCGTGTCGAGCTCGTCGATGCTCCGCCAGATTTTCAGGCTGATCAAATCGCCGATGTGGTTCAGGTAGTCCTCGGTCTTCATGTCCAGCGTCTCGCGCGACGTCAGGTAGGAAGCCGTATAAAAGCACCCGACCAGAAACGTCACGAGCAGGCAGTACAGAATCAGCAGCTTTTTGTAAAAGGTCATGTTTTTCCAGTTCCACAATCGTCTGCGCAAAAAAGGCATCCTTCTCCCCCCATTTCGCCGGCAACGCAAAAGCGCCCCATCCCGTGAGGAATGGAGCGTCTCGCTTGGGCGCTTTATTTGCGCGCCGTCCGCCGGACTTTGCCGCAGCGGCCGCGCTCAATCGTCAAACTCGATGACCGGCATTCTCTCGACCTTCGGGTCGGTAAAGATATCGAATTCGTCCCGGCTCGTGCTGGAAAACTCGGATACGATCGCTCCCTCCGGCCCTCCCTGAAACCAATGCTTCGTACCGGGCGGAATCGTGTACTGCTCGCCGGGCGTCAGCACGATTTCGTGAAACACGGTATAATAGGCCTCGCTGCCGGGAGGCACCGCCGCTTGAACGGACGCCGCCGGTTCTCCCTCGACGTACAAAAACACTTTGCCCCAGCGGCAGCGGAACGTTTCCATCTTGCCCGGATCGCCGCCTACCGGAGGGTGCAGATGCTCCGGACACGTCTGATGCGGAAAGAGCGCCAGCTCCTTCGCGCAATACCGGTCGGTGTTGATGTAAGTGACAAGCTGCAGACCCTGCACGGCCAAGTTCCCCAATCCGAAATCCGCGACCTCCACCTTTTCCAGTTCCGATGGCGTCAGGGCGATGCCTGCCTTGCGAAACATCTCCGCCACCCTGTCCCGAGCTTCCCGCCATTCCGTTCCCCGCATCGGCATATCGCTCTCCTCTCTCCTTCATTTAAACGCTTTCAAAAACGACCGGCAATCTGCATTGTACGCTTCTTTTCCTCCGTTTCCAAGTCTCGGCTTTCGGCTATCGTTCGTCATGCCTTCGATCGCGCCAGAATGCCGAAACGAATGGTGGATCGGTTAGTTCGAAGCGGACAAAGATATGTTTAAATCCAACAATAGCATAATAAAAACAAACATTGATGTCCAGCTTTTTCCGCTCTTGACGTTTGGATATACAAAAAACGACGACTGACCCATTAACGAACAAGGATTTCCAAATTCTCTGTCGAGCTTGTGATGAGCCCTATTTGACGGATCTTTGGATGATGCCCCTGGCCAAGAATCGCGTTGTACCTGAAAAGAATACTTCCGCGCGAAGCTTAGGAGGACTACATGACGGTTGAGCATCGCGGACGGGTGCAATGTAGGGTACTGGGCGGACTACATGACGGGTCAGCAGCGGGGCTGGGGGCAAAGTAGGGTACTGGGCGGACTACATGGCGCTGCATACTGCCGCACGACCCCCGCCCAATCGCTCAGGCGGCTCACGCCGAACGGAACTCCTGTCGCGAACTGACCTTGACGCGCGGATGCCCCGTCTTTGCAAGCCGAACGGCCACGCGGGCCGCCCGTTTGCCGGAAGGGACCCCAACGGTGACGGTTCCTGCCCCCCAACGCGCCCTTCAATCCGCCGCATAAAAAAAACTACGACGGAATAACCATACAACGAAGGTGTTTTACCCCTGTTTGTCGAAAAAATCAGAGACGATTTCATTCATAAACAAAACAGGGGTTTTCTTCATGCGTCCAAAAAATCGAATCATTCCGGAAAAAACGATCTACTTTCGTCCCGAATTCACCGCATGTCCGCATTGTCATGCCAAGCTGGTTCGCGCACATGCCGCGTGGAAAAAGAAAATAGCGACGCTACAAGGTGTCATCTTTGCCTGGAGCATGGCTTATCGCTGTTCCAACTCGCAATGCCCTTACCCGAACGCGCGCTACCGATCGGCCGAAGCGGAGAAGCTATGTATGAAATTTACCACCTATGGGTTTGACGTGTTATGTCTGGTGGGGGAACTACGCTTCAAGCACCATCTGACGCGAAAAGAAATTGCCGACGAGCTCAATCGCCGCGGTGTAAAGACTACAGACCGCAACGCACAAATGCTGTATGAACGGTACCTCACGCTGCTGGGCGCCAGTATCGATCACCATAACCGCAGCGTGCTGCAAACCATCACCGAAGAGCACGGCGGCCTGGTTCTTTCCATGGACGGTGTTCAACCGGAAAAAGGAAACGAGACGTTGTATGTGATTCGTGAAGTACTCAGTGGAACCGTGCTCGCTGCCAAAAACCTCAAGAGCGGATCGTCCGAGGAACTGCAGCAATTGATTCGACCCATCGTGGAATTCGGCTATCCGATCATCGGAATCATCACTGACGGCCAGCAGTCGATTCGGCTGGCGTTCGAGAAGTTATTGCCGAACGTCCCGTATCAATACTGCCAGTATCATTACCTGAAGGACATCGCCAAACCGGTGGTCGACCTGGATCGGAAACTGAAAACCGAACTTAAAAAAAGCTTGCGCGGCATTCGGGACATCGAACGGAAAGTAGAGGAACAAGCTTCCAGCGAAGGCGAGGTGGCGAAAGGATACATCGCCGCCATTCGATCCCTGCTGCTCGAAGACGGAAACCCGCCGCTCGATCTGCCTGGCATGCGCATCTACCAAAATGCCAAAGCCATTCGGGCATCCCTCGAACAATGCCTGAGTAAAAAAGGGGCCTTCGCTTCTTCGGAACATCGTCAGAATATTTAGCAAACTTGATACATTGGCGTCAGCGTATCGGGAAGTCTGCCGTTGGATGGAGCCTATTCGCCGTATTGCTGCTGCACTGGAACCCGCCGAACAGAAAACAAGTGACACGGTCCGGGAGAAGATGACGCAAATCCTCGAATGGTTGCAAAGCACGTACGATCAGCACACGGATGCCCCGATGGTCAAGAATGTCGTCAGCTACACCAAAGGCTTTTGGAAAGGCTTGTTTGCGTGTTATGACCATAAGTATTTACCGCGAACAAACAATGACCACGAACGTTTCTTCCGACAAACGAAGACGCGCCATCGCCGGATGACCGGTCGTCGCAGTTGGAACGAATACATTCTTCGCAATGGCGAATATGTCGTACTTGTCGACGATGCATTGAAGCAGCCCGATCTTCCCGCCAGACTTTGTCTCGTCTCCTATGCCGCTTACAAGCAACAGAGACAGCAATGGCGCAACCGTTTGACCGAAAGTGTCTTACGACGCCGATTTCGAAGAAATCCGCTGGCGTATCTTAAAGAGCTGGAAGCTAAACACAGTGCGTTAGTTATTCCGTCGTAGTTTTTTTT
>Ga0310834_100407_pt1 | contig 51529 bp, 52 predicted proteins | sample SM_ome_2_FD_201314 | JGI IMG/M metagenome (GOLD analysis project Ga0310834, IMG submission 201314) | Sorghum-adapted microbial communities enriched on stacked mutant (SM) sorghum from Joint BioEnergy Institute, Emeryville, California... ...
GCCCGCGTGCTCGTCGTCGAGGATGAGGAGGCGTTCTCCGACGCCCTCTCGTACATGCTCCGGAAGGAGGGGTTCGAGGTCTTTGTGGCCGGGACCGGCACCTCGGCGCTGACCGAGTTCGAGCGCAGCGGCGCGGACATCGTGCTGCTGGACCTGATGCTGCCGGAGATGTCCGGCACCGAGGTCTGCCGGCAGCTGCGCCAGCGGTCCCACGTGCCGATCATCATGGTCACCGCCCGGGACAGCGAGATCGACAAGGTGGTCGGCCTGGAGCTCGGCGCCGACGACTACGTGACCAAGCCGTACTCGCCGCGCGAGCTGGTCGCCCGGATCCGGGCGGTGCTGCGCCGGCAGGCGGTGGACCCGGCCGAGCGGTCCGCGCCCACCCTCACCGCCGGTCCGGTGCGGATGGACGTGGAGCGGCACGTGGTGACCGTGGACGGCCAGCCGGTCCAGCTGCCGCTGAAGGAGTTCGAGCTGCTGGAGCTGCTGCTGCGCAACGCCGGCCGGGTGCTGACCCGGGGGCAGCTGATCGACCGGGTCTGGGGGGCGGACTACGTCGGGGACACCAAGACCCTGGACGTGCACGTCAAGCGGCTGCGCTCCAAGGTGGAGCCGGAGCCGTCCGCGCCGCGGTACATCGTCACCGTCCGGGGCCTGGGCTACAAGTTCGAGCCGTAGCCGCTGGCGAAAATCCCGCTATCGCAGTTTTCCTGCCAGGCTGGCATAGTTGGCGGTATGGCATTCCGCTCGGTCGCCGTTTACGTGCCCGATGGCACGGGGGCACTCGGCCTGGGCATCATCAGCGAACTCTTCGGCTACGACCGGACCAGCCGCGGGCTGCCCGGCTTCGACTTCGCCACGTGTGCCGACCGGCCCGGCCCGTTGCGTACCGATACCGGGCTGACCGTCCACGTGGACCACGGCCTGGACCGGCTCGCCGAGGCGGATCTGGTCTTCGTCACGTCCTGGTTCGACCTCGAGCGGTGGCCGTCAGAGGAGGCGCTGGCCGCGATCCGCAAGGCGTACGACAACGGCGCTATCGTCGCCGGCCACTGCATGGGAGCGTTCGTGCTCGCCTGCACCGGGCTGCTGGACGGCCGGCGTGCCACCGCACACTGGCGCTGGGCGGATCAGCTGGCCAAACTCTTCCCGGCGGTGAAGTTCGAGCCCGACGTGCTCTACGTGGACGAGGGACAAGTGCTCACCAGTGCCGGCGCCACCGCCGGCTTCGACCTCGGGCTGTACCTGCTGCGCCGCGAGTTCGGCGCCTCGGTAGCCACCGCGATCGCCCGGGATCTGGTCATGCCGCCGCACCGCGACGGCGGCCAGGCGCAGTACGTGGCCGCGCCGGTGCCGGAGGACTACGACGATGAGCGGCTGTCCGAAGTGATCAGCTGGGCCCGGGCCAACCTGGACCAGCGGCTGAGCGTGGAGCGGCTGGCCGCCCGGGCACTGATGAGCCCCCGTTCGTTCGCCCGCCGCTTCAAGGCGGCGACCGGCACCACCCCACACGCCTGGCTTGTCACCCAGCGCCTGCACCGGGCCGAGGAGCTGCTGGAGACCGCTGACCTGACGGTGGAGGAGGTGGCCCGGCGGGTCGGCTTCGGCACCGCCGCGGCCCTGCGCGAGCAGTTCGTCCGCCGGCGCGGCGTGCCGCCCCGCGACTACCGCCGCGCGTTCTCTGCCGCACTGCATTGAACCGGAAAGTGCCGGTTGTGGATCTTTAACACCGGCACTTTCCCCGGACATGCAGATCAGGTCGCGGCGACGGTCGCCGGGTGCGGGGCGACCAGGCCGGTTTTCATCCGGGCCGCGCACAGCTCGGCGAGCTTGGCGTACGCCGCCTTGCCGATCAACGCGGTCAGCTCCGGCTCGTACGACCGGTACATCGGCTCCTGGCCGACGTGCGCCTCCGGCGACGACGTGCACCACCAGTCCAGGTCGTGCCCGCCGGAGCCCCAGCCACGGCGGTCGAACTCGGTCAGCACGGTGACCAGAACTCGCGTCCCGTCCGGCCGGTCGACCCAGTCCTGGTCCCGGCGCACCGGCAGCTGCCAGCACACGTCGGGCTTGTACTCCAACGGATGCACGCCGTCCCGCAGCGCCTGCGCGTGCAGGGCACAGCCGCCCCCACCGGGGAAGTCAGGGTCGTTGAGGAAGATGCACGGCTGCTTCTCGCCTCGGGTGGCGGTCCGCCGGGCCGGGTTCTTGCCGTCGATCGTGTCCATCTCGGTGTAGTTCTTGAAGCCGCGGCGGAAGTGCTGCCAGGTCTGCGGGGTCAGCTTCTTGACCGCCTTGCGTACCCGCGCCTCGTCGTCGGCGTCGGTGAAGAACGCGCCGTGCGAGCAGCAGCCTTCGCCCCCGCGCGCCCGGATGATGCCGTGGCACGCCTTGCCGAACACGCATGTCCAGCGGGACAGCAGCCAGGTGAGATCGGCGCGGATCACGTGCTCGGCGTCCGCGGGATCGATGAACTCGATCCACTCGCGCGGGAAGTCGAGCTCGACCTCCAGGCTGCGCGGGTCATCCGGGTCGTCAACCAGCACCTGGACCTGATTGCTGCGTGCCATCCGGCCAGCGTACGCCGGAAGGGCCGGCGTGTGCCCGGCAACGCGGCACTGTGCCGGGCCGTACTGTTCGTAGCATGCGACTGGGCGTGCTCGACGTCGGCTCGAACACCGTGCACCTGCTCGTCGTCGATGCGCACCGGGGCGCCCACCCGTGGCCGGCCGCGTCGGAGAAGTCCACCCTGCGGCTGGCCGAGCAGCTCGGCCCGGACGGGGCGCTCACCGAGGATGGCGCGCAGGCGCTCGTGGCGGCGGTGGCCGGGGCGGTCAAGGCGGCCAAGCGGCTCAAGACCGAGGACCTGCTGGCCTTCGCCACCTCCGCCGTCCGGGACGCCAGCAACTCGGCCCAGGTACTGGCGAGGGTGCGCGAGGAGACGGGCGTCGAGCTGCACGTGCTGTCGGGCGAGGCGGAGGCGCGGCTGACCTTCCTGGCGGTGCGGCGCTGGTTCGGCTGGTCCGCCGGGCGGCTGCTGGCGCTGGACATCGGCGGCGGCTCACTGGAGATCGCCGCCGGCGTGGACGAGGAGCCGGACCTCGCGCTGTCGCTGCCGCTGGGAGCCGGCCGGTTGACCCGGGAGCGGTTGCGGGTCGAGGAGGACAGCCCCCAGCCGCCGTCGCCGGAGGCGGTCGCCGAGCTGACCGAGTACGTGGAGGGGGTGCTGGACGGCTCGCTGAAGAAGCTGATCAAGGCGGGCTGGGACCGCGCGGTGGCCACGTCGAAGACGTTCCGCTCGCTGGCCCGGCTCTGCGGCGCCGCACCGTACCGCGACGGGCTGTACCGCCGGCGCCAGCTGACCCGCGCCGGCCTGACGCAGGTGCTGGGCTTCATCCGGCACATCCCGCCGGCGGCGCTGGCCAGCCTGGACGGGGTCAGCCCGCCCCGGGCCCACCAGCTGCTGGCCGGCGCCGTGGTGGCGGAGGCGACCATGCGCCGGCTGGACATCGACGAGCTGGACCTCTGCCCGTGGGCGCTGCGGGAGGGCGTGATCCTGCGCCGCCTGGACCTGCTCGAGCCGGTGTGAACTAGCCTGGTAAGGGTGGATACCCCGGTGCCGGTCCTGCTGTCGAGCTCATCGGTCTTCCCGGAGCCGACCGCGGCGGCCTTCGAGATGGCCGCCGCCCTGGGGTACGACGGCATCGAGGTGATGGTCTGGACCGACCCGGTCAGCCAGGACGCCGGCGCGTTGAGCGGCCTCGCCGCGCACTACCGGGTCCCGGTGCGGTCGGTGCACGCGCCCTGCCTGCTGGTTACCCAGCGGGTGTGGAGCCCTGACCCGTGGGAGCGGCTGTCCCGCTCCGCGTCGCTCGCGCAGACCCTGGGGGCGCCGGTCGTGGTGGTGCACCCGCCGTTCAGCTGGCAGCGGGAGTACGCCCGGAATTTTGCCGCCGGCCTGGAGCGGCTGGCCGGGGAGTGGCCGAGCGTGCGGTTCGCGGTGGAGAACATGTTCCCGGTGCGGATGGCCCGGCGGCAGTTCGTGCCGTACGCGCCGGGTTGGGACCCGACGCGGGCCGGGTACGGCGGCTACACCCTCGACGTGTCGCACTGCGCGGTGTCGGGCAGCGACCCGCTGGCGATGGCGGACCAGATGGGCGACCGGCTGGTCCACGTGCACCTCGGCGACGGCAACGGCGAGCCGCGGGACGAGCACCTCGTGCCCGGCCGCGGCCGCCAGCCCTGCGGGGCGCTGCTGGAGTCGCTGGCCCGCCGCGGCTATTCGGGCGCGGTGGCGGTGGAGGTCTCCACCCGGCGGGCGGGCAGCCGCGCCGAGCGGGAGGCAGACCTCGCCGAGGCGCTGGCCTTCGCCCGCCAGCACCTGGGTAATGCCAAGCCCGCCTGGTCCGTCGACGCGTGACGCCCGCGATCGGGCGCCGGTGCCCGCCGGGTCGCCGGGGTCAGGGCACCGGGGTGAGCGCGGGGGCGTCGCCGGGCTCCCCGACGGCCGCCCGCTTGCGGGCCCGGTGGGCCGCGACGTGTGACCGGGTCGCGCAGCGCTCGGAGCAGAACCGGCGGCAGTTGTTGGACGAGGTGTCCAGGTAGACGTTGCCGCACCGCTCGTCGGCGCAGATGCCGAACCGGGCGCTGCCGTACTCGCACAGCCAGACCGCCAGGCCCCAGACCGCGCCGGCCAGGTACTCCGCGGACACCGACGAGCCCCGGCTGGTGACGTGCATGTGCCAGTCCCGGGCGTCGTGGCCGGAGATCCGCGGCTGCACCGGGAACTGTTCCAGCAGCGCGTTCAGCTCGGCGACCGCCTCGGTGTCACGCCCCGATGTGCCCAGCTCGAACACTTCCCGCAGACGCCGCTGGGCGCGCCGGAAGGCGGCTACGTCCCGTTCGGTCGCCTCGTCCCGCATCCAGCCGTGTGCCGTGCCCAGAAAAGCCTTCAGCTCAGGCAGGTCGGTCAGGCGCGCGTTGACCAGGTCGACCGCGGTCCGCGCGTACGCATCGAAGTCCACTCGACAACGTTAGGCGATCGGCGGCGTGGCGGCGACAGCCGCCCGGACCTCAGTTGGCGCCCTTTCCGGTCTGCCCGCGACCCGGCTCGGGTCCGCCCGCGGGGCCGTGGCGGGGGCGCTACGCTCGCCTCATGCTCCGATCGGTGATCCTGGCCGCATCCCGTTCGCCCCGTATCGAGCGGCTCGTCGAGACCGCGCCGGTCACCCGTGAGGTGGTCCGCCGGTTCGTCGCCGGCACCCGGGTGGAGGACGCGTTGCGGGCCAGCCGCGAGCTCGCCGCCCAGGGTCTCGGAGTGAGCCTGGACTATCTGGGCGAGGACACCAAGACCGCCGAGCAGGCGGCGGCGACCCGTGACGAGTACGTCGGTCTGCTCCGGGCGCTGTCGGACGCGCAGCTGGCATCCGCTGCGGAGGTGAGCGTCAAGCTGTCCGCGCTGGGGCAGGCGTTCGACGAACAGCTCGCCTACGACAACGCCCGGGCGATCTGCGCGGCTGCCGCCGACGCCGGCACAACCGTCACCCTGGACATGGAGGACCACACCACCACCGACTCCACATTGGAGATTCTCGGCAAGCTGCGCAAGGACTTCCCGGCCACCGGGGTGGCGCTCCAGGCGTACCTGCGGCGCACCGAGGCGGACTGCCGGGAGCTGGGCGCAGCGGGGGTACGGGTCCGGCTGTGCAAGGGCGCGTACGCCGAGCCGGAGTCGGTGGCGTTCCAGTCTGCCACCGATGTGGACAAGTCCTACGTGCGGTGCCTGAACATCCTGATGTCCGGCTCGGGGTACCCGATGCTCGCCACCCACGACCCGCGCCTGGTGGCGATCGCCCAGGACCGGGCCAAGTGGTTCGACCGCACGCCGGAGGAGTTCGAGTTCCAGATGCTCTACGGCATCCGGCCGCAGGAGCAGCGCCGGCTGGTCGCCGACGGCTACCGGATGCGGGTCTACGTGCCGTACGGGGACCAGTGGTACGGCTATCTCATGCGCCGCCTCGCCGAGCGCCCGGCGAACGTCGCCTTCTTCCTGCGGAGCCTGCGCTCGAAGAAGTAGCCCGGGTCCGGTCAGTGCCGGTGCGGCCGCCGGCCGGTCTTGATCGGGCCGGGACGCCGGTCACGGCCAAGGACCGGGCAGACACGCGGCGGGGTTTCCGGGTGCCGCACTAGCATTGGCGCGTGCGGTTCCGCCCCCTCGCTGCGCTCGCCGCCATCGTCGTGGCCTGCACGCTGACCGCGGCCTCCTGCGGCGGTGGATCCTCCGGCGTGGTTGTCGGCACCGTCGGGCGGGGTGACGTGGTTGAGGTGGTGGACGCGCCGGCGTCGGTCACCGCGAAGGCGGCGGCCACGCTGACCGCGCCGGCCGACGGGACGCTCGCCGCGCTGCGGGTGCGGTCCGGGGAGCGGGTGCGCGCGGGCCAGGTGCTCGCGATCATCGACTCGCCCGCCGCCCAGGCGCGACTGCGACAGGCGAAGCGGGCGCTGTCCGCCACGCGGCGGGTGGGCGGGTTCGGCGCCGGAGGAGACCTGTCGGCGGTACGGCGCGCGACCGACAAGTCGGCGAAGGACGCGTTCGCCGCGGCCCGGCAGGCGGCGGAGCAGATCGCCGACGTCCGGCTGCGGGACGCGCTGCTGGCCCAGGTGACCGCCGCCGAACGGCGGTACTCGGCCGCTGCCGAGGCGGCAGACCAAGCGGTACGCGCGGTGCAGCGGGGGGTGGCGAGCCTCGGCTCGGCGATCAGCGCGCTCAGCGCCGCGCAGCGCGTGCAGGCGCAGCAGGCGTACGACCTGGCGAAGTCTACTGTAGACGCATTGACGCTGCGGGCACCGATCTCCGGCGTGGTGCAGATGGGTGGGGGGAGCACCGGCGCCGGGTCCGGCCAGTCGCTGACCGACCTGCTCCAGTCCGCCGGGGTTGACCCTGGCGCCCTCGCCTCCACGGCTCCTGGCGGCGGCAATGACGTGCTTCCCGGGGTGGACGGCACGGTCCCGCTCGGGGGCCGGGTCGCCGCCGGCACCGCCGTACTCACCATTGTGGACGTCGCCGAGCTGGGCCTGCTCGCCGAGGTGGACGAGACCGACGTGCTGCTGGTGAAGCCGGGGGTGGTGGCGACCGTGGAGCTGGACGCGGCTACCGGCGCCAGTTACGAGGCGAGGGTCCGGTCGGTCGACCTCCTGCCGACGCCGTCCAGCCGCGGCGGCGTGTCGTACCGCGTCCGGCTGGCGCTCGGCCCCGGCCGGTACGCCGACGGGCGGCCCGCGCCGACCCCGCGCCCGGGCATGAGCGCCGTGGCGCACCTGCGGGTGCGGGAGGTGGAGGACGCGGTCACCGTACCGGCGGCGGCGGTCTTCAGCGCGGACGGGCGGGACTCGGTCTGGGCGGTGCGCGACGGCAAGGCCCGGCCGGTGCCGGTGACCGTGGGGGTGCAGGGCCAGGACGTGGTGCAGATCCTCTCCGGGCTGACCGAGGGCCAGCAGGTGGTGGTGCGCGGGACCGACAAGGTGCGCGCGGGCCAACAGGTGTCGTGAGCGAGTCCACTGGCGCGGCCATCGAGGCGCGGGACGTCAGGCGCACCTACCAGCTCGACGGCGTCGCCGTGGAGGCGTTGCGCGGCGTCTCGCTCACCGTCGGGCCGGGCGAGTCGGTGGCCATCGTCGGGCCGTCCGGCTCGGGGAAGTCCACCCTGCTGCACCTGCTCGGCGGGCTGGACCGGCCGACCAGCGGCCGGCTGCTCATCGGCGGGCGGGACGTGGCCAAGCTGAACGCGGCCGCGCTGGCCCGGCTGCGCAACGAGGTGGTCGGCTTCGTATTCCAGTCCTTCCACCTGCTGCCGCGCACCTCCGCCCTGGACAACGTGGCACTGCCGCTGGTCTACCGCGGCCTTTCCGCCCGGCGGCGGCGCGCCCTGGCGGCCGAGATGCTGTCCCGGGTCGGCCTGGAGCACCGGATGCACCACCGGCCCAACCAGCTCTCCGGCGGCGAGCAGCAGCGGGTGGCGATCGCCCGGGCGCTGGTCACCTCCCCGGCGGTACTGCTGGCGGACGAGCCCACCGGCAACCTGGACAGCGCCACCGGGGCGTCCGTCCTCGGGTTGCTCGAGTCACTGAACGCGGATTCGGGCGTGGCGCTGGTGGTGGTCACCCATGACCGGGAGGTGGCGGCCAGGGCTCACCGGCAGATCACCATTCGGGACGGGGTGATCGTGTGAGGCTCGCCGAGGCGTGGCGGGTGGCCTTCGCCGCGCTGCGCGCGAACCGGCTGCGCAGCGGCCTGACCATGCTCGGCGTGGTGATCGGCGTGGGCGCGGTGGTGGCCCTGGTGGCCATCGGCACCGGCGCCAAGCGGGAGGTGGAGCGGCAGGTCGAGGGGCTCGGCTCCAACCTGCTCGTGGTGGTGCCCGGACAGATCGACTTCAGCTCGGCGCCGTCGGTGTCCCGGTTAACACTCTCCGATGTGGACGCCGTGACCCGGATCGTGGGCGACCGGTCCCGGGTGGCGGTGACCGTCACCTCGGGCGAGACGGTGCGTGCCGGCACGCGGTCCAGGTTCAGCACCATCGACGGCGTGCTGGAGACGACGCCGAAGGTGTTCGTCCGCTCGATCGCCCGCGGCGGCTACCTCACACGATCCGATGTAGACACAGCGCGGAGGGTCGCCGTGCTGGGCGCAGGCGTCGCGCGGACGCTGTTCCCCGAGCGGGATCCGGTGGGGCAGCAGGTGAGCATCGCCGGCGTCCGGTTCCGCGTGATCGGGGTCTTCGCCCCGCTCGGGCAGAGCCTCGGCGTGGACCGTGACGGCGAGGTGCACATCCCCATCACCACCGCCCACCGGCTGTTCGCCACGAACCGGGTGGACGGCATCGCGGTGAAGGCGCCCGATCGCTCCGGCATCGACGCGCTGGGGCAGCGCATCGTGGCCGAGCTGAGCCAGCGCCACCCGGGCACCGAGTTCAGCGCGGTCACCCAGGAGCAGATCCTCGGCGTGCTCGGCGACATCCTCGGCGTACTCACCGGCGTGCTCGCCGCCATCGCGGGCATCTCACTGCTCGTCGGCGGCGTCGGTGTCTCCAACATCATGCTCGTCTCGGTCCGGGAACGGACCCGCGAGATCGGCTTGCGCAAGGCGGTCGGCGCCCGCCCGCGCGACATCGGCGTGCAGTTCCTGCTGGAGGCGGTGCTGCTCACCGCCATCGGCGGCGTTGCCGGTATGGCGCTGGGTATCGGCGCGGCCGTGCTGGTCGCCCAGCTGACCCCGGTGCCGGCGGCGGTCACTTGGTGGGCGCTGGCGCTGGCGTTCGGGGTGTCGGCCGGCGTCGGCATCGTCTTCGGCGTGGTGCCCGCCCAGCGCGCGGGCCGGCTCGACCCGGTCGTGGCGCTGCGCACCGAGTGAGCCCGCTTGCTTGAGCGGGGTACGTCCACCCGCATTGCCGAAAAAGTAGGCATGGCCGGGCCATAACGTCCAATATGGATCGAGCAGGAGGTCGACGGCCCGTGGCGTCGCGTCAGGTCATTCCTTGATGCCGACGCCGCAGTAGTGCCACACGCCGGGCAGGTCCGGGGGCCGCTCGGGTGACTTGGGCAGCGGATTGTGCAGCTCCGGCCGCCACTGGTCCACCCCGACCAGCCCTGGCTCGACCAACGTGAACCCATCGAACATCCGCGCGATGTCGGCCTTGCTGCGAGGCACCAGCGGCGCGTCCCAGTGCAGGTCCTGGGTCAGCTGGAACAGCCGCTGGGCAGCGACCGGGTCGGCCTCGTCGGTCAGGTGGCTCAGCGCGAGGTAGCTGCCCGGAACGACCGCGTCACGGAACTGCCGGACGACCCCCCATGGGTCCTCCTTGTCCCACAGGCAGTGCAGCATGCAGATGAACATGATCGCCACCGGCTGGTCGAAGTCGATCAGACCGCGGACCTGCGGGTCGTTCAGCACCTGCTCGGGTTCGCGCAGGTCCGCCCTGAGGGTGACGACGTTGGGGCCGGCCATCAGCGCCGCCGCGTGGGTGGAGACCATCGGGTCGCGGTCCACGTAGACCACCCGCCCTTGCGGGTCGGTGCGATGGACGATCTGGTGGGTATTGGCCATATTGGGCAGACCCGAGCCGAGGTCGAGGAACTGCCGGACACCCTGCGAGAGCAGGTAATCCACCATCCGTTGCAGCAGGTGGCGGCCGCGGCGGGCGGCATCCTCGCCGGTCGGCACGCCCATCTCGGTCATCATCGCGCTGGCCGCGTCGGACGCTTCCCGGTCGATGGCGAAATGGTCCTTGCCGCCGAGCATGTAGTTCCACATCCGGGCGGTGTTGGGGTAACCGGCCTTGATCGGGTCGTCCGGGAACGTGGATGGCTCAGCAGACATTGCGGCCCTCCTGGGGGTGCTTTCGCGGGCGCATCGATCATAGCCCTCGGTAGTGGCGGAGCGTGAAGCCCGGCCCGTGACCCGGGTGCGGCATAGATCACTCCATGTCGATATCGCCCGGCCGTGGGCGGGGTTGACCGGGACCGGGGTGGGTACCGGGTCCCCGGAGGTGATCACGATGGATCGCGACGACTCCGACGTGACGGCCGTGTGGGACGACTTCCACCGCTTGGTCAACATGCCGTCGGACGTGCTGCGGGACTGGCTGCTGGAGACGCCTGGTGGCGTGGATACCTACGCCGCGGAGCCCGACGTCGACATCCGTGGGCTGGGTGACTGCGTCCTGGAGATCATGGGCAAGCGCCGGGAGGACCTGACCGGCCGGGACGTCGAGGTGATGGGCCAGGTGGTCGACGAGATCAGCCAGCTGCTGGAGAACCGGCCGGAGGCGCTGGCAGACCGGGGGCCCTGGCGGGACACGCTGATGACCCTGGGTCACGATCCGGGTGGTGACCAGGGCGACGACGGCTCGGACATCTGACCGCGTCCGGGATGTACCTATCCGCCGAATACCCAGATGAGCTGAAGCATCGCGCCGTCACAGCAGTCCCGTTACCGTACTAGTAACACGCGCGTTGCCCGCCGTGGTGGGAAGAGGCCCCGCCGGAGGCGGCCCGCGCCGGGGAAGAGATGGTTGGTGAGCCATGTCCGGATCACCACAGAACGAGGGCAGGCTGTCGGAGGTGAGGTTCCTGACCGTCGCCGAGGTGGCCACGCTCATGCGGGTGTCGAAGATGACCGTCTACCGGCTCGTCCACTCCGGTGAGCTCACCGCGGTGCGGGTCGGACGGTCGTTCCGGGTTCCGGAGCACGCGGTCCACGAGTACCTCCGCGAGGCGTTCCCGGAGTCCGCCTAGGTGCCGGGTCGGTCCGTGGAGGTAGCGGACCGACCTGGTTTCTCGCTCCGGCGCCGGCCCGGCTAACCTGGACGGCGACCTGACCAGACATCGCTACCGATCCCGGTCAGGCCCACGCCACCATCAACCGGCGCCGGCGTCCGCTGCCTGGCGACGGCCAAGATCGTTCCGAGAGGCTTACGTATGGGCTCCGTGGTCAAGAAGCGCCGCAAGCGCATGGCGAAGAAGAAGCACCGCAAGCTGCTGCGCAAGACCCGCGTCCAGCGTCGTCGTCTCGGCAAGTAGCGGCCGGTGACGGCCGCGGGAGCTGTCGGAAGGGTCAACGCGATGACTCTCCCAACCCCCGGCCACCCGGGCCGCCCACCCTCGGCGGCGCCGGTCGTGGTGGTGACCGGCGTCAGCCGGTACCTCGCCGCGCACGTCGCCGCCCGGCTCGCCGCCGACCCGGCGGTGGGACGGGTCATCGGCATGGACGCCGCCGATCCGCCGGCGGAGTACGCGCCGTTGCTGGAACAGGTCGAGCTGATCGGTGCCGACCTGCGCACCGCCGGTCCGGCCATCGCGGAGCTGGGCGCCGAGGTGGTGGCGCACCTGGCCGTGCTCACCGCGCCGGACAGCCGGTCCGGCGGGCGGGCGGCGATGAAGGAACAGAACGTGATCGGCACCATGCAGCTGCTCGCCGCCTGCCAGCAGGCGCCGCGGCTGCGCAAGCTGGTGGTGCGCTCCTCGACGGCCGCCTACGGCGCCTCGTTCCGCGACCCGGCCGTGTTCACCGAGGAGACCGAGCCGCGGCAGGTCCCGCGCGGCGGCTTCGCCCGGGACATCCTGGATATCGAGGGGTACGTGCGCGGCTTCCGGCGGCGCCGCCCGGACGTGAGCGCGACCGTGCTGCGGCTCGCCCCGTTGATCGGCTCACAGGCGGACACCACGCTGACCCGCTACTTCGCCATGCCGGTGGTGCCGACCGTGCTGGGGCGCGACCCCCGGCTGCAGTTCGTTCACGTCGACGACGCGCTCGAGGTGCTCCACCGGTCCATTGTGGAGGACCACCCGGGCACCTTCAACGTGGCCGGGGCCGGCGTGCTCACCCTCTCTCAGGCGATCCGCCGGGCCGGACGCATCCCGCTGCCGGTGGTCGAGCCCGGCCTGTCCGCGGTCGCCTCGCTCGCCAAGAGCATCGGCCGGCGCGGCTTCGGCCTGGACCAGGTCGACCTGTTCGTCCACGGCCGGGTGGTGGATACCTCCGCCCTGACCCGGGAGTACGGGTTCACGCCGCGCTCCACCGCGGCCGCCTTCGACGACTTCCTGCGCGGCCACCGGCTGGGCGCGCCGGCCAGCCCGGACCGGCTCGCCGCCGCGGAGAGCGCCGTCCTCGCCGCGATCCGCCAGGTCCGGGCCACCGTCGGCAAGGACCGCGAGCCGGCCGCACAGTCCACTGCGGGCTCGCCGGCACGGGATACCGGCTGGCAGGCCACGGAAGGCGCACCATGACGTTCCCCGACGGCGGCCAGCAGACCGCACCGGGCGTGCCCGGCACCGCCGGCACTTCCCCGAACGGCCGGGCAACTGGCCGGCCGGCGCCACCATCCGCGGCGCGGCCGTCCCCGGCGCCGGCGGTCGCCGACCAACCGGGTGACGTGTGGGACCAGCGCGTCGCGCGCGTGCTGGCCTTCCTGCGCCGCCGGCTGTCCGGACAGTACGAAGTGGATGAGTTCGGCTTCGACCGGGAGCTGACCGACGCGGTCTTCCATCCGGTGCTGCGCCTGCTGTACCGGGACTGGTTCCGGACCGAGGTGTTCGGGGCCGAGCACCTGCCCGCGTCCGGCCCCGGCCTGGTGGTCGGCAACCACTCGGGCACCATCGCGGTGGACGCGCTCATGCTCTCCGTCGCGGTCCACGACGAGCACCCCGCCCACCGGTACCTGCGTCTGCTCGGCGCGGACTTCGTGTTCCGGATGCCGTTCATCTCCGAACTGGCCCGCAAGAGCGGCGGCACCGTGGCCTGCAACCCGGACGCGGAACGCCTGCTGCGCGCCGGTGAGCTGGTCGGCGTCTTCCCCGAGGGGTTCAAGGGGGTGGGCAAGCGCTACACCGAAAGGTACCGGCTGCAGCGCTTCGGCCGCGGCGGGTTCGTCTCGGCGGCGCTCCGCACCGGGACCCCGATCGTGCCCGTGGCGATCGTCGGCGCCGAGGAGATCTACCCGCTGATCGGCGACATCAAGCCGCTGGCCAGGCTGCTCGGCCTGCCGTACTTCCCGGTCACCCCGACCTTCCCGTGGCTGGGTCCGCTGGGCGCGATCCCGCTGCCCAGCAAGTGGCTGATCGAGTTCTGCGAGCCGATCGACACCCGGCCGTACCTGGACTCCGCGGACGATCCGCTGGTCGTGTTCAACCTGGCCGACCAGGTGCGCGAGACCATCCAGCAGACCCTGCACCGGCTGCTGGAGCGCCGGCCCGACCCGTTCGGCCCCTAGCGGCGCAGTGGCCAGGGGCGGGCGGCGCCGGTTCCGGTTGACCGGCGGCGGCGCCGGCGCAGCGCTGACGCCACCGCGACCCCGCCCGCGACCGCACCCGTAGCCATCGCGGCCGGCACGGCGATCTTGGCCGCCTTGCGGCCGGTGCGGAAGTCACGGATCTCCCAGCCGCGCTCGCGGGCGGTCCGGCGCAGTGCCGCGTCCGGGTTCACCGCCACCGCGTGCCCCACCAGGGAGAGCATCGGGATGTCGTTCGCCGAGTCGGAGTAGGCGGTGCAGCGGCTGAGGTCCAGGCCCTCCACGGCGGCCAGCTGCTCGATCGCCTCGGCCTTCGCCGGACCGTGCAGCAGGTCGCCGACCAGCCGTCCGGTGTAGACGCCGTCGCGGATCTCGGCGACCGTGCCCAGCGCCCCGGTCAGGCCCAGCCGCTGCGCGATGACCCGGCCCAGCTCCACCGGGGCGGCGGTGACCAGCCAGACCCGCTGGCCGGCGTCCAGGTGCAGCTGGGCCAGGGCTCGGCTGCCGGACCAGATCCGGCCGGCCATCAGCTCGTCGAAGATCTCCTCGCTGAGCCGTTCCAGGTCCTGCACCCGCCAGCCCTCGACGAACGCCAGCGCGGTCTGCTTGGTCTGCGACATGTCGCCGGCGTGCTCGGTGGCGAGCAGCCGGAACCGCAGCTGCTGCCAGCCGAAGCGGATCAGGTCACCGACGGTGAAGTACTTGCGGGCGGCCAGGCCGCGGGCGAACCAGTAGATCGACGCGCCCTGCATCATGGTGTTGTCCACGTCGAAGAAGGCGGCCGCGCCCTGGTCCGGCGGGACGGTCGACGCCGCCTCCAGCTCGGCCGCCGCCCAGCCGGCGGTGTGCCCGTGGGCGTCGGTGGTCAACGTCACCTTGCGGGTTCGCGCCATGCCGTGGCCCCCCTTCGTCGGCCGCTGGCACCCTTCCCGAGGGTAGGTCATCCGCGCCCGGACGGGCCGGAAGCGCACCGCGGTGGTCAGCCGCCGAGCAGGTCGCCCAAAAGCCGCCGCAGGCTGCCCAGCAGGCCGCCGCCGCCGTTGTCGTCCGGGGTCGCGGACGGCGTCGGCGTCGGCGATGGTTGTCCGGTCCGGCCGGCGTCCCCGGGCTGGCCGGGCGTCGCCGCGGCCGGGGACCGGCGGGCACCCGCATCGGCCGCGGGACTCGTCCCGCCGCGCGCGCCGCGGCTCGGCGTGGCCGTGGCGCGGCCGCCCGGCTTCGCCGGTGCCGTCCGGCCCGGCACTGCACAGGACCCCGGCCGGGGTCCGAGCGCGTCGCTGCCGTCGCTGGGCGCGGTGCCGCAGGTCAGCGTCTGGCGCAGCTGCTGTGCCCGGGTTGCCACCTCCGACAGCAGCTCCAGCGAGTCGAGCAGCCGCGCCCGGGCGGGGCCGCCCACCTTGTCCAGCAGGTCGCCGATGTCGCGCTGCTGCGCGCGGACGAAGGTGTCCACCGCGTCCAGCGCGGCCGGGTCCTTGTGCTGCACGCCGGCGGTGGTGAGCAGCTTCACCCCTTGCCGGGTGTCGGCGTCCATGTCGTCGAGGGCCCGCCGGAAGTTGTCCGCGCTGCCGCTGACCGACTTCGCCTCGTCCAGCCGGGTCCGGGCGAACTCCAGGTGAAGCTGGCCGCGCCCGACGTCCGAGCCGGCGAAGGCGAGCTCCGCACGCTCGGTGGACCGCTTCACGCCGTACAGCGCGTCACCCGGCAGGGCACCTCCGCTCGCCGCGGCGATGCCGGACAGGACCAGCGCGCCGGCCGCGACACCGCCGATCACCGCGGCGCGGGCGCGGCTGCCCGCGCCGAGCAGCACCCGGCGGTGGGCGCGCCCGGGCGGCTCCGGCACGGCCGGGCCGACACCCTCGCGCTCCACCTTGGCCACCAGCATCGCGCGCAGCTCGTCACGGAACCGGGGGTCGGGGTCGGCGGCCGGCGCGAGCCGCACCGCCGCGACCCGCCGGCCGAGCGTCACCAGCCGGTCGAGGTCGGCCTCGGACCCGGACCGCAGCCGGTGCCGGGGTCCGCGGCCGGGCGCCTGGTCGAGCAGGTCGGCGAAGCGCTCGGCACGCCGGCCGGGCAGGACGGAGGCGATCACCGCGGGCACCCCCCTTCGCCGGTCGTCAGGTCAAACGCCACCGGTGTCGGCGTGGTTACGCCCAGCTGGCCGGTCATGGCTGGAACCCGTCGGGCAGCAGCCGGGCCAGCGCGCGTACCGCGCGGTACTGCAGCGCCTTGATCGCCCCCTCGGTTTTACCCATCGCCTCGGCGGTCTCTGCGACCGAGAAGCCCTGCAGGAAGCGCAGCACGATGCACTCCTGCTGCTCCGGGTTGAGCCGCTTGACCGCGCTGAGCAGGGCCACGTTGGTGATGTGCCCGAGCACTGCCTCCTCCGGCCGGCCCTCCGGGCCGCGCTCCTCGCGGTCCGCCTCGAGCACGTCGCCCGCGCTGATCTCCAGCCGGTACCGGCCGGACTTGAAGTGGTCGGCGACCCGGTTGCGGGCGATGGTGACCAGCCACGCCCGCAGGTCCCGGCCCTGCCAGGTCACGCTGCCGATGTTGTTCAGCGCGCGCAGGAAGGTGTCCGCGGTCAGGTCCTCGGCGAGCTGCCGGTTGCCCACCCGGAAGTAGACGAACCGGTAGACGCTGTCCACGTAGCGGTCGTAGATCTGGCCGAAGGCCTCCGCGTCGCCGGCCTTGGCCCGCTCGACCAGCTGCCAGACCTCGGCCGCGGTGTCGGTCGGACCGGGCTGGTCCGGCAGGTTCGGTGATGCGCCGCTGCCGGTCTCCTCCTCGACCGGTGACCGGGCGGCCGGGATCACCACCGTGTCCGCGGTCACGCTGAGCATGTCACGCAGGGCGAAGCGCAGCGCGGTGAGACCTTCGGCGAGCGCGAACCTGGCCGCGTACACCCCTGACATGGCCACATCACCTCCGGGCGCCATCCGGAGCCATCGAGAAACAGCACTCACTGTGCCAGACTCTGCGTCCGTGCATACCCCAGTCGGCGCGTTTTCCGGTCTGGTTCGGCGGGCGGCGGCCGGACCGGACCGGCCGGCGCTGCTCGACGCGGACCGGACGATCAGTTGGCGGGAGCTGGACGCGCGCGTGGACGCCGTGGCGCGCGGCCTGCTCGCGCTGGGGCTGCCGCCCAGCATGGGCGCGCCCGCCCGGGTCGCGGTGGCCCTGCCCAACAGCGTGGAGTTCGCGGTCGCCCTGTTCGGTGCCTTGCGCGCCGGCCTGGTCGCGGTCCCGGTCAATCCCGGCTGCTCGCCCCGCGAGCTGCGCCACGTCCTGGCCGACTCCGGTGCTCGCGTGCTCGTCGGGACGCCGGAGGTGGTCTCCGCGGCCGGCCAGGTTCCGCATGCGTACCCCGGGGAGGCGCCGGTGGCGGACGGGCCGCCGGTGGCCGAGCCGCCCGGCGGCGAGGACCTCGCCGTGCTGCTCTACACGTCGGGGACGGCGGGGCGTCCGAAAGGGGCGATGTTGTCTCATCGCGCGCTCATCGCCAATCACACCCAGCTGGCCGGAATCCAGCCGAGCCTGGTCGGGCCGGACGACACCGTCCTGCTCACGGTGCCGCTCTCGCACGCGTACGGGCTCAACACCGGCCTGGGCGCGGTCGCCTACCACGGCGCCCGGGGTGTGCTGGTGGACCACTTCGACCCGGCGTACACGCTGGAGCTGATCGCCCGCCACCAGGTGACCGTCGTGCTGGGTGTGCCGCCGATGTACACGGCCTGGGGCCTGCTGGCCAGCCAGCGGCCGCCGCTCGGGGAGGCGATGGCTTCGGTACGCCTGGCGGTCTGCGGCGCGGCTCCGCTGGAGCCGGGCAACGCGGCCCGGTTCACCGAGGCGACCAGGCACCCGGTCTTCGTCGGGTACGGCCTGACCGAGACCGCCCCGGTGCTCACCTCCACGCTGGCCAGCCCGGTACCGAAGGCCGGCTCGATCGGCCGGCCGATACCCGGGGTCGAGCTGCGGTTGGCCGGCACCGAGTCGCTGGTCGTGGAGGAGGGCTGGGAGCCGGAGTCGCCGGAGTCGCCCGGCACCGATCCCGGGGAGATCGTGGTGCGCGGCCCGAACCTGTTCAGCGGGTACTGGCCGGACGCGCGGGGTGGCCCGGACGCGGACGGCTGGTGGGCGACCGGCGACGTGGCGTACGCCGACGCCGACGGGGACCTTTTTCTGGTCGCCCGGATCGGCGAGCTGATACTGGTCAACGGGTTCAACGTCTATCCGCGCGAGGTGGAGCTGGTGCTGGAGTCCCATCCGGGGGTGGCCGAGGCGGCGGTGGTCGGCACGCCGCATCCGTTCACCGGCCAGACCGTCCATGCGTACGTGGTGCGCGCGCCGGGGTCGGAGGTGACCGCCGACGAGCTGCTGCGGTACTGCGACGGGCAGCTGGCCCGGTTCAAGTGCCCGACCGCGGTCGAGTTCGTGCCCGAGCTGCCGCACTCGCCGACCGGCAAGATCCGTAAGGTGGGGTTGGGTGATGGCTGAGCCAGCTGGCGCTCGCGCCGGCGAGCGCAGGACCGGCCCGCGGCTGACGCTGATCACCCGTCCCGGCTGCCACCTGTGTGACGTGGCGAAGGAGGCCATCCAGCGGGTCGACGCGCAGACCGGCGCCGGCTGGGTCGAGGTGGACGTGACCTCCGACATCGAGCTGGAGCGGGAGTACGGCGACCGGGTTCCGGTGATCTTGCTGGACGGCCGGGAGCACGGCTACTGGCGGGTGGAAGAAACACGTTTGTTGCGAGATCTAGGCGCTTCGTAGTCTTGATCGGGTGAAGCATCTGGTCTGGGACTGGAACGGCACGCTGCTGGACGACCTTTCCCTGGTGGTCGACGCGACCAACGCCGCGCTGGTCGCCGCGGGCGGCGGGCCGACCACTGTGGACGAGCACCGGCGCGAGTTCCGCCGGCCGGTCACCGAGTACTACAGCCTGGTGCTGGGCCGGCCGGTGGACGAGGAGGAGTTCGCCCGCCTGGACAAGATCTTCCACGACGCGTACGCGGAGGGGCTGACCACCTGCGCGCTGGCGGCGGACGCGCTGGACGCGCTGCAGAGCTGGACGGGCACCCAGTCGCTGCTGTCCATGTGGTTCCACAGCGAACTGGTGCCCACGGTCGACCGGTTCGGGCTGACGCCGTACTTCGCCCGGGTGGACGGGAACCGGGCGGCGGTCGGCGGCGGCCCCAAGGCCCCGCACCTGGCCGCCCACCTGGCGGCGCTCGGCCTGGACGGCGCGGACTGCGTGCTGATCGGCGACTCGGTTGACGACGCCGACGCGGCGGCCGCGGTCGGCGCCCGGTGCGTGCTCTACGCCGGCGGATTCACCGACCCGGAGCGGCTGCGCCGCTGCGGCGTCCCGGTCGCCGCCACCCTCGCCGAGGCCATCACCCTCGCGCAACCGTCCCTAGCTGCGCCCACTACGCCAGCCGCGCCCGCCTCGGGTGTGTGGCGCCCTGATCAACGGGTGCTGGACAGGTAGGTGAGGACGGCGAGGACGCGGCGGTGCTGTTCGTCGTCGGGCGGCAGCATCAGCTTGGTGAAGATGTTGCGGACGTGCTTCTCCACCGCCCCGTCGCTGACCACCAGGGTGCGGGCGATGTTCGTGTTGGAGCGGCCCTCGGCCATCAGTGCGAGCACCTCCCGCTCGCGCGGCGTCAGCTCCCGCAGCGGGTCGTCGCGCCGGCGCCGCACCAGCAGCTGGGCGACCACCTCGGGGTCGAGCACCGTGCCGCCGGTCGCCACCCGGTGCAGCGCGTCGAGGAACTCGCCGATCGCGGCCACCCGGTCCTTGAGCAGGTAGCCGACCGCGCCGGCCCGGTCGGCCAGCAGGTCGTCGGCGTACGACACCTCGACGTACTGGGAGAGCACGAGGACCGGGGAGCGGGGCACCCGCCGGCGCGCCTCGACCGCGGCCCGCAGCCCCTCGTCGGTGTGCGAAGGCGGCATCCGCACGTCGACCACCGAGACGTCCGGCCGGTGCTCCTCGATCGCGCGCACCAGCGCCGGACCGTCGCCCACCGCGGCGACCACCTGGTGGCCGTTCTCGGTCAACAGCCGGATGAGGCCCTCCCGGAGGAGGACCGCGTCGTCCGCGACGACCACCCTCAGCACTGTCCCCCCACTCCCGCCCCTAGCAGGGCAGCTCCACCCGCACCTCGGTCGGCCCGCCGGCCGGGCTGACCACGACCAGGGTGCCACCGGTGGCCCGGACCCGGTCGGAGAGCCCGGCCAGCCCGTGGCCCTTGCTCACGTGCGCGCCGCCGTCGCCGTCGTCGATGACCTGGATGCCCAGCCGCCCGGGTCCGTGTGCCACGGTGACCCAGCAGTTCGCCGCGCCGCTGTGCTTGGCCACGTTGGTCAGCGCCTCGGCCACCGCGAAGTACGCGGTGTTCTCCACCGCCGGGTCGAGCCGGCCCTCCGGGGTACCGAGCGCGGGGTCGACGGAGAGCTCGACCGGCACCGTGCACCGGCCGGCCAGCGCGGCCAGCGCGCTGGGCAGGCCGCGGTCGGTGAGCACCGGCGGCGCGATGCCGCGGGAGAGGGCGCGCAGCTCGTCCAGCGTCTCCCTGGCCTGGTTGAGCGCCTCGTCGAGGGTGTGCCGCGCCGCCGCGGGGTCGGTGTCCAGTTGCTGTCGGGCCCGGCCCAGGTCCATCGCGAGCCGGACCAGCCGTTGCTGGGGACCGTCGTGGATGTCCCGCTCCAGCCGGCGCAGCGCGGTCGCCTCGGCGTTGACCGCGGCCGCCTTCTGCTCGGTCAGTACGGTGATCTGCTGGCGCATCTCCGCCACGCCGGTGAGCAGGGAGCGGCTGAACCCGGCCTGCAGCAGCGCACAGCCGCGGACCACGGCCGGGAGGGTGACCAGGCAGAACAGGCCGATCGCGGTCTGCAGGCCGAGCCGGGCGACGGCACCGTCGCCGAGCCCGATCAGCTCGGCCAGCGACCGGTCGTCCGGGCTGCGCGGGATGCTCCAGTCCCAGAGAACCGTGAGGGAGCCGCCGACCGCCACGGACCACCAGGTCAGCACCACGCAGAAGGTGGTCACCGCGATGGGGAAGGACAGGACGGCGTGCGCCACATCGAGCCAGAACTGGGTCTGGGTGAGCGCGTTGACCATCCGCTTCCACGCGCCGTCCCCCGGTTCCGGTGTGCGGTAGGTGGGGCGGGTACGCGGACGGCGCAGCACGGCCGGGATGCGCAGGCGCTCGATGTCGGCGAAGAAGCGGGCGGCGTACAGGGTGCCGACCAGGATCGGCACGCCGACCAGTGTGGAGATCATGCTGACCCCGGTGGTTACGCCGGTCACGATGAGCACGAAGCCAGCCGTGGCGATCGGGAAGCCGAGCAGGGTGTACCCGGTGTCGACGCCGAGCTGCCGCAGGATGCCGACGCGCTCGGGCCGTGCCGGGGCGGCCATCGTGGGGGCGGCGGTCATGCCATCGACGGTAGGCATCACCTGGTTCGGGTCCCATCCGGCGGACCAGCGTGTTCGCGGTAGGGCTGGCCCCACCTCTCAAGATCGCGATTTGTGCACCACTTCACAAGCGCCTACCCTGGTAACTCGGTACGACCACCTGCGCTGGAGTCCCATGAGTCACGACCACCCCGTCTCCACCTCCGCCGGGCCGGACTTCCCGGATCTGCCGGAGGCGACCGTGGCCCGGCTCCCCGAGTACCTGCGGGCGCTGCACAACCTGGCCGAGACGGGCCACGACACCGTCTCCAGCGAGGGCCTGGCGAGCGCGGCCGGGGTCAACTCGGCCAAGCTGCGCAAGGATCTGTCGCACCTCGGCTCGTACGGTACCCGGGGCGTGGGGTACGACGTAGCCCTGCTGATCGCGCAGATCGAGCACGTGCTCGGCCTCACCCAGCGGCGCGCGGTGGCCCTGGTCGGGATCGGTAACCTCGGCCACGCGCTGGCCGGCTACGCCGGCTTCGCCAGCCGCGGTTTCCGCATCGCGGCGCTGCTGGACGCCGACCCGGCCCGGATCGGGGAGAAGATCAACGGCTTGACCGTCCGGCACATCGACGAGCTGCCGGAGATCGCCGCGCGGGAGTCGATCTCGATCGGCGTGATCGCCACCCCGGCATCCGCCGCACAGTCCGTGGCAGATCGGCTCGTTGCGGCGGGTGTGACCAGTATCCTGAACTTCGCGCCGTGCGTGCTGTCGGTACCGGACGGCGTTGACGTCCGCAAGGTCGACCTCGCGATCGAGCTACAGATCCTGTCCTTCCACGAGAATCGCAAGGCGGCCCTGACCACACTGCCCGGGACCGGTTTCGCCGGACCCAACGGGTCGCGGGGCGGGACGGCCCCGGGGGGTGGGCCGGCAGGGCTGCAGGGCGGGGACGTATCCGCGTTGCCCGGTGGCCCGGCGGACACCGGGGCGGAAGACGGCTCGCCGGCTACCCAGGCGCGGCAACCGAGGACGGAGGCGTTCGGCACGTGAACCTGCTCGTCGTCGGCGCATCGCACCGTACCGCACCGGTCGGGGTGCTGGAGCGGCTGGCGGTGGCTGCGGACCAGGCTCCCAGGATCCTCGGTGAGCTGCTCGCCCAGCCGCACGTTGGTGAGGCCGTGGTGCTGTCGACGTGCAACCGGGTGGAGGTGTACGCGGCGGTCACCGCGTTCCACGGCGGCCTCGCCGACGTGTGCCGCACCCTGGCCACGCACGCCGGCTGCGCCCAGCCCGCCCTTGCCGAGCACCTGTACGTCTACTACGACGGCGCCGCCGTCGACCACGCCTACCGGGTCGCGGCCGGGCTGGACTCCATGGTGGTCGGCGAGGGGCAGATCCTGGGCCAGCTGCGCGAGGCGTACCACACGGCGACCGAGGCCGACAGCGTCGGCCGGCTGCTGCACGAGCTGATGCAGCAGGCACTGCGGGTGGGCAAGCGGGCGCGCGCCGAGACCGACCTCGACCGGGCCGGTCAGAGCGTGGTGACCGCCGCCCTCGACGTCGCCGCCCGCACCCTCCGTACTGGCCCGGATGCGGGCGCGGGAGATTGGGACACCGGCACTTTCCCGGAGTATGCGCAGGTGCTGGCCGGGCGCCCGGCGCTGGTGGTCGGGGCCGGGTCGATGGGCGCGCTCGCCGTGGCCACCCTCGCCCGGGCCGGGGCGGCCCCGCTGTCGGTGGCCAACCGCGGCGCGGACCGGGCGGCCCGGCTGGCTGGCGCGTACCAGGCGGCACCCGTCCCGTTCGACCAGGTGCCCGCCCTGCTGTCCACTGTAGACATCGTGGTGACCGCCACCGCCTCGCGGGAGCCGGTGCTCACCGCGGCGACCGTCGCCGGCTCGCTGGCCCGCCGCCGGCCGGACGCCGGCCCGCTGGTCATCCTCGACCTCGCGGTGCCCCGGGACGTGGAGCCGGCCGTGGCCGACCTGCCCGGTGTGCTGCTGGTGGACATCGACGGCCTGGCCAGGGCGTTGGACGGCGCACCGCACCTGGCCGCGGTCACCGCCGCCGAGCAGATCGTGGACGCCGAGGTGGAGGCGTTCCTCGGCTGGCTGCGCGGCACCGAGGTGGCGCCGACCGTCGCCGCGCTGCGCGCGCGGGCCGAGGACGTGGTCACCGCCGAGCTGCGCCGGCTGGCCCAGCGCCGTCCGGACCTGACCGACGAGCAGCGGGCCGAGGTTGCGCACACCATGCACCGGGTGGTGCAGCGGCTGCTGCACCAGCCGACGGTACGGGTGCGCCAGCTCGCCGCCGAGCCCGGTGGCGACCAGTACGCGGCCCTGCTGCGCGAGCTGTTCGACCTCGACGTGCCGCAGCCGCAGGCGGCCGACGACGCTCGCCGGGATCGGTCCCGGCCGGCGTTCTCGGCCGGTGAGGTCACCGACATCGGAGTCGAGGCATGACTCTCCGGTTAGGTACCCGCGGAAGCGCCCTCGCCATTGCCCAGTCGCAGACCGTGGCGGACGCGGTGTGCGCGGCCACCGGCCGGGAGGTCGCCCTGGTCGAGATCGTGACCGCGGGCGACCGGTCCAGCGCGCCGGTGCAGCGGCTCGGTCAGGGCGTCTTCGTCTCCGCGCTGCGTGACGCGCTGCTCGCCAAGGAGATCGACTTCGCCGTCCATTCGTACAAGGACCTGCCCAGCGCGCCCGCCGACGGCCTGACCGTCGCGGCCGTGCCTGAACGCGCGGACCCGCGCGACGCGCTGGTCGCCCGGGACGGCCGCACCCTGGCCCAGCTGCCGCCCGGGTCCACCGTGGGCACCGGCGCGGTCCGCCGCATCGCGCAGCTCAACGCGCTCGGCGCGGGGCTGCGGGTGGTGCCGATCCGCGGCAACGTGGACACCCGGCTGCGCAAGGTGGCCGGGGCCGAGCTGGACGCGGTCGTGCTGGCCAGCGCCGGCCTGGCCCGGCTGGGCCGGCTCGGCGAGGCGAGCGAACTGCTCGATCCGGCGCTGATGCTGCCGGCACCGGCGCAGGGTGCGCTGGCCGTGGAGTGCCGGAGCGAGGACGACGAGCTGGTCGGGATCCTCAGCGGGCTCGACCACGCACCGACCCGCGCCGCGGTCACCGCGGAGCGGGCGCTGCTCGCCGCCCTGGAGGCGGGGTGTAGTGCGCCGGTTGCCGCGCTGGCGGAGCCGGACGCAGCTGGGGAGGAGCTCTACCTGCGCGGTGCGGTGATCAGCCCGGACGGCCGCCGGGCCATCCGGCTGTCCCGCACCGGAACGCTCGCCGGCGCGTACGAGGTCGGTCAGGCGCTCGCCGCCGACCTGCTGGCCGCCGGCGCCGACACCGTACTGGGGGACGTACCGAAATGACCCGCACCCGTAAGCCAGCCGGGCGCATCGCCTTTGTGGGGGCGGGGCCCGGCGACCCGGACCTGCTCACCCGCCGCGCGCACGACGCGCTCACCGACGCCGACCACGTCATCTTCGACCGTGGCGTACCCGACTCGCTGCTCGCCGCGATCAAGAGCGAGGCCCGTTCCGAGACCGAGTTCAGCCCGGCCGAGGGGGCGCCCGGCGACGTGGCCAAGGTGCTGCTCTCCGCCGCGCGCTCCGGGCTCAACGCGGTTCACCTGGTCGCTGGCGACCCGTTCGCCCACGAGCCGGTGGTCAAGGAGGTGCAGGCGGTGGCGCGCACCGCGGTGCACTTCGAGGTCGTGCCGGGCATCGACCACGCGGGCGGGGTGGCCACCTATGCCGGGGTGCCGATGCCCGGCGTGCGGACCACCGCGGACGTGGACGATGTCGGCGCGCTGGACTTCGAGGCGGTCGCCCAGGCGGTCAACGCGCCTGGCGGCCCGCGCTCGGTGGCGCTGGCGGTGGACGCCGGCGACCTGGCCGCGGTCCGCGACGGGCTGCTCGCGGCCGGGGTGGACGGCCAGACCGCCATCGCGGTCACCGGCGACGGCACCGGCGAGACGCAGTACACCACCACCTCTACTGTGGACAGCTTCCTCACCGCGGCGCTCGGCTTCACCGGGCGCGTGGTGCTCACCCTCGGTCCGGGCGTCAGCGAGCGCGAGAAGCTGGGCTGGTGGGAGAACCGCCCGCTGTACGGGTGGAAGGTGCTGGTGCCGCGGACCAAGGAGCAGGCCGGGGCGATGAGCGCGCGGCTGCGCGGGTACGGCGCGATGCCCTGTGAGGTGCCGACCATCGCGGTGGAGCCGCCGCGCACCCCGGCCCAGATGGAGCGTGCGGTCAAGGGCCTGGTGGACGGCAGGTACGCCTGGGTCATATTCACCAGCGTGAACGCCGTGAAGGCGGTCTGGGAGAAGTTCGCCGAGCACGGCCTGGACGCGCGGCACTTCGGCGGCGTCAAGATCGCCTGTGTCGGCGAGGCGACCGCGAACGCGGTGCGCGCGTTCGGCATCCAGCCCGAGCTGGTCCCGTCCGGCGAGCAGTCCAGCGAGGGCCTGCTCGCCGAGTTCCCGCCGCACGACGAGCTGCTCGACCTGGTGGGGCGGGTCCTGCTGCCGCGCGCGGACATCGCCACCGAGACGCTCGCCGCCGGGCTCGTCGAGCGCGGCTGGGAGGTCGACGACGTGACCGCGTACCGGACCGTCCGCGCGGCGCCGCCGCCGGCCGAGATCCGCGACGCGATCAAGTCGGGCGGGTTCGACGCGGTGCTGTTCACCTCGTCCTCGACCGTGCGCAACCTGGTCGGCATCGCCGGCAAGCCGCACACCCGGACGGTGGTCGCGGTGATCGGCCCGAAGACCGCGGAGACGGCTGCCGAGTTCGGCCTGCGGGTCGACGTGCAGCCGGCGCACGCTTCCGTACCGGATCTGGTGGAGGCGCTGGCGGAGTACGCGGTCGAGCTGCGCGAGAAGCTCGCCGCCATGCCGCCCAAGCAGCGCCGCGGCTCCAAGGTGCAGGGCCCGACCGCCCTGCGGTTCCGTTGATCATGGGAAGGGCGGCGCGGGATGTCGCCGTCGTCGCTCCTTCCCTCATGATCGACTAGGAGGAGAGGGAGAGGACCATGTCGTACCCGGATGTGCGGCCGCGTCGGCTGCGCCGTACGGCCGCACTGCGCCAGCTGGTCGCCGAGACCCGGGTCGCCCCCGCCGAGCTGGTGCTGCCGATGTTCGTCCGCGAAGGGCTGACCGAGCCGCGCCCGATCGCCTCCATGCCCGGCGTGGTGCAGCACTCCCGCGACTCGCTGCGCAAGGCGGTTGCCGAGGCGGCCGCCGCGGGCATCGGCGGGGTCATGCTGTTCGGCGTGCCGCAGCAGCGCGACGAGATCGGCTCGGGCGGCACCGACCCGAACGGCATCCTCAACGTGGCCATCCGGGACGTGGTGTCCGAGGTGGGCGACTCCATCGTGGTCATGAGCGACCTGTGCCTGGACGAGTTCACCTCGCACGGGCACTGCGGAGTCCTCGCCGCGGACGGCACGGTGGACAATGACGCCACCCTGGACAGGTACGCCGAGATGGCGGTCGCCCAGGCCGCCGCCGGGACCGGCGTGGTCGGCCCGTCCGGCATGATGGACGGCCAGGTCGGCGTCATACGCCGGGCGCTGGACGCCGCCGGGTACGCCGACGTGTCGATCCTGGCCTACTCGGCGAAGTACGCGTCCGCTCTGTACGGTCCGTTCCGCGACGCGGTCGAGTCCGCGCTGCAGGGCGACCGGCGCACCTACCAGCAGGATCCGCCGAACCTGCAGGAGGCGCTGCGCGAGGTCGAACTGGACGTGGCCGAGGGTGCGGACATCGTGATGGTCAAGCCGGCCCTGCCGTACCTGGACGTGCTGGCCGCGGTGCGCGCCGCGGTGCACGTGCCGGTCGCCGCGTACCAGATCTCCGGCGAGTACGCGATGGTGGAGGCGGCCGCGGCGAACGGGTGGCTGGACCGGGAGCGGGTGATCCTGGAGACGCTCACCTCGATCCGGCGCGCCGGTGCCCAGATCATCCTCACCTATTGGGCGATCGAGGCCGCGGGTCTGCTTCGGCGGCAGTACTGAGCGCGGCCGGCAGCAAACCGCGGTGGGCGCGTCGGAAGAGGCGTGGCGCCCTACCGTCGACTCATCCGGCGCCGCGGTGGATGCGGCCGGCGTAGCGCGCCTCCAGCGCGCGGTTGTGCTCGTCGCCGCCCTCGATGTTCGCCGACAGGTAGATCGGCGGCTGTTGGCCGGCGTCCAGGTACCTGCGGACCACCTCGGCCAGGACCAGCTGGGCCAGCAGCGCCGAGGTGATGGTGGAAACCGCGCAGGCCGCGCCGCCACCGGGCAGCGGCAGGATCGCATCGCCGTACGGTGCGCCGTTGTCCAGCACCACGTCGGCCAGCTCGGCGAGCCGGCGGCCGGACGGATGCCGGGACGCCATCTGTCTGGTGTGCTGCATCGAGGTGAGAGCGATCAGCGGGTGGCCGCGCTCCTTCACCAGCAGCGCCATCTCCACGATCGAGCCGTTGATGCCGGAGTTCGACGCGATGACGAAGGCGTCCGCCGGGTGCGGCGAGGCGAGCTCGTAGAGCCGGTGCGCCACCTGAGGGTCGCGCTCGAACATCGGGTCGTCGAGCACAGACAGCGGCTCGCCACCGCGTAGCACCACGTCGCGCAGCGAGATGCGGTTGGTCGGCACCAGCCCGCCGGCGCGGCCGGCGATCTCCTTGGTGAGCGCCTCGGAGTGGCCGGTGCCGAACGCCTGCACGATGCCGCCGGCCTGCAGCGCGGCGTACAGGATGTCGGCCGCCTTCGCCACCGCGGCTGTCTCGCCGTCGACGACCCGGTCTATGGTGGCGCGCACCGCTTCCGCAAGCGCCGCTTGGTTGATGGCAGGCGTAGACATCACCGCTCCTCGACTCGCCGGTCTGAAGGTCATTTTCACGATATCCCGGTGAGCCGAAAACGGGTGCCCTAGGTCTGGCTGTTCAGGCGGTGCACCAGCTCCGTGACGTCGGCCTCGTACTCGCGCCACTCCCGGTCCGGCTGGAAGCCCAGCTCCGCGTTGACCTTCAGCAGCGGCTCGTTGACCTGGGCGTTCCAGGTCTGCACGTCGACCAGGCCGGGCTCGGCGGCGCGCAGCTCGAACAGCATGCGCGCCTTGATGGCCCGGGCCACGCCGTACCCGCGGTGCGCCGGCACCACGATCGTGTCGTACTGGTCGGCGCGGGTCGGGTGCTGCGCCGGGACCACCACCTCGGTCAGCCCGGCCACCGCACCGGTCGCCTCGTGGATGGCGAGCACGATGTACGGCTTCATGCCGCGCCGGTGCAGGGTGTCGAGGCTGTCCCGCAGCCGCTGCGGATCGTACGAGCTGGGCCGCAGGTCGAGATCGCCGTCGTCGTCGTCGCGGACCTCGGCCTTGGCCCGGGCGTACGCCTCGATGAGCTCTTCCGGCGGGCCACCCGGGTAGAACTCGACCCGGTAGCCGGCGGCGATGCCGCGGGCCATCTCGCCCAGCGCATCCCAGTCCACTGTGGATAGATCGAGGACACTGCGCGTCTCCACGTACGCGCAGCGGAAGCCGTGCGCCTCGTAGAACTCCACCGCCGGGGTACCGCAGACGACCTCGACACCCAGCGAGGAGAAGCCTTCCGCATGGGCCCGGCGGGCCAGCGCGCCGAGCAGGGCGCGGCCGGCGCCGCGGCGGCGCGCGGCCGGGTGGACCCACACCTCCACGACGCCGATGTCGCCCAACAGCAGGACGTTGGCGTGCCCGACCAGCTTTCCGGCGGAGTCGTCCTCAGCCACCCAGCAGATTCGCCGCTCGTGGCGCATGGTCTCGGCCAGGTATTCCCGTAGCGAGACGTCCTGCCAGGGCGGATCGTCGGGCAGATCCGCGGCCAGCACCGCGTTCAGGGTCGCGAGTAACGACTCAACTTCACTCTGTGGCGCGGTGCGGGGGTCCCACTCGCGTACAATCACGCCGTCTAGCTTGCCGGCATCGGCCGGCCGGCGGAAGTGGCTGAGCCGGTCAAAGTGCGCGTCTCGTCACGGAGCGCACCGGAAAATTCATCCCTGACTCTTTGTGCCGTAGTAGTTCGCCTTGGCGAACACGGCTTCGCCGTACGACCTGGGCAGGTTGTACGCCGCGATGGCGTCCCACCACCCGCTGGGAGTGGCCAGGTCACGGCCGTTGGAGCACAGGTAGTTGGCGGCCGCGAGGGCAGCGTCGTCGATGTCGTTCGGGTTGCGCACCCCGTCGTTGTCCGCGTCGACCGCCTGGCTGCGCCAGGTCGACGGGATGAACTGCATCGGCCCCACCGCGTGGTCCCAGGTGGTGTCGTTGTCCAACTGCCCGCCATCGGTGTCGGGCACCGACTGCCGGCCATCCTTGCCGTCCAGCGGCAGGCCGACGATGGGCGGCAGGGCCTGCCCGTCCGGGTAGAGGGTCGCGCCTTTGGCACTGCCGTGGTTGGACTCGACCGCGCCGATGGCGGCCAGCGTCGTCCAGCTCAGGTGGCAGCTGCTGGTGGTCTGGGCGACCACGAGCTCGGCGTACCCGTACGCCTGGAGCGCGACCGGCGGGATGTCCACCAGGCTCGCGACGCGCTGCGCCCAGCTGGCGAGCGCGTCCGCCGGCCGGGAACCGGTGGTGCCGACCTGGTTGCCCTGGCTCAGGCTGGGGACCGGGACGGCGGACGGGTCGAGCCCGGATCCGGCGGACGGCACGGCGGTGGGCGCCGACGCGGCCGCCGACGGTGAGCCGGGGTCCGGTGGGGCAGCGGAGTTCTGTGCCGCCGGATGCACGGTGTCGACGGGCGTGCCAGCCGGCACCAGGTATGCCCCGGCAGCGCCGGTGAGGGCGAGCAGGGCGGCGATGAACAGCCCGGCCAGCGCGACGCGGCCATGCGGCTGGCGCGCCCATTCGGCGGTCCGCCGGGCGGCGGCAGCGGCGACCTGGTGCGGGGGCCGCACCCGGCGCAGCGCATGCGCGCCGCGACCGGCGAGCCTCCGCCGATGCCGGCGCGGCGCCAGCCGCTCACCGCCTGGCAGATCCCCACTCGACCCGGTGCCGCCGGCCTCGCGGGCCGGCTCGTCGCTGGCCTCACGGGCCGATCCGTCGCCGCTGGCCTCGCGGCTGGCCTCGTCGCTGGCCTCGCGGCTGGTCTCGTCGCGGAGAGCCTCGCCGGCCTGCTCGTCGCGGGTCTGGTCGGGCCCCTCCGGTGCGGCGCGGCGCAGCGGCACGGCGTCCACGGCTGACGGCTCCTCCCCGTTCACCACCGGTCGAGTATGTCGTATTGTCCTGTTCCACGCCGAAGCCCACCACGTATTCTCGTGACATGCCCCGGTACGAGTTCCGCTGCCGCGCCTGCGGCGACACCTTCGAGGTGAGCCGGCCGATGAGCGAGTCCTCGGCGCCGGCCGAGTGCCCGCAGGGACACGACGACACAGTGAAGCTGTTGACGACGGTCGCCGTCACGGCGAATGGGCCGGGCACCGGTGACCGGCCGGCTGCCCGGTCGGGCGGAGGCGGCTGCTGCGGCGGTGCCTGCGGCTGCTGAACGCCATCGACCGGTAGGCCGCGCTCCGTCGCCCACCCGGCCCGGGCCGTTATCCAACCGGCCCGGGCCGTTGCCTAACTGGCCCGGGCCGTTGCCTAACTGGCTCGGGAACGGGTCCGCCGGTCCGCACCGAGTCACCCGAACACCCTCCACCTACCCCGCCGGACGACCTACCCGCGCCCGGTGTCACCACCGTCTTTGACCTTGAGCAGGTCCGAGTCGTCCGTTTCTACGATGCATCGGCTAGCCCGGATGCGGCAGCATGAACGGCGACTTCCAGGGGGGCGGAGGTTCTACGTGTCGGTTAGGTCGCACCTGCCAACCGGGCTGGTGACTTTCCTCTTCACCGACATCGAGGGTTCAACCCGGTTGGCCCAGATGCTCGGTTCCGGCTACCGACCGGTGCTCAACGAGCACCGCGCGGTTCTCCGGCGTACGTTGACCGCCTGCGACGGCGCTGAGCTGTTCACCGAGGGGGACAGCTACTTCTTCGCCTTCTCGGACGCGGCGGCCGCGCTGAAGGCGTGCCTGGCCGCGCAGCGCGCCCTCGCCGAGCACCACTGGCCGGTGCCGGGTGCCCGGCCGAAGGTCCGGATGGGCCTGCATACCGGGTATGCGGAGCCGGTCGGCGGGGAGTACGCCAGCGCCGAGGTGCACCGCGCGCAGCGGGTGGCCGCGGCGGCGCACGGCGGGCAGGTGCTCTGCTCGGCGGCGACCGCGCAGCACGCCAGCGCCCTGCCCGAGCACGCCTGGCTGCTCGATCTCGGGCTGCACCGGCTGCGCGGCTTCGACGGCCGGGAGCGGCTCTACCAGCTCGTCGCGCCGGGCCTGGAGCGGCAGTTCCCGCGCCCCCGCACGTTGGACGCCGCGTCGCACAACCTGCCCAACCCGGTCACCTCATTCGTCGGCCGGGAGCGGGAGCGGGCCGAGCTGAGGCGGTTGGTGGACCAGCACCGGCTGGTCACCGTGGTCGGCGCGGGCGGCGCCGGCAAGACCCGGCTCGCACTGGAGCTCGCCAGCGAGTTTGCGCAGGGCGCGAACGAGGGTGGGGAGACCACCGGGTCACCGCCGAGCGACGGGGCCGGCTGCCCCTATCCGGACGGGGTCTGGTTCGTCGACCTCGCCTCGGTGACCGACCCGGGGCTGGTGGCGTTCGAGGTCGCCGCGGTGCTCGGGCTGCGGCCGGAGCCGGGCCGCCCGGTCCTGGACACCCTGGCGGAGTACGCGGCCGGGCGCCGGATGCTGGTGCTGCTGGACACCTGCGACGCGCAGCTGGCCGCCGCGGCTGAGGTCGTCTCCCGGCTGCTCGCCGGTGGGCGCGGGGTGAAGGTGCTGGCGACTAGTCGAGAGCCGTTCAACGTACCGGGTGAACTGGTGTGGCGGATCCCGCCGATGTCCCTGGAGCCCGGGCACGACGGCGGCCCGAGCGATGCGGTCGCGCTGCTGATGGACCGGACCGCGGCGGCGCGCGGCGGCCGGCGCGCGGATCCGGCCGAGCTGCCCGACCTGGCCCGGGTGGCGCAGCGGCTGGACGGGCTGCCGCTGGCGATCGAGCTGGCCGCGGCGCGGCTGCGGGCGCTGTCGGTCCGCCAGCTGGCCGAGCGCCTCGAGGCGGAGCTGATTGTCGGCGGATCCTGGGCCGGCGGCGTTCACGGCGCCCGGGATGTGCTGGGCACGCTCGACCCCGGGCAGGACGACACAACGGTGGACCTCCGGCTACGCCCGTCCGATCCCGCCTGGGGCGCCACGACCGGCGGCGCGGCAGATCGGTACGGGGCCAGGGCCGAGGTTGCTCGGCTCGAGCCGGCCGGCGCCGCCGCCAACGGCCGGCACGCCACCATGCAGGCGACCGTCACCTGGTCCTACCGGACGCTCGGGCGCCGCGCCGCCCGGCTGCTGCGCTGGCTGTCGGTCTTCTCCGGCCCGGTCGATCTGCCCACAGTGGAGTGGTTCCTGGACGACGACCCGCTGGACCCGCTGACCGTGCTGGTGGACAAGTCCCTCATCCAGGCCGAGCCCACCGCGTCCGGCACCACCTACCGGATGCTCGACCCGATCCGGGCGTACGCCGCCCGGCGGCTGGTGGAGGCGGGCGAGGAGCGCCAGGCCCGCGACCGGCACGTGGCGTGGGCGCAGTACGCGTTGCAGCGAGCCCGGCTCGACCCGTCCGGCCGGCCCGCCACGCTGTCCATCTACGCGCTGGACCCGCTCGCCACCGAGCTGCGCGCGGCGCTGCGCTGGTCCGCCACTGGCGGCAGCGCGCGGCTGGGGCTGCAGATCGCCGGCGGGCTGGACCAGTGGTGGCGGGAGCGCGGGCTGGCCCGCGAGGGCCGGTTGTGGCTGTTCCGGCTGTACGGGCGCATCGCCGAGACCGGCGAGGCGATCCCGGACGCCGAGATGGCGGCGGTGTACCACATGCATTCGCAGCATGCCGGCGCGGACGGCGAGTTCGCCGAGGAGCTGCGCTTCTCCCAGCGCGCCGAGGTGGCGGCCCGGCAGGCGGGCAACCCGGGGCTGCTGGCCCGGGTGCTGGCCGGGCGCGCCGCGCCGCTGATGGACATGGGGCAGCCGGCCGAGGCGGAGCGGCACTGCCGCGAGGTGCTCGCGTGGGCGGCGGAGCACGGTGTGGCGGCGGACGCGCTGGCCGCGGTGTACGCGCTGGCCGAGCTGCTGTGGCTGCGCCGCGAGCTGGACGAGGCGGCCGACCTGCTGGCCGGCGCCCGCACGGCCGAACAGAGCCGCCCGGCCGGCCGGGGGCGGCGCAGCGTGGACATGCTGCTGGGCATGGTCGCGCTGGCCCGCGGGGACCTGGTCGCCGCACACGACCACCTGCGGGTGGCGCTCTCCTCGCGCATGCAGTACGGCTTCCACGGCCGCGCCTGCGACACGCTCAACGCGATGGCGGTGCGTTGCGCCCTGGGTGGGGACCTGTTGACCGCCGCCCGGCTGTTCGGAGCCGCGCAGCAGAACCGTTCGACGCTGCGCAGCGCGCCCGGCGTCTTCAAGCCGTACTGGATCGACCAGCAGGCCCGCGTCCGCTCCAGGCTGGGCGACGCCAGGTTCGACAAGGCGTACGCGGAGGGCAGCGCGCTCAGCCTGGAGGAGGCTGCGGCGATCGCGCTGGCGGTCGACCACCCCGACCTGGCGGCCGACTCCGCCCGCTTCGCCGTCTCCCAGTCGGACACGGAAGGGACGGCGCCGTCGCCCCGTTCCGGGTAGGGCGACGGCGCCGATGGGCCGGTCAGCCGACGAGCGCGGCTGCCCGGTCCAGGTCGGCCCGGGTGACGATCACCGAGCCGAACGCCTTCACCGCCTGGTAGTACGTCCAGGCGAGCGAGTAGCAGGCGGGGCGCACCACCGCGGAGTAGGTGGCGCACTTGCGCTTGAGATCTTCGTAGAACGCGCTGTCCAACCGGGACTTGTTCGCGGAGAACTGGTTGACCGCCTTGTAGTTGCGGTAGCCGAAGTCGTGACGGGCGCAGGAGAGCCGGAAGTCGAAGCCGAGCGGGTTGTCGGGGCTGCTGGAGCAGTAGTCGGTGGACCAGTCGAAGCCGTACTCCGCCCAGGCACCTTGGTTGGCGCGGGCGGCGAGCCAGGCGTTCTGACTGGCGGCGCTGGTCTGGGTCCAGCTGGACAGGACGGCGAGCTTCTGCGCGGTGGTGACCGCGGCGGCCGGTTCGGCGAGGCCGAGCACCAGCCCGAGCGTGCCGAGGGTCGCGGTGACGGCGGTGACGAGCAGGGTCCGTAGCCGAGTCAAGGTGGATAGCACCTCCATCCCTGGGAACCCTTGTGGGGTACTCCAGTGTGGAGGTGACTAACCTAAAGTTGTCAATACGTTACGTACCGTGGTGGGCTCGGGGGGCTCTCGTTCCACAGCCGGTCGACGGCGGTCACGAAGTACGTGTACCGCTTGCCGGGCTCGGCGGTGGTGTCCACGAAGGTCTGCTTCCCGCCGCCGGTGGCCCGCACGGTGGCGAGAAGGTGGCTGGCGTCGGCAAAGCCGCAGGCGCCCGGGACCAGGTCGAGGCCGTCGAAGCGGTAGACCGCGTACGACGCGGCCCGGCCGAATGGGCCCACCCCGTCAGCGGTCGGGCGCCAGGTGAGGGTGGTCGCGCCGGACGCGTCGCGGTGAGCGCCGGTGATGACCGGGAACATGAGCGGTTTCGCCGGCAGGTGGGGCATGGCCGGCACCAGCGCCGGGCGGGAGTAGTGCTCGGCGGCGTAGATGTCCGTGGCGCCGAGCCGGTTCGCCTTCACGTCCTTGGCCGAGAAGTGCACGTTCCCGGAGACCAGGTAGTCCTGGTTGAAGGTCAGGTGCCGGCTCATCTCGGCCGGGTCGAACCAGGCCGCCGGCTGGCCCGCCGCGGCGATCTTGTAGTCGGCCTGCCCGATGTAGAGCTGCACCCGGGTGCCGGCGACCACGTCGGACCACCAGGGCACCAGCTTGGCGTAGTCCGCCACGGTGAACCCGATGTTCCAGTAGACCTGCGGCACGATGTAGTCGATCCACTCCTGCTTGACCCACTTGCGGGTGTCCGCAAAGTTCGCCTCGTAGGACTGGGTGCCGTTGGTGTCCGAGCCGAGCGGGTCGCTGGACTTGTTCCGCCAGATGCCGAACGGGCTGATGCCGAACTTCACCCACGGCTTGACCGCTTTGATCTTCTGGCTCATCTCCTGCACCAGCAGGTCGATGTTGTGTCGCCGCCAGTCCGCCTTGGTGGCGAAGCCGGCTCCGTACTGCGCGTACGTGGCGTCGTCGGGGAAGTCCTGACCGGCCGCCGGGTACGGGTAGAAGTAGTCGTCGAAGTGGACCGCGTCGATGTCGTACCGCTCGACCGCGTCCAGGATGGCAGTCTCGACGAACTGCCTCACCTCAGGAATGCCCGGGTTGTAGTAGAGCCGGCTGCCGGGCGCGTTGACCGGGTAGGCGACCACCCAGTCCGGGTGCTGCCTGACCGGGTGGTTGGGCGCGAGCTTGTCGATGTCGGGGCCGGCACCGTCCGGCATGGACACCCGGTACGGGTTGAACCACGCGTGGAATTCCAGGTTGCGCCGGTGCGCCTCGTCGACCAGGAAGGCCAGCGGATCCCAACCCGGATCTTGGCCGCGCGTGCCGGTCAGGTACTCCGACCACGGCTCGTACCGCGACGGCCAGAACGCGTCCGCGGTGGGGCGCACCTGCACGATGACCGCGTTGTGGTTGAGGCGCTGGGCCAGGTCGAGCCAGGCCCGGTACTCCTGCTTCTGCGCCTCGATGCGATCGGGCGACGTCCAGGACGCCTTGCTCGGCCAGTCGATGTTCGTGACGCTGGCGATCCACATCGCCCGGAGCTGCCGCTTGGGCGTCGCCGGGTTGGTCAGGCAGGTGCCGCCGGTGGCGGCGGCGCGGTCCGCGGGGGCGGCGGTCGCCGGTGCGCCGGCGACGGTCAGGGTGGTGGCGAGGACGACGAGCGTCGCGAGCAGGCGGGCGTACGCGGTCATGGGAGAAAACTTTCACCAAGTACGCCCGGAGCGCAAGTAGTCTTCCTACGCCGCTTTCCGCGGACCACGGGCACCGCGGCTGCCGGCTACCGACCCACAGGGGAACCTTCCCCGGGGAGTAGGGCAGCAGCCACCGCCGACGGTGGCCGCCAAGCCCGCAGGGTCGTCCAGCCTAGAGGATGGTCCAGGTGTCGCCGGAGTTGAGCAGCTGCTCCAGCTCCTGCTCAGGGGTGCCGGAGACCTTCGCCTTCGCCGTGTCGAGCTGCGTCTTCACCAGCTCGTCGTAGGACGGGCGCTGGACCGACCGGAACACGCCGATCGGCGTGTAGCGCAGGTCGGCCTCGGGCAGCCGGGACAGCGCGAACGCGTACGCCGGCTCCGGAACCGTGGCGTCGTGCACCACGATCTCCTCCGGCGCCACCGAGGCCGTCTCGCGCACCTCGAGGCCGAACCCGCCGGGTGGGTGTACGACACACCACTGCCCGTCCGCCCCGAAGGTGAGCGGCTGGCCGTGTTCCAGGCGGATCATGTAGTCGTCGCGAGTCTGCGGCTCCTTCAACGTGTCGAACGCGCCGTCGTTGAAGATGTTGCAGTTCTGGTAGATCTCGATGAACGCGGAGCCGTTGTGCTCGGCCGCCGCCCGCAGCACCGACTGCAGGTGCTTGCGGTCGGAATCGATGGTGCGGGCGACGAACGTGGCGTCCGCGCCGAGCGCGAGCGACAGCGGGTTGAACGGCGAGTCGGCCGACCCCATGGGCGTGGACTTGGTGACCTTGCCCAGCTCGCTGGTGGGCGAGTACTGGCCCTTGGTCAGGCCGTAGATGCGGTTGTTGAACAGCAGGATCTTCAGGTTCACGTTGCGCCGCAGCGCGTGGATCAGGTGGTTGCCGCCGATGGAGAGCGCGTCGCCGTCGCCGGTGATCACCCAGACGGAAAGGTCGGGGCGGCTGACCGACAGGCCGGTGGCGATCGCCGGCGCCCGCCCGTGGATGGAGTGCATCCCGTACGTGTTCATGTAGTAGGGGAAGCGCGACGAGCAGCCGATCCCGGAGATGAACACGATGCGTTCCCGCGGGATACCCAGCTCGGGCATGAAGGACTGCAGGGCGGCGAGGATCGCATAGTCACCGCAGCCCGGGCACCAGCGGACCTCCTGGTCGGTCTTGAAGTCCTTGGCGGTCAGCTTCAACGCCACGGGCGCCGCGGGCGCGGTGCCGGCGGGATTCTTCTCAGGCATTCTTGATGACTTCTTCCAACATCGTCTCCAGCTCCGCCGCGGTGAACGGCAGGCCGCGGACCTGGTTGTACGGGATCGCGTCGACGAGGTAGCGGGCCCGCACGACGTGCGCCAGCTGGCCCAGGTTCATCTCCGGGATGACCACCTTGTCGTACCGGCGGAGCACCTCGCCGAGGTTGGCCGGCATCGGGTTGAGGTGCCGCAGGTGCGCCTGGGCGACCGGCAGGCCGCGCTGGCGCAGCGCCCGGCAGGCGGCGCCGATCGGGCCGTACGTCGAACCCCAGCCCAGGACCAGCACGCGGGTCCCGCTGTCCGGGTCGTCGACCTCGACATCGGGCACCTCGATCGCCTCGATCCGGGCCGCCCGGGTCCGCACCATGAAATCGTGGTTGGCCGGGTCGTACGAGATGTCGCCGGTCTTGTCCGCCTTCTCCAGGCCGCCGATGCGGTGCTCCAGGCCGGGGGTGCCCGGGATGGCCCACGGCCGGGCCAGCGTCTGCGGGTCGCGTAGGTACGGCAGGAACCGCCCGTCCGGCCCGTTCGGCGCGGTGGCGAACGGCACCCGCAGGTCGGGCAGCTCGTCCACGGACGGCAGCAACCACGGCTCGGAGCCGTTGGCCACGTACCCGTCGGAGAGCAGGATCACCGGGGTGCGGTAGGTCAGCGCGATGCGGGCCGCCTCCAGCACCGCGTAGAAGCAGTCCGCGGGCGAGCACGGCGCGACCACCGCGACCGGCGCTTCGCCGTGCCGGCCGAACAGGGCCATGTTCAGGTCGGCCTGCTCGGTCTTGGTCGGCATGCCGGTGGACGGCCCGGCGCGCTGCACGTCCACCACGACCAGGGGCAGCTCCAGCGCCACCGCCAGGGAGATGGTCTCGCCCTTGAGCGCCACCCCCGGGCCGCTGGTGGTGGTCACGCCGAGGGCGCCGCCGTACGAGGCGCCGAGCGCCGCACCGGCGGCGGCGATCTCGTCCTCGGCCTGCATGGTGGTGATGCCGAACCGCTTGTGCTTGCTCAGCTCGTGCAGGATGTCCGAGGCCGGGGTGATCGGGTAGGCGCCGAGGAACACCGGCAGCCCGGACCGGACGCCGGCGGCCACGATGCCCAACGCCAGCGCCATGTTGCCGGTGATGTTGCGGTAGGTGCCCGGCTGCATCTTGGCCGGCCGGACCTCGTACCGGACGGCGAAGTCCTCAGTGGTCTCGCCGAAGTTCCAGCCGGCCTTGAACGCCGCGATGTTCGCCGCGACCAGCTCCGGCCGGGCGGCGAACTTGCGCTCCAGGAACGTGAGGGTCGACTCGTACGGGCGGGAGTACAGCCAGGAGAGCAGGCCGAGGGCGAACATGTTCTTGGCCCGCTCGGCGTCCTTCTTCGAGATGTCGTGTGACTCCAGCGCCCGCACCGTCATCGAGGTCAGCGCCACCGGGTGCACGGCGTACCCGTCCAGCGAGCCGTCCTCCAGCGGGTTCGCCTCGTACCCGACCCGGGCCAGGTTGCGCTTGGTGAACTCGTCGGTGTTGACGATGATGTCGGCGCCGCGCGGCAGCTCCGGGAGGTTCGCCTTCAGCGCGGCCGGGTTCATGGCCACCAGCACGTTGGGCGCGTCGCCGGGGGTGAGGATGTCGTAGTCGGCGAAGTGGACCTGGAAGCTGGAGACCCCGGGCAGGGTGCCGGCAGGGGCCCGGATCTCGGCGGGGAAGTTGGGTAGCGTGGAGATGTCGTTCCCGAGCTGCGCGGTCTCCGATGTGAACCGGTCGCCGGTGAGCTGCATGCCGTCGCCGGAGTCGCCGGCGAAGCGGATGACCACCCGATCCAGCTGCCGGACCTGCTTGGCCACCTGAACTGACCTCCTTGCGGGTGCGGCCGGGCCGCACGATCTGCGAGCCGGTGCGGGAGAATGGTCGCACGTCAATGGTCCCGCCCGCTGTGGTGTGGTACACCTCGAGCCTACGTCGAAGTGGCCCGGCTGCCTGTCACCGGTGCGACGAGCGGATCACATTTTCAGCACTTTCAACTACTGACTACGTTTTCCCTGAGCCGGCCGGTTCATGGTCGGGAGTACGCTGCCGGTCGTGGGCGGTTACCTGGGCTCCTACGCGACGCTCGGCCTGCTCCTGCTGGTCGGGCTGGTCTTCTTCGGGGTGGCGTTCGGCGCCAACCGGCTGCTCCGCCCGGCGCGCCCGGCCAGCCCCGAGGGCAAGTTCGCCACGTACGAGTGCGGGCTGGACCCGGTCGGCGGGGACTGGGCGCAGGCCCAGATCAGGTACTACGTGTACGCGTACCTGTACGTCCTGTTCGCGGTGGAGAGCGTCTTCCTCTTCCCGTGGGCCGTGATCTTCGACCGGCCCGACTTCGGCATGGTCACCGTCGTGGAGATGGCCGTCTTCGTCGGCGTGCTCGCCCTGGGCATCCTGTACGCCTGGCGTAAGCGCGTACTCTCCTGGACCTGACCACCCCGCCGCCCCTCCCCCCGCGATCTTGCAGTTGTGTACCCCGATAAATGGGGCATATCCCGTTATTTCGGGGGGCACAACTGCAAGATCGCGGGGGAGGGGGGTGGGGTCAGGCGAGGCCGCGCCGGGCGACGGCGGGTGACCGGTCGCCGCGGATGGCGGCCACCACGTCGAGCACCTGCCGGGTCTCGCGGACCTGGTGGGCGCGGAACACGCGGGCGCCCAGCCACGCCGATACCGCGGTGGCGGCGAGCGTCCCGGGTAGCCGTTCGGTCACCGGCAGGTCCAGCGTCTCGCCGATGAAGTCCTTGTTCGACAGCGCGACCAGCACCGGCCAGCCGGTCGCCACCAGCTCGCCCAGCCGCCGGGTGACCTGCAGCGAATGCCACGTGTTCTTGCCGAAGTCGTGTGCCGGGTCGACCAGGATGCCGTCCGGGCGCACGCCCAGACTCACCGCGCGGTCCGCGAGCCGGGTGACGGTCTCGATCACGTCGGCCATCACGTCGTCGTACGCGGCCCGGTGCAGCCGGGTCCGCGGCACCAGCCCGCCGGTGTGCGAGCAGACCAGGCCGGCGCCGGTCGCCGCCGCCACCTCGGCCAGCGCCGGGTCCGCACCGGCCCAGGTGTCGTTGATCAGGTCGGCACCCGCGGCGACCGCCTCCGCGGCCACCTCGGCGCGCCAGGTGTCGATGGAGATCACCAGGTCGGGGTAGCGGGCGCGGACCGCGGCGATGGTGCCGACGGTCCGGCGGATCTCCTCCGCCACGCTCACCGCCGGGCCGGGCCCCGCCTTCACCCCGCCGATGTCGACGATCGTCGCGCCCTCCGCCACCGCGCGGTCGACCGCCCGCAGCGCGGCGTCCTCGGCGAAGGTCGCGCCGCGGTCGAAGAACGAGTCAGGGGTACGGTTCACGATCGCCATCACCGCGAGCTCGCCGGTGGCGAAGGTGTGCCGTCCCAACCGAAGTGGCCGGTCCACTGTTGGGAGTCTGCCAAGCGGACCCGTCCGAATGCCTGGCGGGTGGCAGAAGTAAGGGTGCCGGGCTCGCCTCGATCGGGCTGGCGTGTCACGATTCGGCATATGGGTCAGTTTCTGCTTCTCGTCGTCGTGGCGTTGACCGTCGGCGCGGTCGTCTTCGGCGTGACCGTGCTGCTCACCGGCGGCGACGGCGGTCTGTCGCCGGCCGAGCCGGACGGGCGTGCGGTGCCCCTGCCCGGGACGCGCCCGCTGACCGAATCGGACATAGCTCAGGTCCGTTTCGACGTCGCCACGCGCGGGTACCGGATGGCCCAGGTTGACCAGGCGATGCGCCGCGCCGCGTACGACATCGGCTACAAGGACGAGCTGATCAATGTGTTGGAGGCTGAGGTGGACGCGCTGCGGGCCGGCCGGTTCTCCGACGCGGAGGTGCTGCGGCGCGCCCGCGAGGCGGCCCAGAGCGCATCGCCCGTAGCGGCGGCGCCAGAGGGGACAGCGCCGGGCGATGCACCCGCGTCCGCCCGGGCCGAGGGCGACCACGAGACGGCCGCGATCGATGCCGGGAAGGCTGCGAAGGAGCCGGAGCCGGCCTGGGCGGAACGGCCGAGCCCTGCGGCCGGCGCCGAGCGGCCGAGCCCGGTGGCCACCGCCGAGGAGCCGAGCGCGGCGATCGAGGAGCCGGGCGCGGCGACCGAGCAGCCAGCCGCGGTGGCGGCCGAGCAGCCGGCGGCGGGCGGCGCCGCAGGGCCCCAGGAGCGCGCCGAGCCGCCCGAGCCGGCCGCCGCGAAGGCCGACGAGACGGCCACGCCAGCCGACGCCGGCGCCGGGAACGCCCCTGACACCGGCGGCGCAGGGATCGACCTCGGGGCGGGGACCGAGCCGGGCACAGCCGCCGCGGAGACCGACCCCGGTACGGCGACCGACGAGCCGGAATCCGACTCGATCCTGCCGAGCCGCCGGTGAGCAGTGAAGAAGCCGGCCGGCTCCGGGACGCCGCTCAGCCCGGTGCCGGCGAGGTCACCGCGAACCTGATCGTCAACGCGCCGGCCGCGCAGGTGTTCGCGGGTTTCGTCAGCTGGGACCGGCAGGGCGAGTGGATACCGTTCACCCGGGTTCGGGTGATCGAGGGAGGCGGCGGCGAGGGCAGCGTGGTCGAGGCGGTCACCACCGTCGGGCCCGCGGTGCTGCGGGACGAGATGCGGGTGGTCCGTCTCGATCCGCCGTACGAGGTGCGGGTTGTCCACGTCGGACCGGTGCTGTGCGGCCCGGGTGTGGTGCGGTGCACCCCGCTCGGCGAGGACCGGACCCAGGTGGTCTGGCACGAATGGTTCCATGTGCCCGGCGGGGTGGCCGGCCGGGTGGCGTGGCCGGTGCTCTGGCCGGGCTCCAAGCTCGGCCTGACCCAGGTGTTGCGCCGGTTCGCGCGCTTGGTCGAGCAGGGTCGGCTGCCATGAGCGAGCTTGCTGCGGCGGTGCCGGCGGGCGGTGCCGCGAACGCGGACCTGGTCATCGGGGTGGATGGGCTGGCCCGTTGCGGGTGGGGTGCAGGCACCGCGGAGTACACCGCCTACCACGACACCGAGTGGGGCCGGCCGGTCCGGGATGACGACGCGCTGTACGAGAGGATCACGCTGGAGGCTTTCCAGTCCGGCCTGTCCTGGCTGACCATACTGCGCAAGCGGGAGGCGTTCCGCACCGCTTTCGACCGGTTCCACATCCAGACCGTCGCCGCCTACACCGACGACGACGTGGATCGCCTGATGAACGACCCCGGGATCGTGCGTAACCGGGCCAAAATCGAAGCGGCGATCGCCAATGCCCGCGCCGCCGCCGAGCTTCCGGAGGGTTTGTCCGCGCTGCTGTGGTCGTTCGCGCCGCCGCCCCGGCGTCGGCCTGAGTCGCGCGCCGCGGTGCCCGCGTTCACCGCCGAGTCCACCGCGATGGCGAAGGAGCTGAAGAAGCGCGGCTTCCGGTTCGTCGGCCCGACCACGGCGTACGCCTTGATGCAGGCGACCGGCATGGTGGACGACCACCTCGCCGGCTGCCACGTGCCACCGGCGGGCACCGGCCTCGGGGCGGGTGGGCGGCGATGACCGCGTGGGCCGTTGTCATCCCCGAGGAGCGGTACGACCGCGAGCGGCTGTTCCGCTACGACACAGTGGAGCTGCCGGGGCTGCGCGGGCCCGCCCCGGGCGACGACGTGCTGCTGGTGGTGGGTGAGACCCGGTGCGACGCAAAGGCGGGCGGGGCACCCCAGGTGGTCGCCGTGGGCCGGGTACGTGCCGAGGAGCCTGGCGGGCCGGGTGCGACGGGTGCGGCGACGGTCGTGGAGTACACCCGGCGGCTCTTCGACGACCCGCAGCCGGCCGACCACATCGCCCTCGACGGTGCGCTGACCAAGCTGGATCCGGCGGCCTACCGGGCCGTCATCGACCGGATCGGTCCCCGGCCGGGGATCTCCACCTGGCTGGTCAGCGTGGACCTGCCGATCGAGGCCGAGTCACCCGCCGAGGCCGTGCGGCAGTTCTGGACGTACGTCATGGAGCTCGGCCCGAGCGAGCTGCCCGCGTTCGTCTGGCCAACCGGCCAGGAGCTGGCGATGCAGGCGTACGTCCTCGGCATGGAGGCGAACCTCGACCCGGAAGAGGACGACGAGGAGTAGCCCCGGCGGGCGCCGCCGCGTCGGCCAGGGCGGTACCGTGCCGAGGCCCGCACGAACGCCGGCGGCAGGGGCGCGTCCGGGTACGCGTTCCTCACCCTCACCGCCGGCCGGGCTAGCGGCCGTGGAAGGTGGGGCGCTGCTTGGCCAGGAAGGCGGCGGTCGCGGCCCGGTGGTCCTCGGTGCCGCCGCAGATCGCCTGCACCTCCGCCTCGACCTCCAGCGCCTCGACCAGCGAGTTGACCGTGAGCTGCCGCTTGATCGCGCGGTAGGCCACGGTCGGGCCGGCGGCGAGCCGGGCGGCCAGCTCCTGGGCGGCGGGCAGGACCAGCTCGTCGTCGTCGACCAGCCGGGTGAGCAGGCCCAGCCGGTGGGCCTCGGCGGCGCCCACCGGCTCGGCGAGCATGAGCAGCTCGGTGGCCTTGGCATGGCCCACCAGCCGCGGCAGCGACCAGGAGATGCCGGTGTCGCCGGCGAGGCCGACATTGGCGAAGGCCATCAGGAAGGTGGTCCGGGGACCCCCGATCCGGAAGTCGGCGAGCAGGGCCAGTGACGCTCCGGCCCCGGCCGCCGTGCCGCGCACCGCCGCCACGACCGGTACCGGCAGCCCGGCCAGCCGTCGTACCAGCGGGTTGTAGTGCTCCGTCACGGTCGCCAGCGGGGTCGCCGAGCCGGACTCCAGCGTGGCGGCGTGTTCGCGCAGGTCCTGCCCGACGCAGAAGGCGCGCCCGGCGCCGGCGAGCACCACCGCCCGGCAGTCGGGGTCTTCGGCGAGGGAGCCGAGCGTGTCCCGCAGCGCCTCTTTGAGCTCCACGGAGAGCGAGTTGAGCGATTCGGGCCGGTTGAGGGTGAGCGTGACGACCGCGCCGGCGCGGTCGACGAGCAGTGGTTCAGTCACAGGTGCAGGCCCTTCTGGAGGGGGAAGTGGTCCAGGCAGCGTTCCACATAGCGGTCGGCGGCCGGGCGCAGCCTTGCGGCGTGCCGGTCGAAGAAGCTGGCCGCGCTGGTGCCCGGCCACTCATCGGGGAGCAGGGCGGGCGGCAGCTGCGGGTCGCGGAACAGGAACGAGCGCCAGGCGTGCACCAGCCGGAACCGCGCCGCGTACGCCTCCTCGTCGTCGCTGTCCGCGGTGATCGCGGTGACCATCGGCTCGAGCTCGGCCACGAACTGGTCGTACGCCTTGCCGATCGCCGACAGGTCCCACGCCCGCCGGACCAGGCGCATGGCGCCCGGCGTTCCGGCGGCGTGGGTGGCGGTGAACCGCTCGTACGCCACCCCGGCCTCGGCCAGCACCAGGTCGACATCCGGTCCGGTCCGGGTGGCCACCCAGGTGCGCTCGTCCAGGGCGCCGTACCCGAGGAAGGCCAGGTTGGCCGCGAGCCGCTGGCGGTCCCGCCGGGCCAGCGGCTGCACGACGATGATCAGGTCGAACCGGCCGTCCCAGTCGGCCTTGCCGGTCCGGTAGATCCGGGCGGCGGCCTCGTCCAGCCGGCGGACCGCCTTGGGGGTGAGCAGGTAGCCGGGTCCGGCCTCCAGCCGGAGCGGCTGGAGCCACCCTTGGCGCACCATCCGGGACACCGCGGTGCGCACCGCTGGCGCTGCGATGCCCAGCGGCGCCAGCAGCCTGACCAGGGCGGCGACCGGGGCACGCCCGCCGCGGGGGCGTAAGTAGTCGCCGTACAGGTCGAAGAGGGCCGACCGTGCCTGCATGACCGCACATTGTGACACCAATGTCCGGGATAAGCTAGATTCTGTCATATTCCGTACGGGCCGGTTTGGGGTCGGCGGCGTCCATCAGGGAAAATCATTGGTCGGCACCGCGGGCGACCGGGGTGACGTCAAGTCTGAGGGGAGAAAAGATGGCGGCGATGAAGCCGCGGACGGGCGACGGTCCGCTGGAGGTCACCAAAGAAGGCCGCGGCATCGTCATGCGCGTCCCGCTGGAGGGTGGTGGCCGGCTGGTCGTCGAGATGACGCCGGACGAGGCCAACGCTTTGGGTGACGCGCTGAAGGCCGCCGCCGGCTGAGGCGGGCTGGGGCCGGCTTGCTCACCGTTCGTTTGGCGGGCACGCCTACCGGGTCCACCGTCCTGGCGCTGCCGGTCGACGGTGACGCGCCGGCCCGCTGGCCGGCCGTCCCCGACGATCTCGCGGTCGAGGTGGCGGCCCTGCTGGCCGACGTGGCGGAACCGGGCAGAGCCGGCGCCGCCCACCTGCTGCCGCGGCCCGGGCGCCGGCCCGCCCAGGTGCTCGCGGTGGGGATCGGCACCGGCGACGAGTCCGGCTGGCGGGCCGCGGGCGCGGCCGTGGCGCGGGCCGCCAGCCACTGGCCGTCGGTCGCCGTGCGGCTGCCGGCGCCGGCCGCCCCCGAGGCGGTGCGCGGCCTCGCCGAGGGGCTCTGGCTCGCCTCGTACCGGTACCGGCTCGCCACCGACCCGCCGGAGAAGGCGCCAAAGCTCCGCCAGGTGACGCTCGTCGTCGACGATCCTGGCCGCTAAGAGGCGGCGCTCGGCGTGGCCCAGGCGACCGCCCGGGCCACGCTCTTCGCCCGGGATCTGACCAACGCCCCGTCGATGCGCAAGAGCCCGGCCTGGTTCGCCGCCCAGGTGCGCCGGGCCGCGCAACGCCATCCGCACGTCTCGCTGGTCGTGCGCGACCGCCGGGCGCTCGCGGCGGAAGGCTTCGGCGGAATTCTCGCCGTGGGCGGCGGCTCGGCGAACGGACCGCGGCTGGTCGAGCTGGCCTGGCGGCCACGCGGTGCCCGCACCCACGTCGTCCTGGTCGGCAAGGGCATCACCTTCGACAGCGGCGGCATCTGCGTCAAGCCCAGGGACGCGATGCTGCTGATGCGCAAGGACATGGCCGGCGCCGCCGCCGTCGTCGCCGCCACGCTCGGCGCCGCCGCGCTCGGACTGCGGGTACGGGTCACCGCGCTCGCCCCGCTGGCCGAGAACATGATGGGCGGGGACGCGTTCCGGCCGGGCGACGTGGTCCGGCACTACGGCGGGACCACCAGCGAGATCCACAACACCGACGCCGAAGGGCGGCTGGTGCTCGCCGACGCCCTGGCCTACGCGGCCCGCCGGCTGCGGCCGGACGTCCTGGTGGATTTGGCGACCCTGACCGGGGCGTCCCGAGTGGCGCTGGGCACCCGGACGGCGGCGCTCTACACCGACAACGACGAGCTGGCGGCCGCACTGTCGGCCGCCGCGGCCCAAACCGGTGAGCGGGTCTGGCGGCTGCCGTTGGTCGAGGAGTACCTGGAGTACCTCCGCAGCGACGTCGCCGACTACAACCACGCCCCCGAGACGTCGCCGAAGTCGGTCCTGGCCGCCCTCTACCTGCGCGAGTTCGCCGGCCGGGCGCGCCCGAACTGGGCGCACCTGGACATGTCAGCGCCGTCCTGGTCGGACCGCGCCGACCAGGAGCTGGTCAAGGGTGCGACCGGCTGGGGCGTCCGCACGCTGCTGCGCTGGCTCACCGGGCTCAGCGAGACTTGACGGCGCACAACAGCCCTTCCCCCGCCGGCACCAGCGCCGGTACCCATTCCGGCGACTCGCGCACCGCCCGGACCACCTCACGCAGGGCCAGCGCCGCCGGGTCCCCGGCCCGGGCACCCGGCCGGTCACCCGCTGATGTCCCGGGCAGCGCCCCGTCCAGCACCAGCAGGCCGCCGGGCCGCAGTAGCCGCAGTGCCGCGTCCACACAGCCGGCGTACTCGGTCACGTCCGCGTCCACAAAGATCAGGTCGTACGCCCCGTCCGCCAGCCGGGGCAGCATGTCCAGGGCGTGGCCGGTGATGATCCGGGTACGCGAGGGGGCGTAGCCCGCTTCGGCGAAGATGCGCCGGGCCATCCGCTGGTGCTCTCCGTCCAGGTCGATGGTGGTCAGCACCCCGTCGGTGCGCATGCCGCGCAGCAGCCACACCCCGCTCACCCCGGTGCCGGTGCCGATCTCGACCACCGACTTGGCCCCGCTGGCGGCGGCGAGCATCCGCAGCACCGCGCCCGCGCCCGGGGTGACCGGGGTGAGCCCGAGCTCCGCGGCCAGGCTGCGCGCAGCCTGCAGGACGAGGTCCTCCGGCACGAACGCCTCGACGAACTCGCGCTCGGCCGAGTGGTTGGCGGGGAGGTGGGTATGCGGCGCGATAGCGCACCTCCTGCGATCGGAAGCATGGGTGGCTGAGGGTTCGTGGGTACCAAGGCTATGCGGCGGCTCCAGGCCCGGGTCCGGCGGGCAAGGGCAGTAGTGGATCTGAATGGACCACGCCGAATCGTGCGATCCTGGATGGGGAACGTCTGGCGGCACGCCACCACCCGATCGGTGACAAACGAGGACGGCGGACTGGAGGCAGGAACGTGACCCACGGCGGGAACCCGCGCCATATGGGCGGGCAGGGCATGGCGGCGTCCGGGCCGGCGGGCCAGTCCCCTTCGCCGTGGTGGTCGGACGCGCAGTCCGACCCCTGGCGTGACCCCGACGCGCCGGCCACCGTCGTGGTCCGCTCCGTGACGCCCCGCGCCGAGCTTGAGCCGGCGCCGGATCCGGACGCCCGGCCGGCCCGGGGGCTGGGCCGGATCGTACTCGTCTGCGTGTTCTGCGCGTTGCTCGCCGGCGGCCTGGGCGGCGCGATCGGGTACGCGTTCGCCGTTCGGGGCGGCGTCGCCTCGGGCACCGTCCTCGGCGGCTCGGCCACTGACGCGCCGGCGCTGGCACAGCGACCGCCCGATTCGCTGGCCGGGGTGGCGAAGAAGGTGACGCCCAGCGTGGTGACCATCCGGGTGCTCGGCAGCGGCGGGGTGAGCCTCGGCTCCGGCTTCGTGGCCAGCGAGGACGGCTACGTGATCACGAACGACCACGTGGTGACCGACGGGCGGGGTCGCGCCACGGTGACGTTCGACGACGGGCAGAGCACCGCGGCGCGGCTGGTCGGCCGCGACCCCGAGTCGGATATCGCGGTGCTGAAGGTCTCCCGTGCCGGGCTGACCCCGGTCGAGTTCGGCAACTCGGACGCGGTCGCCGTGGGCGATCCGGTGCTCGCGTTCGGCTCGCCGCTGGCTCTGGCGAACACGGTGACGTACGGCATCGTCAGCGCCCTGGACCGGCCGCTGCAGGAGGGCACGCCCGGCCAGCAGGTGCGCTACTACGCGGCGATCCAGACCGACGCGGCGATCAATCACGGCAACTCCGGCGGCCCGCTGGTCGATGCCGCGGGCCGGGTGATCGGTGTCAACTCGGTGATCAAGTCGCTCGCCGCACAGGACGAGGACGCCGGCAACATCGGCCTCGCCTTCGCCATCCCGATCAACCAGGCGAAGCGGATCGCCCAGGAGATCATCGACAGCGGCTCGGCCCGGCGTACCGTGATCGGCGCCCAGGTCGGCGGGGTGACCGGCGGCAACGGCGGCACCGGCGTGCGGCTGACCTCGGTCGTGCCCAACGGGCCGGCCGCCGCGGCCGGACTGCAGGTGGGCGACATGATCACGAAGCTGGACGGCCATCCGGTCGGCGAACCGAGCGACTTGATCGCATTGGTCCGCAAATATGCACCCGGCTCGGTGGTCAGCGTCGAGTACTTGCGTGGTGGCAGCCGGCAGACCGCCTCGGTCACTCTCGCCGCCGACGCCAAGTAGCGCCTACTCTTGCCTCCAGGGACGTGTGGAGGGGACGGCGCGTGTTCGACAATCTGAACTGGTGGGAGATCGGCGCGCTACTGCTGCTCGCCCTGCTCATCTTCGGTGAGCGACTGCCGTCCGTGATCTCCGACGGGCTGCGGATGCTGCGCAGCCTGCGCGCCATGGCCCGCAACGCGACCAGCGACCTGAGCCGCGAACTGGGCACCGACATCAAGCTGGAAGACCTGCACCCGAAGTCGTTCATCCGCAAGCACCTGCTCAGCGAGGAGGACGAGGCGGCGCTGCGGCGTCCCCTGCAGAGCGTGTACAACGAGGTGAAGAAGGACCTGACCGGCATCAAGTCGGAGCTCAAGGAGGTGGCCGACGCCGCCGACCTGCGCTCCGGCACCACCGGCTCGGCGAGCTCGCCCGCGCCGGCCGCCGACCCGTCGCCGAACGGCTCCGGCACCCTCGCCCGCCGCACCTTCGACGCTGACGCCACCTGATCGCCGCGGACGTTCAGCAGGTCACGATCGGCTCCGTGATGTCGTGACGCAGCACGGCCGGCCCTGGGTCAGGGTTGTCCGTCGTTCGCACAGCAGAGCGTCGCCAGCAGGAACGTGACGACACGTCAGGCGGGGCGAAGGCCCAGCGGCTTGCCGACCAGGCTCTCCCGGCGTACCGCCAGGCGGTCGGCGACGGCCGTGAGCGCCACGGCGGCGGGCGCGGTGGGCGAGTCGAGCACGATCGGCCGGCCGGCGTCGCCCGCCTCGCGGACCCGGGTGTCCAGCGGGATCTGCCCCAGCAGCGGCACCTGCGCGCCGACGAGCCGGGTCAGCGACTCGGCCACCATGGCGCCGCCGCCGCTGCCGAAGACCTCCATCCGGGATCCGTCCGGCAGCTCGAGCCAGGACATGTTCTCCACCACCCCGACCAGCCGCTGGTGCGTCTGCAGGGCGATCCCGCCGGCCCGCTCGGCCACCTCCGCGGCGGCCACCTGCGGCGTGGTGACCACCAGGATCTCCGCGTTGGGCAGCAGCTGTGCCAGGGAGATCGCCACGTCACCGGTGCCCGGCGGCAGGTCGAGCAGCAGCACGTCCAGGTCGCCCCAGTAGACGTCGGCGAGGAACTGCTGCAACGCGCGGTGCAGCATCGGCCCGCGCCAGACCACGGCGGCGTTCCCGGCGGTGAACATGCCGATGGAGATCACCTTCACGCCGTGCGCCTGTGGCGGCATGATCATGTCTTCCACCTGGGTCGGCCTGCCGTCGGCGCCGAGCATGCGGGGCACCGAGTGCCCGTAGATGTCGGCGTCGACCACCCCGACGGAGAGCCCGCGCGCGGCCAGCGCGGCAGCCAGGTTCACCGTGACGCTGGACTTGCCGACGCCGCCCTTGCCGCTGGCCACCGCGTAGACCCTGGTGCGGGAACCGGGCTGGGCGAACGGGATCACCGGCTCGGCGCCCGCGCCGTGCCGGCCCCGTAGCGACGCCTGCAGCTCGCGGCGCTGCTCGGGGCTCATCACGCCGAACTCGATCTCGACACCGGCCACCCCGGGGACCCGGCCGACCGCCTGCGTGATGTCCGAGCGCAGCTTGTCCCGCAGCGGGCAGCCGGCAACGGTGAGCAGCAGCTTGACGTGGACTACGCCATCCGGGCCGACCTCGGCGGCGCGCACCATGCCCAGCTCGGTTATCGGGCGGCGGATCTCCGGGTCGTTGACCGTGGCGAGCGCGGCGTTGACCGCGGCCTCGATCGTTCCGGTGGGGGCTGACATGTACACAATGCTACGTCGGCCCGGGTTGTCATCCCGAGTACGGTGCGTCACTGCCGCTGTCGTCGTCGGGCTCGTCGGGTGTGTCCTCCGCCCGGCGGGCGGCCGCCCTCGCCGCCCGGCGCTCGGCCTTGTGCCGCCGCCGCGCGGCGTCCTTGCGCCCGTCGGCACTGCGCACCGCCGCTGCGCGGCCGGCCCGCTCCCTACCCGCCTTCGCATCCCGCCCGGCGCTACCGCCCGCTTCCGCCAGATCCTCGGCCAGCCGGGCCAGCTCCGAACGCAGGAAGTCCCGGGTGGCGACCTCGCCGAGCGCGATGCGCAGCGCCGCGATCTCCCGGGACAGGTACTCGGTGTCCGCCTTCTGCATCGCCGCCCGCCGCCGGTCCTCCTCCATGGTCAGCCGGTCCCGGTCGGTCTGCCGGTTCTGCGCGAGCAGGATCAGCGGCGCGGCGTAGGAGGCCTGCAAGGACAGCACCAGGGTCAGGAACGTGAAGGTGTACGGGTCGAAGCGCCAGCCCCGGGGTGCGAGCGTGTTCCAGCCGATCCAGAACAGGATCACCACCGTCATGTAGACGATGAATCTCGGCGTGCCCATGAACCGGGCGAAGCCCTCCGACCACCGGCCGAACGCCTC
>Ga0310834_100411_pt1 | contig 51103 bp, 40 predicted proteins | sample SM_ome_2_FD_201314 | JGI IMG/M metagenome (GOLD analysis project Ga0310834, IMG submission 201314) | Sorghum-adapted microbial communities enriched on stacked mutant (SM) sorghum from Joint BioEnergy Institute, Emeryville, California... ...
GACATCCGGGCCTGGATCGCCAACTGGAACGAGGATCCACGCCCGTACGTGTGGACCAAGACCGCCGATGAGATCCTCGACAGCCTCGCAGCATTTTCTAAACGAATTTCAGGCGCTGGACACTAGCGCACCAGAGCTACGCCCATGTCGTTTACGGCCTCGACGACATCCACCGTGCCCACCGGGGCGCCACGCTCGGCATCGTGCTGTCGCTGGAGGCAGCGACCCCGATCGAGAACCAGATCGACCGGATCGACATCCTCTACGGGCTGGGCATCCGACAAATGGGCATCGCGTACTCGGAGACGAACACGCTCGGAGGGGGCCTGAAGGAGACCCGCGACGGCGGCCTGACCGTGTTCGGTCGCCGCGCGGTGGAGCGGATGAATCGGCTCGGCATCGCCATCGACATCTCTCACTCCGGCGATCGCACCTGCCTGGATACCATCGAACATTCCGCCGCGCCGGTGCTGATCACCCACGCCGGCGCCCGGTCGGTCTGGCCGACCTCCCGCATGAAGCCGGACGAGGTGTTGGTGGAGTGCGCCCGGCGCGGTGGCGTGATCGGCATTGAGGCCGCGCCGCACACCACCATCTCGACCGCCCACCCACACCACAACATTGAGTCGGTGATGGACCACTTCACGTACTGCGTGGAGCTGGTCGGCATCGAGCACGTGACGTTCGGCCCGGACACGCTGTACGGCGACCACGTCGCGCTGCACCGCGAGCTTGCCAAGGTGCCCGGCTTCTCGGACCCTCCCCTCGTGGCGCCCTTCGAGCCGGTGCCGTACGTCGCCGGCCTAGAAAACCCAACGGAGAACTTCTTCAACATCGTCGGCTGGCTGGTAAAGCACGGCTACAGCGACGCCGAGATCCAAGCGGTGATCGGCGGCAACGTGCTGCGCGTGCTGGAGCAGATCTGGCGATGACCACCCGGGCGCTCCGCGCCGCCGGTGACGCCGGCATGGTCCTCGCGCTGACACCGGCTGCGTAAGCCGGACCGGGTACGCCCAAGTCGGGCGGCTTGCCGAGATGGACGACGCCGAACCGCCGCGCCTCGGCGCCTTGGAACGGGCGGTGTACCGCCGGCGTGTGCCGGCCGACCACGTCGGTCACCGGTTGCAGTGAACCTCGTATGCTCTCCCGTTTGTCAAGAGATCGCTGCGGCTGGTTTCGAGTTTTTGATCAGGTAGTAGAGCCTGCGGGCGAGGTAGCGCTTCAGACACCGGATGATCTCCAGCTTGGAGAGGCCGTCTGTGGTGCGGCGTTTGACGTAGTCCTTGGTCCGCGCATCGACGCGCATGCGGGTGATCGGCGAGATGGAGGGCGCCGTTGGCGGCGCGGTCGCCGCCGCGGTTGAGCCGAGGTCGTTGGGCCTTGCCGCTGGAGGCGGGGATCGCCGCCAGGGCGCGGGAACGCTACCGGATGCTGAAGGCCGAGCCCGACGCACTGGGCAGTTCGTCCCGGCCGACACCCGCGGCGCGAGCACCGGCACTGGGGGTCGCTGTCGCCGCCGTCACCGCTGTTAGCCGAGCTGCGCGCGGTGATCGGCAGCGCGTCCGCTACGAGCAGCAGGCCTGCGAGTCGCAGCTGCTGGTTGCCGGCTGGGTCGCCTGGGCAGGTCCCGTCCGGGGTTCAGGTCTCCCTTGATCCCCCGGCCGGCCCGCAACCCTGCGAAGACCCATGGGGTTGTCCGGGATGCGGAACAGCGGGTGGCCCAACCGTACATGTTCGGGGTGGTGGAGCGGAGGACCGCCCGCGGGCAATCCGATCGGCTGGCTCGAAATTCCCCGCACCCCCGTGCACGACCACACCAAGTCAGGGCGGCCTGAGAATGGTGCGGTCAGTCTAGGACGGCCAGTGCGTCGATTTCGACCAGCATTGACTCGAACGGCAGGCCTACGATCACCGTTGTCCGGCAAGGTAGCCGGCCGCTGGGCACGTGCTCCTTCATGAACTCGGCGTACGCCTCGTTCATGCCGCCGATGTCGGTTCGCCTGGTCAGGTACACCCGTACCATGACGAGGTCCTCCATTGTCGCCCCACCGGCCGCCAGGATCGCCCGGACGTTCTCCAGCACCTGACGCGTCTGCGCCCGCACGTCGCCGGGGAACAGCATCTCTCCGGTTACCGGCGACTGTGGGCCTTGCCCGGATACCTGCAGGAGTCGTCCCTTCCGCAGACCCTGCGAGAAGGCCCACGCCGAGGTCGGGGCGTCGGCGGTCTGGACAACCGTCTTCCCGGTCACGATGCATTCCTCCCGTTCAGGACCGCTACGCGGGTCTTCAGAACCTACACCGATCTTGGTTGACAGTAAATCTGTTCAGTACATAAAGTATCTGTTCATGTTCCTCGCCAGTCTCGATCGGGAAGCGGTCGCCGCCATCGCCAGCGAGGCGGTCCTGGTCCTGCCGATCGGGGCGACTGAGCAGCATGGGCCGGCGCTACCGCTGGGTACCGACACGATGCTGGTTGACGCCGTGGTGCAGGCGGCCTGTGCGAGGTTGAGCACGGCGCGGCCGGTCGTGGTGGCGCCGACGGTGCCCTACGGCAACTCCGCGCACCACCTGTTCGCGTGCGCCGGGTCGGTCTCCCCCGGCACCCTGCTCCGGCTGCTCGGTGACCTCATCGACTCCTTTATCCGCAGCGGCTTCCGGCGGATTTTCCTGGTTAACGGGCACGGCGGCAACGACGAATGCGTCCGGCTGGCCGTCAAGGACGCGGTCAACCGGCATCCGGTGGTACTCGGGGCAGTCAGCTACTGGACGCTGGCCGGTCATGGGGCGCTGCCGGACATTCCCGGGCATGCCGGGGCGTTCGAGGCTTCACTGCTCCTCGCCGCGCGGCCAGACGCGCTGCCGACCCCGCCCGGCCCGGATGTGGTACCCGGTCCCCGCCCTGTGCACGAGGACCCGTTTGGGGACGGGGTGGTCGTGGTCCGCGGCGGCGACTGGGCGGCCTCCGGTGGTTTCACCGATCCGCCTGGCAAGGGCAGTGCGGCCGCTGGTGTCGCCTACCTCGACTCGATCGGCGAGGCCCTCGCGGATGTCTTGCGGCGCTTCAGCGAATTGCCGTTGCGCCCTGACCAGGCTGGGGCGTTCGCGCCAGCCGGTGGTGGTGGTGGTGGTGGTGGTGACGATGCGCATTGACGGCATGGACCTGTGGGTGGTCAACATGCCTTACCGCTCGGCGTTCGTGAGCTCGTTCGAAGTGCGCCGGGGGACCACCCGTACGGTCATCCGGCTGCGCACCGACGACGGCTTGGTCGGCTGGGGCGAGACGATGCACGGCGACCCAGTCGCCGCACTCATACGGAAGCTATTCGACACCTATCGCGGCCGCAGCCCTTACCAGGTGGAGGCGCTCGCCGGTGAGTTGGCGATGGTGCCGTTCTTCTACGGATACCTCGGCTACGCCGCACTGGCCGCGCTGGAGATGGCCTGCTTCGACCTGATGGCCAAGGCCGCCGGCCAGCCGCTATACAACCTCATCGGTGGGTTGGTCCGCGCCGCGGTTCCGGTCACCTATGTGCTGACTCCTCCCGAAGAGGCTACTGCGGCCGAGGCATCCCGGCGGATCGCGGAAGAGGCGGTCACTATGACCGCTGAGCATGGCTACCCTGCCCTCAAGCTCAAGGGCAGCGCTGATCCCGACCGGGATCTGTCCTATCTAGAGGCAATTCGCGACCGGTTGCCGGATGTCGCGCTACGGGTGGACCCCAACGGACGGTGGCCGCTGGCGCGCACCATCGAAGTGGCCGCCCGAATTGAGGCGCTGCGGCTGCAGTACTTGGAGGATCCGTGCTGGGACCTAGGGGCCATGGCCCAGGTGCGGTCCCGGGTGCGGGTGCCGCTGAGCACCAACATGTGCGTCGTCCGGTTCGAGGATGTGGTGCCGGCGGTCCAGCTCGGCGCGGTCGACATCGTGCTCGGTGACGTGTTCAAGTGGGGTGGGATAGCGCCGACCAAGCGGCTGGCCGGGATCTGCGCGACCACCGGGTGGGGGATGAACCTGCACAGTGGTGGGGAGCTCGGCCTATCCACCGCCGCGCACCTGCACGTCGCCGCGGCGACGCCGCAGATCAGCTACCCGATCGACACCGTCTACTACCTCTTCGGCGATGACATTCTCGCCGAGCCGCTGACCATCGACGGCGGCTGCATGCGCGTCCCGGACGGTACCGGTCTGGGTGTGGAGCCGGACCCGGCCAAGCTCGACCGGTACGCCAAGCTGCATGACGCCGACGGCGACCTGATGTTGTGACCACGAGAGGAAGGCTTGTCATGACTGGTATCCAGCGTCGTTCGGTGTTAAAGGCGCTCGGGCTCGGCGCGGGCATGGCCGGCTTTGCCGGCATGGTGGGATGCGGGTCGGACTCCGGCGGGGGGTCGAGCGATCCCTTGAAGTATCCGTCCTGGATGTGGACCGACACCGGGGTGAACTTCTACTGGAAGGAGTCCGTCACCGCGTACGAGTCCCGGTACCCGGGCAGGAAGATACAGACGGAGAGCATCGCGCCGAACAACTACGCCGACCAGATCACGACCGAGATTGCAGGCGGTCGCCGGCCTGACATCTTGCCCATCTTCACCAACAACCTGTTCTCCCTGCTGGACAACGATTTGCTGGAGCCACTTGACCCGTACCTGGCGAAGGTGGACTGGGTGGAGAAGGAGCTGCCGCTCGCCAAGGTGGCCAAGGTGGATGGCAAGCAGTATGGCGTAGTGTGCACCGCCTCGCCGCAGGCACTAGTGGTGAACAAGAAGCTGCTGCAGCAGGCCGGGGTAAGCTCGGTGCCGACCACTGTGGACGAATTGTTCGCGGCGGCGAAACGGGTGAAGGCAAAAACCGGCCAATGGGGTTTCGCGTTTCCCATGGCGAGCTCGGACGTGCAGAACTGCTACGTCTCCTCCATGCAGTGGGTGCTCGGGTACGGCTCTGACTGGGCAGACGAGACCTCCCGGCCGTTGGCCAACGCGCCCAAGACAAAGGAGGCCATCGAGATGATGGTGGCCTTCGTCAAGTCTGGCGTCATGCCGACCGGCATGAAAGTGACCGACGTGCGCACGTTGTTCAAGGACGGCAAGGTCGCCTTCATGCTGGACGGCCCGTTCCTGCTCTCCTACGTCAAAAATGCCAATCCTCCGCTGTATCCGATGATGGATTTCGTTGACCCGCCGACGCCCACCCACGCCGCGATCACTGGTGGCGCGCTGTGGGTGATGCTCAAGGGCAACAAGCGGAATGATGACGTCTGGGACTACATCGCGATGGTGAACGAGGCCGAGTGGCAGCGTAAGTGGCTGGAGGAGACCGCGCAGCTGGCTGGGCAGAACGTCCCGGCCTCGGAGGAGTTCCTGAAGGCCAATCCGTGGGTGGCGAACATGCTCCGGATCGCGGCCAACTACCAGACCGGTTTCGGCTACGCGCCGCCGAGTCGAAAGATCGCCACCTACGCGGCCGAGTGGCAGAAGCAGGTCATGGACGATCTGATCCCGATCTGGTCCGGGGCCAAGCCGGTCGGCGCCGGGTTGGACCAACTGCAGGACAAGCTCGAGAAGTGGCTGAAGGACAAGAAGATCGAGGTCGGTTCGTGACAGTCCAGGACCGGACGACCATGGCGCCGGCGGCGCGGGCCGCAGCGCCCCGAGGGGCGCCACGGCCACCCCGCCGGCGGCGGTCGGCGCTGCCCGTCCTGCTCCTGCTGCCCGCGTCCACCTTGCTGCTGGCGGTGCTGGTCATCCCGATCAGCGTCGCCATCTACTCCAGCTTCTTCGACATCAACATCCTCAACCTGGCTCAGCAGACCTTCGTCGGGCTGGACAACTACCGACGGATGGCCACCTCCGCCGACTTCTGGTCGGCGCTGCGGGTCACGGCCATCTACACCGCGGTTGTGGTGGCCGGCGGCTACCTGCTTGGCCTAGTGACTGCACTGCTGCTGCACCGGCCGTTTCGAGGGCGCGGGGTCGCCCGCACGCTGGCAATCATGCCCTGGGCCGTGCCGTCCGTGGTCGCCGTGCTGGTCTGGACCTGGATCTTCGACACCAACTATGGCGTACTCAACTACGTGCTGCGCAGTGTGGGCGCGGTGAGCAAGGGCGTGCCGTGGCTGGAGCACGGCGGCAGTGCCTTAGTCGCGGTTATCGTGGTCAGCGTCTGGTCGCTGTACCCGGTCGCGGTCACCATGCTGCTGGCGGGTCTCCAGGCAATCAGCGAGGACCTGTACGAGGCGGCCGCGGTCGACGGCGCGGGACGCTGGCAGCGGTTCCGCTACGTGACGTGGCCGGGCCTCGCCCCGGTCAACCTGGTGCTCTTCTTGCTGCTCGGCCTGCTCGCCTTCACCCGTGTGGTCACCATTATCTACGTGATGACCGGCGGCGGCCCAGGCCGGGCCACCGAGACACTGCCGCTGCAGACGTACCTCGAGGCGTTCAAGTACCGCGAGCTGGGCTACGCCTCCGCGGTGGGCACCTCGGTGCTCGTGCTCGCGCTGCTGTTCAGCGGCCTGTACCTGCGACTGGCCCGGCGCATCCTTCCGGAGGCTCGGGCATGACCGAGCGCTTGTACGCCGGCCGAGTCAGCCACGCGTTGTGGCTACTCGCTGTACGCCACATAAACAGGGAGAAGCCATGAGCGCCCGATCCCGTCGGGAAGGCGGTGTGGCGAGCCGCATTCTGTTCTGGGTCGCGCTGGTCCTCGTGCTCGCGATCGTCGCTGCCTTCCCGGTGTACTGGATGGTTGCCTCCTCGGTGAGCAGCGCCTCCCAGTTCACGTACCCGCCGCAGTTCTTCCCGCATCCGCTGGACCTGGACAGCTACCGGGACGCGCTAACTCGCTGGCCGATCGGTCGATGGTTCGGCAACACCCTGGTCGTCTCGGTCGGCACCACCCTGCTGTCGCTGGTGGTTTCTGTGCTCGCGGGCCTGAGCGTATCCCGCTTTCCGTCTCGGATCGGCCGCGGGTTCAGCGCATTCGTGCTGATCACCCAGATGATCCCGGCAACCCTACTAGTGGTGCCGATGTACATCGTCTTCGGCCGGCTCGGGCTCCTGGACCAGCTCTGGGGCTTGGTGCTGGCCGACACGGCGTTCTCCGTGCCGCTGGCGACCTGGATGCTCAAGGGCTTCTTCGACAGTGTCCCGGTTGATCTGGAGGAGGCGGCGATGGTGGACGGTTGCAGTCGGATGCGGGCGTTCGCCCGGATCACCGTGCCGCTGGCCACGCCCGGGATCGCCGCCGTCGGGGTCTTCTGCTTCCTCATCTCGTGGGGTGAGTTCTTCTTCGCCCGCACGCTGGTCACGAGCGACGAGCACTGGGTGCTTTCGGTTGGGCTCAACTCGTTCCAAGGTGAGTACGTCACTCAGTGGTCGTCGATGCTTGCCGCAGCCACCATGTTTGCCCTGCCCCCGCTGCTCCTCTTCCTTTTCGCCCAACGCCAGATGACCAGCGGGCTGACGAGTGGAGCGGTGAAGGGATGACGCGCAGGCCGCATCCGCCCGGCCATGTCCGGGTCACCGCGGACATCGCGATCGTTGGTAGCGGCGAATTCGGACTCTCCGGGCCGCTGGACTGCCACTGTTACCTGATACGTACCGGTGACCACGGGGGCGTCCTGGTGGACAGCGGCGCCGGACCGGACGCCGAGGCGATCAGCGCGAACCTGGCCGATGCTGGTGTGCTGGCCGGCCGGCTGCACGCAATCCTGCTCACCCACGCGCACGCTGACCACGCCGGGGGAGCCGCCGCGTTGAGCGCTCGCTGGGGCGCGCCGGTCTACGCCTCGCCGCTCGAGGCGGCCATGCTGCGGCAGGGCACCGATGAGGAACTCGGCTTGATCGCCGCCAAGCTCAACGGCACCTATCCCGACGACTACCGGTACCACCACCTGGATCGAGTGGAGCCGATCGGGGACGGAACTCAACTCGCTTTCGGTACCGCCCGAATCACCGCGTTGGCGGTGCCCGGCCACACCGCCGGCTCCACTGCCTGGCTCGTCGCAGTCTCCGGGTACCGGGCCCTCTTCACCGGCGACGCGGTCTTCGCTGGCGGCATGGTCAGCGTACTCAACCTGCCCGGCTCGGATGCGGCGGCGTACCGGGCCAGCCTGCCCCGGCTCGCCAGCATAGCGGCGGATGGGCTCTACCCAGGCCACGGCGCCTTCGCCGTCTTCGACGGCATGCGCCACGTCCGGTTGGCAGCGCAGCGCATGCGCAGCAGCGTCATCCCCAACTACGCCGTACCGCGCTGGTCGCCGCCGGCATGGGCAGACGAGGCGGACGAGGTGGAGACAAGATGACCGACGAACAGGCACCGATCCGGGCTGGAGTGGTGGGGCTGGGCCTGATGGGCCACCGGCACGCGGCCATCCTGGCCCACCGGCCGGACGTCAACCTGGTCGGCGCGGCAGACCCGTCGCCGACCGCGCGGGACCGGTTCACCTCGACCTTCCCGATCCCGGTGTACGAGGACCTCACCGGCCTGCTCGAGCAAGGCGTTGATGCTGTGGTCATCGCAGTGCCGGACCACGCGCACGTCGAGCCCGCGGTCCAGGCACTGACCGCGGGCTGCGCCACCCTCCTGGAAAAGCCAATGGCGACCAGCGGCGCGGACGCCCGAGCCATCGCTGACGCGGCGCGAGCCAACGGCACTCCCCTGATGATCGGCCAGACGCTGCGCTTCGACCCCCGCTACCGGCAGGCGCGCACAGTCATCCACAGCGGACGCATCGGCCACCCGGCTCACTGCTATGCCCGCCGCAACAGCGCGTTCGGGGCCGCCATCCGGTACGGTGACAGCACGTCCCTACCCTGGCACGTGTCCATACACGACATCGACGCCGTGCTGTGGATGACCGGCCGGCGGGTTCGCGACGTCACCGCCCGGGCCAGCGACCGCAGGCTTGCCGAGCACGGGCACTGGGACGCGCTCGGCGCACTGCTCACTCTGGACGACGGCACCCCGTTCCTCCTGGAGAGCAGCTGGATCCTGCCGGCGCACCTGCGCTCGGGCATCGACTCCACAGTGGAGGTAGTCGGTACCGGCGGGGTCGTCAAGGTACATGGGCTGGACGAGGGCCTGCGGGTGCTCGACGAGGACGGCGTCGAGTACCCCGACGTGCTGCGCTACCACGAGGACAGCGGTGCCGGACCGAGCGGCGCCCTCGCTCACGAGGTCGGACACTTCCTAGCCGCGATCCGCGGGACGATCCAGATGGAGATTGGCATCGACGAGGCACTGCACGTGGTCGACGTGGTCGAGGCACTGGAAAAATCGGTGCGCGAGGGCCGCACCGTTCAGGTCGTCACCGGGACCGGTGATAATGCCTCGTGGTGATCGCCGGTGGCCTGTCGTGACTGCCGATACCATCGGGACCGGGAGTGTCATCCAGACCGACAGTACTGTCGTGACCAAGGTTCGCTGTGCTACCGCAGATGGGCCAGGCTCGCGGTCCAGCCTCAGCGATAACTCACAGCGCGGTGGAGATCTCAGGGAGTAGCGATGAGCGACGACACCGACCAGGCCACGGCCCCCGCCGAGCTCGTCCCTAAGGCGGCCCTCGACAGCGCCGACCAGCTCATTCCCTTGCTGCTTCCGGTGATCCGGGCCCTCGCCGCCGCCGTCGGACCGCACTGCGAGTTGGTCCTCCACGACCTCACACGGCCCCCCGACCAAACGATTGTGGCGATCGAGAACGGCCACGTGACGGGCCGGGAAGTGGGCGGACCCTCGACCAACCTGGGCCTTGAGATGCTCCGCAGCGGCACAACGGGTTCCGATGAGTACGGCTACCGGACCCGCACCCGCGACGGGCGGGAGCTGCGCTCGTCATCGGTCTACTTCCGGGACCGCCGTGGACGGCTAATTGGGTCGCTCTGTGTCAATCTCGACCTCACGCCCTATCAGATGGCCCAGCGCGCGGTGGAGCAGCTCATGCCACCGGCCGAGACGATCACCGCGGAGCGCGACGAGACCTTCGCCAGCGACATCAACACAGTCCTGACCAACCTGCTCGATACCGCCATCGCCCGCACCGGCAAGTCCGTCGCCATGATGGACCGGGCCGACAAGATCGAGGTGCTACGTTTTCTGGACGAGCGCGGAGCGTTCTTCGTCAAGCGGGCGATGGACCGCATCGCCCGCCGGCTCGGCCTATCCCGGGTCACCGCGTACGCGTACCTCGACCAAGCCCGCTCCACAGCGGCGGAGTGACCACGGCGGCGAAGCCGTCGCTCCGGTAACGGGCCCGCCGGCTCGTCAGCGCGATCGACCGCAACCGGGCCCGCTCGCTGGCGGCAACGCTGTCTCCACCGTAGGCGCATCATCCCCGCCACCACAGGGGTGGCCGGAATGTTCTCGAGAAGGGTGGCGAAGTGCGCGTGTGGGGAATCCACCGTTACGACAGAAGTCGGGTTCGCCGGGAAGGCGGCGTCGGCTTCCGCGATGAACACCTTGCTGGAGTGGCGGAGGGATAGCCATGTCACGCGGGCAGCCGATGTACGTGGGAGACGGAGCCGCCCCCGGCCGACCATGCCAGCCGGACCTTCTACCACTGGACGGGAGTTGAAGGCTAGAAGCACAACAACGCCTTCATCTGCCTCGCACGACACCGAGTCGACGTCCTGCAGCCCATGCTGCGGCAGCGAGGCCACGTACCAGCCCCGACCAGCAGACAAACCCCGCCTCGGTGCTTGAGAAGATCGATAGGATCACCGATGACCGCGACCGTGGCTTTGATCCGCGTACGACGCGAGGATTGCGGTCACATATCCCAGACGTCCTTAGCGGTCGCTCGTCGAGCGGGAACCCGCGGCGATCGGTCAACCGGACTCCCCCGGATACCGGACCCCCAGCACGCGTCTCGCCTGATCGATGACCTCCAGTACGGCGATGCTGTCGTCCAGTGGCAGCGTCACGCTCTCTGTACGGCCATCCGCCACGCACCGGGCGACCTCGGCCACCTCGAATTGGAATCCGTTCGGCACGGTGCCGTCGAACTCGTACGTCTTCTCGCGCGAGTGCAGTCGGAGGATGGTCGGGCGCAGGAACGGGCCGTCGAAGGTGACGTATGCATCCGTGCCCAGCACCGTTGCACTGATGCCGGATAGGCCCCACAGTGAGGTGCTGACGCTGGCCTGGCGGCGGCCGCCGTGGTGCAGGGCGAGGGTCACCTGTCCGTCGACCGACGTCTCGGTCAGTGACCCGACCACACCGATCTGCTGAGGCCGGCCGAGGATGTCGTGGACCAGGGCCAGCGGGTAGACGCCGAGGTCCAGCAGCGCACCTCCGGCCAGGGCGGGATCGTACAGCCGGTGGTGCGGATCGAACGCGAATGCCTGCGAGTGCTCAGCGTGGACGTGCAGGATGTCACCCAGGTCGCCAGCGGCGACAAGGTCGCGCAGCCGCTGCATGTGCGGCAGGAAGCGGGTCCACATCGCCTCCATGGCGAAGACACCGGCGCGGGCCGCCTCCTCCGCGAGTTGGCGTCCCTGGGCTGCGTTGAGGGCGAGGGGCTTCTCCACCAGGACGGGCTTGACCGCCTTGATCGCCAGCAGGGCGTGCTCGAGATGGAACATGTGTGGCGTGGCGACGTACACGGCTTCGACTGAGGGATCGTCGACGAGTGCCTGGTAGCTGCCGTGGGCGGTAGGGATGGCGTGTTTCGCCGCGAAGGCTGCGGCCTTCTCCGCAGATCTCGACCCTACGGCGGCCACCACCGAGCGGGTATGTTTGGTGACCGCGTTGACGAACTTGCCCGCGATGAAGCCCGCACCGAGGATGCCCCAACGCAGCGGTGGAGCTGCACCCGGATCCGGCACGACAGTCAACGATTCTCCTCCGTGCTCAGTTGGCGAGTGACAACCCGCCGTCGACGGTGACGATCTCTCCGGTCACGTAGCTGGCCTCGATTAGTGCGAGAACCACCTGGGCGACGTCTTCCGGGGTGCCGACCCGGCCGAGCGGGGCCAGCTTGACGACTTCCCGGCGCCGGTCCTCCCAGTCCCGCGTCCACGGGGTGGTGATGAGACCGGGTGCCACCGCGTTGACCCTGATGGCGGGGCCGAGCGCCTTGGCGAGGGTCCGGGTGAGCTGGTTCAGCGCCGCCTTCGACACCGAGTACGGCAGGCAGCTTCCGGTGACCCGGATCCCCGCCATGGATGAGACGTTGACGACCGCGCCGAGGCGCGACGCGCGCAAGTGCGGGGCAGCGGCCTTCACCAGGTTCCAGGCGCCGATAACGTTGACGCCGAGGATCCGTTGCCAGTCGGCTACCGTGATGCCGTCCAGGTCGTCGTGCGGGACCGTCTTGGTCGCCCCGGCGTTGTTCACGAGCACGTCGAGCCGGCCGTACCGGGCCAGCACCGCCTCGACCATTCGGGTGGCCGAGGCCTCGTCGGCCACGTCTGCCGGCACGTGCAGTGCCGGCTGCGCGGCACCGGCGAGGAACACCGGCCCCGGGGGCGGGCGTCGCGAGTTGATCACGACGTGCGCTCCCGCCGCGGCGAGTCGTTCGGCGACCGCCCGGCCGATGCCGGACACCGATCCGGTCACCAGCGCGACACATCCATCTACTGTGATCACTCGTGGGTCTCCAGGACTGGGGTCGGGAACGACCGGGAGAGCTTGCCGGCGGAGTTGCGGGGCAGCCGGTCCATGACGACCACTCGGCTGGGCCGCTTGTACTTGGCGAGCCGGCTGGCGCACAAGTCGGCAAGCTCGCTCGGCAGCCCTGGGGAATCCGCGGCAGTCTCGACGAAGGCGACCAGCTGCTGGCCGAGGCGGGCGTCGGCGACGCCGCGCACGACCACCTCACGCACCAGCGGGTGCTGACGGAGAACGAGTTCGACCTCGACCGGGTAGACGTTCTGGCCGCCGACGACCACCATATCGTCGGCGCGGCCGGCCAAAACCAGGCAGCCATCGGGGTCGATGCGGCCCAGGTCGCCCGACGACTCCCAGGAGGATGCGTTCGCCTCGTACGCGGACGCGCCTCCACCGAGCGGCACTGCGTACGGTCGGCCGCACTTCTGCACCAGGCCGACCTGGCCGTCCGGGAGGGGTCGCCCATCGTCGCCGACGATCCGGATCGACGTGCCGAGGGTGGGCATGCCGACCAGGCCTTCCCTCGGATCGCCGCTCCGGTGCTCGATCCACGTGACCCACCCGAGTTCCGTGGAGCCGTAGTACTCGATCAGCCGAGTGTGACCGGCCGCCAGGACGCGCTCGCGCAGGCCGACGCTCAACGTGGCTCCCGCGCAGACAAGCAGACCCAGCCCGGTCAAGGGGCGGCCGCTGTGTTCGGCGTAGCTGCAGAGGTCGTGCACCATCGTCGGGACGACCGCGGTCCAGGTGCGCCGATCGCCGGTCATCCACGCGGCGGCCGCGGCAGGGTCGTACCGCTCGACGAGCGCGACAGTGCCGCCGCTGGCGAGTTGGCCCACCGCGTGGCTGAAGCCGATGCCGTGCGCGATGGGCGACAGGGAGACGTGCACCGGGTACGCCGACCAGCCCCACTCGAAGGCGTTGATCATCGAGTTGGTGAGCAGCCGTTCGTGCGAGACGGCGAATAGGCGCGGGGTGCCGGTGCTACCGCCCGTGGTGGAGACCCAGCACGTGGAGTCGGCGCGCGGGACCACGGGGTCAGGCCCGCCGGCCCGGTACGCGGCCGGCGGGACCGATAAGAACCGGCGGCCGGAGGCTGCGGCCAGTCGCGCGCCGCGCTCAGGATCGAGTGTCGGCGAGACGAGGCAGACGGTGGCGTCGGCCTTGTCGACCAAGGCGATGAGCTCGGTATCGGTCAGCGCGGGGCTCAACGGCATCAGCGCGGCGCCGAGGTAACCGGCCGCGATCAGGTACTCGAAGACGAAGGTCTCGTTGAAGCAGACGACCGCTACGATGCTGCCGCCGGTTACCCCAAGGTTGGACAACTCTCCGACTCGGGCAAGACCGCGCTCGTGCAACTGGTGGAAGGTGACCTGGTCCTTGCCGAGCAGGGCGGGCTGGTTGGCGGACCGGGCCGACGATGCCAGGGCGGCGATCACACCAGGGAAGGTGATCATGGGGCCACCACCGGTGCCCGCCGGACGAACCGGGTCACACAGTCGGCGACACAGCACGGCTTCTCGGCCGCCGTGGCTCTCATGGTGACACGGATATCCGCCATGACGAACGCCTGCGCCGGCCTTACGTCCCGGATCTGCGCTGTGGCCGAGACCAGTGACCCGCTGGGTACCGCCGCGGGGAAGCGAACCCGGTCCAGCCCGTAGTTGATGGCCATCTCCGCGTCGTTCACGCACAGAAGGTGGTGAAGGAAGTGGGATACGAGCGACAGCGTCAGGAAGCCGTGCGCGATCGTCGTTCCCCACGGGCTCGCTGCCGCCCGCTGCTTGTCGACATGGATCCACTGCGCGTCGAGGGTGCAGGTCGCGAAGGCATCGATCCGCTCTTGGCTGACCAGTACGGCCTCGGTGGGCCCGATTGTGCGGCCGATGTGCTTGGGAAGGTCGGCCAGCGATACCTGAAGAGTCATCGGAAGTATCCGTTCGCTGTCCATCCACCGTCGACGGTGAGGGCCTGACCGGTTGCGAAGCCGGCTTGATCCGATAGCAGGAACAACACCGCACCCACCACATCGGATGGTGTACCGAATCGCCGCAATGGGGTCCGGCCCTCGATGACATCGACCTGCAGCACTCCACGGGAGACGAGGTCATCGGTCAGGTCGGTCTTGATGTAACCGGGCGCGACTGCGTTAACCCTGATCCCGATCGGCCCCCACTCCACTGCGAGCGCCCTAGTGAGACCCAGGACGGCCGACTTGGACGCGATGTAGGCGGCGCGTTCGGGCTGGCCGACGAAGGAGGTCATGGATGCGATGTTGACGATCGCACCGCCGCCACGTGCCGCCATGGTCCGCGCTGCGGCCTGGGAGCAGGCGAACAGCCCGGTAACGTTGACGTCGAGGATGCGGGCGAAGTCGGTCGGGTCGACGTCGAGCGAGCGGCCGACTTTGTTGATGCCGGCATTGTTGACCAGCCCGTCCAGCCGCCCCCACGAGTCCACCACCCGAGTGAACGCGCGGGCGACCGCTGCGGTGTCCGCCACGTCGACGGAGATGCCCAATATCCGCTCGCCCATGGCTGCCAGGCCGTCGACGTTGCGGGCTAACACGCACACCCGGGCACCGGCGTCAACGAGGCCTCGGGCGATGGCCGCACCGATGCCCCGCGTACCGCCAGTCACCACGTAGACCCGGTCGCGAAAGCTGGCGGCCTGTGCGACGGCCGGAGCGCTGAGCAGCGACATTTAGAAGATCCTGCCGTTGAGGAACTTGCCGTCCTTGTCGATTTCGCGGATGGCCGCCACCTCCTCGGCGGTTGGGCGTGGCGTCACCGGCACATCATCGGGCCAGATCAGCTCGAACCCGGTCTCCGCGACGACCTGCTCGCGCGTTACACCGGGATGCACCGACACCACGCGCATCCGGCACGACTCCGGTTCGAAGTCCAACACGGCGAGATCTGTGAAGACCTTCGAGGGCCCTCCGCCAATCAGGCCGAGGCGCTCGCGGTGCCCCGGTCCGTCACCGAAACCGAAGCCGGATCGGTAGTCGACCTTCTCCACGAAGGTCCGCCGGCTGTGCGGGAGGATGATGATCGTACGCTTGGCGTTGGCCGCGTGGTCCGGCTGTGCAATCGCGCCGACGAGCCGCACCTTCGGCTTGTGGTAGTCGCCGATCGCGACGCTGTTGAGGTTGCCGAACTTGTCGATCTGTGCGCCGGAGATGAAGCCCACGGTCATCTTTCCGCGCTTGAAGCCATCCAGGCAAGTCTCCACGGGCAAGTTCGCCGCGGCCGGCCAGGCCAGCAGGTTGCGGTCCTCGAAGCAGCCCGGCGCGTTCTCGATGTCTGGCTCCAGCGCGACGCCGTACTGGGCGATGAAATCGATCCCGCGGCGGTGCGCGAGTGCGATGGCGATGCTCGGGATCCCGACCGCGAAGACGAACGATCGGCCACCGGTGCCGAGACCGATGAAGCCGAGGCCGCCGTCCTCCAGTTCGGCCGAGACCCGCGCGGCCAGCAACTCTTCGATGGTGTATGTCATGCCTGAACAGCTCCCTGCGTGACGGACGGACGGGTAGCGGCTGTCAGCAGGCCCGCCACGCCGACCTTGTCGAGGTACTCCCAGTGGTCCCGCACCGAGCGGACCCGGTCGGTGAGGTAGGCGTCGAAAGTCTCGGCGGACTTCGAGGCCTCGTAGTACGCCCGTAGCTCGGCCTGGTCGTAGCCGTAACGCGCGTCGCAACAGCACGGGTGAGCGCCGAACGGTGCGTGCACGACTGCTGTGACGTACTCGCGGGGTAGGTAGGTCTGTCGTGGGTGGGAGCGCACATAGTCGGTGCTCACGATCTGCTCGACCGAGACGATGACGTGCGTGGCGGCCCGTCCGATGAAGGAGTCCACCGAGTTGTCGTACCAGTTCGCCTCGTCCAGCTGGACGTTGCCATGCACGTCCGCGGTATGCGCGTGAAGAATCGCGAAGTCCGGCTGGACGCCGCGGACGGCGGCGTAGGTCTGCCCGGTGAACGGCGAGGTGATCTCCACCAGGCCGTCGTTGTAGGTCATCAGGTCGGTGCCGAGCGGTGTGCGGTTAGGCAGGAAGTCAACGCCGAGGGCGGTGGCCCGGAACATGTCGATTGCGGTGGTCTCCGAGTGATCGACGGTCTCGACCTGGCCCGACTCGACCGCACGGCGCATGTTGCGGGCGAGCCCGAGTGCACCCATGCCCACATAGGACGTCTCCACTACACGGGCGCAGCCCGCGCCGACCAGCATGTCCATGTCGATGCCGTTGTTCCAGCCGAGCAGGTGCAGCCCGCGCTTACCCTGGCGGATAATCTCCCGGACGAGGGCCATCGGGTGGCGGCGCAGGGTATGCCCCCCGATGGCCACGCTGGCTCCGTCGGGAATCGCGGCTATGGCCTCTTCGACGCTGACGAGGCGCTCCGGGATACCGGTGCTAGGCATATGCTCAGGACTCCCATCGATTCTGCGGTTGGTGGGTCAGAGGTAGACACCCTCGGGATCGATCTTGTTGCGGAGGATGTCCAGTTCGGTGGCGGTCGGTGCGACTGTCTCCCCGAGGCCGGGCGGCTCGATCACCTCGAAGCCGGTCGCGGCGCGCACGTCGTCGAGCGAGACTCCCGGGTGCAGCGATTCGAGCACCATCTCGCAGGTGCGTGGGTCGAACCCGAACACGCACAGATCGGTGACGACGCCGACCGGCCCGCCGCCGGGCAGGCCGGCCCTGGCGCGGGCGCCAGGTCCGGTCAGGTGGCCCGGGCTGGTCAGGTAGTCCACCTTGTCGACGAAGGTCCGCCGGTTGTGCCTGGTGACGACGACGTGGTGGCGGGCGAGGCTTGCGATGTCGTTGGCGCCGCCGCTGCCGGGCAGCCGGGTCGACGGCTTCTGGTACGACCCGATGGCGGTCGTGTTGATGTTGCCGAACCGGTCGACCTGCGCGCAGCCGAGCACGCCCAGGTCGACCCGACCGCCGTGCAGCATGAGCAAGCTGTCCAACATGCCGCTGACCCGGCGGGCGGTGGACACAAGCCGCGGGTCGCCGACGGCCTTGGCGATGCTCCTCGGCCGCGGGTCCAGCACGCCGGACTCGAACATCAGGGCCGCGTTCGGCGCGTGGGTCGCCTTCGCCAGGTACGCGGCGAGCATGGGCAGCCCGGTGCCGATGAAGACGGTGTCACCGTCGGTGATGTACCGGCTGGTGGCGACAGCCATGATCTCGTCCTTAGAGAACCCAGCGGTCATGACGCACTCCTGGCGATCTTGAGAGTCGGGTCGGCCAGCAGGTCAAACAGGCGCCGGCTGCCGAGCGAGTTGAGGTAGGCCGCGTGATCGGAGAACGCGAACACCCGCGCGGCCAGGTAGTCCCGCAGCGTGTCGGGCGAGCGCGACGCCTCGTAGTACTCCGACATGGCCGCCAGGTCTTCGTCGTATTCGTCGTACATCCCCCCCGGATGTGCGCCAAACGGTGCATGCACCACGGCGTCGACGAAGATGCCGGGCACCGCGACCGCCTGGTTCTCCGCCGTGATCTCCTCGGCGGAGACGATCCGCTCCGCAGTGACCACGACCTTCTTCGCCGAGCGCACCTGCGCGTCGATGACCGAGATCGCCCCGTAGACGATCCCGTTGCCCTGCTCGTCAGCCTTGTTCACGTGGATGACCGCAACGTCGGGGCGCAGCGCGGCGACCGCTCCCACCTCGTCGCCGTCGAACGGCGACGGCAGCCGGGCATACTTCGGGCGGACCCCGGTCTGTAGCCTCGCCAGATCGGTGCCGGCCATCGACCGCAGCGGAAGGAACGGCACGTTCCAGGCGCCGGCCAGCAGCCGCAGCGACAGGGCGAGGTGGCTGTGGTCGTCGACCTCCACCTCGCCCTGCTCGATCGCCCGGCTGATCGCGCGGCAGCGGCCCAGCCCTTCGAACATCAGGTTGGACATGTTGATCCGGGTGACCCGACCGGCGGCGACGAGGAACTCGGCGGGCCAGCATTCGGCGATGGCGTGCAGGGTCAGGTCACCCGTGCCCTGGCGGATCAGCTCCCGCACGAAGGCCAACGGATGGCCGGCGTGCCCGAAACCGCTGAACGTCACGCTCGCGCCCGGTTCGACGAGTCCAGCAGCCGCCGCCAACGTGGTCAGCTTGCTGGTTGGATTCATCGCTCCCCTCCTCCCTCGCTTACTGGGCGGTCAGCCCGCCGTCCACTGGCAGGTCAACGCCGGTGATGAAGCTGGCCTCGTCGGACAGCAGGAACCGGACGGCATAGGCGATGTCCTCGGGCCGGCCGAGCCGCCCGGCCGGCACCTGGGCGACCAGCCGCGCTTCTAGGGCCGCGATCCCCGCCGGGTCGGCCTGCGGGCCCACCACGTGGGTCATGCGGTCCTTCATCGGTCCCGGGTGGACGCTGTTAACCCGTATCCCCTCAGCGGCGTATTCGGTAGCCGCCGACTTGCTCAGCAGCCGCATGCCGCCCTTGGAGGCCTGGTATGCGGCCGCGCCACCGCGGCCGACCAGGGCGTCGACCGAGCCGATGTTCACGATGGAGCCGCCGCCGGAGTCGCGCATCGCCGGCACTGCCGCCTTCATCCCGAGCCAGGCCCCGGTCAAGTTGATCCTGAGGGTGCGCTCCCACACGTAGAGCTCGGTGTCCTCGGTGCCCGTCCGGCTGAGCACGGCTGCGAAGTTGGCCAGACCGTCGAGGCGGCCGAAGGTCCGCACCGTCTGGCTGACCAGCTCCTGCCAGGAACCCTCGTCCGACACGTCGGTCGGTATTGCGAGCGCACTGCCGCCCGCCCCGGTCACCTCCGCCCGGAGCTCGTCGATGGACTCCGCGGCCAGGTCGGCCAGGACCACCCGCGCGCCGGACAAGGAGAACAGTCGCGCCGCCGCTCGGCCCTGCGCGCCGGCCGCACCAGCGACGATCACGACCTTGCCGCTCAGTACGGGCCGGGCATCAGGCCTTCCCGCGATGGTCGCGCTCATCGCGACCCCACCTCGACATCCCCCTCTTTCCATGATCGTCTTATCGCGTCCAGCGTCAGCGCGTTATCCAGCGAGTCGGCCAGCGAGATCCGCGCGGTCGCGCCGTCGAGCACAACCTCGGCGAAGTGGTCCACCTCGAGCTGGTACTGGTCCAAAAACGGGGTAACCTCGGCGCTCCACGTCCCGTCCGGATGCTGCCGCTCGATCTGGAAGGGCTCCTGCGTGGCCCGCATCCGGAACGCGTTCGCCATCCGGATCCGGCCACCGGTGCCGGCGATCTCGATGTGCCCGCCGCCGGGCACGTCGAGCGCCGCGAAGAACTGCCCGACCACTCCGTTGTCGAAGGCGAGCTGGCCTGAGACGGTGGTCTCCACCGCCCGGCCGGGCGCGGTCGCGCACCAGCTGCGCAGGCTGACCGGCCGGCCGCCGGCGTAAGTGCGCAGCCCGCTCACGCAGTAGGACCCCAGGTCGGTCAGCGCACCGCCGCCGAGCTCGGGGCTGAGCCGCAGGTCCTCGTCCACCGTGCCGCTGCGGACGTCGGTGGCCGCGGCGAGATCGATCGAGTAGGTGGCGCGGACCAGCCGCACCTCGCCAATGGCACCATCGGCGATCATGGACAGGATACGGTCGACCCGTGGGTGGAAGCGCCACATGAACGCCTCCATCAGCACCCGGCCAGCGCGTCCGGCCGCCTCCGCCATCCGGCGTACGTCCTCGGCACTGAGTGCCATCGGCTTCTCGCACAGCACGTGCTTGCCGGCATCCAGCGCGGCCACGGTCCAATCGGCGTGCAGCGAGTTGGGCAGGGCCACATAGACCGCGTCGACCTGCGGGTCGTCGAGTAGCCGCTGGTAGGAGTCGTAAGCCGTCGGTGCGTCCAGGGCGGTGGCGAGTTTCTCAGCCGCCGGCCACCGCCGGCTCGCCACGGCTTGGACCCGGTTGCGCGGTGACCGCAGGATCGCAGGCCCCATCTCGGTCTGGGCTATCTTGGCGGCGCCGAGGATGCCCCAGCGCAGCACTGCGCTTGTCATTTGTAGTGCTCCCGCAATTCGATGGCGCAGCCGTGGGCGGCGGCCGGATGGAGGTAGCAGGCCCAGCCGTGCGGGCTACGCCAAGGCTGCGCGTCGACCAGCCGCACCCCGCGTGAGCTGAGCCGGCTCACCGCGCCGTGGATGTCCGTCACCTCGTAGCAGACGTGGTGGAGGCCCTCGCCGCGCTTGTCCAGGAAGCGCGGCAATGGGCCGGTGTCCGTGGTCGGCGACAGCAGCTCGATCCGGCTGGTGCCGGCGGCAAGGAACTGAACCACGGTCTGCTGCTCGGGCAACAGGACCGGGTCGCCGTCGAGGGTCATGCCGAGCTCGTCCATGTAGAACCGCGCCGCGTCGTCGATGGACCGGACCGCCAGGCCGACGTGGTCGATCCCGCGCACGGCGTGGGCGGTGACATCGGGATGTGGAGTGGTTGGCATTGTGGACCGTCCTTAGTGAACGCCGGCGCTGGCGAGCCGGAGCATGTACCGTTGGGAGAAACCGAACATCAGGATCATCGGCAGGGCGCCCACGACAGAGGCTGCGGCGAGGGGACCGACGAGCGAGAGGTAGTCCTGCTGGAAGCTGGTGACGTAGACCGGGAAGGTCATCGTGGCGGGGCCGGCCAGGGTGGCCACCACGATGTAGTCGACGAAGACCAGCAGCGCGGCGAGAATTCCGGTGGCGGCGATGCCGGGCCGAGCGATGGGCAGGACCACCGAGACGAAGGTGCGCAACGTGCCGGCGCCGTCGACGCCCGCCGCCTCCTCCACCTGTGGCGGGACCGCGTCGAAGAAGACCCGCATGGTCCAGATCGAGTACGGCAGCGCCAGCGGGATCAGCGCGATGATGACCCCGCCGACCGTATTGAGCAGATTGGTCTTGCTGAAGATGACGTAGTATGGCAGGACCAGCGCGACCGGTGGCACGCCGCGCAGCACGAACGAACTCAGGTAAAGGCCACGGGCCAGCCGGCGGTGTCGCAGGTGGGAGAGCGCGTACGCGGCCGGCGTCGCGAACACGAGCGCCAAAACGGTCGAGGCGACGGTGACCACGACGCTGTTGACCAGCGCCGGCCATATTTCGTAGGCGCCGTTGAGCACGGCGGAGAAGTTGCGCAATGTCACGCTGTCCGGCGGGTTGAGGCCGCGCAGCGTCGTCCCACCGGGTGTCAGCGCGACCGCGACGAGGAAGTACAGCGGCAGCAGCACCCAGACGAGCACGACGGCCAGCAGTGCCCAGCGCCCGACTGTGCCCGGCCGGATCCTGCGGGTCCTGCTCATGACCACGCTCCCTTGTTCTGCGTGCGTTGCCAGTACAAGACCGAGCCGATGGACAGGAGCGAGCTGATCAGCAGCATCACGATGGCGAGCGCTGAGCCGAAGCCGTAGTTGAGGAACTTGAAGGCCTGCTCGTAGATGTAGGTGCTCATCAAGTGCGTGCTGCCCTGCGGGCCGCCCTGGGTCATCACCCAGACGAACGGGAAGGACAGGAACGAGTCCACGGCCTTGAAGCTGAGCGTCACGAAAATGACCGGGCGCATCAGCGGCAGGATGACCTTACGGAGCCGCTGGAAGTACGAGGCACCGTCCACCATGGAGGCTTCTAGGACCGACCGGTCGAGGTAGTCCAGTCCGCCGCTCAATAGCAGGAAGACCCACGGCGACCAAGCCCAGATCACTGTGATGATGATGGCCCACAGGGCCAGGTCGGGGTTGCCCAGCGGCGGATCGATGAGGCCGTCGAGGTGCAGGGCGCGCAGGAACTGCTCGTTCGGCGGTGCCCACATCGTCGTACGCCAGAAGACCGCGCTGGCGGTGGGGATGATGAGGATCGGCAGCATGAAGATCATGCGAAAGACCTTCGCGACCCGCGGCCGCATCTCGAACAGCAGCAGGGCCTGGGTCATGCCGAGGATGAAGTCGAAGGTAACGACCACCACGACGTAGAGCAGCGTGCGCAGCAATGATTTGACGAACTCGATGTCGCCGCCGATAAGGATCTTGCGATAGTTGGCGAGGCCGATGTATTCGTCCAACCCGCGTGCGAGGTCGTAGTGGCGCAGGCTCAGGTAGAAGGTGTAGCCGAGCGGAACGACGATGAGCAGCGCAATCACGACTGTCGCCGGTACGAGGAACCAGTAGTACTTCCGGTCCGGTGCTGCCGCCCTCCTTCCCCGGTCGGCGCCGTGGGCCACGGCCGTGGTCGACGCCCTGAAGCCGGGTGCCTCCTGCACCACGGTGGTTCCTCTGCCAGCCATGGCCGCTACCTCCTTCTTCGTACTATGTGGACGGACTACGACCGGGTACCGGGTACCGCCGGCGGGCGGAGTCCCGCCCGCCGGCGTGCTGTGCGGGAACCAGGGTTCACTTGACCAAACCGGAGTCCTTGGCTTCCTTCTGGATGGCCTCGCCGCTTTGCTTCGCGTACTCCTCCGGCGTCAGGGCGCCCTGGAAGAGCTTGTCGACGAGCGGGATGTTGATCTTTTGGCGCATCCGCCCGGTGGCCGTGGTGACCAGGTAGGGCTTGGAGTGCGCGACCGCGTCAGCCACGCCCTGTGGCACCAGGTTCTGCTGTACGGCCCACTCAAGCAGCTTCTTGTCCGTGGGGACGTACACCCCTTGGCCCTTACTGAGGGCCAACTTCTGGTTCTCCTCGGACATGACCCACTTCATGAACTTCCACGACGCGTCCTTGTGTTTGCTACAGGCCGGGATCCCGCGGCCCCAGTAAAAGGTGATGCCCCCGGCCCCGCTGGTGAAGCTGGGCGGCTCGAACGAAGCCGTCTTGCCGATCCGCGACACCACGTCCGGGGCGTTGAACTGCGCCCACGGCAGGTAGATGTGGTCGTAGATCATCGCCGCGTTGCCGTCGGTGTAGAAGGATGTCGCCTCGCCGGTGGCCATCGAGGTGATCTCCTTGGGCGCGTAGCCCTTCTTCACCAGGTCGGTCAGCCACCGTGCTGAGTCGGCCACGGCCGGCTGGTTGCCGGGGTTGGCCGGGCCCCACAGCGCGTTGTTGTCGGCGGACTGGTAGCCGTTAACACCGTGGCGGAATATCACGTCCGCCACCGTGGTCTCACCTGAGTCACCCTGGCCGGAGAAGACGATGCCGTACTTGGTGCCGCGGCCGGTGAAGAACTGCGCCAGGTCGACGACCTGTGACGGCTTCGTCGGCGGTATCGGCAGGTCGTAGCCGTACCTGGCCTTGAAGTCACGCTTGTTGGTCGGGTCGTTGAACAGGTCCTCGCGGTAGGCGATGCCCTTCGCACCCGAGTAGAACGGGTAGAACAGAACCTTGCCGTTCGACTCCATGGCGCCCTTCGTCCAGCTCACCTGCGAGTCGAACAGTTCTTCCGGGCTCGACCCGTCCTTGCGCAGGTACGGCCCGAGGTCTTCCATCTTGGGCGCCGCCCCTGCGAGCGCGCCGTCGAGCAGTTCCACGTTGTCGTAGGTGCACGCGCCAACGCTCACGTCACGCTGGAAGGCGCCCTCGATGTCGGTGGTCGCCACCTGGTCGAGCTGGACCTTGATGCCGGTCTGCCGGGTGAACTCCGGCAGCTTGTCCCAGACGGGCTTGAATTGCTGGTGCCCCGAGCTGACCAGCACTTTGATCGTGGTCTCCCCGGTGTCACCCGTGCCGCTACCTGGGGAGTTGGTGGAACACGCGGCCAGCGGTACGGTCACCGACAGCGAAGCCGCCAGGGCCAATCCTCGGGAGAGTCTGCGCTTTCTCATACCCTTGCCTTTCGACTGGTTGTTATCGCCGCATCTCCACCCAGACCGAGAGGCTGGGCTGCGACCAGGTGCGCGCGAACTCGACTGGTTGGTTGTCGACGTCGCGGGAGAGGCGTTCGGTGGCCAGCAGTGGCGTCGACACCTCCACCTCAAGTAGGTCGGCCTGCCAGGGTTCGGCGGCGACCGCGAACAGCCGCTGCTCCGCGCGATCGAGGGTCACACCACGGGCGGCCAGGTACTCGTAGAGCGATCGGTCGGTCATCTCGTCGCGGCTCAGGGTCGGCGCGAGCCGGACGGGTATGAACGCTTGTTGCAGGGACGCGGGCACGCCGTCGATGGTGCGGACCCGCAGCAGTTCAACCACCAGGCCATTGATCGTCATCGCCAGCGCCTCCGCCACCTCGGCCGGGGGCCGGACCTCGCGTTGCCGGATCACACGGCTCTTGACCAGCTCGCCGCCCATCTCGGCGCTGAAGCCCTGCAGCCGTTGCATAGAGCGGGACATCGGCCGGGTGCGGACGACGAACGTTCCGGAGCCGCGCCGCCGGACCACCAGCCCATCGCGGACAAGGCCGTCGATGGCGTGCCGCACGGTCATGTGCGACACCCCGAAGCGTTCGACGAGCTCCCGTTCGGTCGGCATCCGGTCGCCCGGGGCGAAGGCGCCCTTCTCCAGCTCCTCCCGCAGCGCACGGCGGATCCGTTGGTAGTTCGGAAGGTGTGCATCCGCCACAGCCATGTGCCCGCTGCCTATAGTCTAGTTATCTAGATAATTGGCTGGTCAGGCTACGCCGCCCGCGAACGCGGTGTCAAGACTCTTCTTCCCACCGTTACTTGTCCTCCTCTCGACCTCCCACCTGTCGCCTGGCGAAGGTAGGAGGACTGCGACCCGGCATGGACACCGAGCGCCCCTGTGAAGGTCTACACAGTACTCTAGACAACTAGCTCAAGCGATGGAAGCCTGACTTCGACGAGTAGCCAGCCGGATGATCTGCCCCTGGACGTCTCGTCCGCACCGCACAGGAAGAGAGCCAACGTGACCAGCAAGAAGACCGGCGGCCAGCTGGTGGTCGACCTGCTCCGCTCCCTCGGCGTCAGGTACGTCTTCGGAGTCGTGGGTGGGCAGACACTCGCCATCACCGATGCCCTCATCGACGCAGACGGCATCGAGTTCGTCCATACCCGACACGAGAATGCCGCGGCAGTCATGGCGGACGCGCACGGCCGCCTCGCCGGCACCCCGGCAGCCTGCATCGCCACGACCGGCCCGGGTGCGACAAACCTGCTCACCGGTGTCGGTGGCGCACTACGCGACTCCAGCCCGGCGTTCATCCTCACCTGCAACAACAACGGCGAGAACATCCACAAGGACGACGCGCAGAACGCCGACCACGTCGCGCTGCTCAAGCCGCTGACCAAGTACAGCCGGCTGGTGGCCCACGCCTCCTCCATCAAGCAGGCGATGGAGGAGGCGTACATCAATGCGGTGACCGGCAACCCCGGTCCGGTCCACCTCGACTTTGCCCGGGACACCATCGAGGGCGTCATCGACAACCCCCCGTATGTGCCAGAGGTGCACCCGGCACGCGCATGGACCAGCGAGCGGCCGGCCCCCAATGCCGTCGCGGTGGCCCGCGCGGCCGAGCGGATCGTCACCGCCCGGCGGCCAGTCATCTGGCTCGGCAACGGAGGTAACCGGGCCAGAGCGCACGCAGAGGTGCTGGCGCTGGCCGAGGCGCTGAATATCCCGGTGGTGACGACCTTCAACGGCATCGGCTCAGTCCCCACCACCCATCCCCTGGTCTTCGGCGCGGTGAGCCGGATGGGCACCCGGCTTTCCACGCGGGTAATCGACGAAGCCGACCTCGTCCTGGCGCTCGGCAACAGCCTCAATGCCGTCTCCACCACGCGCTGGCGGCGGTCGCTGCCCGCGGTGATCCAAGTCGACATCGAGCCGACCATGATCGGCCGGTACTACGCAGAGGTCACCGACGGCATCGTGGGCGACCTGGGCGCGTTCGCCAGGGAGGCGCTCGCGGTGGTCGGCGACCGGGCCGCAGCCGCGCGGGCCGGCCGGGAGGAATGGGTCGCCACGCTGCAGGCGGCCAAGCGCGAGTGGTGGGCCGCCACGGACGTCAAGCGGGCATCGCCGGAAGGAGTCCTGTCCCCGGCGGACGTGGTGCGCGCACTGCGCCGGGTGAGCCCGGACGACACCTTGCTCATCCCCGACGCGGGCAACCCAGGAGTGTGGTCGTTCCTCTGGGAGATCACCCGGCCGAATAGCTACATCAAGCCCGTCGGGTTTGGCAACATGGGCTTCGCGCTCCCGTCCGCCATCGCCGCCTCCCTGCTCGACCCCGGCCGTCCGGTACTGGCGCTGATCGGTGACGGTTCGCTTGGCATGAGCCTGGGTGAACTGGAGACGCTCGCCCGGGTCGGCGGCAAGGTGTGCGTGGTTGTCCTGAACGACTCCAGCTACGGCAACATCCGGCAAGAGCAGATCCTGCACTTCGCGGGCCGGACCATCGGCGTCGACTTCGGCACCGTCGACTTCGGCTCAGTGGCCCGCGCCATGGGCGTCGACGGGGAAACCATCACAAGCCTGGACGCGCTGTGCCAGCGGGTGCGCAAGGTCTTCGAGGGCAGCACCCCCGCGGTCATCGACGTACCCATCGACCGCGACGTCAACGCGTGGACCTTCCCCTCCTTCGTGGCCTATCAGGCGGAGGACGAATGACCGCCGGCGGCCCGGTGCTCGCGATCGATGTCGGTTCTTCTGCCATCCGCGCCGCGGTCGTCGACGACTCGGGAGTAGTCCTCGCGGCAAGCCGGACCCCACGCCAGGACGGCGGAACAGGGCTCACCTTCGATCCCGAAGCGCTGTGGAAGGACGTGGTGGCCACCGCTGCCGCCGTCGTCGACGTTCACCGGCGCGACATCCGGGGCATCGGTATCGCCGGTCACATCGGCACCGTCCTCGTCGATCGGTCGCTCACGCCGGTCTGCCCCGGCCACGGCTGGGCCGACAGCCAGGGCGTCGCAGAGCTGTGCGCGCTCCTCGACCCCGACCGCACGGCACAGTGGCTGCGCGTCAGCGGCCGGACCACCGTGACCGGCGGAGCCCTGGCGGCTTTGGTACACCTGCGCGCCAAGGACCCAGAGACATTCGGCCGCGTCGCGTACGCCCTGCACCCCAAGGATTTCATCATCGCGAGGTTGACCGGGACGGTCGCCACCGACCACACCAGTGCCGCCTACACGGGCGCCAGCATGGTTCGGGACCGGGACTGGGCAACCGAGGTGATGGAAGCGGTGGGCGTGCCACCGCGGCTGCTGCCCGCGCAGCGCCGGTCGACCGAACCGGTCGCCACGACGGCCGATGCGGCGTCCCGCCTGCTCGGACTCTCCCCCGGCGTACCAGTGGTAGCCGGGGGTCCAGACGGAACGGTCGGCGCGACGCTCGCCCTCGGCACCCGTCGCGACGCGGTCGCGGACATAGCGGGCACCACCGACGTCCTGGTCCGTGTACTCGACGATCCGGACAGCCAGCCGGCAGGAGCGACGCTCAATCCTTACACAGTGGAAAATCTGTGGACGGTTGGCGGGCCGACCGGGATGACCGGTGGGACGATCACCTGGTGGGCGCAGCTGCTCGGCCACGAGACGGCAGCCGCCGCCGTCGAGCGGCTCTGGCCGCAGATGGCGGGAATTGGACCAGGAGCCGACGGCGTGATCGTCGATCCCAGCCTCTCCGGCAGCCGTTTCCCCCGTTGGCGACCGGGCGAGCGTGGCGCGGTGCAAGGGCTTCAGTCCGGGCACGGAGCCGCCCATGTGATGCTCGCGGTGCTGGAGGCGGTCGCATATAGCGTCCGCGAGGGCGTTGACGCACTCGCGGGTGGAGCAGCCGGTCTGCCGATCGTGCTCGCCGGCGGCACCGCAAGGTCCGACCGCCTGGCCCAGCTGCGGGCCGATGTCCTGGGCCGAGAGGTTATGGTCTGCGCGGAACCCGACGTCAGCCTCCTAGGCGCGGCCCTCCTCGCGCTGGTCGGAACCGGCGGCCGGGCGCTGGACGAGCAGGCGGACATCCTGCGCGGGAACGTGCGGCGGTTCTCGCCCGACCCCGGGCGCGCCCGCGCCTACGACGAACTCTACGCCCGGTGGCGGACCGCGACACTCGGCTGAGGTCATCCCGGCTCGCCGTGACCACAATTCCAAAAACGGACCGATACGCCTTCCGCACCTCCGGAACCGCCTCCTGGACGGCTGTGACCGGCGTTTCCAGCCCGCCGCAGCGGACCGGCTCGATGTCCTCGACCCGGCAACCAGCGACCTGGAGCCCCTCGGCATCCGCCCGTATCACCGAGGCGACCGCCGCCCCGACCAGGTCAAGCAGAGCGGACTCGGCCGGAAAGGTGGGCGCGAGGGCAGGCGGGCGAATCAGGAGATGCAGTACGTCGGCGTGGACTGGGGTTAGTGGATTCTCACTTGGCGTCGAGGTGCAACCTCAGCGGGAAGCTCGGGCGTGTCCAGCTCTTGACGAACTCGACCGGCACATTCCGGTCCGAGTAGGTGGTGCGGCGGATGGTGAGCAGGGGGTTTCCGACCTTCTCGTCGAGCAGCTCTGCCAGCTCGGCCGTTGCCAGCGCCGAGGAGATGATCTGCGTAGCCCAGCCGAACTCCAACCCGTAGCGGACCGAGAGTGTCTGGTACAGCGAGCCGTTGACCAGCTCCTCTCGCGCGAGCCCCGGGGCGACGGAGAACGGAATCCATGCCTCCTGGTAGCAGGCCGGCGTGCCGTCGACGATCCGGACGCGGGCAAGGCGGATGAACCGACCGGGCCGCGCGGTCGCGAGCGCCGAGGACACCTCGGCCGGAACCGAGGCGCACATCTCCTGCGCGATGATGCGGCTGTCGACGGTCGATCCCTGGGCGGTCAACTCGGCCGCGAACGAACGCAGGCTGTCCATGCCCCGCGTAGGTCCCGGGGTGTCGCGGACGAAGCTGCCACTCCCCCGCTGCCGAACCACCAGCCTGGCACTCTCCAGCTGGTCCATCGCCTGACGGACGGTCATCCGGCTCACGCCGTACCGCGTCGCCAGCTCGGCCTCGGATGGAAGCTGGCTCGACACCGGCAACTCACCGCTGGTGATCTGCGCGATCAGATCGTTGGCGATCACCCGGTACATCGGTACCCGTACCATGCCCGCAGTCCCGCTTCGTCGATTCAGCCACACTCCAAGCAGCGAGGGAATCATAATTGCACGCCACCGGGCAGTCACTTACGGCAGCGGCACCAGGCCCGGTTGTCCGCTAGATAACCGGAAATATCAGGATTCATGGCTCTCGCGCATATCCGGCAGTAAGGGGGACCCAACAGGATCAGGTGTGACTGGCGACGGAATTGTCGGTGACCTGTCGATGACTCAGCATCGACCGCAAGACCGGCGCGAGGGTTGGGGATCGGTCACCGACCCACAGTCGTTGCTCGTTGAGCCTCGTGGTGACTTCCTGGTCGAAAAGGATGCCCCCGGGGCGCAAGGGATGTGATCAGCCAGGTGTGGCCCTGGTCAGGTCCCGGGTTGCACCGCAAGTCGGTAGAACCAGACTAGGTGCTCAACTAGCGCCTGGCGGGCCTTGGCGTCGACGAGAACGTCCAGGGGGAAACCGGGGCGGAGGGCGAGCTTGGCGGCGGCGATCGTCACGCCCGGCAGTTGATTCAGCCGCTGGCGGAACTCCTCACGGAGAGTGATGTCGTCGAACGGGGTCCTCCTAGCCATGTGTTGGAACACGATTTCGAACTTTCCGCTCGGGTAGATCGCCGCGGGCCAGATGTTGCCGAGCTTGTGGTCCTTGTCGCGTGCGATGAGGAAGCAGGACGTCTCGCCGCCCGAGCCGTAAAGCAACCTGCCGCCCGCGTTGGTCCAAGCGTCTATGACGGCTAGCGTGCCGGCCACGACCCGGGCGTCTTGCAGATCCTTCAACTGCTCGACGAACCGGTCATCGAGCGAATCGTTACGCCGGGATCGCGGCCGGAGCAGCTGCCCAGATGCATCCTGCTGTGGCAGACCGGCGAGCTGGGCCAGTTCCTCGACGCCGAACCGCTGCGCCTGGCTGGCCCGCCCGTACTTGTCGAACTCGACTCCCTCGGCGCGCAGCAGATCGCGTGGGTCATCGGTCCGGGCTGGGTCATGCCACCGGAAGTTCGGCGATACGGTGCCTTCGGCTTGGAGCACCCTGTGTGCGTTCGGCACCGGATGGGTGGCCAGCCGGGTGCCGACCGGCACCGGGTGGCTGCCGATCAGCGCGGCGACGTCGCCGTACGCAGTCCAGGATCCGGCGGGGAGTGCGGCCAGCGCCTTGTTCATGACGTCCCAGGGCACCTCGGGGCGGTTACCCGCCTCCTCTGTGGGTCCGGGCCAGTTCGCAATGATGCGTTCGGCGAGCGCATCCGCGCGGGCGTAGATCTCCGGACGTCCCCAACGCTTCTGCGCGGCGATCTCCCGGTTCAGCGAGATTCCGCTTTTGGCTAGTCGAGCCCGCTTGACCAGGAAGGAGCTGTTGCTCAGCTCGGGGTTGTAGCCGGTGAGGGTCAGGTTGCCCAGCGTGTGGACGAGGGCTTCGTGCACCTCGGCGAAGCTCTCCTCTCCTTGCAGGTCCTCGCTCAGCATCTGCCGCCACTCCACGGTGGGACTCTGTGGCAGGACGTGTTCGATGGTCAGCGAGTCCGACGCCACCGGCTCCTTGCTGCCATACGACTCCTCCAGCCACAGGAGCACTAGCTTCCGCTGGGCCGCGCGCCCGTTCAGGTAGAACGGGATGGACCGCACTGCCTCACGGACGCTCGCATCGGTGGCGTAGTACTTCCGGCCAGTAGAAAGGTAGCTCCGCACCGCCTCGTCGACTGGCAGATCCGCGGGCATATCGGTCACGACCCGCAGCAGGATTCGGTTGATGTTCGCGGTGGCCCGGCCGATCACCAAGCGCCGGACGAAGAAGCTCTCTACATACTTCATCGCCGCCGCGATCTGCTCGGATGTGGCTGTCCCCTGCGCTCTACGATCTAGCAGGTGCAGCAGTAGGGGGTACACAGTGGTGGTACCCCAGGCGTTGAGCCGGGAAAGCCGCCGCCGCACCTCCGGGTCACCTTCCTCCTCTGGGTGAAGGATGGTCCGCAAGAGGGCGCCGAGCCGACAGAACCGACGTACCTCGTCCTCGATGTCCTCCTCGGTGTGTAGCCTATTGAGCCGCTTCTGCTGGCCGGTGTAGGTGTCGGTTTGCTTGACTTCTGGCTTGCGGTGCACCAAGTCGAGCCAGAACAACAGCTCCAGCTCCTCGGAGTTCAACTGCTGTTGAAGCGGGAACCATAGCGAGTCGTAGACGGCCGTACCGCGGGTGGGTAGCCGCATGAACAGGTAGTTGCGCAGCAAATCGGCCTGGGTGAGCTTGAGACCGGTGTTGTTCAGCGACTCGAAGATCCGGTAGACGTTGTCGCCAGGCTGCGCAACGACCGAGACCAGTGCCATTCCCGAGATGACCGCGTCCTCGATGCGCTCGATGTCCAGCGGGTCGTCGGGGTCGTCGACGGCGGCGAGCTGCGCTGCGAAGTACCGGTACGCGGCGCCGATCTGGTCAGTCCCGCCCGCCTGCGGGGTCGCGTCCAAGCATGCCTGGTACGCTGGCCGATCAGCCTGGGTGGGGACGATCTTCAGCCGGTGGGCGGGCTTGTATTTGTTGATCAGATATTCCTGGTTGATGCGGTCCCGATGGTCCGGGTCCTCGTGCTCGGCCCGATGGTCGCGAATGGCGCAGAGCAGGATGGATAAGGTGATGAGCCGCTGCTGACCGTCCACCACCAGGTACTCGGATACTCCCGCCGGTCCATTCGCGGGACTGGGCGCGAGCACCAGAGAGCCGATGAAGTGTGTAAGGCTTGGGTCCTCGGTTCGCTCGTCGTCCAGCTTGCGGATGTCCTCCCACAGGCGTTCAAGCTGGGAGTCTGTCCACGAGTACGTCCGCTGGTACAGCGGCACCCGGTACTGCTTCGCGCCCTCGAGCAACTCCCGCAGCGTTGTCTCGTGTGCCGCGACCATGGAAACCGGCTCCTCAATCACTGTGGTGCGCACGCTTTTCGGGCAAAGACAACCAGGGCAGCTGCCGACGGAGCAACCCCAGTCACGACGAGTGGCTGTCGAAAACCCGACAGCACGTGAGGCACGGCACGCAGCAACGTCGACGACGAGGCGCCGTGGAGGCGGAGTGCACCGGGCCGGTGCTGCTCGGAGAGCCTGCTGCTATTCCGGATAGGACCCAGCGACTGCACGTGGAGGTTCCCCTCGTCCGGCGAAAGCACGACCGCAGCCGCGGGCGGATCAAGGTAGTGCTCGCCCACTGCCGCGGTCAGATGAAGAGCATGCCACAATCGGATTCGGAATAGCCGTGCTCAACGAGGTACCGCACGGTCGCCTGGGCGCTGGCATTGAAGGGGGTCAGGCGGTTCCATTCTTCGGGCCCACGTGGTCGCCGACTCGTTGCTGTTGGAGGCAGAGCGCGAGGATGTGTTGGGTGACGACGTGCTGCGGTTCGCGGTGGTGCAAATCAGAGATTCCCTCGACAAGCGTCACCGTACCGAACGAGGCGCTACTGGCCGCGCGGCAGCCCGGCGAGCAGGCCGGTGACCGCGGTGACCGCGGGATGGTTGGGGCCGTGTAGCCGGGTCAGGTCGGCGGCGAGCTGGCTGAGGGTCTGCTCGGCCGCGGGCCGCTGGCCTGCGCTGAGCTGTAGCAGGCCGATCTGCCGGCGCAGGTCGAGCGTGCGCTGGTCGTCTGGCCCGTAGATGCGCACCTGGTCGTGGAGCAGGCTGTCGAGCTGTCGCAGCGCCGTGCTGGTCTCGCCGATCAGCGCGTGGCAGGTGGCCTCCTGTAGCCGGCTGCGCAGCACGAGCTCGTCGCCGGCGCCGCGGTGGGCCGCCAGATCGGCGACGAGCTGCTGGTAGATGGGGGCGGCAGCGCGGTAGTCGCCACCGTCGAACAGCACGGTCGCCAGTTGCAGGCGGAGGCTGACCACGTCGTCGTCGGTGGGGCCGAGCACGCGGCTGGCCGGCTCGACGGCCGCGGCGAGGACTTCCGCGGCCTGGCTGTACCGGGACTGCTTGACGAGCTGCTCGGCCTCTTCGCGGGCGCGCTCCAGGTCGGCCCGCCTGAACGGCTGGGTGCTGGCCGGTTCCACCGCCACCGCGCCCTCCGACGGCACCGGGGCCGGCGGCGACGAGGCCGACGGCGGCGAGGCCGGCGCCGGTTGACGGGTGCCTGAGAGGACCCGGCTGAGCACGGCCGCGTACATGCGCACCGGGCTCGGCGGGGTGGCTCGGGCCAGCAGGCCGGGGAGGGCGCCCAGGTCGGTGGCGAATCGTAGCAGTCCAGAGTAGACGGCCTCGGCGCTGTCCGGCCGGTCCTCGGGCTTCTTCTCCAGCATCGCCAAGATAAGCCGCTCCAGCTCAGCCGGCACCTCGGGGCGCAGGCCGCGCACCGGTGGCGGGGGCTGGTCGACCTGCTTGCTCATCACCGCGTACGCGGTGGAGCCGGTGAACGGCGCCCGGCCGGTGAGCATCTCGTGCAGCGTGCAGCCTAGCGCGTACAGGTCGGTGGCCGGCCCGCTCATCCCGGCGAGGACCTGCTCGGGTGCCATGTAGGCCGGGGTGCCCAAGGTCTGTCCACTGCGGGTTATCTGGGAGATGTCGGCGCCTTCGAGCGCCACGGCGAGGCCGAAGTCGAGGACCTTCACGCAGCCGTCGGTGTCGAGCATGAGGTTGCCGGGTTTGAGGTCGCGGTGCACGAGGGATGCCCGGTGGGCGACCGCCAGCACGGCGCAGACCTGCGCGGCGATGGCGGCGGCCCAGCCGATCGGCAGCGGTCCGTGTTCGGCGTTGAGGTCGGCGACGCTGATGCCGCGGATGCGTTGCATGACGATGTACGGCCGGCCTTCGTGGGTGCCGACGTCGTACACGGCTGGCACACCGGGGTGTTCCAGCCGCGCGGTGATGCGCGATTCCCGGACGAATCGCCGGACCAGCTCGTCGTCCTGCCGGCCCTCGGGGAACCGGATGAACTTGACCGCGACCTGGCGCTCGAGCTTGATGTCCCGCCCGACCCACACCTCGCCCATGCCGCCGCGGGCGAGGGGCAGCTCCTCCAGCTCGTACCGGCCGTTGATCAGCGTCCGCCCGGACACCGCGCCTCCCTGCGCTCCCGGTTCAGGGGTTCGGTCGTAGGGTGCCGTCGGCCAGTCCGGTGAACCCGAGCCGGATGAGATCCTCTCCCGTTGCCATGATCTGGCGGAGCTCATCGTCGAGTACGGCCAGCCGCCGGAACGCTTCACCGTATTCGCGCTGTTCGGTCAGTGGCAAGCGGGGAATGGGAGTGCGCCGGATGTCCGTCCGCGTGGACAGGTGCGGGCCGGAGCGGACCAGGCCGGCGTGCAGGAAACCGGCGAGGAAGTACGGGTCGAGCCGCTCCGGGTCGGCCCGGAACAGCAGCAGCTGCGGTCCGAGGAGAGCTCCGCCCTCCGCCACGACGCGCGCCGCGGGTTCCCGGGAGCCCGCCGACACCACGACATCGCCGGCCGCCAGCTGGACCGAGCCCGGCTCGGCGTTCCCCCACCCGCTCGGCGCCCGGCCCAGGCGTACGTCTCTCGCCGTCAGCACGGGCGTGTCGCCGGCGTCGGTGGCCATCCTCAGCGGCGCCTGGTGCGTCACGACCAGCCCGGCCTTCACCAGCTCGTCCACTGTGGTCATGGGCAGCTGCCGCGGCTGCGCGGGGGTGGCCAGCTCGGGTGGGGCCTGGGCGAGCCGGGCCGCGGCAGCCAGCAGGCGCTGCCTGGCCGGCTGGAAGCCGGCGGTCCGGCCGGCCGGGATCTGGCTGGCGTGGCGGGCCGGGCTGACGTCGATCTCCTCATCGAGCAGGTCGATGATGGGCACTGCCCGGGCCCGGTCCGGCAGGTCGGCCTGCGGGTCGCGGCGGAATGCCTGCCATGCCTGCCGCGCGACCGACGGGTCTGCCGAAGCGTCCACGACGAGCAGGTGCGAGGGGGGCGGCTCTCCCCCGGGCGGCCGCCGCAGCACCCACAGGTCCGGGCCGGTTGGCGAGCCGGGCGCCGGACCGGGCAGGCTGATCACCGCTTGCAGGGCCCCTGAGCGCAGCAGGTTTCCCCGGATCCGTCGGCCGGCCCGGCGGCTCGCGGCGGCCGGTGGCATGGTGATCAGGACCGGTCCCGCCGGGCGGACGTGGGCCAGACAGTGCTGTAGCCAGGCGAGTTCGGACTCGCTTTTTGGCGGCAGGCCGTATTCCCAGCGTGGGTCGCCGGCGAGTTCGTCGTAGCCCCAGGATCGTTCGCTGAATGGCGGGTCGCACAGGACGGCGTCGGCGAGCTCGCCGGCGAAGGCGTCCTCGCGTAGGGAGTCTCCGGCGGCGACCCGCATGCTTCTGTCGTGCAGCAGCAGGCGGGCGGCGCATATTCGCACGCTGGCCGTGTTGATCTCCTGGCCCCACAGTGCGGCGGCGCCCGCCTGGTGCGCGATGAGCAGGAGGGTGCCTGTTCCGCAGGCGGGGTCGAAGACGGTCTGCTTGGCGACCTCGGCCAGATCGACCATCAATTGTGCGACCTGGAGCGAGGTCACTGTCAGCCGGCGGGCGTGCAGCTCGCGCCAGCGGTCGCAGAGGAAGTCGAAGAGCTCGCTGTGTCCCGTGCTGTCGGCGGCCTCGGCGACGAGCCGGACGACTGGGAGCCATCCGGGGTCGGGTGGTTCGGCGAGGCGGTCGGGCAGTTCGGGTACGGCGGCCGCGATGGCGGCCGGCAGCTTTTCCGCGATGGCGTCGTCGGGCCGGCGGGACAGCCGCTGCCACTGCCCGGGCTCCCGTTGCAGGAAGACGAGGAAGGCGCCGAGGTAGCCGACGAGCTCGCCCAACCGGAGGTCGTCGACGGTGCCGCGGACGACCTGCCACACGCGGTCGCCGGGCGAGAGCTGGTAGTCGCGGCCGTGCTGGGACAGCCAGGCCTCCACTTCAGCGAGTGAGTACAGTGGACTCGCCGCGCTGCCTCCGACCGGGGCTGGGAAGTCGGGGAACCGGCGGCGCCAGTTGCTGACTGCCGCGCGGCCCACGTTGGCCAGTCGGGCGATGTCGCTCGCGCCGACCGTCGCCTCCTCCGGTGCCGACTTCTCTGCCTCGGTCACGTCCGTCTCCTCAAGCTCCCGGTCGCAGGCGGACGAGTACCTGCTTCGCCTTGAGCTCGTCGATGTGCTCGGCCGCGCGCTGAGGCGCGGTGCCGCCGCGGACCAGCAGTCCTGCCTCGATGTTCTTTGCCACGCCGGACTGGGTCAGGTTCGCGCTCGAGACGAGCAAGGCGCGTCGGTCCGCTACCGCGATCTTGGCATGCATTTTTGCGCCCTCTTCGGCGCGTTCCGCCGGCGGCCAGTGCCACAGCTCGATCCCGGGCACGCTGGCGAAGGCCGCCGCTGGTTCGGCGCCGGCCAGCGCGCTGCCGGCGCCGGCCAGGGTTTCCACCACCACCGCGACCGCGACCCGCCGCGCCACGGCGGCGGCGAGGGCGTCCAGCAGCGGTTGGTATGGCTTCGCGGAGTAGGTCATCAGCAGCAGTTCCCGGCTCGCCTCGGCGACGAGCTCGACGAGCACCTGGGCGGTCGCCCGGACGGGCACCTGGTGTGTGCTGGGCCCGCTCCAGACCGACTCGACGCGAAGTGCCGCCGCCTGCTGGGCGTGCCCCGCCGCGAGGCCGCGCAGGTACGCGGCGGCCTCCACATCGGGGACACCGCCGGCCCGCTGCGCGGCGAGCAGGGCGTCAGCGGCCTCGGCGAACCCGGGCACGGCGACGGCGTGTCGGATTTCCTGCTCCGGTGCGGCGGCCGCGATCCGGTCGGCGAGTGTGCGCAGGTGCGTGGCGCCGATCCGCATCACGGCCTGCTCGGCCGCCGACTCGAAGGCGGCCCGGCCGGTCGGGGTCGCGGTCTGCCCGGCGCTCATGGCACGTCCTGGTAGAGGGCGAGGGCGGGGTCGTCGATGGGGACCACGAATCGCCGGTCGAGGAAACGGTTGCCGCGCTCGCAGGTCGTCTCCGAGACGAACAGGCAGATGTGGCAGGCGGCGCCGTGCAGGAAGTCGGCCGGGTCCTGGGGAAGGCGCTCGGCGCACAGCGGGTCGGAGGAGCAGTGCCGCGCCTCGTTGAGCGCCCGCCGGGTCAGCCGGACCAGCTGGTCCGGCTCGGCCAGCGACACGAGTCCGCCCAGTGTGCCTTCGGCATCCGGCACCGCGGTGTAGATGAGGATGCCGGCTCGCGGGTCGTCTCCGGTGCCGGAGTAGATCCGCTCGGACAGGCTTGCCGAGTTGTACCCGCACTCCAGCGCGATCGTCCGGATCAGCAGGTGGGACAAGGTGTGCAGGGCGATGTACCGGGCGCCGGGCCAGTGGCGCATGGGATCGAAGGGGCCGGAGATCCGGTCGGAGTACCGGTTGCGGCGGAACCTGGCGTACGCCTCACGGTGTTCGGCGAGGACCTCGGACTTTTCGACCCGCCGTTCCCAGTCGGCGAGCAGCTGCTCGGGCAGCCGCAGGAAGATCCCCTCGCCACGCACCTCGCTCGCCGGCACCCAGGTCGGCAGGTCCCGGGAGAGCGGGGCGCGGGTGACGAGGGAGGGGTCCTCCAGGTCCGGAGCGTCCAGCCGGGTGAACCCGACCGAGGCGCGCACCTCCCGCAGCCGCTCGGCCTGGATGACGTCGGCGAAGTAGTCCTTGAGCTCGGCCGGCACGCCGTCCGGGTCGCGCCGCAGCGCGAAGTCGTCGGTCACCTCGGGCAGGCGCGGGGAGGAGAAGATTTCCCATTCCGCGGTCCGCAGGTCGGGGTTACCCCTGGCCCCGGCGGCCGGCTCGGCATGCTCGCCGCTGGCCCGGTGGCGTTCGATGGCGGCCCAGAGCTCGTCGTCGGTCCACTTCGCGAAGTCCTGCATCCAGGCGAGGTTGTTGCGGGCGAACAGCAGCACGTCCCGGCCGCCGATCTGCGCCAGGCGATCCCAGTACTGCTCGACCCTGGCCTGCAGTTCGCTGGCGTCGGTGCGGGGCACGGCGAGTGCGGAGAGGGTCTGCGCGAACCACTGGTTGGAGGCTCCGACGACGAGCACCTTCAGCTCGCGGTCACACGTGCCTTCGTAGGTGTTGAGGTGCGGATGGCGGCCCCGGCAGCGCGGCAGCTTCGCGGCGCCCCAGCGGCCGAAGACCTCGCGCATGTTGCGGCGGGCGCCACAGGCCACACACCGGATCTCTACGTTCGCGCCCAGGTTCCCGCCGCGGTCGTCCATCCGCAGCTTCGGGTGGCTCGCCTTGCTGCACTCGGCTCCCTTGTGGACGAAGGCGGCGTACGGGAAGTCGTCCAGGTGCCCCTTAGCGCAGGCGAGCACGAACCGGGCCGCGACGGCGAGCGGCTTGCGACCGGTCCGTTTACGCGGGCAGCTGTCATGGAAGAACCGGGCGTCGTGCGGCCGGCGAGGGTTGTCGTTCTCGAAGCCAAAGACTCTCGAGTCGATGGGGGCGAGTTCGCCGCAGACCGTGCAGCGCAACCACGACGGGAACGGCACGACCGGCATGCCGACCCGGGACGCCGGCCCGCCCGGGTCACGGTCCAGACCCTCCAGCCACGGCGCCGGTCGTAGCTCCTTCACGTTGGCCGGGTGGAGCAACGACCGCACCGCGGCGAGCAGCCGCGGCTCGGCAATCGGCTCCCACTCGGGGATACCCTGGTAGCTCCAGTCGTCGAGCCCGCGAACCAGCACGGAGAAGTTCGGCAGGTCGACCAGCGAGCCCACACCCGTGGTGTACATGATGTGGCTGGGCCGCACCGCGCCGACCCGCCGGCGGTACCTAGCGGACATCCCCCACCCTCCTGTCCAACGTGGAGTCGCCCAGCTCGTCGCCGTCGGGCAGGTCGTCCTCGTCCGGCGTGCCGGTCTCCGCGGCCGCGAACGACCAGGCAGGGGCGTCGTACTGCGGGGCGAAGATCTCCCCGCCGCCGGGCAGCACGAGGTTGATCTCGTTCTCAGTTTCCCGCATCGACATCCCGACGGTCTGGTCGGTCCACCGGCCGCCGGTGGCGGGCCGCAGCAGGCCGACCAGCTGCTGCTGTCGGAATGTCCCGTCCTGGTAGCCGAGCCGGGTGGAGCCGCCCTTGGCCTGGTTCCACACGTCCTTGAACCTCTTGATCCGCTCTTCGAGGTACGTCCGGCCACGGTCGCCGGCCACGGTTTCCGCGCGGGCCAGGAAGCGTTCCACGATCCGGGTCACCGGCGCACCGTCCAGCGGTACGTCGTGGGCGTCCACGTTGCGCGAGTACGCCTCCTCCGCGTTGCGCACCGCCGCGACGAATGTCGCGGTCGTCCCCCGGTCCAGTGAGCGTCGGGTGTACGGGGTGACCGACAGGGCCTCCACCTGGCGGTAGAAGGTCGCGTGGTAGTACTCGAAGTCCTCGTAGTGCGCGAGGTCGCGCGGGCGGGTCCAGTTGTAGAGGGTGAGCACCAGTCCGGGCCGCGTGGGGTCCCGGCCGATCCGGGACGAGGCCTGGATGTACTCGGCGGTGTTCTTCGGCTGGCCGACGACCACCATCAGGCCGAACCGGGCCACGTCCACGCCGACCTGGAGCATCGAGGTGGCGAGCACGACGTCGACGGGTGCCCGGTCCCCGCGCCCGTACCTGCGCGTGGCCAGCGGGTGGAAGGGCGGTTTCCCGCGCCGTTGCCGGATGTCGTCGGCGATGGCCCGCCGCCGGGCCGTTGTGTCGACCTCCTGGTCGAACCCGATGTCCAGCCGGTTGAGCACCTGGCTGATGTCCGCTGAGGAGATCCGCGAGGTCAGCTCCTGGATCGCGAGCATGTCCGCGGCGGTGACGAGCCGGTCGGACAGGCCCCTGCGCCGGCCGTGGCTGCGCACCCGGCTGGTCACCTGGTCGTCGAGGGTCCGCCGCATGCCCGCCAGCTCGCGGGTGGAGCTGAAGTAGCCGACCAGTGTCAGGTAGGGGTCGGCCGGCTCGCCGTACCGGTCGAACATGGTCTGCCCGGCCAGCAGCAGGATCTCGGCGAGCCGGATCTCGGCAGACTTGAGGCGGACGCCGTGGGCGCAGATGCCGAGGTAGCGCCGGCCGGGGTGATCCTTGGTGACCGGTACCTGTCGGCTGAAGAAGGTGTCTTCGATGTCCAGCACGGGCGGCGGGAAGACGGCCAGCTCCCGGCCGAAGACCCCGAGCACCTGCTCGCGGGCGCGTTTGGTGGTCGCGGTGGACGCGACGATCTTCGGCCCGGTCATGGTCCCGGCCGGCGTGCACCAGGTGCACAGCTCTTCCACGGCGGCTTCGAAGAGCCCGACCGTGGTGCCGAGGGCGCCGGAGATGAGGTGCAGCTCGTCCTGGACGATCAGGTCCGGTGGCCGCAGCCGGACCACCGGCTGACTGACCACCTGCGGCAGGTCGCCCTTCTTGTTGTGCCGGGCACCGCAGCCGGTCCTGACGTCCAGGTCGTCGTGGCGGTACCCGTGCCGGTCGCACCACTCGCGGACCCGTCCGAAGAGGATCCCCGCGTAGCCGCGCCACGGCAGCTGGGCCAACTTGTCCACGGTGGCCACAACCAGGCTGGGCGCGTACCGGTAGATCTCCTCGTCGATGGTGAGGATCGGCAGCCCTTCGCTGCTCAGGTTCTCGCTGAACGGGCAGGCGTCCGGGCCCTCGCCGTTCGGGCAGAACAGCAGCACCCGACGCAGGTCGGGCTTCGGCCTCAGGTCGTGGTGCGGCCGCAGGGCGGTACCGCACCACGGGCAGGCCAGGGTCTGCAGCACGTTGGTGCGCTTGCCGTCACCCGCCTCGCGTGCCTCGGCGATCTGCTCCTCCGCATCCTCGTACCAGTTCGGGGAGACCCCGCCGCCGACCCACAGCCCGATCCGGAACGGCTGCCCGCCCCATGTCTGCTCGTCGCCGCGGCGCAGCTGTTCCGCCGCGCAGACCAGCGCCGCGGCCCGCTGGAACTGCTGGGCGGTGAGCAGCCGCAGGGTGTACCGCATCAGCACGGCGACTCCCCCGGCACCGCTGCGCGCGTCCGCCCCGGTGCCGACCGTGCCCTGCAGCCGGCGGATGGCGAAGGTGAAGGCGGTCAGGCCCAGGTATGCCTCGGTCTTGCCACCACCGGTCGGAAAGAACAGCAGGTCCACGGTGCCGGTCCGGCCGGCTGCCCGCTCCGGGTGCGCCGGGTCGGTCAGCGACGGCAGGTTCAGCAGGACGAAGGCGAGCTGGAACGGCCGCCAGGAGGCCATCGCCGGGCCCCGCCCGTCCACCTTGGACTTGGCTTCGGCGTACGACAGGCCGTGCTGCTCCCGCTCCCGGGCGATCTCGGTGTGCCTGCGCTGCAGCGCCATCGCCTTGTTGGCGAACCGGAAGGCCGCCAGCGCCTCGGCGTGGCCGGGCAGCGTCGGCATGGTGAGCAGGTCGATCCCGGCCCGGATCCGGCGCGCCGCGCCACGGGCGGTGGCGATGGCCCACTCGGCCGCCGGCCGCAGCGACTCCGGCAGTGCCGGGACCTCGGCGGCCCGGTCGTCCAGCCAGGCCGCGTAGCCGTCGGCGAGCGGCGCGAGCCCGGACCGCAGCCGGTCGACGTCCGCCGTGGCCAGCGCGTCCATGGACAGCTCGACCTCGGCCAGCGGCGTCCCCGGGCCGACCGGCGCGACGGTCGCGGGTACGTCGTAGGTGGGCAGCCAGACGGTGGCGAGCCGGTGCGCGTTGCGCTCGCCGTCGCGCACGCTCGGGTGCACTGCGACGTTGTGGCCGTTGGCGTAGCGGCGTTGCTTGCGGTAGAGCAGGCGCAGGTGCGCCTCCTCCCGCTCGCCGTCGACCGCGCGCACGTCATCCAGCGGGTCGTCGATGGGCAGGAACACCGCCGACTCGCCGTCCGCGGCGGTGACGGACAGCCCACACTGGAACAGCCAGGCGGTGTCCTTGTTGGTCTCCGGCTCCTGCCGCGCGTTGACCAGCGCGAGCTGAACCACCCGCCGGCCGGGATGCGACCGCACGTCCACCGAGAGGAACACGCCGGGGCCGCCCGGGTCGGTGGCCGCCAGCGGGAGACGGTACGACCGCTCGCCGTCCAGCCGGACCTCCCGCTCGACCGACACCGGCTCACGCACCCAGACGGTGCGCTTGTTCGCGTCCTCGTCCCGCGACTCCTGCTTGGTGTAGCTCCCCCAGGTCGCGGTCACCGCGAGCAGGTCGACCTCCGCCGGCACGGCGAAGGAGAGCCCCATCGAGGACGGCCACATCTTGCCCAGGCTCTGCGGAGTGAGGACCTCCGGCAGCTCCGGCTCGGAGGCGTCCCCCTGGACGCTGGCCTCCAGGTCCGGTACGTCGTCCGGCTCCGCCTTGGCCGGCCTGAGCCCCTGCTTCGGGCCGAGCATGCCGACCAGGTAGCGCTCGCGCGGCCCCATCGCCCCAGGCGGGAACTGCTCATGGTCGCCGCCCCACGGTCCGAGCAGGTCCCGCTCGACCAGCGCCTGCAGCTCGTCACGGATCTGGTACGAGCTCGCCTCGGCGAACACCTGCGGCCGGTCCAGCGGCGGCGTGGCGTCCACGCCGTTCTCCCCCAGCGTGAGCTGCTCGCCGCGCGGGTGGTGGAACAGGCCGTCCTGTTCGGGACTCATCGCGCCGCTGCCCTCGACTCTTGATGGCTGCGCTGGTCAAACATTTCCATAGTGCCTTCCTGCGTATCAACGTCATGTGGTTTACCGTTGGCTCATGGACGACGTGGCCTCGATCGACTACGAGACGGTTCGCCGCCGGTTCCCGTGGGCGGGACTCGTGAATACCGGCGAGCGGGACCTGAGCGCCCGGTACCGCGAGATCATGGCGGAGGCCCGTCGCAACCGTGAGATCGTCGAGGCGATCGACTCGGTGCGGCGGAGCGCATGAGGGAGCTGCTCTGCGACTCCGGGCCTCTGATCGCCATCTTTGACAGGAGTGATCGTTACCATCAATCCTGTTTGCAACTTTTGACCGAATGGCCGGGACGCTTGCTCATCCCGGAGCCTGTCCTCACTGAAACGTGCGGGTTCCTCCGATACAACGTCCGCAATGGTCCAGCGCTTGAGCTTCAGTTCCTCGAAGCGATCATGGATGGAGGACCGGGCTACGCCATCGTTGACCCGACCGATGACGACCGCCGCCGTGCGGCCGATCTGGTGCGACAACTCGTCGCGGCGCCCCTCGGCTACGTCGATGCCACAGTGCTCGCTATGGCCGAACGCCTCAAGATCGGTGAGATCGCCACGATCGATTTCAAATTCATCGGTATGGGTAGCCGAGTTAGCGCGATCAAGCCGATCCGCTGGGTTGTGCAGGAGAACCAGACGCCGTAGCGGCGATGATCGTGAATGATTTGCGGTGCTATACAGCGCGCCAGGTACGTGGGTTCGGTGGTGTGGTGGGGAAGGTTGAGTCTTGTCCGGCGTACTCGCCAACGACGCCATCAATGCCACATCATCTGGTCCGATGGTCCTACTCACCAGCGTGATCACAGCGGCCCGCCCCTGACCGACGCCGCGCCCGCCGAGCAGGATCGCTGATCGCGAAGGATCGGTGTTGCCCTGACGACACCAATCCTTGGCGATCACGGCGGGCGTGGTGGACCGCCATGGATCGCGACTGGGCTGCGTCATACGACCACCTGCCGAACGAGCTCGGCGGCTGCGGTGAGGAACCCGCCGAAGAGGACGACGGCGGACAGGCAGCCGCCCTTCTTCGCGGCGGCAGCCGTCCGGGCCGGCTGCGTCCTCGGGCTGGCCGGCAGGGTGATGCGGATCTCCTGGTAGTCGTCGTCCCAGTCGTCGTGACGCGCAACGTACATCTCGTGGTACTCGGCCGGGGTCAGCTCCCGCTCCCGCCAGTACTCGTGCCACTCAGGCCGGGCCGACCGGGCCGCCGCGGCGCGTTCGGCCGCGAGCTGCTCCGCAACCGCGGCGCCGGCCGGGTCGGCGAACAGCGTTGTCGCCGTCCGCGCGACCGCCTGCTCCAGGATCTTCCGGGCCTGGTCGGGCGGGACGACCTGGATTCCGGCCTCGTGCGCCCGGGCGATCCGGGGATCGTTCTGCGCGGCGCCGTCGCTGATGACCAGCTTGACCGTCTTGGTCAGGTTCGCCGCGATCTTGGCACCGTGCTCGACCGCGAAGTCCACCACCTCGGCCAGGCCCGCCGAGTCGCCGACCGTGAGGATGCGCCAGCTCTTGAGCGGTCCGTTGTTCCTGGCCCGGTTCGCGGCGGCCGCCGCCTCCAGGTCCGTGATCAGATGCGAGGCGGCCAGCTCCCTGGCGGCGCGTTGCAGCTCCCGCAGCTCGGTCGGGGTGACCACGCCGTCGGCCTCGGCCCGGGCGCGGGCCTCGGCCAGAAACTCCTCGTGCACCTGGCGAGCGGTGGTCTGGGTCAGCCCGGCGCGGGCGGCCACCATCGCCAACTGCGCCGCCTCCTCCCCAACGATCCGCCCATCGGCGAGCACGTGGGTGAGCAGCGCCCGGTAGTCACGCAAGCCATCCGGCCGGGGTTGCGGAGGGTACGCCATGAGGGGCAGCCGCGCCGCCAGCGTGGCGAGCCAGCCGTCGGCGCCCTTGCGCAGCCCGGCTGCCCGCGGGGCGATGACGCCCGTGCGCGGTAGGTTCGGCAGCGGTGCCGGTGCCGGGCCGGCCCAGTAGAGCGGCTGTGGGGCCTCGGCGATGAGCTTCGACAGTGTCGCGGCGAGCGCCCGAGCGTCACCGAGCGCCGAGTGCAGGGCCGCGGGCCACTCCCCCGTGATCAGGCTCGCGACGTCATCCAGCTTGTAGCCCCACCGGTCGAGGTGGACCCGGGAAGTGACGAGCGTGCAGAGCCCTGGGACGCCGCTGACGGGGACGCCGAGGCGACCGAACTCGGCGTCCAGGAACTTCTCCTCGTAATCCAGGTTGTGGCTCACCACGATGGCGCCGCTGAGGTACGCCAGCACGTCGCCGGCGATCTGGTGGAACGTCGGGGCTTGTCTGACGTCCGCGTCGGTGATCCCGTGGTGCTCGTCGTTGGTGATCCGCAGCCCCGGGTTGACCAGGGTCGAGTACTCATCCAGGACGACGCCGTCGCCCCGCATCCGCACGATCCCGATCTCGCAGACCCGGGACCCCTGATTCGGGTACAGGCCGGTGGTCTCCAGGTCGAGGACGGCGAAGGTCAGCCCGCGCGGGTCGACGCCGCGCTGGCGAGTGAGGTGTCCACGGACGAACATCAGAACAGCCCCTTCTGCTCTGCCGTTGGTGTGGCGCGGCCCTTCTTCTTGTCGTGCAGCCCGGCGGCCACCTCGGCGGCGTAGCGCTCGTGGTTCAGCTCCAGCAGCCGGTCCACGAACTCGCGCTGCAAGGCCGGACCGACCGTGTACCGTGTCTCCCGCCCCACGGCGTGGAACCCGTGGTCCAATCCTTGGCGCACCAGGTCATCCCAGCCGTACGCCCGGCAGACGGCCTCGTCAATGGCCCGGTGGATGCGGCGCAGCTCCACGATGTCGTCGTCGGTGCACTTTGGATCATTGGCCAGGTTGTACGTGGCCGTCAGCCCTGCCTGCCGGGCCAGCATCACGTTGTCCCGCCGGTATGTGTCCAGCCGGTCCCCCAGCTCCCGCATCTCGGGCGTCAACTCCGGCAACGCCAACGTCTCAAACACATCCGACGGCGTGTAGCGTACGCGCGTCTCCAGCGTCGACGCCCGGCTCCGAGCCCACCAGTAATGCGGCGCGCTCGACAGCAGCGCCAGCATCGCCGGGTCATCCGTCGCGAACACGACGACCTGCTCGCTGAAAACCTGCCCGGTCGGTGCCATCACCGGCATCACGACCTTGCTGACTCGCGTGATCACCACAACCCGCCGCAACCCTGTAGTCGTCACGTAAAGCTGGGGTGCCCTCTCTGCAAACTGCCACCAGCGCTCGCGCCGAACCTTGCGCTTATTCCGGTCCCGCTCAGGTTTGACCAGCCTCCGCACCTGGTCGTAGCAGTCCGGATAGGTCCTCGCGCGGTCTTCGCTCCAGTCGTGGAAGTTGATGACCCAGCGGCTCGCCGAGCAGTCCGGCCGAGAGTTGAGATCCTGACCGTTGAGGTAGGGGAAAAGCACCTCGCTGTTTCGGGGATCCTTCTCGATGAGTGCAGCCGCCTCGGCAGGCTCCATTGTGAACCCCATGCCGAGCACGTAAGAGCCAATGAAGGATAGCTCCGCGTTTGCCCGGAGCCGTTCCGGGTTGCCGGTTGCCCGGGACTCGAAATCGAGCGACGGAGTGATGCCCTGGACGACCAGGCCGTCCGCGACGCGCTGAGCACGGTCACCGAGGGGCGCCCGGCTGGTCCAGATGGCACAGTATTCGAGCACCGCCGACTTGGAGGGCCACGGCTTACTCTTGGTAGCACGCCGGATCGTCACACTACCCGCCACGAGCTGGTCCAAGCCCACCTCACGGGTGTCACCTTGGGCTAGGGTGTTCGTGGCGATCAAACCTGTCTGCCCACCACTGTTGAGCAACCCGTGCGCCCGGAGCACGAAGTAGGCGACCAAGTCCGCGCTCCCCCGCGCACCCCGGCCGATCGAGGCGACCAGGTACTCCCGGTAGGCGGTGCCGAGCGCGCCGGTGAGCTTCTGGCCTCCGAGAAAGGGTGGGTTGCCGATGATGGCGTCGAAGCCGCCCTGCTCGAAAACCTCGGGGAACTCCAGCGGCCAGTGCAGCGGCGTCCGCTCGAACGAGCCCGGCACGTAGTCGGTACGCAGCCATGCCTGGGCCTGCTCTTTCGCCACCGCCACATCCTCACCCCGCGACAGGCCGGCCGCCAGCATCCCGACCCGCTGGTTGATGCGATCCAGCGTGTCCCGGTTCGCCTTCGCACCGGCCAGCGCCGCCCCCGACACCAGGTCCGCGTAGGCGCGCGCCCGCTCGACCACCCGCTGCGCCTCGGCGAGCAGAGCCCCCTTACGGACCGGTGCGTCAACTCCGTCCGGCACCTCCGCGATCTCCCCACGCAGCACCCGCACCCGGGCCAGGTCCCGCTCCAGCCGCAGATCCCGCGCCGCCTCCTCCGGCAGTGCCGCCAGGTTCCCGATACCCAACAGAGAGTCGCCCACCACCAGCCGGTCGTCCAGGAAGGTGAACGGCCGCTGCGGATCCATCGACACCAGCCACAGCGACAGCTTGGCCATCTCCACGGCCATCTCGTTGATGTCCACCCCGTACAAGCAGTGCTCGATGACCTGCCGACGCGCCTCGATCACCAGCGGATCCTCGTCGGCCCCGGCCCGCCGCCGGTCCTCGCCGCGGTCCATCCACGCCCGCGCCCGCTCGTCGCCCTCGGCCGACCACGCCTCGATCAGCCGCTCCCCCAGGTACCGGGCCGCCGCCACCAGGAACGCCGCCGACCCCATCGCGATATCCGCGACCTTCAACGCCAGGATCTCCCGGCTGGACTTGAGATTCCACTGTGACTTGTCCGCCGTCTGCAGTGGACCCGGCCCGTACACCAGCGGCTCCAGCGCGTTCTCCACCACCTCCTCGGCGAGGAACCGCGGCGTGTAGTGGGTACCCGTGTTGCGCCGCAGCGGCGACTCGGTGACATACAGCGCCCCGGGCAGGATCACCACCGGCAGGCCGCGCAAGTCTGTGCGGATGATGCCGACGAACGGCAGCAGCTGCTCGGCCAGCTTGTAGTCGCCGCCGGTCACCGCGAGCAGGCGCTTGCGGGCCTCCTCCCGCTCCACACCCTCCAGCGGGGTCAGCTTCTTCTCCAGTGCTCTTGCCGAGCCGATCCCGGACTCCTTGTACCGCTCGGCGAGCAACGCCGCCAACGCGGGCACATCCGTCGCGCGTACCCGCAGATCCTCCAGGTTGGTGAGGGTGACCTCCTCCTCGAAGCCCTGCTTGCCGACGAGGCTGACCGTCACGTCGTCGGCGCGGAAGCCTTCGTACGACAGCAGGCCTTCGTAGACGTACCCGATCTGCTCCACGTCCAGGGTCCGGAAGCTGAGTGTGCGGGTCTCCCGTGACTTGCCGGTGCCGATCTGCACGCGCTGCACGGCGCGGAGCATGTGCAGCACGGTCCGGTCGTCGATGGTCGCCGGCAGCCACGGGTACCTGTCCGGGTCGAACAGCGAACCGTCGTGCCCGTGCAGGGTCAGCCGCGGGTGGTCGATCCCCTGGTGGACGGCGGTGAACAGGGCGAGAAGCCGGTGCCAGGCCGCGGTGCTGTGTTCGAGGTCTTCTTCGGTGCCCTCGATGGCGCGCTGCTCCAGCTCCGCCAGCAGGCCGCCGGCCGAGTACGCCGACGCGTACAGCTCGTTGTCGGATGGCAGCAGGCCGCGCTCCTCGGCGAAGAGCAGGAAGACCAGCCGCATCATGACGACGACGGAGGCCCGATAGACGTCGTGCGCGCTGACGTCGACCAGGCCGGCCCGGCCGAGCCGGCGGTCCTCGATGTCGGCCCGGCCGATCGCGGCGACCAGCAGCTCGACCGCCTGGCGGACCTGGACGCCGAGCGCCTCGGTGATGTCCTCCTGGCTGTCCAGGCTGTTGCGCAGCAGCGTCGGCAGCCGCTGCTCCTCGGGGACGCCGAAGAAGCGGCGGCGGCACAGCAGCGAGACGAAGGCGCGCACCACGTCCCGTTCTGCGCTCTCCGGCCAGGCCACCGCGTCGAAGACGGCGGTGGTGGTGACGCCGCCGCGGGGTGCCCAGACCAGCGCCCACCATCGGCCGTCGGTGGCGAGGCCCAGCTCGATGCCGTGGTGCCGGCACAGGTGGGCCAGGCGGTCCACTGTGGTCGCTGCCCAGGCGGACCCGGCGGGCCGGGCGGTCGGGGTGGTGCCGGCCGGGCAGACGATGCCGAGCAGCCGTACCTCGTCGGGCTTGACCTCCGGGCCGGCGGAGCCGGGCGAAACTAGGGCGAACGACGGCGCGATCGTGGTGTCGTGCTCGGCGACCTCGGTGGCGAGCCGCTCCAGCCCGTCCTCGCGCAGCTCGTCGCGCCAGTCGAGCAGGTCGCGCAGGACATAGTGGATCCAGGCGCGCTGGCGTCCGGCCGGGTCGTCCTGCCAGGCGGCGTGCTCCAGGCGCAGCCGGTCGCGCACATGCTTGTCCAGCGGGTCGAGTGTCGGCCAGGTGGCGCGCAGCACGGGCAGGCTCAGGAACGGACCGCTCACGTCGATGAGCGCGAGCCAGTCGCGGTGCTGCTGGACGCCGTCGGGTGCGGGCGGACGGCCGGCGCGGCGGTACGGGACGCGGCTCATCGGGTTGCCTCCCGCCTGGGTACGACGAAGACCACGGCCACCGGGAACGTGTGCGGCGTGGGGTCGCGGTAGCGGGCTGCGACCGCGGCGAGCTCTCGGTCCTTCTCGGCTTGCAGCCCGGCCAGGCGGCGGTCCCAGGACTGTCGGTCCCTGCGGTACTGGGCCAGTTCCTCCCGTCCCCGCGCCTCGGCGAGGCTGAGCAGTACGCCTTCGGTGTCGTCCTCGGCCAGCGCCTGGCGCAGGGTGGCGGCGAACTGGTCGAGGTTGGCGACGATCCGCTTCTGTTCGGCCTCCATCCGCTGGGCCAGCTTGTTCTCCAGCTGTTGCCGCAGCGTTGTCGCGCGCCAGTTGACGGCGGCGAGCAGGCCGTCGGCGACCCGCGGCCAGCGTTCGGCGAGCCGGGCGCGGACCGGGTCGGACGCGGGGGTTGCGGCGGTGAGCGCGTCGCCCATGAGCCGGCCGAGCAGGCCGAGGTTCTCCAGCCGGCGGAACCGGCCCTGCGCGGGCGCCCAGCCGCCGGCGTGCATGACCTGCTCGTGCAGCCGGATCCCGTCGGCGCCGACCAGGACGAACCGGCAGTACGCCCCGACCAGCACGTCCTCCAGGTGCGGGTCGTCGCTGACCACAGCGGTGACCCGGTGCAGGCCGATGGCCGGGTTGGAGACGGCCGCGCGCAGCAGCCGGGTCGACATGGCGACCAGCGGGTGGCCGAGGTGGGCGAGCACGACGCTGTCCGCCGGCAGCTCGCGGGCGGCGGCCGGGTCGAAGGTGATGGGTAGCTGCCGGGGTTGCTCGCCGTCGCGGTGCAGCTTGTCGGTCAGTCCTACCGTGGCGCGCTGCCACGATCCGGTGAGCGGCGGCACTGCGAAGAGGCGGTCGTCGACGACCTTGCCGTCGGTGTACGGGCGCAGTGGCTGCTGGCGGGCGAGTTCCAGGGCGGTCGCCACGACCCGCTTTACCGCGGGTGGGGTGATGCCGAGCTCGGCGACGGTGTCGTCCAGGTGCTTGCGTAGGGCCCGCACCTGGGCGGCCACATTGGACTCGACCGGCAGGTCGGCGTCGGGGGCCTTGGCGACGGCCGCCTCCTCGTCGACGGCTTCGCCGAGCATACGCCGCTGTACAGCGTCGGCGAGGACGGCGTTGACCGAGCCGAGGTCCTCCTCCATGCGGGCCACCTTGATGGCGACCCGGGACAGGAACTCCAGGTCAGCCTCGTACGAGTCGACCGCGTGCCCCCAGCCCGTGCCGACGAAGTGCCGCACGTCGGGTGTGCGTGTCTGCCCGTACCGGTCGATGCGGCCGATGCGCTGCTCCAGCTTGTTCGGGTTGAACGGGATGTCGTAGTTGACCAGCCGGTGGCAGTGGTTCTGCAGGTCGATGCCCTCGCTGGCGGCGTCGGTGGCGAGCAGGATCCGCAGCG
>Ga0310834_100416_pt1 | contig 50460 bp, 36 predicted proteins | sample SM_ome_2_FD_201314 | JGI IMG/M metagenome (GOLD analysis project Ga0310834, IMG submission 201314) | Sorghum-adapted microbial communities enriched on stacked mutant (SM) sorghum from Joint BioEnergy Institute, Emeryville, California... ...
ATGGTGGCTATGTCCGGTTGATCAATCGGAACAGTGGCAAGGCGGTCGAGGTGCAGGGTGGCGCGACCAACGATGGCGCGAGCGTTGTGCAGTACTGGGACTGGGGCGGCGCCAACCAGCAGTGGCAACTCGTCCGCGTCGGCGGGACATCGCCGACAGATCCGACGACGCCGCCGGGTGGTTCGTGTCCTCTTCCGTCGAGTTACCGGTGGACGTCGACGGGGCCGCTGGCGAACCCGAGGCCGGGTTGGGTGTCGCTGAAGGATTTCAGCCACGCCTGGTACAACGGCAGGCATCTGGTCTACGCCACCACCCACGACACCGGAACGAGTTGGGGCTCGATGAACTTCGGGCTGTTCACCAACTGGTCCGACATGGCCTCGGCCAGCCAGAACCAGATGCCGTTCGCCGCGGTCGCACCATCGCTGTTCTACTTCGCCCCGCGCAACATCTGGGTCCTGGCCTACCAGTGGGGTGGACCCGCCTTCTCCTACCGGACCTCCACCGACCCTGCCAACGTGAACTCCTGGTCGGCGCCCCAGACGCTGTTCTCCGGGAGCATCTCCGGCTCCAGCACCGGGCCCATCGACCAGGCACTGATCGGTGACAGCCAGAACATGTACCTGTTCTTCGCCGGCGACAACGGCAAGATCTACCGGGCCAGCATGCCGATCGGCAACTTCCCGGGCAGCTTCGGCTCCACGTCGACCGTGGTCATGAGTGACACGACCAACAACCTGTTCGAAGCGGTCCAGGTCTACAAGATCCAGGGCCAGAACCTGTACCTCATGCTCGTCGAAGCGATCGGCTCCCAGGGCCGCTACTTCCGCTCCTTCACCTCCACCAGCCTGAGCGGATCGTGGACGCCGCAGGCGGCGACCGAGAGCAACCCGTTCGCCGGCAAGGCCAACAGCGGCGCCACCTGGACCAACGACATTAGCCACGGCGAACTGATCCGCACCAACGCCGACCAGACCATGACCGTCGACCCCTGCAACCTGCAGTTGCTCTACCAGGGACGTTCCCCCAATTCTGGCGGCGACTACGGCCTGCTGCCCTACCGGCCCGGCCTGCTGACACTGCAACGCTGACCAGGCTGAGCCAGCACCGGCCCCGGACGTTGCCGACGATCCGGAACGGGTGAACCCGCGACGGCGGGCTCGGCGCCAGCCGAGCCCGCCGTCGAGTCCGGCGTACCGGCGTACGCCGGCAGACAATCTGGCCCGTCGCCACAGCCGTCGTGATCGGCGGGCCGACCGCGTGGCTCGGCGAGCCTGCCCAGCTCCTCCATCCCGTTCACGACTGTCGTAGCGCCAACTTTTTCCGAATGGCACTCTTGAGGACCTTGCCGGAGGCGGTGCGCGGCAGTGAATCGGTGAACAGCACCGACTTCGGAACCTTGAACCTGGCAATCCGACCGTTGAGGAACGACATCAGCTCGTCGGCGTCTGCCGCCGCGCCGTCACGCAGCACCACCACGGCGCAGCCCACCTCGCCCCAGTGGTCGTCCGGTACGCCGACAACGGCACACTCGGCCACCGCCGGGTGCCGGTAGAGCACCTCCTCCACCTCGGCCGGGTAGATGTTCTCGCCACCTGAGATGATGAGGTCCTTCGTCCGGTCCCGGATGGTGATGAAGCCGTCCTCGTCCGCGACACCAATGTCGCCCGTGCGCAGCCATCCGTCGGAGGAGAGCACCTCAGCCGTCTCCTCGGGGCGCTGCCAGTACCCGGCCATGATGTTTGGGCCGTGCGCCAGAATCTCGCCTGGCTCGCCCGGCTGGACGGCGCCGCCGTCCGGCCGAGCCAGGCGCACGTCGGTGAAGAACACCGGCGTGCCGGCGCTACCCGCCTTGCGCACGCTCTCATCCCGGCGTAGGAACAGCACACCCGGCGCGGCCTCGGTCAGCCCGTACCCCTGCATGAACGTCACGCCGCGTTCCTGATAGGCGGCGATCACCGCGGTCGGTACGGGCGCGCCGCCGCAGATCGCCGACCGGACCGAGGACAGGTCCGCCTCGGCCCAGCCGGGCGTGCGGGCCATGGCGAGGAACATGGTTGGTACGCCGAACAGGTAGGTGACCCGGTGCCGGGCGATGAGCCGCAGCACCTGCTCCGGATCGAAGGAGGGGACCAGGATGACCCGGCCGCCTTTGAGCAGGGTGGGCAGGACGGTCTGGTTGAGCGCGGCCACGTGGAACATCGGCGCGACGACCAGGGTCACCTCGTCGCTGGCGAGGTCGACGTCGATGAGCAGGTTGACGCTGTTCCAGGTGATATTGGCGTGGGTGAGCATGGCGCCTTTGGCCCGCCCGGTGGTGCCAGAGGTGTAAAGGATCATGCAGGTCTCGTCCGGGTCGACATGTTCGTCCAGGTCGGACAGCGGTGGCGGCGCCAGGATCTGTTCGTACGGCTCACCGAGGGGCACGGTTGGGATGTTGACCTCCCCCACCAGCCCGGCGCAGGACGGCGCGACGATGATGACCCGGGCGCCGCAGTCGCTGAGCTGGTAGGCCAGCTCGGGCGGGGCCAGCCGCCAGTTCAGCGGTACGTAGATCGCGCCGAGCTGGCCCGTGGCGAACAGCGCCTCCAGGAACGTGTGGTGGTTCGGGCCCAGGTACGCGACCCGGTCACCGTGCCGCACGCCGAGGCTGGCCAGCCCGTACGCCAGTCGCGTGGCTCGCTCGTGCAGTTGCGCGTACGTCCACTCGCGCTCCTCGTACACGACGGCGACGCGGTCGGGGGACATCCGGGCGCGCCGCAAGGTCCACGAGCCCACACCTTGATTACGCATCGGTCTTCTCCCGTAAGCCCAGCAGGCGGACGGCGTTCTCCTTGAGGATCAGCGGCCGGACCTCCGGCTTGATGTCCAGCTTGGCGAAGTCGGCCAGCCACCGGTCCGGTGTCAGCAGGGGGAAGTCTGAGCCGAACAGCACCTTGTCCCGCAGCAGGGTGCCCGCGTACCGGACCAGCTGCGGTGGGAAGTACTTCGGTGACCAGCCGGACAGGTCGATGTGAACCAGCGGCTTGTGGGTGGCGACCGCGAGCGCTTCGTCCTGCCAGGGAAAGGACGGGTGGGCGATGACGATGCGCAGGTCCGGGAAGTCGGCGGCCACGTCATCCAGCGCCATCGGGTTCGCGTACTTGAGGCGTATCCCGCCCCCGCCCCGGACCCCGGCACCGATGCCTGTCTGGCCACTGTGGAACAGGGCGATCACGCCCAGCTCCTGCAGCACCTCGTACAGCGGGTACGCCATCCGGTCGTTGGGGTGGAACGCCTGCAGGCTCGGGTGGAACTTGAACCCCCGCACGCCGTACCGGTCGACCAACCGTCGGGCCCGCCGCACCGCCGCCGCACCCTGCCAGGGGTCCACGCTCCCGAACGGGATCAGCACGTCGTCGTGCTCGGCGCACGCTTCGGCCACCTCCTCGCTGGCGACCGGGGTGTGGCCGGTCGCCGATGCGGCATCCACGGTGAACACCACCGCCGCTATTCGCCGTTGCCGGTAGTACTCCGCGATCTGCGGGATGGTGGGCTGACGGTCACCGTCCACCTTGAAGTATTGTGCCGAGGTGGCCATCAGGCGCTCGGGCAGCGCGGGGTGGCCGTCGGCCGCCACCTCTGCGTGCACATGCATGTCGATGGCGACCAGGTCGTCCACGTTCACTGGTGAGGCACCTCCGGTGCCGGGATGCCGACCGGCTGGTTCCACCGGCCGAGGGCGGGCCAGGTCTCGGCGATCTCGTCGGCGCTCCAGCCGCCCGCGCGGTAGGCAGCGGCGATCTCCTGCGGATGCGACCAGAGGGACAACTTGTCCCCGCCGATTCCGATCGCCTGCCCGGTGACATGGTCGGACCGGGCGGAGGCCAGGAACACCACCAATCCCGCCGCATCCTCCGGTACGCCGAACCCCTCGGCGGCGCGTAGCCATCCGGGCAGTGGTGTCCCGTCGGCCTGCCATGCGGACACGTACGGCGCGAACGCCGGGATGGTGGCGGTCATCGCGGTGGCGGCGACTGGAATCACCGCGTTGACCGTGATGCCTGCCCGGGCGCACTCCATCGACCAGGTCCGGACCATGCCGACGACGGCCGCCTTGGCAGCCGAGTAGTTGGTCTGGCCGACGTTGCCGCGCTGCCCGGCCGGTGATCCGACCGCGATGATCCGTCCGCCGCTGCCCTGCGCGCGCATCTGCCGGACGGCCGCACGTACGCACGTGAACGTGCCCCGCAGGTGGACCTGCAGGACGTCGTCGAACTCCTCGTCGGACATGTTCCACAGCATGCGGTCGCGGAGGATGCCAGCGTTGGTGACCAGGACGTCGAGCCGGCCGTACTCGGCGACCGCCCGTTCCACGAGGCGGTCGGCCACTTCGGTGGGGCCGACGGCACCGGGCTGCGCGACGGCCATGCCGCCGGCTGCGGTGATTTTCTCCGCCACCTCGGCGGCGGCGCCACTGTCTGCGTCGTTGACCACCACCGAGGCGCCCGCGGCGGCGAGCGCCTCGGCGTATGCGCGGCCGAGGCCGCGCCCGGCGCCGGTGACGATGGCTACCCGGCCACTGAGGTCCACAATCGATCCTCCGATCAATGGGTGAGGTTGAATGGGCGCGGGTACGGCGCCGGGTGGTAGGCCAGGTACCCTGGCGTCGCTGTCGGGTCGAGGGTGGCCGCGAGGTGGTTCAACGCGGTCGGGTCGGTGCCCGACCATGTCCCGGTCCGGATCCGATGCTCGAGCGTGGACAGGGCTGCGAGCATCTCTCCTGTGGTGAAGGTGCAGTGACCGGCGCGGTGCACGTATGCCTGGCGCAGCAACGCGGATCGCCCGGCGGCGCGCACCGCGTCCGCGTACGCGTGCTCGACCTGCACTGGGACGAGCGGATCACCCGTGGTGTGGATGGTCAGCATCGGTTTGGTCAACCGGCCGCTGAACGAGATGTTGTGGATCATGTACTTGACCGCGCCGGGCGTCGCCCTGATCCGCGGTGCGCGGGCGAGCGCGGCCAGGTCGGCGTGCAGCGAGAGCCCGGCCCTGGCGTAGAGCGCGAGCACCTCGTCGCGGATCGAGGAGCGGGCCAGCATGCGGGCGTAGTTGACGCCGGTGTTCCAGGACATGTTGCCGCCGGCGTGCTCCTCCGCCTCTTGCCGCCAGGACAGTCCGACATAGATGGTGCCGTGCAGCGTGGCGAACTGGTTGGCCTGCGCGGCGTCGTAGTCGCCTGGTGGCGGCTCGGGCTGCGCCGGATCGGTCCAGGCGGGGATGTTGTGCAGGGCTGCGGCGAGCGCGATGCGGGCGCGGCCGGCCGGTGTCGCCTGCGCGGCGTCCAGCGCTGCGGTGAGCTCGCTGATCGCGGCGGACGCGGTGGCCTGGTCGGGTAGCCCGGCGAGCGGCGCGGTCGAGCCGGGCGCCAACAGTGTCCGGATCGCGAACAGTGGGTCGAGTGTGTTGTTGAAGTTGGCTACCGCACCCTGCTCCAGCCCGCACATGGCCAGGGTGCCGGCAAACCGGTTGCCGTAGCGCTCGGCCAGCCCGGTCGTGATCATGCCGCCCATCGAGGTGCCCCAGGCGATGGTGCGCCGGGGCGGGCCGAACCGGGCCCGGAAGGCGTCCAGGGTGGCGAGCTGGGCGGGCAGGGCCTGCTCCACGACCCAGCCTGTGTCCGGGTACGAGGAACCGATCTGCGCGTACCCGGCGTCGAGCAGGGCCGACCGGACGGCGGCGCTTGGGGCGTTAGCCGCGGGGTTCGGCACGCCGTCGGGCACATAGCCGTGGCTGTACAGCAGGACGGTTCCGTTCCAGTTTCCGGGCACGTCCATCACATAGGTCGAGCCGTCCGGCAGCGTGCCCTCCACGTGCGACAGCGTTGCCGCGTTGGCTCCGCTGGCCGGCACGGTGGCGCCGGCCAGGAGAGCGACCAGGAGCGAGGCGAGGATGCGCAGCGTCTTCATGGCGTCGTCCTCATCCGGCCGGTTGGTAGGTCTTGGCGGCTTCGGCCTCGACCGGGGCCCCGACCGGAACCAGGCCACCGGGCGCCGACGCGTCGACCTTGCTGATGTAGACGGCGCGGGTCGGCGGCTGCTGAGGCTTGGTGTAATCCAGCGGGCCGGCGACCAGACCCCCGGTGTCCACGTTGGAGAGCGAGTGCAAGGCGTCCAGCATGCCCTGCCGCGTCAGGTCCTTGTTGTCACAGGCCTTCTGCAGCACCTCCTTGGTGACCCGGGCCTGGGTGTAGCCGAACAGCGACCCGACCTGGGTGGGTGGCGCGTCGGGATACTGCTTGGCGAACGCGGTCTGCAGCTGCTGTGCCGCGTCGCTGTCGAGGGCGGGTGGTGCCATGCTGGACACGACGTAGAGGTTCGCCTTCAGCGCCGGCCCGGCCGGCGTATCCAGAAGCTGCGGGGTGAAGCCGGGACCGTTGGCCACGATGGGCACGGCCAGCCCGACCGAGGCGGCGACCCCGGCCACCGAGGCGGTCTGGGTGGGTCCGGCGGAGACCAGAATCGCCTTCACACCGGCGGCGCGGAACGCCGCCACCTGCGCGGACATGTCGCTGTCCGACGCCTTGATCTTCTGCCCGACGATGGTCAAGCCGGCCTGCTTGGCCAGGTACTCGCTGCCGCGCAGCGCGTTCTCGCCGAAGTCACCCTCGAAGTAGACGTGCCCGACCTTGTCGCCGGCCTTGATGCCCTTCTCCCGCATCAGGTAGTCCAGGCCGCTGATCGCCTCGACGTCGTAGGTGGTGCCGAGCAGCACAATGCGCTCGTCGCCGAGCACCGACGCGCTCCAGCCGGCGAAGCCGGTGAACATGTTGTCCTGGTCGATGGACGGGCGCAGCGCGGTCATCACCGGTGAGCCGAGCACGGTCTGCATGGCCAGGACGCTGCCGGACAGCTCGCGGTAGAGCGACACGGCGACCTGCGGGTCGTACCTGTGGTCCTTGACGACGACCTCGACCTTGCGGCCGCAGACGCCGCCAGCGGCGTTCTGCTGGGACCAGAACAGATCGCTGCCCTGGACCAGACTCTTGCTCAGTCCGGCGAAGACCGCGGTCAGGTCGACCAGTACGCCCAGCTTGATGGCGGAGTCGGTGACGCCTGGGCCGGTCTTCACGCCTCCGGATTCCTGGTCTGTGGACTTCGCCTTGCTACACCCGGCCAGGGTCAGGCAGAGCGCTGTCGCCAGCGCCAGTACTCGTCTGTGCATGGTCCTGCTCCTTAGTGGAGGGGGTACGGCGTACCAGCTGGGCCAGGCCCCCCGGCGCGAAGAGCAGCACCGCGACGATCGCGGCGCCGTAGAGCATCCGGGCGGCTTCCGCTGCGCCGATGCCGTCCTCGCCGGGCTGGGCGAGGAACGGCAGCGCGCCGCTGTAGTGGCTGAGGACCAGGGGCAACGCGGTGACCAGGACAGCGCCCGCAACCGCGCCCGCAACGGACCCGAGGCCACCGATGATCACAATGGCGAGGAGGTCGATGGACATGAGCAGGCCGAAGCTGTCCGGCACGATACGGCCGTACGCCACGGCGAACAGCACACCGGCCAGCCCTGCGTAGGCGGAGGAGACGGTGAACGCGCCGGCCTTGTACCGGCGTACGTCCACGCCCATCACCGCGGCCGCGACCTCGCTGTCGCGGATCCCGGCCATGGCCCGGCCGGGCCGGCCGCGCACCAGGTTCCTGGCGTACCACCAGGACAGGGCGAGCAGCGCCAGGCCCAGGTACCACAGCCGCTCCAGGGCACCGTACGGGACGCCGAGCACGACTACGTCCGGGTTGGTGGCGGTGAACGAAAACCCGAACAGCCGGAACGGAGCGGCGTCGCGGCCGTTGAAGCCACCGGTCACGCTGCTGGCGTTGGTGAGGATGTGCTGTCCGAGGAAGACCAGGCCGAGCGAGGCGAGGCCGAGGTAGATGCCGCGCAACCGGCTGGCGATCGGGCTGAACAGCACGCCGGCGAGGCCGGCGAGCAGCACCGCGCCGGCGGCGGCGAGCGGCGGCGGCCACCCTGCGCCGTACACCACGCGCTCACCCGCGCCGGCGCGGTCGCTGGCCAGGAACGCGTATCCGTAGGCGCCCACCGCGACGAAGAAGGCCTGCCCGAGCGACAGCTGTCCGGTCACGCCGACCAGCAGGGTCAGGCCGATCGCACCCACCGCCGACGCCATGACGAACAGCCCGGTCTGCAGCCAGAAACTGGTCAGCGACAGCGGTGCCGCAAGCGCCAGCAGGACGGCGACGGCGCCCAGCGCGAGCCGGACCGGCCTAGACACGGGTGGTCTCCTTGCCGCCGAACAGCCCGGCCGGGCGGACCAGCAGGACCAGCAACATGACCAGGTACGGCGCCACGCCGCCGAACCCGCGGCCGAGGAAGGACAGCTGATCCTGATAACCGGCGACGAAGGTTGCGGTGAGGCCGACCGCCAACCCACCGACGAGCGCGCCGGTGGTCGAGTCAAGTCCACCGAGGACGGCGGCGGGTACCGCGACACCCAGCGCGGCCTGCCCGACACTGCCGCTGATCCCCGGCGAGGGGAACGCGGTGAAGAACAGGCCGGCGGTGGCCGCCAGCCCGCCGGCGAGCATCCAGGCAGCTGCCGCGACGCGACCCGGGCGGATCCCCATCAGGGAGGCGGTCTCCTGCCGCTCCGCGGCCGCGCGCAACGCGACCCCCCAGTCGGTGAACCGCAGAACGCTCAGGAAGGCGACGACCAGGACCACCGCCACCACCGCGGCCGCCACCCGGGTCTGTGGAATGTGGACAGTGCCGATCGTGACGACCTTCGCGCCCCACGGATCGCCGGTGGTGAGCAGGTCCGTACCGATGCGTCGGGTGAGGTCCGTCGCCAACACGATGTCCACGCCGAGCGTCACGACGGCCAGGGTGCCCGGCTCGGCCAGTCGTACGCGCCGCAGCAGGACAGCTCCCACCAGCGCAGCCACCACCGCGGTCACCGCGACCGAGAGAAGCACCGCACCGGCGAAGCCGAGGTTCTCGTGGACCCGGCCGATCACGTACGCGCCGAGCAGCACAAGGGAGCCGTGGGCGAAGTTCACCACCCGGGTCGCCTTGAACACGACTACGAACCCGAGCGCGATCAGCGCGTCGATGCAGCCCAGAGAGACGCCGTTGGCCAGCAGAGTCACGAACTGGTTCACCGACCTGCCTCCCGCCGTGGAGTTCCCAGGTACGCGCGGACCACCTCGGGATCCCGCTGCACCTCGGCGGGGCTGCCGCACGCGATGCGCCGCCCGAAGTCCAGCACCGTGACCTGGTCGGCGATACCCATGACGAACGCCATGTCGTGCTCGATCAGCAGGATCGAGATGCCGAGCTCGGCCCGTACCTGGGCGACCAGAGCGGCCAGCCGGGCCGACTCCTCGGCACTCATACCGGCCGCCGGCTCGTCCAACAGCAACAGGGTCGGCTCGGCACACAGCGCCCGCGCCAGCTCCACCCGCTTCTGCGCGCCGTACGGCAACGCGGCGACCGGCCGGTCCAGCACCGCAGAAAGCTCCAGCAGCTCGGCCACGCCCCGGACCTTGTCCTCCTGCGCCGCCCGCTCGCGTCGGGCCGCGGGCAGGCGCAGGCCGGTGGTGACGAAGCCGGCGCGGCCGTGTCGGTGCCGGCCCAGCATCAGGTTCTCCAGCACCGTGGCCGCCGGTGAGAGCACGAGATTCTGGAACGTCCGGCTGACGCCCAGCCGGGCGATCCGATGGGGGCGCAACCGGGTCAGCTCGATACCGCCGTAGCGCGCGCTGCCCGCCGCCACCCGGTAGACGCCGGTCAGCGCGTTGAGACAGGTGGATTTCCCGGCCCCGTTCGGCCCGATCAGCGCATGCACCGAGCCGGGTGCGACGGTGAAGGAGACCCCCTCCAGCGCGGCGACTCCGCCGAACCGTACGCTCAGGTCCTCCACCACGAGCTCGGGTACCGCCGCGACCGGTCGCTGGCCGTCATCTGTGGCAATCCGCGCCTTCGCCGCGGCCGCCGACTCACCCTCCTTCACCGCGGCGCCACCCAGGTAACGATCACGCACCTCCTCGGCCCCGGCCAGATGTGCGGCCGGCCCGTGCAGCGCCACCCGCCCGACCTCGAGGACGTACGCGGTGTCGGCCAGCTCCAGCGCAACCGCCGCGTTCTGCTCCACCAACAGGACCGTGGTGCCCTGCCGGCGGATCTCGGCGATCACGTCGGCGATCCGTTCCACCATCTGCGGTGCCAGTCCCAGCGAGGGTTCGTCCAGCAGCAACAGTCGCGGCGAGGCCATCAACGCCCGCGCGATCGCCAGCATCTGCTGCTCCCCGCCGGAGAGCAGCCCGGCCCGCTGGCCGGCCCGCTGACGCAGCACCGGGAACAACTCGTACACCCGCTGCCGGGCGGTGGCCCGCACGCGCCGCGCGGCGGCCAGGCCGCCGGCACGAAGGTTCTCCTCCACGGTCAGGTGGGCGAAAACCTGCCGGCCCTCCGGCACCTGGACCACTCCGGCACGCACCACCGCGGCCGGCGCCATCCGATGCAGGTCGCGGCCGGCAAACTGAATGCTCCCCGCGGCGACCGAGCCGCCGGCGAACGGCAACGTCCCGGAGATGGCTCGCAGCAGGGTGGTCTTCCCCGCCCCGTTGCTACCGAGCACGGCCACCACACAGCCTTGCGGCACGTCGAGCGACACGCCGCGTAACGCCCGTACCGACCCCGCATACGTGACGTCCAGGTCCCGCACCCGCAGCAACGGAAGCCCCACACCGCCGACCGCCGCTCGCGCGGAGCTCGCCGGGGCCACCGAAGCGGCTGACACGGGCCTCACCTCGATCTGAAGCGGCCGACTCTGTCACGCCTATAATGCGACATAACTATGGTCTCGCGTCAAGCTTGCGAGGAATGTCAGCGAAGGGGTGGCACGGTAGCCGAGATGGTCGAGACAGCGCTGGGCTCCAACGAGGCCGACCTCGCCCAGGCCAGGAGTGCGGTGGCCCGCTGGCCCGGCAACGCCCGTGGCCCCAGCGCCCGCGCCTACCTGCGGATCGTCCTCGGCGATCACGTCCTGGACCGGGCCGACGCCGCCTGGACCCAGACCCTGGTGGACGCCCTCGGCCTGATCGGCTTCGAGGAGAAGGCGGTACGCCAGGCGCTCACCCGCAGCGCCGCCGCCGGCCTCCTCACCCCGCGCCGGGCCGGCCGGCGTACCCGCTGGCACCTCACCGCCGCCGGCAAGGACTCGCTGATCGCGGCCAAGCACCGCCTGTTCGCCACCGGCCCGGAACCGGACTGGGACGGCGAGTGGCTGATCCTGCTGACCACCGTGCCGGAGAACCACCGCAACCTGCGGCACCGCCTGCGGACCGCGCTCGCCTGGGCCGGCTTCGGCTCGCTCGGCCCGGGGGTCTGGATCAGCCCGCACCCCTCGCACGCCCCCGAGGCCCGACAGGTGCTCGCCGGCCTGGGGGAGCCGGTGCAGGCCACCCTGCTGCACGCCCGCCTCGACGATCCCGAGGAACGCCACCGCATCGTCACCCAGGCATGGGACCTCGGAGACATCGACCGGCAGTACCGTGACTTCATCGACCGGTTCAGCGCTGCGCACCCCGACTCACCAGCGGCAGCCCTCGCCCAGCTCGCACACCTGGTCTACCAGTGGCGCAGGCTGCTGCTTGCCGACCCGGGCCTGCCGCCCAGCCTGCTACCTCCACAGTGGAGTGGAGAGCGGGCACGCCAACTCCTCCTCGACCGGCACACCCGATGGCGAGGCCTGGCCCGCAGCTGGTGGCACGAACGCGAACCAGTCGAGTGAACCGTGCGTGCCCGCCCGCACCTCTCGTTGCGCGGCTTGGCGTCAACCGAGCACGCAGCTCACCGCGGGCACGGTGTTGCGGCCGGTCCACGAGGCGAGGAAGCCGAAGGTCGCGGTGCCGCCGGCCGGCAGAGCGCCGTTCCAGCTCACGTTGCGGGCGGTGACCACGGCGCCGCTCTGGCTCACCGTCGCGCCCCACGCCTGGGCGATCTGTTGACCGTCGCCGAAGGTGAACGTCGCCGTCCAGGCCGAGGTGGCCGCCGGGGTGCCATTGCGGACGGTCACCTCGCCCTGGAACCCGCCGGGCCACTGATTGACCACCGCGTACGTCGCGGTGCAGCCACCATCTGACGGCGGCGACGTGGTCGCGCTGGCCGACGGCGTCGTGGTCTGGCCAGGATCCATCGTGGACTCGAACTGGGTCAGGAACCGCCACGTCTCGGCCGGCAGCCAGCTGGTCGAGGAGCCCGCGTCCTGCGGGGTCGGGGTGTGGCCTCCGTCGAACGCATGCCACTCGACCGGATGCCCGGCCGAGCACCCCGAGTACGCGAAGCTGGTGTGCCTCCCGCTGCCCTGCGCCGGTTCGGGCGGGCTCGCAGCGGTGCAGCCGTTGTTCGCGACGAACCTGTCCCGCATCGCTCGTGCTCCGGAGATGGGGAGTACGTTGTCGCTGATGCCGTGGGCCTGGAAGTAGGCGATGGGTTGGTTGCCACCGCTGCACCCGCTGATCACCCCGCCGGAGTAGATCGCGACCGCACGGAAGACGTCCGCCCGCGCGCACGCGAGCGCGTAGCTCATCCCGCCGCCATAGCTGAAGCCCATGGAGAAGATCAGCGAGGTGTCGATACAAAGGTCATCCGTGATCGCCCTGATCATGTTGTCGGTGAAGGTCACGTCCGCACCGCCGGGGTTGGCCCAGCCGTTGTTGAGGCCTTCGGGGGCAACAAAGACGGCGCTGTTGTCCGACCGGCTGCCCAGTCCGTAGTAGTCGCCGCTGACCACGCTGTTGGCGTTGCCGCCCAGCCAGTGGAAGGCGAAGATCAACCGGTAGGGGTGCGTGTTGTCATAGTTGCCGGGGAGCCGGAGGACAAAGCTGCGCTGCGCGCCATTGCTCTGGATCGTATGCGTCCCGCTCGTGAGCGTCGGCGTCCTGCCGCACCCGGCACTGGCCGCAGACACGGCAACCCGCGTAGCCGGCGCGGGCAGCGCGGCGGCGCCCGATGGCATCGCGGTCGCCATGAACGTCGCCACACCCGCCGCGACGCCTGACAGTGCCAGCATTGCGCGACGCCGTCCGGGACCTGCTTTCTTGACCACTGCTGCCTCCATGGTGTGACCACGGTGGAGTACGTCGACGTCATTACATGGCGGTTCACGCCGCTGGGTCCTTCGAGCTGGCTTAGTAATCGACGTACCTCGATTGCGAGGAGGTTAGATTGATTAATGACGATCGTCAAGACGATGCGCAATGAGACGCCGCGAGTACCGCCCGCCAGGTCCGTCAGGGCAGCGGCACCTCGATGGCGTCCACCACCTGGTCGAGGATTTCCCGGGCGCGCGGGTTGAGCTGGTCGTGGCAGCGGTGGAACACCTTCTCGGCATCGACCGCCGGCCAGTCCGCTGGGAGGTGCCGCAGTGGTATCCGGGGGTCGTCGCGCAGGATCACCAGCCATTCGCTGACCAGCCAGAGCTGCCGGGCCAGGTCGTCGGGTGCCGCCGGCAGCGGTCGCGGGGTGTCCCAGCGGCGCAGGAACTCCTGGTAGCGCCCGCCGATCGCGGGCAGGTCGTAGGCGTCGCGGACCATCTGCCCGACGGCGGCTGGTTGCGCCGGTTCGGCGTGGAACACGTGGACGTGGTCGCGCAGCTGCCCATCCGGCAGGAGGGTGGAGACCTCGCACCGGCCGGGCGCGATCCACATCCCGCTGCGCAGCAGGCCGAAGCCGGCCCAGCGCAGCCGCGAGCGGAGCAGGTGCCGTTCGTCGCGGCGCGATTCGGGTAGCGAGAACGCGAGCAGCGTCCAGCGTGCATCCGCGTCCCGGTTGACCGCCCCGACGCGCCACAGCCGGTGTTCACCTTCGGCCAGGACCGCTTCGGCGTGTGGCGTCAGCCCGAAGTACATCTTCCGCCCGCGCCGATAACGGGCGAGCAGGCCGTGGTTGACCATCCGGACGAGTGTGGAGCGGGTCGCCTGTTCGGAGACGCCGAGCCGGTCCATCACCGCCAGGTAGCTGCCGGAGAAGACGGCGATACCACGACCCAGCACGGCCTTGCCGAGAAAGGTCAGCAGGAGGGTCTGCGGTCGCACGCCGGGTGGCGGACCGAGCGCTCTCACCGGCCCAGGATAGGACATCGATGTTTGGCACAGCATTGACGGTCGTCAGCAGAACGCCTAACTTACAAGTGACGCTCGTCAATGGAGGTCGAGATGGGAAGAACCAGGGCCGCGCTCGCGGCCGCCACCGCCATACTCTCCACCCTGGTCGGCGTCGGTCTTGCTGCCGGAGTGGTCTTCGCCCCACCGGCAGCGGCCGCGTCACTGGTCGAGGTAACCAACTTCGGTGACAACCCCGGCGGCATGCGCATGCACGTCTACGTGCCGGACTCCCGTCCGGCCAACCCGGCGATACTGGTGGCGATGCACGGCTGCGGCGGCTCCGGGCCCGGCTTCTACTCCGGCAGCGAGTTCGCCTCGCTGGCCGACCGGTACGGGTTCATCGTCATCTACCCGACCGCCACCCAGCAGGCCGGGTTCGGCAACTGCTTCGACACCTGGTCGGACGCGGCCAAGCGGCGCGGCGGCGGCAGTGATCCCGTGTCGATCGTCTCGATGGTCACCTACGTCGAGCGGCAGTACGGGGGCGACCCTGACCGGGTGTTCGCCACCGGGAGCTCGTCCGGCGGCATGATGACCAACGAAATGCTGGCGCTGTACCCGGACGTGTTCTCCGCCGGTGCGGCATTCATGGGCGTGCCGTTCGGCTGCTTCGCCAACGCAGCCGACTACCCGCCGGGCACCAGCAGGTGCACAACGGGCCAGCTCGACCTGACCCCCCAACAATGGGGCGACATGGTACGCAACGCCTATCCCGGGTACAGCGGGCCACGGCCGCGGGTCCAGCTGTGGCACGGCACCGCCGACACCCTCGTTCCGTACTCACGGCTGAACGAGGAAATCGAGCAATGGACCAACGTGCTCGGGCTCAGCCAGACACCCACGTCCACCGATACGCCACAGCCCAACTGGAACCGGCGACGGTACGCCGGCTCGTCCGGCACCGTGCAGGTCGAGGCCTACAGCATCCAGGGCGCCGGGCACAGCCTGCCGATGAGCGGCATGGCCCAGGTCGCCATTCAGTTCTTCGGCCTGGACCGGTCAACACCGGGCTCACCGTCGCCCACGACATCGACGCCCACCAGCCCCTCATCGACGCCCACCAGCCCCTCGCCGAGCACGCCGGCCCCAGCGGGCGCCTGCCGCGTGGCGTACACAATCAACGCCTGGAACACCGGCCTGACCGCGTCGATCACCATTACCAACACGAGCACCACCACGGTGAACGGCTGGACACTCGCCTTCACCCTCCCCAGTGGGCAGACCATCGTCAACGGATGGAACGCGATCTACTCGCCGACCAGCGGTACAGTGACCGCCCGCAACATGCCGTACAACGCGACGATCGCGCCCAACGCCTCGATCGACATCGGCTTCCAGGCCACGCACACCGGCAACACCGGACGACCGGCCGCCTTCACCCTCAACGGCGCCACCTGTAGCAGCGGCTAGCACCCGTGCCCACACTCCCACCACCGGCGACGCCCGGAGCCAGCGGCCATGCGGCTCGGGCGAGCATGCCCTGCTCCACCATCCAGGCAGCGGCCCGGGCAGCTGGCGAGGCATGCGCCGCATGGACCGCAGCTGGACCTCGACCGGACGTCGCCGGTGGGATACGGGGCAAGTAGGGCATTGATCCCCGGCCATGTCGGTCTAGGATGACTTGTCGAGCGATATCCGATAGCTGTGGCCCGGCTCGGGCAACCGCTGGAGGCCGGAGCCGGACCGCCCTCGCGATGGGAGATCTCTGGTGACCAGGATCCGCTCACGAACAATCCTGTCCATGCTCGCTCTCGCCACGCTCGGCATCACACTGGTGGCCGCGAGCCCGACCGTCCAGGCCGCGCCCGGCGCCGGCGCGACGGATTCGCCCACCCGGGGCCAGGCCGCGGGTCGCCTTCCCGCCAGCTTCCAGTGGCGGTCCAGTGGCCCACTGATCAGCCCGAAGCCGGATGCCAGCCACCCGATCGTGTCGGTGAAGGACCCGACGGTGGTCCGCTACAAGGGCCAGTGGCTGGTGTACGCCACCACGGCCAACACCTCGGGGAACTGGAGCCTGGTGTACACCAGCTTCCGCAACTGGTCCCACGCCGGTGCCGCCCCGCAGTACTTCCTGGACCAGACCGCCATCGGCCCGGGGTACCGTGCCGCGCCGCAGCTGTTCTACTTCGCGCCCCAGAAGTTGTGGTACCTGGTGTACCAGACCGGCAACGCCTCGTACTCCACCACGACAGACCCGACGAAGCCGGAAACCTGGAGCGCGCCGAAGAACTTCTACAGCTCCATGCCGGAGATCATCCGGCAGAACATCGGAAACGGGTTCTGGGTCGACATGTGGGTGATCTGCGACAAGGTGAACTGCTACCTGTTCTCGTCGGACGACAACGGGCACCTGTACCGGTCGCAGACCACGGTCGAGGACTTCCCCAACGGCTTTGACAACACCACGGTCATCGCATTGCAGGACCCGGACAGGTTCCGCCTGTTCGAGGCGAGCAACGTCTACCACATCAAGGGGACCAACAGCTACCTGCTGCTCGTGGAGGCCATCGGCTCGGACGGCAGGCGCTACTTCCGGTCCTGGACATCGTCCCGGCTGGACGGCACGTGGACCCCGCTCGCGGACACCGAGGACAACCCGTTCGCGCGGGCCAGCAACGTCACCTTCAAGGGAACACCGTGGACGCAGGACATCAGCCACGGCGAGATGATCCGGGACGGCTACGACCAGACGCTGACCATCGACCCACATCACCTCCGGTACCTCTACCAGGGCATGGATCCGTCGGCCAGCGGCGAGTATTCGCAGCTGCCGTGGCGTCTCGGCCTGCTTACGCAGACCCACGGCCACCAGTGAGGCAGATGGGGTGCGCCGCATGAGCGGCGCACCCCAACCGCGATCGGGTTACCCGGTCACGCTGAAGTCGCTGAAGTCGAACTGTCCGGTGACCCCGCTGTTGTGGGCGGTGGCGATCATGCCGGCGTCCATCTGCTCTGTCATGCCGGGCAGCGTCACCGTCGGACCGACCTTGGTCCAGCTGCTGCCGTCGGTGGAGTAGTACCCGCTTACCTGACTGCCCGTGCGGACCAGGCGAACCCAGGCCGGCGCGGTGATCCTAGAGGCGGTGCTGAACGAGTCGAGGTGGCCATTGCCATCGGCGTCCCACTGGAAGCTGGCCCCGTTGCCCGGCGTGATCACCATGACCGCATACCCGGCTGACGAACCAGCTTTCGTGAGGTCGCCGCGGATCACCACGCCGGCCTTGGCCCAGGGGTCGGTGTTGTCCATGTGCGTGACCCGCGCCGTGATGGTGGAGGACGTCGCCGCCGCCTTCGCCTGGTAGATCGTGCCGTACTCGTCGGGGCCGGTCCAGATGTCGGCGCCGCCGGTGATGATGGTGTACGCCGATCCGAACTCGCCGAACAGGCTAGGCACTGAGCCAAAGCTGGCCAGTGAGGTCAGCGGGTTGACGACCGCCAGCGTACGGGAGCTGGTGAGGCTGTAGGGCATGCCGATCCGCACGAAGTCAAGCACCACATTGACTGCTTGCCGGGTCACTGCGGTATCGACTGACGAGGGCGCCGTGATCCGCCATGACTGGGTGGTCCGGGCACCCGGGGCGAGCGTACGACTTAGCTGCGTTCCGGTCGGCTCGGCCCGCCAGCCCTCGGGCAGGGTGACCAAGGCCGTCAGGTTCGCAAGCTGAGCGGTGTCGAGGTTGGCAACGGTGAGGGTGACCGTGGTGGAGCCGCCTGCGGGAAGGGCGGTCTCATCCGCGGTCAACGTCGTGACCACCGGTGAGGGGCGGCCCCAGAGCCGCCACGTCTGGTTGAGCGGGTCGCTCTGGCTGGCCGGATTACAGGTCGACAGGCGGGCTGGTGCCCCGGGCGCCGTCGAGCTGTCACCGACCCCGACGCACAGGTCGGTGCCACGGAGGACGATCTGGTAGTCGTGCGGGCCGTTGCCGGTGTAGGTCACCTTCCGGAGAGTGAACCGCTGGTCGGGACCGTTGGTGCAGGTCGACTGGGTGAGCGGAGCACCGTCGGCGGGTTCACCGCTGATGCCGAGGCACTTTCCGCTTTGCTGATTCGCCAGGGTGTAGGTGTTCGGGACGCCGGCGAACGGGCGGAAGTTCCACAGCTGCTTGTCGCTGCCGTCGCAGTAGAACTGCTGCTGCTGGTTGCCGTCCGTCGTGCTCGCGCCCGTGTTGTCAAGGCACTGCTGGGAGTGCTGGGCGGCGGCCACGGACTGGAAGCTGCGGTCCGAGGGCGGCAGCAGCGTGATGGTGAAGGCGTCCCTGGCGTTCGCATGGGGCAGGTTGACCCTCGTCGCGTTGTCGGACAGCGTGACCACTGAGTCCTGGATGGTGATGGGTCCCTGGACGGCACCGCCATCGTTGTAGGGGATCTGCTGAACGACCGTGCGCACCCGATTGCCCTGGACGATACCTGTGGTCGCATCGATGCGCCGCAGGTTGACCTCGATGTTCCCCGTCGCATTACCTCCTATGAGGACCTTCGCCACACCGGTGTCCTTTGTGGCGAACGCGTCGTAGGAAGCGCTCGGCGTGACCGAGGCTATGCTGCCGGTCTGGGATCCGTAGAAGCGGTACACCCACCATTCGCCTCTGGGCAGGTGCTGGCCCGCCGAGTTCCGGACGAGCAGGCTGGCGAGATCGTTGTGGAGGTTCTGGCCGCCAGCCCAGTTGGCCCGTAGGCCGTCGGCGCCCGCGCGCTCCAGGCGGGAGATGTACCAGGCGCCACCACTCGGGTTCTGCTGGTCGGGTGCCCCGTACTCGTTGATCTGGTATGGGCGCGGGTGCGGGATGCCTCGGGGGTCGAGGGTCGCGTTCGCGGCGGCGACGTTCGCGACCGGGTCGCCGGGCAGCGAATGCCAGCTGACGATGTCCGGCACGGTGTTGGTGGCGCGGACGAAGTCGAGGTACTGGTTCCAGAACGCGTGCGTCGTGGACGGGACGCACGCGCAGCTCGGGCCCACGATCAGGTGCGTGGGGAACTCGGCCCGGATCCGGTCGTAGGTGCGCCGCCACAGCTCGAAGTACTGGGAGATGGGCCGGTTCCAGAACAACGTGATGTTGGGTTCGTTCCAGATGTCCCACTCCACCGGCACGCCGGTGGCGCGCACGTCGTTGACGAGCCGGGTGAGGAAGTTGTCATAGTCGGTCCAGTCGCCGTTGTCGCCGGGGAACCGGCTGATCGGGGCACCGTCGGCGCCCCACAGGTCGTGGACCAGCAGGATGAACTTGCCACCGAGGGCGTTGGTGCGAAGGATCTGCGCACGGGTGGCGTTCCATCGGCGGTCGTAGCCGCCGCCCTGCCAGCCGCCGCCCGGCAACTGCGCGCCGCCGGCCCGCATCGCCTGGAACTTGACATCCGTGAAGAAGTGGTCGGGCGGGTTCTTGGCGTCCTCGGACATGCCGTAGATCCAGCCGGATGCCCGGTAGGTGGGCGAACCGCCGTCGGTGGAGAAGTCGACCGTGAGGGACTCGTCCGCCGCCTGTGCGGCCGTACCGTTGACGCCAACCAGTGCGGTGGCGAGCAGACTGACGACCGCGGCCGAGGTGACCGTGGCCATTCTGCGTCTGTGGCCGATCGTCGATCTAGAGCGCATCTCGCTCCTCCCAGGTATCTTCGACGGCCCTGCCGGCCGTTCGAGTCGGGTGCCATGCCGCGCACGCTCTCCGGCGTGGAACCGGGCGATGCCAACACACCGTGGAGTTCAGATCGGTCTGAGAGCAAGTCGAATCGATTCGCTAAGCCTAGGAGTCGAGCCTCAACGATGTCAACGGCGTGGAGGAGAGGAGCTACTTGACCAGGCTCGCGAGAAAGGCTACCTTCGTTCGAATCGATTCGACTAATCGGCTCGAACGAGCTCGCGGGGGAGGGTGACGTGGCCGGGCTCCGGCGGCCACGCCAGCAACCGAGATCGACTGAATTGAGGCGTCAATGAAGACATCCCTAGGGAGAGGGCGTGCGGTCTGTTCCGCCCTGGTCGTGATCGTCATCGCCGCTGCCCTGACCGCCTGTTCGTCGTCAGACGACACGTCGTCGAACGGGGCCGGAGGCGGCACGTACACCATCTGGGACCCGTACCCGCAGTTCGCCGACGACTCCGAGTGGGTCAAGCTGCTGCGCAGGTGCGGCACGTCGGCCGGCGTGACGGTCGAGCGGACCGGCTACGACACGACCGACCTGGTCAACAAGGCACTCCTGGCCGCCCAGCAGGGCAACTCGCCGGACGTGCTGATCGTGGACAACCCGGTGATCTCGACACTGGCCGAGGCGGGAGTACTGACCACGACCGAGGAGAACAAGCTTGACATCTCGGCCATGGAGCCGAACCTGCTCGGCGCGGGTCAGCGCGAGGGCAAGACGTTCGGCGTGCCGATTGGCGCCAACACTCTCGCCCTCTACTACAACAAGGACCTGCTTGCCGCGGCCGGCGTGGACGTCGCGTCCATCAAGGACTGGCCGTCGCTGACCGCGGCGCTGGCCAAGGTCAAGGCCGCCGGGAAGAAGGGCATCACCTTCTCCGCGATCGGCACCGAGGAGGGTACATTCCAGTTTCTGCCGTGGTTCTGGGGGGCCGGCGCGCAGCTGACCGCGTTGGACTCACCGCAGGCGGTGTCCGCGTTGGCGTTGTGGACCGGTTGGCTGAAGGAGGGATACGCGCCGAACTCCGTCATCAACAACACTCAGACCACCAGCTGGCAGGAGTTCGCGACCGGGGACTACGCGTTCGGCGAGAACGGCACTTGGCAGTTGGCCAACGCGAAGAAGCTCAGCTTCCAGTACGGCATCATCCCGATCCCGGGCAGCTCCGGCGGGACTGCGCCCGCGCCGACAGGCGGCGAGTTCGTGTCCATCCCGGTGCAGAACGACTCCAGCCGGTACCCCATCTCGCGGCAGCTGGTCTCCTGCCTGACCAGCCAGGACAACCTGCTGACCACCGACACGACCCTGTCCTACGTCGCACCCGTCGCCGCGGTGCAGGACAAGCAGGTGGCCGCCAACGCCGAACTGAAGGTGTGGGTTGACGCGGTGAAGGTGGCCAAGAGCCGCACCGGTGACAACCTCGGTACCAAGTACCCGAAGATATCCGAGGCACTGTGGAACGCCATGCAGGCCGCGCTCAGCGGTGCGAAGACGCCTCAGGCGGCGCTCACCGCCGCCCAGGCTACGGCGGCCGCCGCGACCAAGTAGTGCTCGTCGGGGAACACGACCATGAACAAGGGGACGCAGGCGCCGGCAACCATCTCCGTGCGCCCTCGGGGTGAGGCGGCGACCGCTGCCTCACCAGCCTCCCCGGGTTCCAGTACCCGCGGGGTGCGTGGCGAGTCCGGGCGTTGGGCGGCGTGGGCGTTCCTCGCACCCGTGGCCCTGTATTTGCTGGCCTTCTACGCCTACCCGCTGTACCGCAATGTCGAGCTGAGCCTCCGCTCCTACACGGTCCGCTCGTTCGTCCAAGGTGGTGCTCCGTTCGCCGGCCTGGACAACTACCGCACGGTCCTGGCCGACCCGGCCTTCGGACCGGCGATGCTGCACACGGTGGCGTTCACCGTCGCGTCGCTGGCGTTCCAGTTCGCCATCGGCATGGCGCTCGCGGTCTTCTTCCACCAGCACTTCCCGCTGTCCCGCACGCTACGGGCGCTGTTTCTCGTGCCGTGGCTCCTGCCGATGATCGTGTCTGCCTCGACCTGGTCCTGGATGCTCAACAGCGACGCGGGTGTAGTCAACGCCGCGCTCGACGCGGTCGGTCTCGATCCGGTCAACTGGCTGACCTCACCGCGATGGTCACTGACCTCGGTGATCATCGCCAATGTCTGGATCGGGATCCCGTTCAACCTGGTGGTGCTCTACAGCGGCCTGCAGTCGATCCCGGCGACCATGTACGAGGCCGCGGCGCTCGACGGCGTGACCGGCTGGCAGCGGTTCTGGCGGATCACGTTTCCGCTGCTTCGGCCGGTCTCCGCGATAACGCTGCTGCTCGGGCTGATCTATACCCTCAAGGTTTTCGACATCATCTGGATCATGACCAAGGGCGGCCCGAGCCAGTCATCCGCCACCCTAGCCACCTGGTCCTACCAGCTCGGCTTCGGCAGCCTGTTGCCCAAATTCGGACCGGGGGCGGCCATCGGCAACCTGCTGATCGTCATTGCCCTCATCTTCGGGCTGATCTATATCCGGATCGAGAGAAGGCAACAACTGCGATGACCACCTCGATCCGTCGAAACTGGTGGAAGACGGGCGCCGGCGTAGTGCTGACTGCGTTGATGCTCTTTCCCGTCTACTGGATGATCAACGTGTCGTTCACCCGGGACCGCGACATGCGTGCCAGCCCGCCGCACCTGTTCCCGCTGCACGGCACCCTCGAGGGCTACCGGGTCGTGCTGGACATGCAACTGCCGTACCTCGGCACCAGCCTGCTCGTCGGGTTGGGCACCGCGGCCCTGACCGTTGTGCTCGCCGCGCCCGCCGGGTACGCGTTGGCCAAGCTGCGGCCCGCCGGCGGCACAGTGCTCAGTTTCGTGCTGCTGATCGCGCAAATGATCCCGGGCATCATCATGGCGATGGGCTTCTATGCCATCTACCTCAACTTGGGCGTGCTCAACACCGTACCCGGCCTGATCCTCGCTGACTCGACGATCGCCGTGCCGTTCGGGGTACTGATCTTCACCGCGTTCATGTCCGGGATACCCCAGGAGCTGATACAGGCCGCCGTGGTGGACGGCGCCGGCCGGCTGCGCACGTTCTGGTCGGTCGTGCTGCCGGTCAGCCGCAACTCGATCATGACCGTGTCGCTGTTCGCTTTCCTGTGGGCATGGTCCGACTTCATCTTCGCCTCTACTCTCGACGGTGGCGGTGACTATCAGCCGATAACGCTTGGCATCTACCACTACATCGGCAACAACAACCAGCAATGGAACGCCATCATGGCCACCGCTGTCGTTGCGTCCATTCCGGCCACCGTCCTGCTGGTCCTCGCCCAGCGCTACATCGAGGCCGGCGTGACCGCCGGTGCTGTGAAGGACTGACGCCGACCGTCCATCCCCAGTGAGAAAGTGAGCTGCCACCGATGACCGTGGTCCCACACGGCCCAACATTCTCCATTCAGGACATTCCATTCAGCTACCGCGGCTCCTGGTTCAACCTGTCACCGGCGCCAGCCGACAAGACATTCGCCGACGGCCTTCAACTGGTCTCGCACAAGACCGGCCTGCATCCGGTACTCCGGCTCACTCCGTCCGCCCCGGCGACAGTGGTCGCCACGCCCGCCCTATTGACGTGGCACCGCGAGAACGGCCGCATCGAGGTGGCGTACGAGAGAGCGGACACCATCCGGCTGCGTGGCCGCCACCTCGGGCTGCGGATCGCGGCGACCCGCCCAACTCTCACACCCTTCAGCGGCACCTACCTCTACCGGGACCCTATTGACGGCGCATACGTCTTCACCTCCTACGAGACCGGTCGCCGCTACCGAATCACGTTGCTCTCCGGTGGTCTGGGCGGGGTCGCCGGCACGCAGGCCCTCGGTACGGCGGAACGAGCCGTTTCCCTGCCGGCCGATCAGCTCTGGGAGATCGCGATCGAAGAGTACGAGGCCGGTCGCCGCCCGTACGCCTCCACCACCCCGTTCGACCAGGTCTGCCAGGCCGCGGCCGCCGAGTTCGCCACGTTCGCCGATGCGGTGGCACCATGGCGAAGCCCGGAGACCCCGGCCGCCGAGCTGGCGGCGTACGTGCTGTGGTCGGCCACAGTGGCACCTGCCGGCTTCATCCGCCGGCCGGCCGTGCTGATGTCGAAGCACTGGATGGACAAGGTCTGGAGCTGGGACCACTGCTTCAACGCGATCGCACTCGCCGCTGGTGATCAGGAGCTTGCCTGGCACCAGTTCCAGTTGCCGTTCGACCACCAGGACCCGACCGGCGCGCTGCCCGATTCGGTTACCCACTCGGAAGTTCTCTACAACTTCGTCAAGCCGCCGATCCACGGTTGGGCGCTGCGGCAGCTGCTACGGCGCGTTCCGCGGCGAGTGGAGCACACTGAGCTCACCGGGATGTACGAACGTCTGGTGCGCTGGACCGAGTTCTGGCTCGACGCCCGGCGGGTGCCCGGTCACGTTCTGCCGCACTATCAGCACGGTAACGACGGGGGGTGGGACAACGCGACGACGTTCGACGGCCGCCGCGTTGTCGAGACAGCGGACCTCGCGGCCTTCCTGGTCATCCAGCTGCGCTGCCTAGCGGAGCTCGCCAGCCAGTTGGGACGCGACGCCGACGGCCGCCGCTGGACCCGGACTGCGGACGAGATCCGTGCCGCGATGCTCAACCAGCTCTGGAACGGTGAACGGTTCGTTGCCCGATGCGCGGAGACCGGTCAGCGGCAGGAGAGCACCAGCCTGCTCGACCTGATGCCGGTCGTCCTCGGTGCAGATCTTCCCAGGGACGTGGCGGCCGCGCTCGCCCGCGGCGTACAGAAGCACCTGACCGCGTACGGCCTGGCCACCGAACCGGTCGACTCGCCGAGCTACACCCCAGACGGCTACTGGCGTGGCCCGATCTGGGCGCCGTCGACCGTCTTGATCGAGGACGGTCTGCGACGTGCGGGTCACACCGCACTCGCGGACGAGATCAGCCAGCGGTTCCGCGCCCTGTGCGAGAAGTCTGGCTTCGCCGAGAACTTCGACGCCGAGACCGGTGTGGGCCTCCGCGACCGCGCCTACACCTGGACCGCCAGCAGTTACCTGATCCTCGCCGCCGCGCACGAGCACCGCCGGTAGGGACAAAGCTCGGGGACTGCTGAGTCCTGATCCGCCGCCAGGTGGCGGATGGGCAGGGGGCGAGTCGTCGGCGCTGCGGCGGGCGGTCAGCGGCCCGGCACGGGACCGGTGCTGTCACGCAGCGAGATCGGTGGGCTGTACAAGCGGTGGCGCGGTGGCTTGTCGGGCGTGGCGATGCTGTCCAGCAGCAGTGATACGGCCTCGGCTCCCATCTGGTGCGTGGGCAGGTCCGCTGCCGTCAACGCCGGGCGGAACTCCTCGGCCCAATGCCGCGCCGCGACCCCTGTCACGGAGAAATCCCGCGGCACCACGAGCCCGGCGTCGGCCAATGCGCGCTGCACGCCCGGCAGCGCGGCCTCGTTGATGGTGACGATGGCGGTGATTTCCGGATGGTTGGCGAGCAGCTCCTCCACGCACGCCTGTCCGGCGGGCGGGTCGTCGCCACAGCAGACGTCGACACCGGTCAGACCGCGGTCGGCCACCGCGGTGGTGAAGCCGGCCAATGCCCGGTGACCGGGGCCGTAGCCGGAGGCGACCAGTTCGGCAGAGCGGTTCACCAGGGCGATGTGCCGATGCCCGAGGTCGGCGAGATGGTGGACGCAACGGGCGACAAGACCCGTGAAGTCTACGTCAACCCAGCACATGCCGTCCGGCTCAGCGGTCCGGCCGATGGTGACGAACGGCAGTCCACAGTGGCGCAGCCGGGTCACCCGATCGTCTTCCAGCCGGATCTCCATCAGGATCACGCCGTCCACCCGGCGTCCCGTGACGATGCGCTCGAACGACCGGTCGTGGTCTCCACCGGACGGCGAGAGAAGTACATCGAGATCGGCCCGGGCGGCCGCCTCGACCACACTGGCGACGAAGCCGAGTTGCATGTCGGTGAGCCACTTGCTGGCCGGGGGGATCACCAGCCCCAAGGTCCGGGTGCGCCCCTCCTTCAACGCCCGGGCACTCGCGTTGGGGCGATAGTTCAGCTCGTCTATCACGGCTTGGATGCGCTGACGGGTGGCCTCCGACACCGCACGCTTCCCGCTCAACACGTACGAGACCGTGCTGCGGGACACCCCGGCCCGCCGCGCGATCTCCCCGATATTCATCGTCCCCCAGTCATCGAACCGGTTCACGCCACGGTAACAAGCGGGCGCGTGCTGCGGCAACCAAGCCGCCGCACGCGCCCGCTTGCCGATGGTATCCCTCCTTCGAACCGATTCGAGAGCTTGCCCAGGCTGCCGCCCGCCGGGCGAGCTGACGTGGCTATCCGCCAATCGCGATGGCGAAGATGTGCATTGTGGGCACGTTCGCCGCCGGCCTGGCGCTGATGTTCGGCAGCTCGACCCGGGTGACCTCCTTGTCCTGCAGTGGCACGCCGACGAAGTAGATGGTCGCCGGGGTGTTTTCCCGCTGGTTGTTACGACGGTTCTGGTACGGGGCGACGATGGCGGCCACGCCTTCGGGTTTGGGTGCGCCGAACCAGTCCGGGCTGCTGAGGGTGAAGCCCTGCCGGGTGCCGTCCGCGTAGACGATGGTGCCCTGCCCGGACGATGCGCCCCAGGTGCTGGTCACCAGGAAGCCGAGCGTCTTGCCCTTGCCGGTCACCTTGATGGTCTGGCCGGAGGCGATGGCGTTGTCGGGGGTCCCGATCGGGCCGTCGGGCCAGGTGAAGTCCACGCCGTCCTTGCTGACCGTGCTGCCCGGAGTGACCCCGACGGACGCCAGTGCCTGGGCGGAGAGGGTGGCGCCGTTGCCGTCGAAGTCACCTGCGTTGGTGTTGGTGTCGTCGGTGATGCCGACGTTGCTGAAGTTGTCCTTCAGCGGCGTCGCTTGGCCGTCCCATATCCGCGTGGTCACCGTCGCGGAGGCGACCCAGTCCTTGCCGCTCTGGCGGCCGCTCGCCTCAGCGGTCAGGACCACGGTGCCGGTTCCGGGGTTCCCCGCCGGAGTGACGGTGAACTCGACGGTGCGCTCCGTGTCGGGTGGCAGCGGCGACAGCGTTGCTTGCGCGGGCGCCACCGTCCACCCATCCGGGACTTTGACGGACACAGTCGCTCTGGGCGCGATCGGCATTTCGATCGCCCGGACGGTTACGGCGACCTTCGCTGCCGTGCCCGCGACCAGCTCACCCGGCGCGCTGACGCGGACCTTCTGCAGGGCGTACGCGCGGTACGTGTGGCCGGCCCGCCCGCTCAGTTCGATCACATCGGTCTCGGTCTTCTTGGCGGGGACGACGCCTCCGCCTGTCACGTCGAGCACCCGGTAGCGTCCGGCGAACATGCGGCTGCGTATTTTTACGGTGCCGTCCCGATCAGGCGTTACGAGCAATTCGTCGGCCTGGCCTTCGCTCCATGTCGTGCCGACGGTGTAGCCGCCACGACCTCGTAGACCCGAAACGTGACCGCGCGGCCACGCCGCCGGCAATGCCGGCAGCACGTGCAGCTCGCCGGTGTGGCTGTGCAGCAGCATCTCCGCGATGCCGGACGTCGCACCGAAGTTGCCGTCGATCTGGAACGGCGGGTGCAGGTCGAACATGTTGGGTGCGAGCCGGGCCGGCGTGACGAGGAGGCGAAGCAAGTCGTGCGCCCGGTTACCCTCCTCCATCCGCGCCCAGAAGTTGATTTTCCAGGCAAGCGACCAGCCCGTCCCCTCGTCACCCCGCAACTCGAGCGTCCGCCGCGCGGCGTTGTACAGCTCGGGGGTGCCGCGTTTGGTGATCTGGTTGCTGGGGTGCAGGCCGTACAGGTGGGAGATGTGCCGGTGGTGCTGCTCGGTTTCGACCCAGTCGTAGAGCCATTCCTGGATGTTGCCGCGCGAGCCGATCTGCATGGGAGCGAGCCGGTCCCGGGCCGCCAGGACCTGCTTGCGGAAGTCCGCGTCGACCCCGAGCACCTCGCTCGCTTCGGCACAGGCGTTGAACAGGTCGCGTAGGATCTGCATGTCCATTGTCGGGCCTGCGCAGATGCTGACGTTGGGATGGTGGGCCAACTCCGGCGAGTTCGATGGGTTGGTGACCAGCCATCCCAGGTTTGGTTCCTCGACCAGGGTTTCCAGGTAGAACTGCGCGGCGCCTTTCATGGCCGGGTAGTACTCACGGAGGAAGTCGATGTCGCCGGTGAACAGGTAGTGCTGCCAGATCATTGTGGACAGCCATCCACTGCCGCCCTGCCACATCCCCCAGAACGGCCCATCGACAACTGACGACGCCCGCCACCCGTCAGTGTTGTGGTGGGTGATCCAGCCACCGGCCCCGTACTGCACCCGCGCGGTGCGGGCGCCGGTGACGGTGAGATCCTTGATCATTTTGAACACCGGCTCGTAGCACTCGGAAAGGTTCGTCGTGTCGGCGGGCCAGTAGTTCATCGGCAGATTGGCGTTCAGGGTGTACTTCGAGTCCCACGACGGGCTGAGCGAGTCGTTCCAGATGCCTTGCAGGTTGGCCGGCTGGGTGCCCGGCCGCGAGGAGGAGATCAACAGGTATCGGCCGAACTGGAACAGCAGAGCGGAGAACTGCGGGTCGTCGACGCCGGCGTGCTGCGCGATCCGGACGTCGGTCGGCTGGTCGGCCGCGTCGGTGCGGCCGAGGTCGAGCGTGACGCGCCCGAAGAGCTTCTGATAGTCGGCGACGTGCCGGCTGCGCAGCTCGTCGTAGTGCCTGTCCTCGGCGGCGTCGAGGTGCCGCCACGCGATGCCCTGATAGTCGCCGCTGACATCGCGGAAGTTGACGTAGCTCGAGCCGATTGAGATCAGCAGGGTCACGCTGTCGGCGCCCGAGACCTGGAGCGTGCCGCCGGAGCTGCTGATGCTGCCGCCGTCGGCGATGGCCCGGGCGAGCGCCAGGAACCGGACCGAGCCGGGGATGCCCCGCTGGTCTCCGGAGACGCCGTCGATCGCCACCGTCGCGCTGTCCGGGCTGGACACCGTCGTCCGCTGCGGGCTGTCGAAGCGCGCGGAGAAGCTGATCGAACCGGGCTTGTCGGCGGTCAGACGCATGGCGATCACCTGGTCTGGTGCGCTCGCGAACACCTCGCGTCGGTACCGCACACCGTTCTGCAGGTACGACACGGACGTGGTGGCCGTAGTGAGGTCGAGCAGCCGGATGTACTCCGAAACGCCGGAAGCGCTGCCGAGGGTCAGTCGCAGGTTGCCGACCGGCTGGAACGCCAGCTGGCCCGCGGGGATCCCGAGCATCGCCTGACTGGCCAGGTCCTGGGCCTGGCTCCATTGGTTGGCGAAGACCAGCCGCTGGATCTCGGCGAGTGCCTCCGCACCCCTCGGGTTGCTCTGGTCGTAGGGCCCGCCGGCCCAGATGGTGTCCTCGTTGAGCTGCAGCCGCTCGGTGTCAACGTTGCCGAACACCATGGCACCGAGGCGACCATTGCCGATGGGAAGCGCACGGAGCCACTCCGTGCCGGCGGCCCTGTCGTACCAGAGCACCAGGTCGCCCGCGGCTCGCGCCTCCGGGGGCGCGGCCGACGCGGCGCGCGCGGCCGCCGTCCACGGCACTGGGAACAGCAGTGCGCCGGCTCCGGCTGCGCCGAACTTGATCAATTGCCTTCGCGTCAGGTCTGACATTCCGGTCCTCCAAGCGCGGGGCTGTGGTCTTGAAGACGGGCTCCGGGCCGGTCAAACGACGAACTCGACACCGATGAGGCGAAGCAGTTGCGGCGCGACCGGCAGCATCGCGAGGCTCTGACTAAAGTGCTGCGGAGCATACAAAGGTATGATGTCTGCCGTCAACGGTGCTGCCCGCCCCGATCGTCTGCGCCTGGTTCCGGGTAGCCGCGAGACTGCTCGTTCGCTCTAGTTTGGATAGACGCCGGTCCCGGACGCGTTCGGTGCCCAACGTCCTGGTCGCGATCCATAAGATGTTTCGCGGACAGCGCAGGTCGAGGTGGGGGCCGGCGACCCGTACGGCGAATGCCTACGCCCTACCCGATCGTTTGGTGGAACGCCGACCCGGCGGGCTCGACATCACCGGCTCGGCAAGCACCGTGCGGAGCCAGGACTCCGAGGTGTTGACGTGCATGTGTGCTGCGGCGTTGGCCAGCGGCTGGTCGCGCGCCTTCAGCGCGAGGTAGATCGCCTCGTGCTCGTTGATGGTGGTTTGCGTGACATTGCCGAGCACAAGGCCCCGCCAGATGCGCGCCCGCACGGTACGACCGGACAGGCCGTCGAGTAGCGAGGTGAGAGTTTCGTTTCCGGTGGCGTTGACGACCGCGCGGTGGAAGGCGATGTCGTACTGCATGAGCTGTTCCGCGTCGCCAGCTGACGCGCGCATCTTGTCCAGCAGGTCGCCGAGCTCCTCAAGCTGCTCGTCGGTGATCCGACTGGCGGCCATCGCGGTGGCTGCCGGCTCAAGGAGACGCCGTACCTCCATCACCTCCAGCAGCGTGTCACCTTGCAGCAGCTCGACCGCGAAGCCGAGCCCTTGCAGGAGGAGGGCAGGGGCCAAGCTCGTGACGTAGGTGCCGTCGCCCCGGCGGACATCCAGCACCCGGGCCGACTCCAGAACCTTCACCGCCTCTCGGACACCGCTGCGCGAGATGCCCATCTGCGCGGCGAGCTGGTGCTCTGGAGGCAGCCGTGCGCCGGGGGGCAACTCACCGGATTGGATCATCTTGCGCAGGCGCGCGATGGCTTCGTCCGTGAGCGCCACGTGTCGAGCTCCCTCCCTTCTCGCCGGGACAGATCATATGTTTGGCAGTCGCCGCTGTCCATCGTTCGCGCCGCCCAGACATCTGACCATCGTCGGCGCGCACTGAAGCCGCCGCTACAGTCTGGACACCTGCCAGCAAGCCGACTATAAAAACATCAGATGTCCTGCTGCCGGTGCCCCGATCGTCCGAGCAGGCATCTGATGTCTACGCCACGCGTGGAAGGCAGCCTGTGACCGAGGTCTTCAGCTCCCTGGACACCTACGACGTGCGGTTCCCGACGTCGCGCCACCTGGACGGTTCCGACGCGATGAACCCGTTTCCGGACTACTCGGCGGCATATCTCGTGCTCCGCACCAGTGCCGGAAGGGAGGGCTTCGGACTGACCTTCACCGCGGGGCGCGGCAACGACGTGCAAGTGGCCGCGATCCGGGCGCTGGCTCCGCTGGTGATCGGGAGGCCGGTGGAGGCCGTGCTGGAGAACATGGCAGCCTTTTCCCGGTCGTTGACCGGCGACAGCCAGCTGCGGTGGCTGGGGCCGGAAAAGGGCGTCATCCACATGGCCGCCTCCGCGGTGATCAACGCGGTGTGGGACCTCGCCGCGCGCGGCGCCGGCAAGCCACTGTGGAAGCTGCTGGCCGACCTGAGCCCCGAACAGCTGGTGGCGCAGGTCGACTTCCGCTACCTGCGCGATGCCATCACCGAGGACGAAGCCCTGCACCTACTCACCGCGGCGCGCGAGGGACGTGAGGCGCGCGAACAGCAACTACTGTCCCGCGGCTACCCCGCCTACACGACCACTCCCGGGTGGCTCGGGTACGACGACGAGAAGCTGGCCCGCCTTGCCAAGCAGGCGGTCGAGGACGGGTTCGGGCTGATCAAGCTCAAGGTGGGCGCGAATCTGGCGGACGACATCAGGCGACTGTCCATAGCGCGGGAGGCGGTCGGGCCGGACGTCCTGGTGGCGGTGGACGCGAATCAGATCTGGGGCGTCGGGCAGGCGATCGAGTGGATGGGGCGGCTGCGCCCGTTCCAGCCGTACTGGATCGAGGAGCCGACATCGCCCGACGACGTGCTTGGCCACGCTGCGGTCCGCAAGGCGGTGGCGCCGATCAAGGTGGCAACTGGGGAGCACGTACAGAACGCGGTGGTCTTCAAACAGCTGCTGCAGGCGCAGGCGCTCGATGTGGTGCAGATCGACGCGTGCCGGGTTGGCGGCGTGAACGAGAACATCGCGATCCTGCTGCTCGCGGCGAAGTTCGGCGTACCGGTGTGCCCCCATGCGGGGGGAGTCGGGCTCTGCGAGATGGTCCAGCACCTTGCCATGTTCGACTACCTAGCGGTGAGCGGCAGCTGGGAAGGCCGCATGATCGAGTACATCGACCACCTCCACGAGCACTTCGTCGATCCCGTTCGCATCCAGCGGGGCCGCTACCTGGCGCCGCAGGCGCCCGGTGCCGGGGCGCGGATGCGTCCGGAGTCCGTCGCCGCCTACCTGTACCCCGATGGCTCACAGTGGCGGGACCGCCAGGTCTCGGCCGCACCCGCGCAGTTGTGACCGTTGCCATTCGTACGCCCACCCCGACAGGAATATCAGGAGGCGAGAAACCGTGGGACTCAAGAAGCTTCTCCGGGGCGGCGTCGCCGTCCTCTTGGTCGCAGGTCCGCTGTCCGCGTGCTCGTCGGGCGACAGTTCGACCGGCGGTGGCGGCGGCGGCGAGTCGCCCTCGGTCGGCGTCGACTACCCCAGGTCGGACACCGACTTCTGGAACTCCTACATCAAGTACGTCCCGGAGTTCGCCGACGAGGTCGGGGTGCAGTTGAAGACGACGAACTCGCAGAACGACGTAGCCAACCTGATCGCCAACGTCCAGACGTTCATCAGCCAGGGCGTCAAGGGCGTCGTGATGGCGCCGCAGGACACCGCGGCCATCGCGCCGTCGCTGGAGACGCTGCAAGCCAAGAACATTCCGGTGGTCAGCATCGACACCCGGCCGGACACCGGGAAGGTCTTCATGGTGGTGCGAGCGGACAACCGCGCCTACGGCACGAAGGCCTGCCAGTTCCTCGGTACGAAGCTGGGCGGCAAGGGCAAGGTCATCATGTTCGAGGGCGACCTCGCGTCGATCAACGGCCGGGACCGGACGGAGGCGTTCAACGAGTGCATGAAGAAGAACTTTCCCGGCATCACCGTCTTCGGTGAGGCGACCGAGTGGAAGGGGGACGTCGCAGCGGCCAAGTTCCAGACCCGGCTCGCCTCCGACCCGGACATCAAGGGCGTCTACATGCAGTCGAGCTTCGCACTCTCCGGCACCCTGCAGGTTCTCCGGCAGCACAACATGTTGGTACCGCCGACCGACCCGAAGCATGTGTTCATCGTCTCCAACGACGGCATTCCCGAGGAGCTGAAGGACATCAAGGAGGGGCTGATCGACGCGACGGTGAGCCAGCCCGCAGACCTGTACGCCAAGTACGGCCTCTACTACGTCAAGGCGGCGATCGAGGGCAAGACCTTCAGCCCCGGCAAGACCGACCACGACAGCACCATCATCCAGGTGCGCGACGGCGTGCTGGAGGACCAGCTCTCCGCGCCGCTGGTCACATTGGACGGAGCGACGGTGGGTGGCGTGCCCTCGGTGAAGTACGACGACAAGAGCCTCTGGGGTAACAACATCAGTTAGCGGGAGGCGTCGGTTCATGACCGAGCACGCTGCCGCCCTCGACGACCGGCCGGCCGGGTCGGGCCGGCCGGTCGTCGAGGCGACGCACATCAGCAAACGCTACGGTTCCACCACCGCGCTGTACGACGCCGCGATCGCTGTGCGACCGGGCAGCACCCACGCGCTGGTCGGTCGCAACGGCGCTGGAAAGTCCACGCTGGTGAACATCCTGACCGGTTTGCAGGCGCCGGACACCGGGCAGGTGCTCTTCGGCGGCCGTCCGGCGCCGAGCCTGTCCGATCGGGACGCGTGGCGCCGCGAGGTCGCCTGCGTCTACCAGAAATCGACGATCATTCCATCCCTTACGGTCGCGGAGAACCTCTACCTCAACCGGCAGGGCACCGGGCGGCTGGGACTGATCGGGTGGGCGTCGCTGCGCCGCCAGGCCAGGCAGCTGCTTGCCGCCTGGTCGGTCGACGTCGACGTGGCCCAGCCCGCGTCGTCGTTGAGCGTGGAGCAGAGACAGCTCGTGGAGATCGCCCGTGCGCTCTCGTTCGGTGCCCGGTTCATCATCCTCGACGAGCCGACCGCCCAGCTCGACGGTGCGGCCATCCGCCGTCTGTTCGCGCGGATTCGAGCCTTGCAAGGCCAGGGCGTGACCTTCCTGTTCATCAGCCACCACCTGCAGGAGATCTACGAAATCTGCGACACGGTGACGGTGTTGCGCGATGCCCGGCACATCCTGACCGCACCGGTCGCCGATGTGCCGCGGCAGCACCTGGTCGCCGCTATGACGGGGGAGAACGTCCATCTCACCAGCGCCAATGAGCGCCCGCCGGTCTCCGCCGAAGCGGCGACCGTGCTGCAGGTGCGGGATCTGGCCGTCACCGACGGGATGGAGAAGCTTTCGTTCTCGGTGCGGGCCGGCGAGATAGTCGGCCTGGCCGGCGGGGGCGGCAGCGGCAAGGTGGAGGTCGCCGAGGCGCTGGTCGGCCTGCGCAAGGCGGCAAGCGGCGAGGTGATGGTATCCGGCCGGGCGCTGCGCCCCGGCAGTGTGCCGGATGCTCTCGCCGCCGGTGTCGGGTTGGTGCCGCAGGACCGTCACCGGGAGGGTTTCGTACCGCTGCTGTCGATCGCGGAGAACGTCACGATGACGGTGCCGCATCGATTGCGGCGGTTCGGCCTACTCGCGCCAGGCAACCGCGACAGGATTGCCCGTACGCTGATCGACAAGCTGACGATCAAGACACCGGGCCCGGAGCTTCCGGTCGCCAGCCTCTCCGGCGGCAATCAGCAGAAGGTGGTGATGGCCCGGGCACTGGCCAGCGAGCCGAAACTGTTGGTCCTCATCGGACCGACCGCCGGGGTGGACGTGCGGTCGAAGGAAACCCTGCTCGACGCCGTCGAGGACGCCCGATCATCCGGTACCGCCGTCCTGATCGTCTCCGACGAGCTCGACGACCTTCGCGCCTGCGATCGCGTGCTCGTCATGCTCCAGGGCCGCCTCACCCGCGAGATCGCCCGTGGCTGGAACGACAACGACCTAGTCGCCGCTATGGAAGGGGTCGATCTCGACCATGTCTGACACCGTATCCACCGTCAACAACGCCGTCGGCGCTGAAGCGGTCCGGCCGGCCCGGTCGCCGCTCCGTGGCCTGATCATCGCCCGGCTGCGTGACCTGGCGCTGATCCCGGCGATCATCGTCATCGCGATCGTGGGTCAGATCGTCAACCCGGTCTTCCTGCACACCGACAACCTGCTCAACGTCCTGCAGACGATGTCGGAGATCGCCATTCTGGTGCTCGCCGAGACCCTGGTGCTCATCGCCGGCAAGATGGACCTGTCGCTGGAGTCCACATTCGGCCTCGCTCCCGGCATCGCCGCGTGGCTGATCGTCCAGCCAGGCGTCACGCACGGACTCGGAATCGTACCTGGCGCCTGGGCCATCCCGATCACCCTGCTCGTCGGCGCGCTCATCGGCGCCTTCAACGGCCTGCTGATTGTCCGGTTCAAGCTCAACGGGTTCATCGTCACCCTCGGCATGCTCATTGTGCTGCGCGGCATGCTCACCGGGATTTCGGGGGGCAAGACCTTCTTCGGACTGCCCGAGTCGATGCTGTACATGAGCAACACCAAGTGGCTGGGCATGCCCGCCTCGATCTGGGTCTGCCTGGTCGCCTTCGCCGTCGCCATCGTCGTGTTGGGATTCACCCGGCCCGGCCGGGCGCTGTACGCGATCGGCGGCAACGTCGACGCGGCCCGCGCCGCCGGCATCCGTACCGATCGGGTGCTGTGGCTGACCCTCATCGTGGCGAGCACGCTCGCCGCACTCGGTGGGTTGCTGCTGTCCGGACGGCTGGCCTCGGTCGCGGCCGCGCAGGGCAGCGGCGACATCTTCACCGTGTTCGCCGCCGCGGTGATCGGCGGGATCAGCCTCAACGGCGGCAGAGGCTCCATGTTCGGGGCGTTCACCGGCGTTCTGCTGCTGTTCATGATCCAGAACGTGCTGACCCTTGGCGGGGTACCGGCCCAGTGGATCTCGGCGCTCAACGGAGCGATCATCCTCATCGCACTCGCGGTCTCCCGGATCACAAGCGGGAAGGCGCAGGAGTAATGGAGTACCGCATGCTCGGCGCGACCGGAATGCGGGTGTCGATCCTCGGTTACGGTGCATCGCCCCTCGGCGGGGTCTACGGCGACGTCGACGAGGCCGAGGGCATCCGCACGGTACGCGCCGCCCTGGATCACGGGGTGAACTTCATCGACGTGGCACCGTACTACGGCACCACGGTGGCCGAGACGGTGCTGGGCAAGGCCCTCCGCGGCGTCGACCGTTCGTCGTACGTGCTGGCGACCAAGGTCGGCCGGTACGGAGAGCGGGACTTCGACTTCTCGGCTCAGCGGGTGGTCCGCAGCGTCGACGAGAGCCTGGCCCGGCTGGGGTGCGGACACATCGACCTGATCCAGGTCCACGACATCGAGTTCGGTGACCTGGAGCAGGTGGCGGAGGAGACGATCCCGGCGCTGCTGCGGCTGCGCGAGACCGGCAAGGTGCGCTTCATCGGCGTCACCGGATACCCGTTGCTCCCGCTCGCCTATGTGGCCGGCCGGGCGCCGGTGGACACGGTTCTCTCGTACTGCCGATACACCCTGCTCGACCGCGAGTTGCTGCGCTGGATGCGCCACTTCGAGTGCCACGGAATCGGGGTCATCAACGCCTCACCGCTGGCGATGGGTCTGCTCTCCGAGCGTGGTGCCCCGCCGTGGCACCCGGCGCCAGCGCAGGTGCGAGACCACGCAACGCTCGCGGCGAAGCTGTGCCGGCGCCGGGGCGTGGACATCGCGCAGGTAGCCGTGCGTTTTGCCGTGGCACCGCCGCGGTTCGCCACCACCGTCGTCGGCTCGGCGAGCGTCGCGGAGATGACCCGCAACGTGCGGTGGGCCACCGAGCCGCTCGACGAGGACCTCCTCAAGGAGATCGAAACGCTTGTGTCACCCGTCCTGAACATTGCGTGGCTGAGCGGCCGCCCGGAGAACAACGACCTCGGGAAGATCTATGCGTAGAGCTGTGTACACAGGGGACCGGACAGTCACGGTCGAGGATTGCGCGTGCGTACCGCCGGGCCGCGGACAGGTGCGCATCGAGGTGGCGTACACCGGGATCTGCGGAACCGATCTGCACATCCTGCATGGGGCCATGGACAACCGGGTGAGCACACCGGCGGTGATCGGGCACGAAATGTCCGGCCGTATCGCCGAGGTCGGCCCTGGCGTCGAGGGCTGGGCGGTCGGGGACCGGGTCACGGTCATGCCGTTGGACTGGTGTGGCAGGTGTCCGGCGTGCCGCGCCGGGCACAGCCATATCTGTCACAACCTGAACTTCGTCGGCATCGACTCTGCCGGATCGATGCAGTCCTCGTGGACAGTGCCGGAACGGCTTCTGGTCCGGTTGCCCGACGGCCTGCCGCTGGCGCGCGCAGCCCTGGTGGAGCCGACCGCGGTTGCGGTGCACGACGTGCGCCGCGGCCAGGTGCGGGCGGGGGAGAAGGTCATCGTGGTCGGTGGCGGCCCGGTCGGCCTGCTGGTCGCGTCGGTCGCCAGCGCGGCCAGCGCCGACGTGCTGGTCCTTGAGCTCGACGAGCGCCGTCGCGAGGTTGCATCGCGGATCGGGTTGAACACAATGGATCCCACCGCGGAGGACGTCGCTCAGCGTGTTGAGGAGTGGACGGCCGGAGCGGGTGCGGATGTGGCTTTCGAGGTCTCCGGGTCGGCGTCGGGTATCGCCAGCGCAACCGACGTGCTGGCGGTACGTGGCCGGTTGGTGATGGTGGCGATCCATTCGGTGCCGCGTGAGGTCAACCTGTTCCGGCTGTTCTGGCGTGAACTGACCATCCTCGGCGCCCGGGTCTACGAGCGCGAGGACTTCGAACGCGCGGCGGAGCTGGTCGCCACCGGCCAGGTGCCAGCCGCCGAGCTCATCTCGCGGATCGTTCCTCTCGACGACGTGGCATCGGCGTTCGCCGCTCTAGACAGCGGCGGCGAGGTCAAGGTGCTCATCGACTGCCAGGGGAGTGGACGTGGCTGAGCTGCCGCAGATGTTCGACCTGACCGGCCGGCTGGCCGTGGTCACCGGCTGCCGGCGGGGGATCGGCCTGGCGATGGCGCGGGCGCTGGCCGAGGCCGGTGCCGACATCGTCGGGGTAAGTGCGACCCTGGAGCCCAGTGGGAGCCAGGTCGCCAAGGACGTGGAGGCGACCGGGCGCACCTTCACCGGATACGCCGTCGACCTCGCTGAGCGGGCCGCCGTGTACCAGCTCGTTGCGAGGCTGGACCAGCTCGGTCGCGAGATCGACATCCTGGTCAACAACGCCGGCACCATCCGCCGTGCCCCGGCCGCGCAGCACCGGGACGAGGACTGGGACCACGTGCTGGCGGTCAACCTCAGCTCCCAGTTCGTCCTTGCCCGGGAGATCGGCAAGCGCATGATCGACCGCCGGCGCGGGAAGATCATCTTCACCGCGTCGCTGCTGAGCTTCCAGGGCGGGATCAACGTGCCCGGGTACGCCGCGGCGAAATCGGGCATCGCCGGGCTGACGAAGGCGCTCGCCAACGAGTGGGCGCCCCACGGGGTCAACGTCAACGCGATCGCTCCCGGCTACATCGCCACTGACAACACGCAGCCGCTGCGGGACGACCCGCACCGTGCCAAGTCCATAGTGGAGCGAATCCCGGCCGGGCGGTGGGGCCGCCCGGACGACATCGCCGGTGCGACCGTCTTCCTCGCCTCCGCCGCATCGGACTACGTCAACGGTGTGGTCCTTCCGGTCGACGGCGGATGGCTGGGCCGGTGAGGCGAAGGTGGAGGGGCTAGCGCTGGAGTCGGGTCGGCTCGCCTGGTCCGTTGCGGCGCACCACCCACGCCTCGGTGATGTGGGTGAACATCGCCTTCGCCGCACCTTCCGGGTCGTGCGCGGCGATCCGCTCGTAGACGCGGCGGTGACCGGCGTTGGACGCCACGCACAGGGCGCGCTCCGTGCGGCCCATGTAGCGAGAGGTGTTGACGACCTGGCTCTCCAGGGCGCGTACGACCGCCCGGGCGATGCGGTTGCCGGATGCCTGCATGACGGTGTCGTGGAAGGCGCGGTCATGCTGGTGGTAGGAGACGTGGTCGTCGACCAACTCGTCCATCTGGTCGACCAGGATGCGTAGCTGGTCGATAACCGCGTCGTCGGCGAGTCGGGCCGCGACGTTGGCCATGTCGGACTCCAGCAGGCGGCGGGTCACAACCAGGTCGTCGAGGAGGGCGAGGCTCTCGTCCTCGGCGATGCTGGCACCGAGGACGAGCTCGTCAAGCATGTTCCACATCGTCGGCGAGGTCACCATGGTGCCGGCGCCCTGACGGACCTGCACCAGTCCCTTCTCCTGGAGGATCTTCACCGCTTCGCGGACGACGGTGCGGCTGACCGAGAAGGTCTGACAGAGCACCGGCTCAGGGGGCAGCGGCGAACCCGACGGATAGACCCCGCGGACGATCCGCCCCACCAGTTCGGCCGTCACGGCCGCGGCGAGGTTGGCCGGTCGACGAGTCCACGCCGGGGGTGCGGAGAAGCCCGCGTCCGACTGTGCTGCTGCCGTCATATCACCCTCCGTAGCGAGCACGGACGCCCGCTCACTATACGCCAAGTCGTTGACATCATACGTCATACGAGTTACGTTTCCGTTCAAACTCCACCAGCGCCGGTGCGCCGGCCACCTCGGGAGAGTGAGCAGCAATGAACCAGCGAGCACTGTGCTCAGCGGTCCTGGTCGCCGGGCTGGCCTTGGCCGGTTGCGGAAGCGCCTCGGACTCAAACTCCTCGTCCGGTGGGTCGGGCGGCAAGCTCGTCGTCTGGGACTGGAAATCGGGCGACGCGTCCGCGAAATCCTATGTCGAGAAGGCGAAGGCTGACTTCGCCAAGAAGCACCCCGACGTGACGGTCGAGTTCGTCGCGCAGCCGTTCGAGCAGTACTACAACCTGCTCGGAGCCGCTATCCAAGCCGGCAAGGGCCCGGATGTGGTGCTGTTCAACGGCGGCGGGCAGATCCGCGACCGGGTGGACGCGCTGCTGCCCTTGGACGAGTACGTCGGCGAGGACAAGCAGCGGCTGGCCGGGTGGGATGCCTTCACCAAGGACGGCAAGACATACGCCGCCCCGGTGACCCTCCAGGGCCACCCGATCTACTACAACAAGGAGCTCTACCGGAAGGCGGGGCTCGACCCGGAGCGGCCGGCCGCGACCTGGGACGAGTTCGTGGCCAACTGCCAGGCCATCACCAGGGCCACCAAGGCCAAATGCTTCGCTCAGGGCAACAAGGAAGGCTTCGGAATCCAGTTCTTCATGTCCGGCCTCGGATCGGGCATCCTGTCGCCGCAGGAGTACGACGACTGGATCGCCGGCAAGCGAGACTGGACCTCACCGGGAGTCAAGCGGATCTTCTCGCTCTGGAAAGAGGTCAACGACAAGGGCCTGAACAACGATGGGGCGAACTCGACCGCCATGTTCAACGACGCGTTTGCGGTGTTCCAGTCCGGCAAGGCCTCGCACGTCATCGGGTTGATGTCGGACGTCGGGCACTGGAAGGACTTCGCCGAGTTCCTGGACGCCGCCGACATCGGGGTCATGAAGGCGCCCGTCGTGACGGCCGGGGCAACCCCGAGCCTGCCCTATGACGGGGGGATCGGCTACGCGGTCACGAAGTGGACCAAGGACCCCAAGGTCGCCGCCGACCTGGTGCGGTCGCTGACGTCGAGCGACGCGCTGAAGGCGTTCTACGCCGACGCGGGGGCGATTGCGTCAGACACCACAATCGATGTGTCCAGTGCCGGCCCTGCGGTCGCGACCATCGTATCCGAAATCAAGGAGGGCAAGCCGGCCCTGCACGTGGCCTTGTCGTCCAAGACGCTGGATCTGATGGGGCGGCTTTCCCAGCAGCTGCTCAGCGGATCAGTCACAGTGGACAAGGCGGTGGACCAGCTGGCCAAGTCCGATCAGGCGGGCTGAGCCCGTGCCACTGCGGAGCTCGTCGTCGGTCCGCCCTGCCGAACCAGGGCGGGCCGACGGGACACGAACCGGCCAGCCGACAGCCGGCCGGGGGACAGTCACCCGTCGAGTCCGGGACGGTCGGCGCGCGGAACGCCTCGCACCGTACGTCCTGGTCGCTCCCGCCGTCCTGATCATCGTGGTGCTGCGGCTGTGGCCGCTGCTGCTGGGCGTCAACTTCTCGTTCACGGGTGACGGTGAGCGCAACGGTACGACGGTCGGCCTGGACAACTACCGCGAGCTGCTCGACGATCCGCTGTTTCGCACCGCCCTGCGCAACGTCGGACTGCTGGTGCTGCTGCTTCCGGTCGCGGTCGCGATTCCTGGGCTGATCGCGACCTTCATCTACCTGAAGGTGCCGGGACACCGGGTGTACCGCAGCGTCTACTTCTTCCCGGCCGTGCTGTCTCCGGTGATCGTCGGCGCGATCTTCAACCTGCTGCTGGCATTCGACGGCCCGTTGAACGCCGCTCTCGGCCGGCTCGGCATAGGACCGGTCGACTGGCTCGGCAACCCGCACGTCGCCATCTTCGCCGTCGTCGGCGTGCACGTCTGGGCGACGTTCGGGATGGCGCTGGTGGTGTTTCTGGCCGGGTTCGCGACCCTGGACTCCGCGCTCCTGGACGCCGCCCGGGTCGACGGCGCCGCGCTCCCACAGACCATCTGGCACGTCATCATCCCCGGCCTGTCCCGCACCATCCAGTTCGTCTTCGTGACCACCATGATCGGAATGCTGACCTCGATGTTCGGGCTGCTCTACGTCATGACCTACGGCGGGCCGGAAGGGTCGACGTACCTACCCGAGTTCTACATCTGGGTCCAGCAGGGGGAAATGAACCGGCCGGCACTCGCGTCGGCCGCGTCCACCGTCTTGTTCCTCATCATGCTGGTCGTCGGCCTGCTGCAGATCGGCCTGCTGCGCCGCGCGGGAAGGGAGGACTGATGTCCCGCATTCCTCTTGGCAGATGGCTCGTCGCCGTGCCGCTGGCAGTCCTCGCCCTGGCCACGATCTACCCACTGCTGTTCACCGCCAATGTCGCGATGAAGACCCGCCGCGAGTACATTCTCGACCGGTTCTCGCTGACCAGCACTCTGCGGTGGGAGAACATCACCACGGCGTGGACCAGCGCGGGCATGGCCCGGTACTTCCTCAACTCGCTGATCGTGGTGACGTGCGCGGTGGTGCTGCTTCTGCTCATCGGCTCCATGGCCGGGTTCGCGCTGAGCAAGCTGTCGTTCCGTGGCTCTGCAACGCTCTTCCTGGTCTGCCTCGCCGCGCTGTTCATCCCGTTCCAGGTGATCATGGTGCCGCTCGTGAGGACCATGGCCGACGCCGGTCTCCTCGATACCTACCCGGGGCTGATCCTCGCCTACGTCGCACAGTTCCTGCCGTTCACCGTCTTCCTGATGACCAGCTACTACCGGGGGGTGCCGAGGGAGATCATCGACGCGGCCCGGATCGACGGCAACACCGTGTACGGGGTCTACCGGCGGATCATGCTGCCGATGGGCGTTCCGGCGCTGCTTTCGGTGGGCATCCTCAACGCGCTGTTCTGCTGGAACGACGTGCTCATATCGCTCCTGATGATGCCGTCGGCCGACCATCGCACGCTCATGGTCGGCGTCACCTCCTTGCGCGGCCAGTACTCCGACGACATCCCCACCTTCGCGGCCGGCGTGCTGATCGCCGCCGTGCCGGTGCTCGTGACCTACCTGTTCCTGCAGCGGCAGATCGCCGACGGTGTCGCCGCCGGCGCGACGAAGGGCTGACATGCGGATCACCGGATACCGGACCCTGACCACGGTTCAACGGTGGGGCCGGCCAATCGGCGATGCCAACGGCGTCTACGCCGACGGCATCATGCCGGTTCCTCTCGTCCTCGTCGACACCGACGAGGGGATCACCGGCGTCGGCATGGGGTCGCATGTGGAGGCCGAGACCATCTTCGCCGCGATCGACGGTGAGGATCCGCGCGCGGTGACCGCCCTCTACGACCGGATGCTGCGGCAGACCTTCAAGGCTGGCCACGCGGGCGCGGTGTTCGGCACGATCGGGGCATTCGACACCGCGTTGTGGGACATCAAGGCTCAGGCTGCCGGCGAGCCGCTGTGGCGGCTGCTCGGCGGCCGCGACCGCAGGGTCCCCGCGTACGCCTCCGGCCTGGACATCGGCCTCACCGACGACGAGCTCGTCGCCACCTACCAGATGTACGCGCAACGAGGGCTGAGGGCGGCCAAGCTCAAGGGCGGTCTGGATGTCGAATGGGACCGGCACCGGCTGATCCTCGTGCGCGAGGTGTTGACGGAGGCGGCGCAGGGGATGCGGCCGGGGCTGATGCTGGACGTGAACGAGTGCTGGAGCCGCAAACAGGCGATCCGCCATGTCGGTGAGCTCGAACGCACGCTGGACCTGACCTGGATTGAGGAGCCCGTACGGCGCTGGGACGCCGAGGGCCTGGCCGTGGTCAGCCGCGGCATCCGCGCGGCGGTAGCCACCGGCGAGAACCTGACCGGGCTCGAGCAGTTCCGGCCGCTCATCTCCGCGGGAGGCGTCGACATAGTCCAGACGGCCGCGGTCTGGGGAGTCACCCACTTCCTACGCGTGGCCGCGTTGGCGCACGCCTACGACCTGCCGGTCAGTCCGGTCGGCAACACGCCGGTCGGGCTCCTGCACGCGGCGACCTCGGTGCCCAACCATATCGCCAGCGAACTGCAGAACCTCCAGCCGCCAGTCGGCATCTCGGTTGACCTGTCCGTGGAGGATGGCGCCTTCGTCCTGTCTGACGCGCCCGGCCTGGGCATCCGGGTCGACGAAGGTGTCATCACTTCGGCCCACCAGGCCGCCGGACTGGCACCCAGCGGCCCGCACATACGGCCGGAGCACGCCGGCCGGCGGTTGCTCGCGGTCGCAGACAGCGGCGCTGCCGTACACCAGTCGCGGCCACACCTCGCGAGCGACGCCCGGACGCCGCCGGCGAATGCCGGGCTGCCACACATCACCCGAAGCTGACCAGTCCGCCGACCCACGAGAGGAGAGGATGTCGCTGTGCACCCCTCGTTGGCCCACCACCCCCCGAGAATCGTCGTGGCCGTGGTCGCGGCGCTGACCACAACCGGTGTACTCGGTCCGTTCACGCCCTCTGCCCAAGCCGCACCCAAGGAACGCGTCATCGTGGTCGCACCCCCCGGCACCAAGAACGCCAGCGACCGCGGCCCGGGTACTGCCGGACGACCGCTGGCCACCCTGCAGGAGGCGCAGCGGCGGGCACGAAGCGAGGCCGCCAAAGCCGACCGTGATGTCGTTGTTCAGTTGCGCAGCGGCACCTACCGGCTGAGCGAGCCGCTGCGGTTCGACGCCAGCGACTCCGGCCGCAACGGCCACACCGTCACCTGGCGGGGAACCCATGACACCGTCATCAGCGGAGCCCGATCGGTCACCGGCTGGGAGCTTGACGACCCGGCAAGCGGCGTCTACAAAGCACATGTCGGCACCGGCTTCGACACTCGCCAGCTGTACGTGGACGGCGTCTTGGCGCAGCGCGCCCGGATCCGGCTCGCCCGCTCCGACATCACTCTCAACCCGACCGGATTCACTCTCAACAACCCGGATCTGGCCTACCTGGCCACGCTGCCGGACCAGCAGCGCATCGAGTTCCAGGCGCTGCAGTCGTTCACCAACCGGTTCGCACCGGTGCAGAGCATTTCCGGCAACACGGTGGTCATGCAACAGCCCGCCTGGGACAACAACACCTACGGCTACGACTCGCTCCAGGCGCCGTTCCGGACGCCGAGGTACTTCCTGCTGAACTCCAGACACTTCCTCGATGAGCCCGGCGAGTGGTACCTCGACACCACCACCGGGACGCTGTACTACAAGCCGCTGCCGGGGCAGGACATGCAGCGCGTGCGAGTCGAGCTGCCGCGCCTCGAGTCACTGGTGCAGGTGGGCGGCAGCTACGACCAGCCAGCCCGCAACCTGCGGTTCGAGCGGCTGACGTTCACCGGCACCACGTGGTTGCACCCCAGCTCTCCCAACGGCTACGCCAACCAGCAGACTGGCGCTTTCATCGACGGTGCCCAACCTGATCGGCCCTCGGACGCCTTCACCTCATGCGCCGTGGGCTGCCGGGGGTTCGAGGCCGCTCGCAACAGCTGGTCGCAGACGCCCGGGGCGGTTCAGGTGTCAGCGGCCGAGGGTATCGAGTTCGTCGACAACACCTTCGTCAACCTCGGGTCGGTCGGACTCGGCATCGGCAACGACGCCAACGCCCACGCGACAGGAGTCGGGCTGGGCGCCCACCACGTCTCGGTCGTCGGCAACACCTTCACCGCGAGCGCCGGTGGTGGCATCGTGGTCGGCGGCGTGCGTCCCGACGCGCACCACCCGTCCGATCCCCGTATGGTCAACAGCGACATCGTCATCAGTAACAACCGGGTGTACGGCTCGGTCCTCGAGTACCTGGACCAGGATCCGATCCTCGCCACCTACGTCACGCGGCTGACGATCGCGCACAACTACGTCGCCGACGCACCCTACACGGGCATCGGCATAGGCTACGGCTGGGGGGCCAACGATCCTGGCGGCGCCCCCGACTACTTCAACCGCGGGTTGTACGACTTCCAGCCGGTCTACGACACGCCGACGACGTTGCGTGATGTGCATGTGGTGGGTAACCACATCTCGGGCGTCGTCCAGACGATGTTCGATGCCGGCTGCATCTACATGCTCTCGGCGATGCCCGGCAGCACTGTCGACGAGAACTACTGTGAGAACAGCGGGCAGCTCGGCCTGTACTTCGACGAGGGAACGAGGTACGTGAGCGCGAGCCGCAACGTGTTTATCAACACCGCCGGGCAGTGGGCCCACGCCAACATCCAGAACGGTCACCGGACGGGCGATCTCACACTGATCGGAAACTACACGACCAACCCGGCGATCACCTTCATCGTCGACGGCGAACGCGGCAATGTCACCCGCGACAACGTCACGATCAGCGCCACGAACCCGCCGATCGAGGCCAGCCGCGTCATCTACACTGCCGGCCCGACCGGCCGGTACCGCGGGCCCGCGGATCCCGACCGTCCCCCGGTGGGGGCGGTCCTGTCGGCCGATCCGCGCACGGTTGAAGCGGGCGGCGTCGCCACGGTCACCGCTACCCTGGGCAACGTCAGTGACCAGGCGGTGGCCGGACTGACCGCCTCGATCACCGTGCCGGAGGGCTGGCGTGCCGTACCGGCCGGACCGTCCCTGCGGCCACGGCTCGCCGCGGGCGCCCAGCAGACGGTCTCCTGGCAGGTGACCGCACCGGCGTCCATCGCCACCCCGGTCGCCAGGGCGGCGGTCACAGTTTCGGTGGACTTCCGCGTCGGCCCGACGAAGTACACAGTGACCAGAACTCTGGACCTGACCGCCGTCAACCCGCTGACCTCCCTGAGCGGGTACGGGTCGGTGCCAAGCCAGTTCGGTGAGGCTGCCGGCGCCTACGCGATCCTCACCTCCGGGGCCGACATCTGGCAGGACGGCGCCGGCTCGTTCGACGAGTACGGCACGATCTACGCCAACGACGCGGCCGGGACGTCGTCGACGGTGACCGCACGGGTGACCGCGATGGACAACACCAACCCATGGGCCAAGGCCGGTGTGGTCATCCGCAACGACCTCACCGGCGCCGGCGCCTCACCCGGCTACGCCGTCATGGTGGTGACACCGGGCAACGGAGTCGCGTTCCAGTGGGACGCCAACGGCAACGGCTATCTTGACTCCTCCAGCGCGGTCGGTGGTGTCCGGGCGCCCGCCTGGGTGCGGCTGGTCCGTACCGGCAGCCAGGTCAGCGGCTACTACTCCACCGACGGCAGCACCTGGACCAAGGTCGGCCCGACCGTGGACCTGGCCGGAGTCGCCGGAACCCAGGACGCCGGCCTGATCGCCACCTCTCACGCCGCCGGGGTGACCGGGCAGTTCAGCTTCAGCGACTTCTCCGTCACCTCCTGACCGATCGCGGAGGGCATCGCGGTACGCGATGCCCTCCGCGATGGGCCCAACATCACTACTCGGTGGGTGAAGCACCGACGGAAGCAGTCGTCTACCCTGGCGCCCGATGCTTCGGGCAGCCCACCCTGATCGAGGTGTGGGGCGTCGGGTAGAGGTTCGTGATGCAGGCCAGCAGAACCGACGAGACGAGCCTGGTTGTCGCCGCACAGGCGGGCGACCAGCGGGCACTTGGCGATCTCGTCACGGCGTATCTGCCGCTTGTGTACACCATCGTGCGCCGGGCATTGGGCGAAGTGCCGGATGTCGACGACGTGGTGCAGGAGACGATGCTGCGTGCCCTGCGTGAGCTGCGGACGTTGCGGACGCCGGGCAGCTTCCGGCCGTGGCTGGCGATGATTGCGACGCGCCAGGTCAGCACATACCTTCACCGGCGCCAGACGGACGCGCAGCGGACCGCCTCGCTCGACGCGGTTGCCGAACCGCCGGACGCCGACGTCGAAGGCTCGGCCCTGGTCAATGTGGAGCTGTCCGGCCAGCGCAGGCTGGCGGTGCGGGCCAGTCGATGGCTCGACGCGGACGACCGGGCGCTGCTGTCGCTGTGGTGGCTGGAGACGGCGGGCCAGCTGACCAGGGCCGAGCTCGCGGCGGCGCTGGGGACGAGCGTCGCTCACGCCGGTGTGCGTGTGCAACGGATGCGCCGCCAGTTGGAGCTGAGCCGGTCACTCGTCGCCGCGCTGGAAGCCAGCCCGCGGTGCCCACAGCTGATCGCCGCGCTGAAGGGCTGGGACGGGGCACCCAGTCCACTGTGGCGCAAGCGCCTCACGCGGCACACCCGGTCCTGCTCGGCCTGCGCCAGAGCCACCGATGGGCTGGTCCCGCTGGAGCACCTGATCGTCGGCCTGGCGCTGCTGCCGGTACCGATGGCGCTGTCGGCCGCGGTGCTCGGCAAGAGTGCGCTCGCCGGAGCGGCTTCGGGTACCGCCGCGGCAGGAGCCGCGTCCGGGGCGGTCGCCTCCAGCGTCAAGGCGGGTCTGCTCAGTCAGCTCGCCCAGGTGATCGCCGCCCATCCCATCGCCACGGCGGTCACCGCCGGCACGCTTGTCGCCGGGGCGGCCGTGACGACGGCCACGTGGTCGTCACCGTCCCCACCGAATGAGCAGGTGATCGCGGCGCCGTCATCGGCTACCGCGCCAGCGCCGGTGCGCTCGGCTCCTGCGGTGCCGGCGTCGGCTCCGGCGCCGGCCGTGCCGCGCCCGGTCCGCCCGCGCCGCACAGTCGTCAGCCCGTCGATTAGAGCCACCCAGCCCTTCGCATCTGGGTTGGCATCGCTGGAATCGGCCAACGCCGCCGGGCTGGTTGTCACGACCGCCGACGACCTGGGCGTCCTGGCGCGGGTCGACGCGAGCTCCGACGCACCGGCGCGGGAGCGCGCGACGTTCGAGGTGGTCCGCGGTCTGGCGGACCCCAGATGCATCTCGTTCCGCGCCCGGGACGGCCGGTACCTGCGGCATTCGTCCTGGCGGCTGCGGCTGAGCCAGGACGAGGGCACCGCGCTGTTCCGCGGTGACGCGACGTTCTGCGTTCGCGCGGGCCCGGTCTCTGGTTCGGTGTCTTTCGAGTCGTCCAACTACCCCGGTTGGTTCTTGCGCCACCGCGGGAGAGAGCTTTGGGTGGACCAGTCCGATGGCAGCCCGGAGTTCCGCGCCGACGCCTCCTTCCGGCCGCTGCCGCCACTGGCGACGTAGGCTCCGCGACCGTCTGGCCGCCGCTCCCATAACAGAAAGCCGCCGTGCTTTTTCGCGTCTTCGCCGCTCAATTCGGCGTTGGAAATGTGTTACGGACGGCGGCCGTAAAGAGTCCCACGCCCTGCTGAGGCGAATTCTTCGCCCGTATCGACGGTTCCCTCTTGAACCGTCCGAAACAATCTGGCAATCTCGATCCATCGATGCAGAGCGCTCGATCCGGCCCCCGACCCGTAAGTGCGAAAGCCGAAGCGGGTCAAGCATGTTAGCGCTAACGCAGCGAGTCGGCCACGGACGTCGAAGGGTAAAGACGATGAAGAACCTCCGCCATCCGACCAGTCCGCCCAGGCGATCGCCGGCGAAAGCGATAATGCCCCTGCTGCTGGCCGGGTTGCTGGCGGTCGGTGGGGCGCTGACGTTCACCGGCACCGCCCACGCGGGCACGACGCTGGGCGCCTCCGCGGCCGAGAAGGGCCGGTACTTCGGCGCCGCAGTCGGCACGTACAAGTTCTCTGACAGCACGTACATGTCGGTGCTGAACCGCGAGTTCAACAGCGTCGTGGCCGAGAACGAGATGAAGTGGGACGCGACCGAGCCACAGCGGGGAGTGTTCAACTACAGCGGCGGTGACCGGATCGTCAGCCACGCCCGCGCCAACGGCATGATCGTGCGTGGCCACACCCTGCTCTGGCACGCCCAGCAGCCCGGGTGGGCCCAAGGCCTGTCCGGCAGCGACCTGCGCAACGCGGCGATCAACCATGTCACCCAGGTGGCCACCCACTTCCGCGGGCAGATCTACGCCTGGGATGTGGTCAACGAAGCGTTCGCCGACGGCAACAGCGGCGGCCGGCGCGACTCGAACCTCCAACGCACCGGCAACGACTGGATCGAGGCCGCGTTCCGCGCCGCCCGCGCGGCAGATCCGGGCGCCAAGCTCTGCTACAACGACTACAACACCGACGGGATCAACCCGAAGTCGACCGGCGTGTACAACATGGTCCGCGACTTCAAGGCCCGCGGCGTGCCGATCGACTGCGTCGGCTTCCAGTCCCACCTGGGCACCTCGATCCCCAGCGACTACCAGGCCAACCTGCAGCGCTTCGCCGACCTCGGCGTCGACGTGCAGATCACCGAGCTCGACGTCGCGCAGGGAGCCAACCAGGCCGGCATCTACGCCGCGGTCACCCGCGCCTGCCTGGCGGTGTCCCGCTGCACCGGCATCACCGTGTGGGGCGTGCGGGACTGTGACTCGTGGCGCTCCGACAACCCCCTGCTGTTCGACTGCGCGGGCAACAAGAAGCCGGCGTACACCGCGGTCCTCGACACGCTCAACGGCGGGACGAACCCCAACCCCACCGGCAACCGGCTGCGTAACGAGGGGTCCGGCCGGTGCCTGGACGTCACCGGCGCCAGCACGGCCAACGGCACGCAGATGATCATCTGGGACTGCCACAGCGGCGCGAACCAGCAGTTCACCCAGAACGGGCAGGCGCTACAGGTGATGGGCAAGTGCCTGGACGCCCCGCCTAACGCCACTCCCGGCACCCGGGTGCAGATCTGGGACTGCTGGGGCGGCGCGAACCAGCAATGGGTCTTCAACGGCAACGCGACCATCAGCAACGTCCAGACCGGGTTGTGCCTGGACGTCAACGGCGCGGCCACCGCCAACGGCTCGGCGGTGATCGTGTGGACCTGCCACGGCGGCGCCAACCAGCGCTGGGTACGGGCCTGACGATGAAGGAGCATCCCATGAGTTCGACAGGCCAAACCCGACCTGCGCTGCGGGTGCTGGCCGCCGTTGCCGCCGCGGTTCTGGTGGCGGTCGGGGGTGCGGTTGCGGTTTCGACGTCGGCGTCGGCGGCGACGGTGGACACCAGCGCCTGGTATGTGCTGGTGAACCGGAACAGTGGTAAGGC
>Ga0310834_100422_pt1 | contig 49823 bp, 43 predicted proteins | sample SM_ome_2_FD_201314 | JGI IMG/M metagenome (GOLD analysis project Ga0310834, IMG submission 201314) | Sorghum-adapted microbial communities enriched on stacked mutant (SM) sorghum from Joint BioEnergy Institute, Emeryville, California... ...
CTCATCGACTCGCTCTCGGGTAGGCGTCGTGATCATGGGTATGCACGCTATCGACGGGTACCGTCATTTCCGCCCACCCGGCCGCTTCCGTGGATCGCGTTACGTGGACGTGACATGACAGGATCGAAGCGTGCTGCCACTCATCTGGTTGATCATCGGCGTGGTGCTCGCCGTGGCCGAGGTGTTCACGCTCGACTTCGTGCTGGTGATGTTCGGCGGCGGCGCGTTCGCGGCCGCGCTCTCGGGGGTGCTGGGGGCCCCGGTGCCCGTCCAGCTCCTGGTGTTCGCGGCCACGTCGGTGCTGGGGCTGGTGGCGGTCCGGCCGTCGATCAAGCGCCGGCTGCACCGGACGTCCGAGGTCAAGCCGATGGGGGTCGAAGCGATCGAGGGTACGCAGGCGACGGTGATCGAGGAGGTCGCCCAGGACCGGGGCATGGTCAAGATCGGCGGCGAGCTCTGGTCGGCCCGACCGTACGATGCGACCCAGACGATTGCGGTGGGTGAGGTCGTTCGAGTGATCGAGATACGGGGCGCGACCGCGCTCGTGTGGAAGGAGTGACGTCGGTGGGCGGTCTGGAGATCTTCATCGGGGCCGTGGTCGCGGCCGTCGCGCTCATCGTGGTCGTGACCCTCGCCCGGGCCGTTCGGGTCGTACCGCAGCAGCGTATGGACGTGGTGGAGCGGCTGGGCCGGTACCACCGCACGCTCAAGCCCGGGCTCAACGTGCTCGTGCCGTTCATCGACGCGGTGCGCAGCAAGGTGGACATGCGGGAGCAGGTGGTCAGCTTCCCGCCCCAGCCGGTGATCACCTCCGACAACCTGGTCGTCTCGATCGACAGCGTCCTGTACTTCAAGGTGATCGAGCCGGTCCGGGCCACGTACGAGATCGCCAACTTCCTGCAGGCGATCGAGCAGCTCACGGTCACCACCCTGCGGAACGTGATCGGTTCCCTCGACCTCGAGAAGACCCTCACCAGCCGCGAAGAGATCAACCGTCATCTCTCCGGTGTGCTCGACGAGACCACCGGCCGGTGGGGTATCAAGGTCACTCGGGTCGAGATCAAGGCGATCGAGCCGCCGCCGAGCATCCGCGACTCCATGGAGAAGCAGATGCGGGCCGAGCGGGACCGGCGCGCGGCGATCCTCAACGCCGAGGGCCACAAGCAGGCCCAGATCCTCACCGCCGAGGGCGAGAAGCAGGCGGCCGTGCTGCGGGCCGACGGTGAGCGGCAGGCCCGCATCCTGCAGGCCGAGGGTCAGGCCAAGGCCATCCAGACGGTCTTCGGCGCGATCCACGCCGCCAACCCCGACTCGAAGGTGATGGCGTACCAGTACCTGCAGGCGCTGCCCCAGATCGCCGCGGGCGCGTCCAACAAGATCTGGGTCGTGCCGGCCGAGCTGACCAAGGCGCTGGAGGGCATCGCCGGCGCGCTGGGCGGGCTCACGCTCGGCACGCCGCCGACCGCCGAGCAGGTCAAGGCGGCGGAAGGAGCCGGCGATGAGGCCGCCGCCGACGCGCACGCGGCCGCCGCCTCGGCCGCCGAGGACGCGGCCCGCTTCGCCGCCTCCGTGGCGGTGGAGTCCGGCGAGACGCCCGGCCTGCCGGCGTCGCCCGGTACCCCGGCGGGGCAGGTGCTCGGGTCGCCGACCGCCACCCCGACGGTCCCGGCCGGCCCGGTGACGAGCCCGACCGGCCCGGCCCCGACGGGTGCGGCTCCCGCCGGCGAGGCCTCGATGAGCGGGTTCGACGCGACGGCGGGCCGGCCTGGCGACGAGCCGGCCGCGCCCGGTGGCGGGCCGGAGGGTGAGCCGCGGCCGTAGGCCGTGACGTCGGCTCGGGGCCTGACGTCGGCGTGGGCCGGGTGATGTCGGCCCCCGGGGCCGGGACGAAGACGATCGCGTCCTCCGGGCGTACGAATCTGTATCGAAGGCGGAGCAAGTCGTCCCGGCCGTGCTCGGCGCGGTGACAGGATCGGTGCCGTAGCTGGGCATACGGGGGGAACGATGGCATCGACCCACGGTCAGGACGACCAACCCCGCGACCGCTGGCCGGTCAACAAGGCGCCCGCCGCCGACCACCCGCGTATCGCCTCGGACCCCGACGGATCGGAGCCGGGCGAGATGCGTGTGCTGGAAACCTCCGCCGCCCGGGCCGACGCCCCGGGCCGGCTGCCCGGTGACGTCGACTTCTCGACATACGTACAACGAGAGCTGAGCCGGCGCGGGTTTGTGGGCCATCCCGACGGGGGCGGTGCGGCCGACGGCGGGGGTGGAACCGCGGTGGCCGAGCGGACCCGTCCGGACACGGAGGAGCGCGCCGGCGAAGGCGGGCTGTACCGCTCGGGTGAGGTGCCCGCGAGCGAGGCTCGCAGCGCCGAGCCCGTGCTCGGGCTGGACTACACCACGGTGGCGCGGCGTATTCCGGTGCTGCCCGATGAACGCTGGGCGGCGTCGCTGCGATCCGTCGCCCGAGTGGCGGTCTGGGCCCTGCCCCTCGCTGCCCTGCTGCTCGCCCTCTCGGCCGTCTTCGGCTGGCCGACGGAGGAGACCGAGCCGATCATCGTCTCGCCCGGCACCTGGGTCGTGGTGACGGCGCTCGGTCTGGGCCTGTGGTTGATCGGCGTGGTCGGGCTGGCGGCCCTCAGCGCGTACACCCGGGTGCGGCCGTGGGGCTACGTGGCGGTGGCCGCCTCGGCGCTCGGCGTGGCGCTGCTCGCCCCCGTGGTGGGCGCGGTCGGGCTGGCCCGGCCGGCGATCACCCGGACCGTGGCGGCGACCGACGACGCCCGCATCGCCGAGATCGGCGCGGACATCCACGCGCGGCTGCTCGACCACGCGGTCGGCCGAGGGCTCGTGACGAGCGGCGGGGTGCTGCTCGCCATCGGGGCGTTCGCGGTGGCGGGCGCGATCATCGGCTCGCGGGTCCTACAGCGCCACGACGGCTGGCTGGTGATGCTCGGCCTCGGCATCGCGGTTCTGGCGGTGGCCCTGTCGTGGGAGTTCCTGCTCGTCCTGTCGGGCATGGTGATCCTCGCCGGGACGCTGGGCCTGTCCTACACCGTGTCGCGGCTGACCCCCGACGGCGGCCCGCCGCCCGCGTACTGACCGGCCCACTGCCTGCGCCCACCGCGCGCGTACGGACCGGCCCACTGTCCGCGGGCCGCCCGGCCCAGCGCGCTACCGTGCGGGCGTGGCCGAGCTGATCGAGGACCCCGAGGACCCGCGGCTGGCGGACTACCGGGCGTTGACCGATGTCGAGCTGCGCACCCGGTTCGAGCAGCCGCACGGCTTGTTCATCGCCGAAGGGGAGCTGGTGCTGCGCCGGGCCCTGGCCGCCGGGTACCGGGCGCGGTCGATTCTGGTCGATGTCAAGCGGGTGGACCAGGTCGCCGACCTGGCCGGCGAGGCCCCGATCTACGCCGCCTCCCTCGATGTGCTCAAGCGGCTGACCGGTTTCCACGTCCACCGGGGAGTGCTGGGCTCGATCCACCGTCGCCCCCTCCCGTCCGCCGAGGAGGTGCTGGCGTCGGCGTCGCGCCTGGTGATCCTCGAGGACGTCAACAACCACACCAACCTGGGGGCGATCTTCCGCGGGGCGGCCGCGCTCGGCATGGACGGCGTCCTGCTGTCGCCGTCCTGTGCCGACCCGCTGTACCGCCGCAGCGTCCGGGTCAGCATGGGGCAGGTCTTCGTCGTGCCGTACGCCCGGCTCGAGCCCTGGCCGCAGGGGTTGGAGACCGTACGGTCGGCGGGCTTCACCCTGCTCGCGCTGACCCCGGCCGCCGACGCGCGGCCTATCCAGGAGCTGTCGGCCGACGAGCGGGCCCGACCGGCGCTGCTCTTTGGCAGCGAGGGCGAAGGGCTCTCGGCCCCCGCGCTCGCCGCGGCCGACGCCCGGGTGGTGATCCCGATGCGCCGGGGCGTGGACTCCCTCAACGTCGCCGCGGCCGCCGCCGTCGCCTTCTGGGAGCTGACCCGTACGTCGGCGTGACCGGGCGTCGGGCTCGGGCTCCTGGCTGCCGTGCTCGGGTTCCTGGCCGCCGGGCTGGCGGTCACACCGCGGTGACCGGGCCGGGCGAGTGTCGGGGCCGCGGCGCAGAATGCGGGAGTGCTGGTAGCGGTCGCCACGGACGGCGGGCCGGACGCTGGTGGGTGGCTGCGTCCGCTGGCCCGGGATGGGACGCCCGCGGGAGAGGCGACCCACGTGCCCGACCTGGCCGCCGCGATCGCCGCTCGGGAGGCGGCCGAGGGTCCGCGCTGGGTCTGGGCCAGCACGGCCAGCCTCTACCCGCGGCTGCTGCGGGCCGGCGTGCGGGTGGCCCGCTGCCACGACCTGGAGCTCACCGAGGCGCTGCTGCTCGCCTACGACGGCCGGTGGGGTGAGCCGCGCTCGCTGGCGGCGCTGGTCGCCCGTCGGCAGGGACGTCCGGCCCCGCCCGACGTCGACCCGGGGGCCGCCCCCAAGGGACAGCAGGCGCTCTTCGACGAGCTGCCGCCGCCGGCCGTGCTGCGGGAGGCGTCGAACCCCGTCGATGCGGTCTGCCTGGGGTACGCCGACCAGCTCGAGCGGATGCGGCGGACGGCGGTGTCGGAGCGGTTCCGCCTGCTGGCCGCGGTGGAGAGCGCGGGCGCGCTGGCCGCCGCCGAGATGGGACACCACGGGCTGCCGTGGCGGGCCGACGTCCACGACGAGCTGCTCACCGAGCTGCTCGGCCCGGCCCCGCCCGGCGGCGGCATGCCGGCCCGCCTGGTGGCGCTCAAGGAGAAGATCAGCCAGGCCCTCGGGGGCCCGGTGCACCCCGAGTCCCCGGCCGATCTGCTGCGGGCGTTCTCCCGCAACGGGATCGTGCTGCCCTCCACCCGGGCCTGGGTGCTGCAGCAGGTGGACCACCCGGCGGTTCCTCTGCTGCTGGAGTTCAAAGAGCTGTACCGATTGTGGACTGCGCACGGCTGGGCCTGGCGGGCCCAGTGGGTCCACAATGGACGGTTTCACCCTGAGTACGTGCCGGGCGGGGTGGTGTCGGGGCGGTGGGCCACCCGGGGCGGGGGAGCGCTGCAGATCCCCAAGGTCGTCCGGCGAGCCGTGGTGGCCGACGACGGCTGGAAACTCGTGGTGGCCGACGCCGGACAGTTGGAGCCGCGGGTGCTCGCCGCCATGGCCGGCGACGCCGGGCTGGCCGCGGCCGGGCGCGCGGGCGACCTGTACCGGGCGCTGGCCGACGAGGCGTTCGGCGGCGACCGGGACCGGGCCAAGGTGGCGCTGCTCGGCGCGATGTACGGGCAGACCGGCGGGTCGGCCGCGCCGGCGCTGGTGGCGCTGCGGGCCCGGTTCCCGGTGGCGTGGGAGTTCGTGGAGCGGGCCGCTCGCGAGGGGGAGGCCGGGGGACTGGTGCGCAGCTGGCTGGGCCGCACCTGCCCGCCGCCGGACGGGCCGCTGACCAGTGGGGAGCGGGCGCGGGCCCGGGGCCGGTTCACCCGCAACTTCGTGGTGCAGGCGACCGCGGCCGAGTGGGCGCTGGCGCTGCTGGCGACCGTACGTACGCAGCTACCGCCGCCGGCCCACCTGGTCTTCTTCCAGCACGACGAGATCATCGTGCACACGCCGGCCGAGCTGTCGGCGGCCGTGGTGGCGGCCATCGAGGCGGCCGGGGAGACGGCCCGGCGTCTGCTCTTCGGCGACACCGTGGTCCGCTTCCCCCTGGGAATCTCCACAGTGGACTGCTACGCCGACGCCAAGTAGCTTCCTTGCCATGCAGATCATGGAACCTTGACTCCCCTATAGGGGGGCTTTCTTTCCAAGGTCTCGGGTTTGGCAGAGTGCTTGTCGTGTACCGGGAGTGGCCGTACGGTCTGGACGGCGCGGTGGTGTGGACCCGAGCGGCCGCGACCGAGGACCAGGTTCTGCGCATCCTGCCGGACGGCTGCATCGACCTGATCTGGTATTCGGGGCGGGTGATGGTGGCCGGTCCCGACACCACGGCCCGCCTGGCGCTGGCGCCGGCCGGCGTCGAGTACGTGGCGGTGCGGTTCGCTCCCGGTCAGGCGCCGGGTCTGCTCGGGGTGCCGGCCCACGAGCTGCGTGACCTCCAGCCCGACCTCGACGATGTGTGGCCCGGCCGGGGCCGGCGGCTGGCCGAGCGCATCTCCGAATCAGCCGACCGCCCCCGGGCCCTGGCCGAGCTGGTCCGGTCCGAGCTCGCTCGGGCCGCGGACCGCACCGATCCGCTCGCCCGCCAGGTGGCTCAGCGGCTGGCCCGGGGCGAACGGGTCGGGGACGTCGCGCGGGCGGTCGGGCTCAGCCCGCGCCAGCTGCACCGGCGCAGCCTCGACGCGTTCGGGTACGGCCCGAAGACGCTGGCTCGCGTGCTGCGGCTGAACCGGGCGCTCGCCCTGGCCCGCGCCGGGGTCGAACTGGCCGATGCGGCCGCCCGGGCCGGGTACGCCGACCAGGCCCACTTCGCCCGGGACGTGCGCGCGCTCACCGGCACCACGGCCACGGCCCTGCTGGCCGGCTGATCGGCGCTGGCCAAACCACGGCACCGGTGGGTGTAGCGGGACGTATGGTCCTACGGCTGATCAGCCCTGGCCGGCGAACAGGTCGACCGGGTTGCCGTCGGGGTCGAGCACGGTGGCGTAGCGCTGGCCCCAGAACGCATCGAACGGCGCCAGGTGGCTGCGGTACCCGGCGGCCACCAGCTCGGCGTGGACCGCGTCCACTTCGGACGGACTGGTGCAGGCGAAGGCGAGCGCCGTGCGGGCTCCGCCGGCGGGCGGCTGCCAGCCCGGGTCGAAGCTGCGGATCGTTTCCACCGTGTCGAACAGCAACCGCAGGCCGCCGGGCAGGGACACCTCCACGTGAGGAGCGGTGTCGGCGTCATCGGGAATCGGCAGCCCCAGCCGGCGATAGAAGGCCAGCGACGCCGCCATATCGGCGACGATCAGGCTGAACGCGTCGAGTCGCGGGGTCGGTGTCATGCCCCGACCGTACCCATGCGTCGGCGCGGCGGTCTTGAAGAAACCGGCCGTACGGCGGAGTGAATCGCTACTGGTTGGGCGGCTCGGCGGGCAGGTCGTCGTGGTGGATGCGGCCCGTGGTCTCGCTCAGGCGGGCCCCGCGCCCACCCCAGCGGGTGGCGATGATCTCGGCCGCGATGCTGATCGCGGTCTCCTCGGGCGTCCGCGCGCCCAGGTCCAGACCGATGGGGGAGGCCAGCTTGGCCAGCTCGGCGTCGGTGAGGCCGGCCTCGCGCAGGCGCTTCATACGGTCGTCGTGGGTGCGCCGCGACCCCATGGCCCCGACGTAGGCGAAGTTCTGCCGCAGCGCCACCTCCAGCACCGGTACGTCGAACTTCGGATCGTGGGTCAGCACGCAGACGACCGTGCGGGCGTCGACCTGGCCCGCCGCCACCTGGGCCGCCAGGTACCGGTGCGGCCAGTCGACCACCACCTCGTCCGCCTCGGGGAACCGCTTGCGGGTGGCGAAGACCGGCCGGGCGTCGCAGACCGTGACGTGGTAGCCGAGGAAGGCACCGACCCGGGCCACCGCGGCCGCGAAATCGATCGCGCCGAACACCAGCAGCCGGGGACGGGGCGCGAAGCTGGAGACGAACAGCGACAGCTCGTCGCCGCGGCGCTCCCCGTCATGTCCATAGTGGACGATGCCAGTGCGGCCGTTGGCGAGCATGCCCCGGATGTCGTCGGCGACCGCGTCATCGAGCCGGGTCGAGCCGAGGCCGCCGGCCCGGCGGTCGGGCCAGACGATCAGGCGCCGGCCCAGTCGGTCGGCTGCCCCCTCGATACAGGTCACCACGGCCACCGGCTCGGCGTTGTCGATCGACGCGATGACCTGGCCCAGCTCGGGAAACGTGGTGGGGGAAACCTTCTCAATCCACAGATCGATGATGCCGCCACAGGTGAGGCCCACCTCGAACGCGTCGTCGTCGCTGATGCCGTACCGCTGCAGCCGGGGTACGCCGCTGGCGATCACCTCCCGACACAGCTCGTACACCGCGCCCTCGACGCAGCCCCCGGAGACGCTGCCGACCGCGGTGCCGTCGTCGCCCACCAGCATCGTGGCGCCGGCCGGGCGGGGGGCGCTGCGCCACGTGGCGACGACCGTGGCCATACCGACGGGGCGTCCCTCGCGCCACCACTGACCGAGCTCACCGAGCACGTCGCGCATGTGGACCACCTCGTCCTTGGGCCAAGCGGGCGCATGGGCGTTGACCGCAGTTTGCTGCTGGGGCAACTATGCACCCCGACGGGCCCGGTGGGCCAGCCTTGCCCGGGGTCAGGCACCCGGTCAACGAGACGGGCGGACTCGTTACGGGGAAGGGCGCCCACGGCGATGCGCGCCGATACGACTACGCGTGGTGCCGAGCTCGCCCCGACCCGGGGATGTCACGGCGACGAGTCGGTCGGTGTCACGCCGACGGCGACCGGCGTCGTTCCTTCCACACGGACCAGCCAACGCTCACCAGGATGAGCGCCCCGAAGCCGATCGCCACGGCGCCGATCCGCTTCTGCGACGCCCGCTGCTCCTCATAGGTGAGGATGGCGGGGGCGCGACCCGGCCGCTGCGCATTCGTACACGTCTCGCCGGGCTGAATCTGGGTTCCGACCTCGCACTCGACCCAGTCCCGGTTGAGCATGTGAACGCCGAACCCGATGCACACCAACCCGATGAGGGCGAAAACGGCGGGCCCGATGAGGCGTTTCATCGGACCGGTCAGGTCTGCTCGGGAAAGTCGATATCCGTGTCGTCGGAGATGTCGTCGCAGGGCACGGCGTGCACCTCAGCCGCGCGGGCCGACAGGTAGGCCCGCGCGCCGATGTCGGCGGTGGCGAGCAGGGCGACGCCGGACCAGTGGTCGCGGCCCAGCAGTACCGGGTGGCCCCGCCGGTTGCCGTAGGTGGCGGCGGCGAGCGCGTCCCGCCCGCTCTTGGCGGCCACGCGTCGCACGGCGTCGGCGGTCACGCCCGGGGTGTCGACGAGGAGCACCACGGCGGCGTCGGCGTCGGTCGTCGCCAGCGCGTCGAGCCCGGCCCGCAGCGACGAGCCCATACCGGCCTTCCAGCCCTCGTTCTCGACGATCATCACGTCGCCGAGCTGCGCCTGGGCCCGGACCTCCGCCGCGCCGGCCCCGAGCACCACGACGATCGGAGCGCAGCCGCCAGCCCGGGCCGTGGCCACGGCCCGCTCCACGAGCAGGCTGCCCTCATGGCGGACCAACGCCTTCGGCCCGCCGAACCGGCGTCCTCCGCCGGCGGCCAGCACCAGACCTGCGACGCTCAGCGTGCACTCCCTGATCTCGATCTGGCCGTGGCGCGTCGCGCCCGACCCGGGCCCGGCCGACCCGGGGCGTCCGATGCGCTCGGCCTGGCGCCCCCACGGCAGAGACGCCTCGGTGGGCAGGGTAACCGAGCCGGGCGGCGCATGCGACAACCGACGCGACGGCGCGTCCAGTAGCGTCGGAGCCATGCAGCACGCTCACTGCTCCTATTGTGGTGCGCGCTGGCCCGAGGGTGTGGGGTGGCCACGGACCTGCGCTTCCTGCGGCGAGACCACGTGGAGCAATCCGTTGCCCGTGGCCGTGATCCTCCTGCCCGTGTCCTATGAGGACGGTCGTACGGGCGTCGTGGTGGTCCGGCGGGACATCGAGCCGTACCGGGGCGAGCTCGCGCTGCCCGGCGGCTTCATAGAAACGGGCGAGTCTTGGCGAGAAGCCGTGGTCCGGGAGCTTCGTGAGGAAACTGGTCTGACGGCCGAATCGTCAGAAGTCGGGCTCTTCGATGTGCACAGTTCCTACAACGGCCGCACCCTGCTCGTCTTCGGGGTGCTGCCGTCGCGCCCGGCGCGGTCGCTGCCGCCGTCGGCCCCCACGCCCGAGGCGACCGAGTGGCTGGTGGTCACCGAGCCGACGCCGTTGTGCTTCCCCACCCACACCGTGGCCCTGGCTGACTACTTCCGCCGCCTGAAATGAGGCGGTCCACGCGCTGACCGCTGAGCGTACGAATACCGCCACTGGGCGTACGTCGGCGGCCGTTCGGCGCCGCGTTCGAGGGGCGCGAAAACGGAAAAATTGCCTGGCCGGCCCTGGGTCTTGTGATTCATGTCATATCGGGGTTGTCTAGGAGACGGTGGCCTACGGGTCCACCCGTGGGCTTCCCGTCCTGCGTTCGGCGGCGAACCGGCCGAAGCGGGTCAACGGAGCACCGTCCCAGGGAGGAGGCGCGATGGCGCGCGTCAATCTCGTCGTCGACGGAACTCGATATGTCGACGAGGTGCCACCCCGGCTGCTGCTGGTGCAGTACCTGCGCGAGCACTTAGGCAAGGTGGGCACCGTCATCGGTTGCGACACCGGAAACTGCGGCGCCTGTACCGTCCTGTACGCCGCGCCCGACGGCCGGGCCCAGGCCGTGAAGAGCTGCTCGATGCTGGCCGTGCAGGCCGACGGCGGCGAGGTCACCACCGTCGAGGGCCTGGCCGCGGCCGACGGGACGCTGCACCCGGTCCAGCGGGCCTTCCACGAACACCACGCGCTCCAGTGCGGCTTCTGTACCCCCGGCATGATCGTCGCCGCGGTGGACCTGCTGCGGGAGAACCCGAACCCTACGCCGGAGGAGATCCGGGAGGGCCTGTCCGGAAACCTCTGCCGCTGCACCGGATACGAGAACATCGTCCGGGCCGTCACCGCGGCGGCTGCCGCAACGAATGGCACCGCGGCGGCCGCCGCAACGAATGGCACCGCGGCGGCCGCGAACGGCAGTGGGGCGGCCGCGCCGAGCGCCCCGAGCCAGGCCGCTCCGGTGGAGCCCGCGCCCACCACGGAGGTGGCCGCATGACGCCCCGGCCACGCGAGCCTCGTCCCGGTTCGGTCGCCGTCCGGAAGGAGGCGCGGGTATGACTACCGTCGCTGAACCGGAGATCGGCCGGGCCCGGCGGCGCAAGGAGGACCATCGGCTCATCACCGGCCAGACCCGCTGGACGGACAACATCACGCTGCCCGGGATGCTCCACCTGGCCATCCTGCGCAGCCCGTACGCCCACGCGAGGATCACCCGCATCGACGTCAGCGCGGCCCGCACCCAGCCCAACGTCGTGGCCGCGTTCACCGGGGCCGACCTGGACAACCAGGGCACGCTGGCCTGCGCCTGGCCCGTGACCGAGGACATGGTGGCGCCGACCTACCTGCCGATGGCGGTCGACGAGGTACGCCACGTCGGCGAGCCGGTGGCGGTCGTGGTGGCCCGCGACAAGGCGAGCGCGGTCGATGCCCTCGAGGCCATCGAGGTGGAGTACGAGCCGTTGCCGGTGGTGCTCGACATGGAGGCGGCGCTGCAGCCGGGGTCGCCGCTCGTCCACGCCAGCGCCGGTACCAACAAGTGCTACCACTGGGTGTTCGACTCGGCCGAGGCCGGCACGGGCGGCTCGGTCGCGGACGCAGAGGCCGAGGTGACGATCCGCCGCCGGTACGTGCAGCAGCGGCTCATCCCCGCGTTCATGGAGCCGCGCAGCGTCATCGTCGACCCGAGCGGCGGCGAGTGGACGGTCTACTCGGCCACCCAGATCCCGCACATCGTCCGGTTCCTGCTGGCCGCGACCACGGGCACGCCGGAGCACAAGATCCGGGTGATCGCGCCCGACGTCGGCGGCGGCTTCGGGGGCAAGCTCGCCGTGACCCCCGAGGAGTGGATCGCCTTCGCGGTGTCCACAAAGGTCGGTCGCCCGGTGAAGTACACCGAGACGCGGTCGGAGTCGCTGCTGTCGGCGCACCACGGCCGGGACGTGATCCAGGACATCACGCTCACCGCCCGTCGCGACGGCACGGTGACCGGCCTGCACGTCAAGCTGATCGCCAACATGGGCGCCTACCTGGGCATCGTCACCCCGGGTGTGCCGCTGCTCGGTGCGTTCATGTACAACGCGATCTACAAGATCCCGGCGTACCGGTTCGAGTGCACCGGAGTCTTCACCAATACCGCGAAGACCGATGCCTACCGGGGTGCCGGCCGGCCCGAGGCCACGTACGCCATCGAGCGGGTGATGGACGAGCTCGCGGCCGAGCTGAACCTGGATCCGATTGAGGTACGCCGGCGCAACTGGATCCGGCACGAGGAGTTCCCGTACACCACGGTCGCCGGGCTGGTCTACGACTCGGGCAACTACGAGGCGGCCACCGAGAAGGCGCTGGCGCTGTTCGGCTACAACGAGCTGCGGGCCGAGCAGGCGGCCCGCCGCGCGGCGGGCGATCCCGTCCAGCTCGGCATCGGCATCTCGACCTACACCGAGATGTGTGGCCTGGCCCCGTCGCGGACGCTGGGCGCCCTGCGCTACGGCGCCGGTGGCTGGGAGTCGGTCTCGATCCGGGTGCTGCCGACCGGCAAGGTCGAGGTGATCAGCGGGTCGACCCCGCACGGCCAGGGCCACGACACGGCCTGGAGCCAGATCGTGGCCGACCAGCTCGGGGTTCCGTTCGAGGACGTGACCGTGCTGCACGGCGACACCCGCGTCGCGGTCAAAGGCATGGACACGTACGGCTCCCGGTCCCTGGCCGTGGGCGGCGTCGCCATGGTGCAGGCGGCCGAGAGGGTGCGGGAGAAGGCCCGTCGGGTGGCGGCGCACCTGCTGGAGTGCTCGGCCGACGACCTCGAGTGGCGCGACGGGGCGTTCCGGGTCAAGGGCAACCCCGACCAGGCCAAGACGATCCCCGAGATCGCCCTGGCGGTCTTCGCGGCGCACGACCTGCCCGACGGCGTCGAGCCGAGCCTGGACGCGGAGGCGACGTACGACCCGTCCGCCTTCTCCTACCCGCACGGCACGCACCTGTGCGCCGTCGAGGTCGACACCGAGACGGGACGTGTGACGATCCGCAAGTACGTGTGCGTGGACGACGTCGGGAAGGTGATCAACCCGCTGATCGTGGAGGGCCAGATCCACGGCGGCGTCGCGCAGGGCATCGCGCAGGCGCTGTACGAGGAGGCGGTGTACGACGAGTCCGGCAACCTCGTGACCGGGTCGTTCGCCGAGTACCTGCTGCCGAGCGCGGCCGACCTTCCGTCCATTGTGGCCGACCGCACCGAGACGCCCGCGACCACGCATCCGTTGGGCGTCAAGGGCGTGGGCGAGGCGGGAACCATCGCCGCCACCCCGGCCGTGGTCAACGCCGTGGTGGACGCGCTGCGGCCGCGCGGCGTCACCGACATACCCATGCCGCTGACCCCGGAGCGAGTGTGGCGCGCCGCCAACGGAGGCGACGCCGGGGCGGGCCAGAACGCGGGAGGTGCCGCATGATCCCGGTGGCGTTCGACTACGTACGCCCGACCTCGGTGGCCGAGGCGGTCGCGGCCCTGCGCGCGGCCGGCGAGGACGCCAAGGTGCTGGCGGGCGGCCAGAGCCTCATGCCCGTGCTCCGGCTGCGGCTCGCGGCACCGTCCACTGTGGTCGACATCGGCGGTATCCCCGCCCTGCGCAGCATCCGGCTGGAAGGCGACGAACTGGTCATCGGGGCGACCGCCACCCACGCCGAGGTCGCGGGCTCGTCCCTGATCGCCTCCGAGTCGCCGCTGCTCGGGGCGGTGGCCCGGACGGTGGGGGACCGGCAGGTGCGTCACCGGGGCACGCTCGGTGGCTCGCTCGCCCACGCCGACCCGGCCGGCGACCTGCCCGCGGCCGTGGTCGCCCTGGACGGGACCATCGTGGTCGCCGGTCCGAACGGGCAGCGGTCGATCCCGGCACGCGAGTTCTTCCTCGACGCCTTCACCACGGCCCTGGCCCCCGACGAGGTGCTGGTCGAGGTGCGGGTGCCGCGCATGCCCGGCTGGACGGCCCGGTACGAGAAGTTCCACCGCACCGCCCAGGCCTGGGCCATCGTCGGTGCGGCGGCGTCGGTGCGCCGGGAGAACGGGGCCATCGCCGAGGCCCGGGTGGCGCTGGTCAACGCCGGCCCGACGCCGGTGCGGGCGTCGGCCGTGGAGGCCGCGCTCGTCGGGGCGGCCGACCGGGGCGCCGTACGGGCCGCGGCGGTGCACGCGGCCGAGGGCACCTCCCCTCCGTCGGACCTCAGCGGGTCGGCCGAGTATCGTCGGCACCTCGCCAGCGTGCTCACCGCGCGGGCGGTAGCCGCCGCGGCCGGTTGGTAGACGGCCGTCCGCGGGGGTCGGGTGCCGCCGCGCCGGGGTCGACGGACGTCGCGCTGGTCGGGGTTCGCCGGTGGGCGGGCGGACGCCGACCAGCCGACGCACGTCGGGGCGGCCGGGCGACATTCCGACGACCGGCGAGAGTGTCGGTTTGCGGACGGTCGCTTTTCGGGCGTGAGCGGTCATATCGGTGCGCCCGGACCGGCGGCGCTCGGCCCCGTGTAACGCCATGTAACACGGTGGACTCCTGGATGAGTCAGACTCGCCCGAACGCAGTGTCGCGTCGCGGGCCGCGGGTTGCTGAACTGTTACGGCCGTCCACGACGAACTGAAGGGAACTCGCCATGCGGTTGGAGCAGAGCTTCGAGGTGCCGGTGCCGGTCGCCCAGGCGTGGGCGGTGCTCCTCGACCTCGAGCTGGTCGCGCCGTGCATGCCCGGAGCAACGTTGGCTAGCTTCGATGGCACGGCCTTCACGGGCACGGTGAAGGTGAAGCTCGGGCCGATCTCGCTCACCTATCGTGGCCAGGGCCGTATCACGGAGCGCGACGAGATCGGTCGGCGGATCGCGTTCGTGGCCTCGGGGCAGGACCTCCGGGGTGGTGGCGGCGCCTCCGCCCGCGTGACCGCGGTTCTGCACTCCGCCGACGGAGGGTCGGCCACCCTCGTCAAGGTAGTGGCAGATCTCGATATCTCCGGCAAGGTGGCGCAGTTCGGTCGTGGCATGATCGCCGATGTCTCCGCCAAGGTGATCAAGCAGTTCGCGGACAACCTCGCGGCGACCATCGCCTCGGGTGCCGCTCCGGCCGCCTCCGGTGCCGTGCCGGCGGCCCCCACCTCGACTCCGGTCGCGGCCTCCGCGCCCGCCGCGGCCGGTGAGCCTGGGCCGGCTCCCGAGCCGGCCCCCGCAACGTCGGTGTCCACAATCGAGGCACCAGTCCTGGCGGCCCCGGAGCCGGTCGCCGCCGAGCCGGTTGCCGCCGAGCCCGAGCCGGTCGTGGCCGAGCCCGAGCCGGTTCCGGCCGAGCCGGTTGCTGCCGAGCCCGGGCCGGCGGTGGCCGCGCCAGTCGTGGTCGAGCCCGAGCCGGTCGTGGCCGAGCCCGAGCCGGTCGTGGCCGAGCCGGTTGCTGCCGAGCCCGGGCCGGCGGTGGCCGCGCCAGTCGTGGTCGAGCCCGAGCCGGTCGTGGCCGAGCCCGAGCCGGTTCCGGCCGAGCCGGTTGCTGCCGAGCCCGGGCCGGCGGTGGCCGCGCCAGTCGTGGTCGAGCCCGAGGCGGTTGCGGCCGAGCCGGCGGCGTCCGAGATCAGCGTGGCGCCCGAGCCGGCGGCCGCGCCGGCCGTCGTGGTGCCGGAGCCGGCCCCGTCGCCGGAAATCGTGCCGATTCCGGAGCCCGAACCGGTCGCCGTAATCGATCCGATCCCGACCCCGGAACCGCCCGCGGCCTCCGTGGATGTCTCGCCGTCCGCGGAGACCCCGGCGCCCGCGGAAACTTCGGTGTCCGGGGAGATCCCGGCGCCCGCGGAGCCGTCGTTCATTGAGCCTGCTCCCGTCGTCGATGCGGCTCCGGCCGCCGACACAGTTACGTCGGTCGAGACGGCTCCCGCCGTCGAGACGACTCCGTCCGCCGAGGCGGCCCCATCCGTTGAGACGACTCCCTCTGTCGAGACGTCTGCAACTGTCGATGAAACCCCGATCGGGGCGCCGTCGGTGGCCGATGTGCCAACGCTGGCTCCCGTGACGCCGGTCTTCCCGCCCCCGCCGTCGGGGTGGGAGCCTCCGTCGGCTGGCCCATCGCCGGTGGAGGCGGCCGCGGAGCCAGTGGCCGAGCCAGCCCCGGTCGAGGCGACTCCCGTGGTGGAGGCGGTGGCTGAGCCGGTTGCCTCGCCTGAGCCGGCGGTCAGCGAACCGGCGTGGTCGGCGTGGTCGCCCGAGCCCGCTCCGGCCGCCGAGCCGGTGCCAGCCGAGTCGGCATCCGTTGAGCCCGTATCGGCCGAGCCTGTCGCCACTGAGGCCGTGCCGGCCGAGCCTGTCCTCGCCGAGTCGACGTCGGCCGAGTCTGCCCCCGCCGAGCCCGCTCCCATCGAGCCTGCGGTTGCGGTCGAGTCGACGTCGGTGACGGCGCCCGAACCGGAGCCCGTCGTCCCGCCGATGTCGACGCCGACGATCGAGGCGGTGACCGAGGCGCCGGCGGTCACGGAGACGCCGACGGTCACCGAGGCGCCAGCAGCCACCGAGACGCCGGCCGTGACCGGATGGGAGCCTCCGGCCGAGCCGGCTCCGGTTGCGGACGCCACCCCGGCGGCGGAGCCGGTCACCGAGCAGCCGGCCCCCGCGCTGGTCGAGACCGTCCTCACCGAGACGGCACCGAGCGCGCCCGCGCCGACCGAGACGGTGTCGACTGATGCGGTGTCCACCGAGGCGGCGTCCGCCGAGACGGTGTCGACTGAGACGGTGGCGACCGAGACGGTGTCCACCGAGACGGCGTCCACTGAGACGGCGCCCACTGTGCCCGCGCCGGCCGAGCCGGCGCCGGTCAGCGCGGCGCCCGCCGAGGGAACGGGACTGCGGCGGCCGCCCGTTGAGGCGGAACCGCTGGACCTGCTCGCCGTCAGCGGCGCCAAGAGCATGATGCGTAGGGCCGCCCCGGTGCTGGCCATCGTCGGCGTGGCCCTGGTTGGCCTCATCGTCTGGCTGGTGGCCTTCTAAGCCATCGTCATTCGTCACATCGAGGGGTCTACGGCTCGATGGCCGTAGACCCCTCATCGTGTGGGCCGACTACTGCGCTAAGGGACGTGAGATCGCGCGGGCGTCCGGAAACCGCGGGCTGCGCACACGAAAGCCGAGCACGAGAGCGGCCTCGTACTTAAGCCTCGTACGAAAACCGCGTCAGCGTACGGAATTGACCCAGTCGGCGACTGCGGGGGCGGCGAGCCCGGCGATGGCGGCGAGGCTGATGACCATAAATGCACTGCGGAGCACCCGGGTCTCCACCGGCCCGCCGACCTTGAGGGCGACGGCGTCCGGCAGTCCGATCATGCGCCACAGACGTCGGCCGGTCGGCAGCGGCCAGAGGATGGGTACGCCGGCCCGCGTGATGATGTCGCCGAGCAGGTGCACGACGCAGCCGACGCCCACCGCGATGCCGAGCAACGGGTAGCCACGGTCCGCCGGCAGGTAGAGCCACGTGCCGTAGGCGGCCGCCGCCGAGATCAGCGTGATCGGAATCCAGCCCAGCTTCTGGGCGACCGTGTGGAAGAGGCCGCGCAGCGCCAGACCGAGCATCAGGAACAGGACTCCCATCACCGCCCACCGCCCGCCGGCCGTGCAGGCCCACGTGGTGAGCGCCCCCATGGCGGCGGCGAACGGCATCGTGTGGGTGAGCGTACGGTGGCCGTTGTCGCGGTCGGGGTCGTCCCGCAGCCGGGTCACGGTGTAGACCGCGAGCGATGCCTTCTCCACCACCTCGGCCACGAAGAGGCTGACCCGCCCGAAGGTCCGCGCCACGGTGGCCCCGCCTTGGCCGGTGAGGACCCGGCCCGAGTGGTCGATGTCGGGCAGGAGCGAGGCTCCCGCGCACACCGCCGTGCCCACCGCGAGTTCCAGCGGCGACTGGTGGTAGTCGGCGAAGTAGTCCAGGGCCCACGAGCCGCCGAGCCATACGGCCGCGCCGGACAGGGCGTGGGACGGTCCCAACATCGTCGCTGTTCCCCCTCGTCGCGTACCACGGACCCCTCGGGAGGCGCTGTCCGTATCCGACGGCGCGTTGCGCCGCACTGCCCGAGTGTGTGGGCGCGATGCCAAGGAATCGAGTACCGACACGCCGCGGAAACGGTCACGACCGTTCTCGGCGGCCCGGGCTCGGGAAACGCCGCGGCGCTCCCTCGACCCGAGGGAGCGCCGCGGTCGGTCGCCCGGGATGTCCCGCGTTCAGCCGGTGGCCTCAGCAGTTGGGGATGTTGCTGAGGTCGTCACCGCCGTCGAGGACCGCCCACGCGTGCGGGAAGTACGCGGTCTGGCCGTTGTAGGTCAGCCGCAGCCAGGCCGAGGTGTTCTTTCCGCCCCACGGCGTGGCGTTCACGTTGCCCCCGGCGATGCGGCACTGCGGGATGAACGTGTTGCCGCCGTAGAACACCCCTAGGGCGTTGCCCGGGTTGGCCTGGCTCGGCGTGTTGTAGATGTAGATGCCTGCGCCGCAGTAGCTCTGGTCGCCGCAGACCACGGTCGCTCGCAGGTCGCTGGTCGCCAGCGACCCGTTCACCGAGACCGAGCCGACCGCATTGGTGATCGTCACCGTGTAGTTGTACGTGTTGTTGGGCCACAGCCCGCCCACGGTGAGGGTGACGGCTGCGGTCGTGCACGGTGTCTCGCTTGCACCCACGCCCGCCACCTCGAACCGGCACGTGGCGTTGCCGCCCCGGGAGTTGGGCGTGACGGTTACGCCGATCGATCGGTAGGCCCGCTGCTCTCCGGTGACCGTGATCGTCGGCTCGCCCATCGTCCGGGCCGAGACGGTCGCCTCAGGTCCCGCGCCGGCCTGGTTGACGGCCCGCACCTGGACCTGCACGACGGTGTCGTCGGGTAGGCCGGTGATCGTGGTGGCGGTGCCGGTGACCGTCTGAACCGTTCCGTCCGGCAGCTCGATCTCGTACCGCACGATCGGGCGGCCGTTGGCGGCCGGGGCCGTCCAGCTCACCTGGATCGCGCCGCGCTGGGTGGGATGCGTGGCGGCCACGAGGTCGAGGGGAGCGCCGGGCACGGTGAAGGGAATCACCGTGTTGCTCGGCTCCGACTCCTCGCTGGCTGCGTTGATGTCGTTGACGGCGACCACGGTGAAGGCGTACTGGGTGCCGTATTCGAGCACGCCGGCATTGACATGCATGGTTGTGCCGGTGACCGCCCCCAGGGAGCTGGTTGCGCCCGCGCCGCTGACCGAGGTCACCCGGTACTGGGTGATGGCGTGACCCTGACCGTCGGCCTCGGACCAGGTGATGTCCACCGACCCATCGGGGTTGGCCACGGCCTCGACCACGGCCGGCGGGTCGGGCACGTCCCGGGTCGGGATGACCGGGTTGGAGCTGGCCCGCGGACCCGCCCCCTCCGAGTTGACGGCGTAGACGGTGAAGACGTACGTCCGGCCGTTGGTCAGACCGGTGATCTCGACCTCGAACTGCGTCGCACCGACCTCGATGGGTTCGGCGATGCCGTCCCCCTCCACGACGTAGCGGAGGATGGGTGCGCCGTTCTCGCTCGCCGGCCGCCAGGTCAGGGTCGCCGACCCGTTACCTGCGGTTGCGACGACCGCCTGGGGCGCCCCGGGCGGCGCGACGGGCGGAGGCGGGGGAACCGGCGGTGGCGGCGGCGGAGGCGGCGGGTCGCCGCCCAGGATGCCGTCCTGGTACTTGTTCACGTCCCGGACGGTGTGCTCGCTGTCCACGACGCGGGCGTCCGGACCGTCCGGCGAGTTGATGAACAGGTAGTTCTCCCGGACCTCGAGCTCCACCTTCCCGGTCGGGCTCGGGATGGAGATCGTGCCCGTCACCGCCCCACTCAGGTTCAGCCGGTACACGACGCCGGCCCGCGGGTCGGGCACGTACACCTGGCCCGCGTAGGCGACGGCGGCGCCGATCGGTCCGCTGCCGGGCACCGTGAGCGAGGTGACCTTCATCGACCGGTCGACCAGGACGACGATCCGGTCGCCCGGCACGGTCACCGCGATCGGCCAGCCCGTGGTGTGATTCGGCATGATGCCGGGCCGGCGGAGCGGAAGCTCGACGAAGGTCACGTCCTCGATGACGACCGCCAGGCGCTGCATGGTGTTGTCCAGCACGGCGACGCCGACGTCGAGGGAGGAGAGGACCAGATCGTGCCGCGGGTCGGCCACGGTCACGGTGCGGGTCACCCGCGGACCCGCGTCGTCCGGGCCGGGCTGGATCCCGACCACGGTGCCTTCGCTGGGGATGCCGACCCAGAGCGTGCCGACCGTGTCGAAACCGCCCGAGATGATGCCCCGGCGCAGGGCCAGTGGCTCGCCGGTCGGGGTGAGCGTACGGGGGTTGATCTGGCGGACCACGCCCTGAACCCCGTCGATGACGAACGCCGCGTCGCCGTAGAGCGCGACGCTCACCCCCCGCCCGGGCGTCGAGGGGAGCACGGCGCTGATCTGCAGCGTGGTGAGGTCCAAAGCGGTGATCTGGCCGGTCTCCAGGTCGCGCAGGATCAGGTAGCGGTCGTTCTGCGTGATCTGGATCTCGTGGTTCTGAGCGTCGGTGATCTTTGCTCTGGTGTCGACGCGCGCGGTCACGCCGTTGACCCGATCGACCTCGCCCTTGGCCGAACTCCACAGCCACGAGGTCGCGTCCACGTTGCTCACCGCGCTGTCGGCGGCGCCCAGGCCGAGCACGGTCAGGGCGGTCGCCACGAGCAGGACGATCACCACGCTCAACGTGACGATCATGCCCCGGCTGCCGGACTGGGAACCCCCGGGCGGATCGACCGTTTCCGCATCGACGAACTGCGGTTCGTCCAGCTTCACATCGGCCATTGCGCGACCCCGCCCCTCGCCCTACGCATGCCATCGTCCGCCGCGCCCGCGATCGCCGTTGTTCCTGGGCGGGGCGGCCCAGCGCGGCTCATCTTAGGCCGTCAATCGAGATCGGCGCGACCCATGGCGCCCGTCGAGCGTCCGCCGCGCTGTCCGCCGCGCACGGTCACGCCGGGGGCGGGGTGACGGCGGTCCGCTGGGTGCACGTCCGGTCGCTTTCGGACAGGTGCTCACTGGACCAGACTGCGGCGACCGTGAAGCAGTAGTCGTAGTTGATGTTCAGGCCGTAGATCGTGGTGGTCGTCTCGCCGGCCGGCACGGTCGAGATCGCGATGAGCGCGTCGCCCTGGCGGCCGGCCGAGACGATGAACGGCACCTGACCATCGCTCGGATCGATCCAGGTCAGTGTGGCCGAGCCGCCGGAGTCCTCGAGGATCCGCAGGCCGGTGGGGGCGGGCGGAAGCGTCGGGGTCGGCTCGCCGGTGGCCGCGGGCGCGGTCGTGTCGGGGCCCTGGGCGGTTTGGGAGTCGGGAGTGGGGCGCAGCAGGACCAGTCCGGCCACCACGGCGACGACGAGGACCAGGGCGCAGAGCGAGGCCACCAGCACGATCGAGTGGCCCCGGGCCCGGCGAGTGCGCACGGAGGCCTCGCCGGCCTCCCAGATGGGGCCCTCGAGCGCTCGCCCGGACGGTCGGCCGGCCGGGCCAACGTACGGCACGGGCGGTTGCGGGGCCGTGTAGGGCGCGGGAGCCGGGGGAGCCGTGTACGGGGCGAGCGCCTGGCTCACGGGCGGCGGCGGTGGTTGCCGGGCGAGGTCCGGGGCTGGCGCGGCGGGAACCCCGAACGCCGGTGGGGCAGAGGCCGGGGCGGCGGGCGGTACCGGGATGGCGGGCGGCACCGGCGCGGCGGGGGTCGGCGGTACGCCCGGTGGCGCCGGGGGAGCGCCCGCCGGAGGAGTCAGCGTCGGCGCGGGCGGCCCCGATGGCGCGGGCGGCCCCGATGGCGCGGGCGGCACGGATGGCGTGGGTGGCACCGATGGTGTGGGGGGCACCGGTGGCGTGGGTGGCACTGAGGGCGGCGGCGCCATCGCCGGCGCGGGTGCCCCGGGCGGTGGGGGCGCCATCGGCGGCGGGGCGGCCGCGGCCTGGGCCACCGCGGCCAGGCGCTGCCGCGCGCCCCGGACCGCGGGGTGGTCCTCGCCGAGCACACGGCGGCCGGCGTCGACGAGGTGGAGGTCGTACGCTTCGGTCGACTCGCCCATGCGGTACAGCACCGCGGCCAGCCGCCCTTCGATAGCCAGGGCCACCGGCTGCTCGGGCCCGTCGGTGGCGACCGCGATGCCGTACGCGCGCCGTAGCTGGTTGCTCGCCTCGGTGAGGTTGCCCAGCCGTCGGGCCAGCGAGGCCAGGTCCACCATGAGCGGCACCAGAGCCGGGGCGTCGCGCCCGAGCCGGAGTTCGGCCGCCGCGAGCGTCTCCTCGATCATCGTGCGCGCGCCCGTGAGGTCGCCCGCTTCGGCCCGCGCCCGCGCCTGGGCCTGGGCGGCGGCCAGGTCGAGGTCCGGCTGGCTGTCGGGGGGTCGGTACTGCGGGGGATGGCCGGAGCCCGGACCCGACGACACCGGGGTCGGCTCGCCGGCCGACGGCAGCCCGATCGCATGCCCGAAGTCACTCACCGGCTCTCCCGCAAGGGACTCTGTTCAACCGGCGTACGGTCGTCGCAGCGGCTGGCATGCCCGTCATCATGCTGGCCGTTTGTCACCGCGCGCTACCCGCGGTTACCGTACGTCACCTTCCCGACCGTCCGACCCCGAAGTCCGGCCGCGTCCGCAGAACGCCACCGCCGCACGATTCCGGGCCGGTCGGCCGTCCGTCGGTAGGATCGCGCAGAGCCAACGGCGAGGCGTTCTCGGTCAAACGGACGTCATGCCGTGGCGAACGTACGAGCCGAAGGGTCCGGCGAACGTCCGATCAGGGCCGAGCCGCAGCAGTCAGCGAGGTACGAGCCATGGGTCCCACCTCCGACCACCCTGGCGGTCCGACCCCACCCCGAGACTGGTCCGACGGCGCGCCGGGCCGCCCCCTGCGAGGGCAGGCCCCCGTTCCCCCGGGCCGGGTGCCGCCGTCGGAGTCCACCCCACCGCCGGTCCACTACCCCCGGGGTCGGGCCCCGTTGCCGCCCGAGCGCGCGGACCGGCCGCGGCGATCCTCCACCATCGGTCGGGCCAGCGTCCGCCCCAGCCGTCCGGCCGGCCCGGCCACCGGGGTGGCCCGGGTGAGCCCGCCGGGCGGAACCGGGCCGTCCGACGCGCGGCCGTCGGCCGGCCGTCGGCGGTCGGGCGGAGGCGTGGGCCGACGCGTGTTGGCGGTGACGTTCGCCCTGGCCCTGATCCTGGGCGGCTCCGGCGTGGTCGGCGCCTCCCGGTACTTCGACAGCGTGCAGCTCACGACCCAGCTGGACTTCCCCGAGACCACCCAGGTCCTCTACTCGGACGGCAGCGTGCTGGCCCGGCTCGGGGAGACGACCCGGTACGAGCTGCCGTATGACCGGATCATCCAGCCGGTCAAGGACGCGATCGTGGCCGCCGAGGACCAGACGTTCTGGACCAACGAGGGGGTCGACGTCGGCGGTGTGCTCCGGGCGGCCTGGAACAACCTCACCGGCGGCACGACCCAGGGTGGCTCGACCATCACGCAGCAGTACGCGCGGCTGGCGTACGAACTGAAGGGCGTCACCTACCAGCGCAAGATCAAGGAGGCGATCCTTGCCTGGAAGATGAACGACGCCATGACGAAGGAGCAGATCCTCGAGGCGTACCTCAACGCGGTGCCCTTCGGTCGGCAGGCGTACGGCGTGGAGGCGGCGGCCCGGGCCTTCTTCAACAAGACCGCCGACAACACCGCGCCGCCGGAGCAACAGCTCACCATGGCCGAGGCCATGGTGCTCGTGGCCATGGTGAAGCAGCCGTACCCGGACCCGGCCGACCCCGAGGGGTCGCCGGGCTACGACCCGACCTACTCGGAGGCGGCCGCGGAGAACGCCCGGGGCCGGTTCGAGTACGTGCGCAGCCAGCTCGTCAAGACCGGGGCGTTGAGCGCCGAGAAGGCCGCCCAGCTCACGTTCCCGGAGACGGTGGTGCCGTACGTGCCCCAGAGCAACGGAATGGAAGGGCCGGGCGGCCACATCGTCAACCAGGTCCTCAGCGAGCTCACGCACACCCCGGGCTCACCGTTCTACGGCGCCAGGGACTGGACGTTCATCGCCGAGGGCGGTTACCAGATCTACACGACCATCCACCCTGGGGCGCAGACGGCGGCGGTGAACGCGGCCAGCCGGGCCGGTTCGATCATGGCCGGCGAGCCGGAGAACCTGCAGGCGGCCCTGGTGGCGGTCCAGCCCGGCACCGGGCGGGTGCTGGCCTACTACGGCGGTGACTCCGGGGTCGGCTCCGACTACGCCGGGGTCTACCGGGACGCGAACGGCGACCTCATGGGCTCGGGCTACCACCCGCCCGGATCGTCGTTCAAGGTCTACACGCTGGCCGCCGCGCTGAAGGCGAACTACTCGCTGCGCTCCTACTGGCGCTGGAACCCGTACACCATGCCCGACGGGCGCGACGACATCCGCAACGCGAGCACCTGCGGCAACCTGCCGGCGGGCGACGAGCGGCCGTGCAGCCTGCTGCAGTCGACGGTCTCGTCGCTGAACGTCCCCTTCTACCAGATCACGCTGTCGCTCGGCGCGGGCAACGTGCTGGCCCTGGCCCGGGACGCAGGCATCCGGTGGATGTGGACCGACGCCCGGGAGGCGATCGACCTCACGGCGTACCCGGACATGAGCGCGGTCGTGCCGTCGCAGTTCGGTCCGCACCTGGGCATCGGCCAGTACCCGGTCACCGTGCTCGACCACGCCAACGGCATGGCCACCATGGCCGCGGCCGGACTGCCGGCCGACGTCCACTTCGTGGAGCGGGTGACCAAGGGCGACACGATCATCTACGGCGAGAAGCTCGACCCTGACCGGGCGCGGATCCTCACCCCGCAGCAGGTGAACGACCTGACGTACGCACTGTCCCAGGTGGAGTCGGCCAAGGTGAACATCGGCTGGGACACCGCCGGCAAGACCGGCACCTGGGAGTACGCCAACACGAGTGAAAATGCACACGCGTGGATGGTCGGCTTCTCCCGGCGTATCGCCGCCGCCGTCTGGGTCGGCAACCGAGCCGATGAGCAACCGCTGCGCAACTCGCGGGGCGAGAAGGTCTGGGGTTCGGGGCTGCCGGCCAGCATCTGGCGTCAGTTCATGACCGACGCCACCGCGGCCATGAACGAACCCAAGGTCAACACGGAGTTCAATCCGCCAAACTACGTGGGCAGCACGCTGCCCCCGGGCGCCGTGCCCAGCCCGCGCCCGAGCGATCGTGACCGTGACCGTGACCGTGGCCGGGGCGGTCCGAGCACGCCCCCGGGGAGGGAGAATGGCAACGACTGATGGGGGGACGACGGCTGACGGCGGCGTGGCGCCCGGCGGGGGCGCGGCGTCCGACGGGGCCGCGCCCGCGCGTACGGTCGAGCAGCGCGGCCTGTGGTACGAGGAGTTCGAGGAGGGCACGCGGTACCTGCACCGTCCCGGGCGGACGGTCACCGAGACCGACAACGTGCTCTTCTCGACGCTCACCATGAACCCCCAGGCGCTGCATCTGGACGCGGCCTGGTCGGCGCGGCAACCCTTCGGCCAGCGGCTGGTGAACTCGATGTTCACGCTGGCCACGATGGTTGGCATGTCCGTGGGCCAGCTGACCCAGGGCACGATCGTGGCGAACCTGGGCCTGACCGAGGTCAGCTTCCCGCACCCGCTCTACCACGGGGACACGCTCTACTGCGAGACGGTGGTGCTGAGCAAACGGCTCTCGGCCTCCCGCCCCGGGCAGGGGATCGTGACGCTGGAGCACATCGGGCGCAACCAGGACGGCGTCGTCGTCGGCCGGGCCGTCCGGTCGGTGCTCGTGTGGTGCAAGGACCACGCCCCGGCGAACGCGCCCGAGGCGTCCTCGGTGGACGGTTCCGGGTCATGACGGCGTTTCCACTCGGGCCGGCGCTGCTGTTCTGCCCGGCCGACCGCCCGGACCGGTACGCCAAGGCGGCCGAGCGGGCCGACGCCGTCATCCTCGACCTCGAGGACGCCGTGGCCCCGGCCCGCAAGGCGGCGGCCCGGGAGGCGGTGCTGGCCCACCCGCTGGACCCGGACCGGACCATCGTTCGGATCAACGGGTACCGCACCGACGACTTCGCGGCCGACCTGGCGATGCTGCGCCGCACCGCGTACCGCTACGTGATGCTGCCCAAGGCAGAGTCCACAGTGGACTTCACGACCCTCGACGGCTACGCCGTCGTGGCCATGTGCGAGACCGCGGCCGGGGTGGTGTCGGCGGCCGAGATCGCGGCCGCCGGACCGGTCGTGGCCCTCATGTTCGGCGCCGAGGACCTGGTCGTCTCGATGGGCGGCACGGCCAGCCGCGGGCCGGACGGTCGCTACCGGGGGGTGGTCGCGCACGCCCGGGCCACCGTGGCCCTGGCCGCGGCGGCGCGCGGCGTCGCGATGATCGACGCGGTCCACCTCGACATCAACGACCACGACGGACTGGCCGAGGAAGCCGCCGACGCGGCCGCGCTCGGCTTCGCCGCCACCGCCTGCATCCACCCGTCGCAGGTTCCGGTGGTTCGGGCCGCCTACCGGCCCAGCGACGCCGACGTGGCGTGGGCACGGGGAGTGCTCGATGCGGTCGCGGCCGCTGGCGGCGGGGTCGTGCAGTACGAGGGGCGGATGGTCGACGAGCCCATCCTGCGCCACGCGGAGGCGATCCTCCGCCGCGCCGGCCAGTCGGCGTGAACGCAACCGTCCCACGACACCCGCTCAGGCGGCGGGGGTGTCTCGGCGCCGGCGGGCGGTGAGGATCGCGATCACCACGAGCGCCAGGCCACCGAAGACGAGGGAGAGCGCCGCCGGCAGGACGCCGGGGAAGTACTCCTCGACCGCGAACGGCAGCGCGATCAGCGTGCCCACGCTGCCGATGCCGAGCACGGCCAGTTCGCGGCGCAGCACGGCGATGGCCACGAGCGCGACCGCGGTGCCGAGCGAGAAGAGCGTGGCCCAGTGCTGCTCCTCGAACAGGAACCAGCCGCCGATCGTGGCGCTGAGGGCCCCGAGAACGGCGCCGCTGCGCCGGGGCAGGATGCCTGGCAGGGCGAGCACGAACCAGACCACGCCCACGCCCCACACCGCCAGCCCGGACCAGATGGCCGAGTCCGTGGCCAGCCAGGTGCCGCTGTACGCCAGGAACAGCAACGCGGCCACGGTGCCCACCTGCTGCAGCACGTGCCGGCTCACCAACCAGGCCGCCGCCGACGCCACCGCGGCGCCGCCGCTGGCCAGGGCCACGATGGCCTCCTCTTTCCGCCAGTCCAGCAGCTCGTCGGCCACCAGGCCGAGCGTCGCGGCGAGGGCGACCGCCCCGCTGAGCCAGAGCACGCCGCGCAGCCGGGCGCCGGTCGAGCCGAGGCGGGCCGCCGGCACGGCGAAGCCGGCCGCCGCGAGCGCCGCCGTCACGGCCGCGCAGATGCCGACCCGACCCTCGGCCGAGAGCGTCTCCCACGACAGGCTGAGCACGAGGAGAAGGCCCACGACGACGATCACGCCGCCGAGGTAACCCAGACCCTCGGCGACCAGCGAGACCGGCCGCGTCGGGCCGGCGGGCGCCCCGGCGCCGGAGGCGGCGAGGTCGGCTCGGATCTTGTCGGCCTGCTCGGCGGTGATGATCCCGTTGGCGACCCAGCGGTCGACCAGGGCTGACACGTCAGGTCCGGTTGGCTGCATCTCCTGAGTGTGCCGCCGGCGGACCGGCCGGTACAGGCCTGTCGGTACGGCCCGGCCTGGCTGTTGGTATTGCCAAGATCGGCTGTCGGTCTTGCCGGGCCCGTCTGTCGGTACTGCTGGCGCCCGCCTGTCAGTGTTGCTGGGCCCGCCGGTCGGTCTGGCCCGGCTTGTTGGTGGATCACCCGGCCTGCCGGTGTCGGTCTGGTAGACAGGCGGCATGAGTCGGTCGGCGCTGCGTACGGCGGCGCTCCTCGTGGCCGCACTGACGGCGGTCGGGTGCGGGTCGCCGTCGGCCCCGCCGACCCCGTCGACGCTGCCCACGACGAGCGCCGCAGCCCCGGCGACGACCGAGCCGACCGAGGAGCCCACGCCGACCGTCAGCGTCGACAGCTACGCCCCGCCGGGCTGGGTGGACCTGTCCGCGGTGGACCCCACGATCCTGATCGACATCCGGTACCACGGCTCGCACAACTTCCTGGGCCGGCCCGTGGCGGGATACCTCGAGCCGTTGTGCGTGCTGCCCGAACAAACCGCGCAGGCCCTGCACCGCGTGCAGCTCGCCGCGCGGGCCGAGGGGTACACCTTGAAGATGTACGACTGCTACCGCCCGGCGCGGGCGGGCGCCGACTTCGTGGCCTGGCGGGACACGCCCGACCAAGCGACCAAGGCTGAGTTCTATCCGTCGCTGTCCAAGGCCGACCTGTTCCGCCTCGGCTTCGTGGGCGGCGCGGCCACCTCCCACAGCAGCGGCAGCGCCGTCGACCTGACGCTGGTGAAGCTGCCGGCCGCCCCGCAGCGGGCGTACGTGCCCGGCGAGCCGCTGGTGGCGTGCACCGCCCCGGCCGGTGAGCGGTTCCCCGACAACTCGGTCGACATGGGCACGGGGTACGACTGCTTCGACAGCCTCTCGCACACCCTCGACGGTCGGATCACCGGCGAGGCTCGAGAGAACCGGCTGCGCTTGCGACGGTTGATGGAGGCTCAGGGCTTCGTGAACTACTGGGCCGAGTGGTGGCACTACGACCTGGCCAACCCGCCGTACCCGGGCCAGTACTTCGACTTCCCGGTAGCCCGCGCCGCCCTCCCCTGAGCCCTGGCGTCTGGCGGGCCCTCGTGTCAGGCGGGCCCTGGTGTCAGGCGGGCCCTGGTGTCAGGAAGGACGCCCTCTTGACGTCTGATGCCTAGGAAGGCGTCCCTCCTGACAGCGGCTGTCAAGAGGGCGTCCTTCCATGCACTGGCCCTCCCTGACGCGCGCTCAGACACGGACCTCCACGAACGTCTCCTCGGCGTTCATCTCGCGGAACAGGTCCTCGCCGAGGGTGGCCAGGGACGGTGCGATCTGGGTGTGCATGGCGCAGAGGGCGGCGTGCTTGCGGTCGCCGAGCGGGCCCTGCGCCACCAGCCGTACGGCCAGCTCCTCCTCGGGCACCCCGACCGGACGCTCATCAGACATGTAGATGCCCCAGCGCTCGTACTCGGCCGCCCAGCGCCGCCGGTGGGGTTCGGACTCGGCTTGGTGGAGCAGGCGAGCCGGGCGGCCGGCCTGGCGCCAGGCCTCGGTGACCCAGGCGGATACCGCCCGGTGGTCGGGATGGAAGGTGGCGCCCTCCGGCCCGAAGGTCAGGATCGTGTCGGGCTGGACCTCTTCGATGAGGTCCACGATGCGCGCCACCGGCCCGGCCGGGTCGAGGTCGGCGAACCCGCCGTCGGGCAGGTCGAGGAACCGGTGATCGGTGACGCCCAGGATCGCCATGGCCGCGGCCGACTCCCAACGGCGGACCTGACCGAGGCGTTCGGGCGGCCACGCGACCGGGTCGTTCGTGCCGCGTTCGCCGGCGGTGGCGCTGACGCAGGTGACCCGGAAGCCCAGGTCGACCGTGGTCGCCATGAGGCCGCCCGCGAGGAAGGTTTCGTCGTCCGGATGGGCCCAGATGGACAGCAGCGATCCCAGACGGTGGACGTCCGCGGCGCCGATCGGGCCGGCCAGGGGTGGGGTCATGACGGGGAGCAAACCACGGCACCCGCCCCGACGCCTACGGCTTTTCTCCGCCGCCAGGTGGGGTTGCCGTACACCGGTCCCCGCGTGGGTGTGTTCGCTGCACACATGGTTCGCCTCTGGCTGGGCGCATACGCTTCGGTCCCGACCACAGCAGAGGCGGAGGTTCGATGACCGGGGCATTGACGCTGCACGGACGGACCGCGCTGGTGACCGGCGGGGCGGCGGGGATTGGCCGGGCCTGCGCGCAGCGACTGGCCCGCGCGGGTGCGGCCGTCACGATCGTGGACCGCGACGAGGCGGGAGTGCAGCAGGTCGCGGCGGAGATCGGCGGGCGCGGGGTGGTCGCCGACCTGCTCGACGTCGACGCGCTCGAATCCCTCGACCTCGCGGCGGACATCCTGGTCAACAACGCGGGATTTCAGTACGTCGCTCCCGTCGAGGAGTTCCCCCCACAGACGTTCACCGACATCATCACGGTGATGCTGATCGTGCCGTTCCGGCTGGCCCGGATCTGCCTGCCCCGCATGTACGCCCACGGGTGGGGTCGCATCATCAACATCTCCTCGGTGCACGGCGTGCGGGCCTCGCCCTACAAGTCGGCCTACGTGAGCGCCAAGCACGGCCTGGAGGGGCTGTCCAAGACGATCGCCCTGGAGGGCGCCGGCAAGGGCGTGACCTCGAACTGCATCAATCCCGCCTACGTGCGCACCGCATTGGTGGAGAAGCAGATCGAGGCTCAGGCCCGCACCCACGGCATCCCGGCCGACGAGGTGGTGAGCCGGATCATGCTGGAGCCGGCGGCGATCAAGCGGCTGATCGAACCGGACGAAGTCGCTGAGCTGGTGGCGTATCTTTGCTCGCCGGAGGCGTCGTTCATCACGGGCGCCTCGTTCATGATCGACGGCGGGTGGAGCGCGCACTAGTGAGGGCGACGAGGCCGGGGTACGGCGCGGCGTGGAGACGGGCCGCGGGCACCACTGTGGCGCGGACACACATCGTGCGCACGGTGGTGCGGGCCGCACGTACGGCCGCGGCGCGGCGACCGGCCGTGGGCATCACCCTGACGCGGGCCCCGGCTGCGGATACGTCTGTGGCGCGGGCCGTACGTACGACGGCGGCGCGGCGACCGGCCGTGGGCATCACCCTGACGCGGGCCCCGGCTGCGGGTACGTCTGCGGCGCGGGCCGTACGTACGGCGGCGGCGCGGCGGCCGGCCGTGGGCACCACCGTGACGCGGGCCCAGGCTACGGGTACGCCCGCGGCCCGGGCCGCGGGCCCGATCGTGCGGTAGGCCCGGCATGAGCGGATCGGCAGTCATCGCGTTCCTGGAGCTGCTGGCCCGGGAGGCGTCGCCGGTCGAGTTCGAGGCGCCCGTCCTGGAGGCCCGGACGGCCGGGGCCCCGCCCGAGGTGATTGAGGAGCTGGAGCGGGCCCGGGCGACGGCGCTGCGGGTCCGGGCGCTGCTGGAGCGGCGCCGGCGACGCGAGGCCGAGCTGAGTGCGCTGTTCGACACCGCCTCCGACCTCGCCCAGCTGCACGACCTCGACAGCGTGCTCGAGGCGATCGTCCGGCGGGCCCGCAAGCTGCTCGACACCGACGTGGCCTACATGACGCTGGTCGACGAGGAGCGCGGCGACAGCTACATGCGGGTCACCGACGGCTCGGTGTCGGCTCAGTTCCAGCGGGTCCGGCTGCCCATGGGTACCGGGCTGGGCGGGCTGGTGGCCCAGACCGGCACCCCGTACGCCTCGGACAACTACCCGGCCGACTCCCGGTTCCAGCACGCCTCGGAGATCGACTCGGCCGTGGCCGAGGAGGGCCTCATCGCCATCCTCGGCGTGCCCATGCGGCTCGGCTCGCGCATCGTCGGCGTGCTCTTCGCGGCGAACCGCAGCGCCCGGCCGTTTGCCCGCGAGGACGTAGCGCTGCTGTCCTCGCTGGCCGCCCACGCGGCCGTGGCGATCGACAACGCGCGACTGCTGGAGGAGACCCGGGCCGCGCTGGCCGAGCTGTCGGCGGCGAACAAGACCAGCCGGGAGCACGCCGAGGCGGTCGAACGGGCGGCCGAGGCGCACGACCGCATGGCCGAGCTGGTGCTGCGCGGGGGAGACGTCCGCGACCTCGCCACCAGCGTGGCCGAGCTGCTCGGCGGCGGCCTGGTGGTCTTCGACGCCGAGGGCCGCTGCCTGGCCACCGTCCGGACGGAGTGCACTCCGGCCGTCGAGGAGGCCGCCTCCGCCGCCCGGGCGCTGGGCCGCACCGTGCAGCGGGGAGAGCTGTGGGCCACGGCGGTCGGCCCGGTCGAGGCGACCCAGTGCTGCCTGGTCTTCGCGCCGACCAGCCCGCCCTCGGACGCGGAGGTACGCATCTTCGAACGGGCGGCCGTGGTCACCGCGCTGCTGCTGCTCTCCCGGCGGGCCGCCGCGGCGGCCGAGGACCGGGTCCGCGGTGAGCTGCTCGACGACCTGATCTCCGGGCGTATCGGGCGGGACGCGGATGATCTGGACCTGGTGCACGAGCGGGCCCGACGGCTGGGAGTGGACCTCACCCAGCCGAACACCGTGCTCGTGCTGCGCCCGCCCGCCGGGGCCCGGCACCGGGTCGCGACCTGGGCCGCCGGGCAGGCCGCCGAGCACCACGGTCTGGCCGCCGACCGGGACGGCGCCACCGTGCTGCTGCTGCCGGGCGACGATCCGGGTGCCCTGGCCCGCCGGGTGGGGCGGGAGGTGAAGGCCGCGCTCGGGTCGGCTGCGGCCCCGGGTGTGACCGTCGGGGCGGGCGGGCCGGCGCTGGCCCCGGACCAGATCGCGACGGCGTACGGCACCGCCCAGCGCTGCGCCGACGCTCTGATCGCGCTGGGCCGTACGGGCGGCAGCGCCGCCCCGGCCGACCTCGGCTTCGCCGGGCTGCTCCTCGGGGGTGGCACCGAGGACATTGACGCGTTCGTCACCGCCACCATCGGCCCGGTGATCGACTACGACCGCCGTCGGGGCACCGCCCTGCGCCAGACCCTGGAGTCGTACTTCGCCGCCGGCGCCAGCCCGGCCCGGGCGGCCGAGCTGCTGCACGTGCACGTCAACACCGTGACCCAGCGGCTGGAGCGGATCGCCACGCTGCTCGGTGAGCAGTGGCACCGCCCCGACCGGGCGCTGGAGGTCCAGCTCGCGCTCCGGCTGCACCGCCTCCGGACGGGCTGACGGCCGCAGTCTCGGGCTGAACGGCAGCTGACCACATACCTCGGCCGCTAACTGTGGGCGGTGGACACATGTCGTACGTCACGGGCCGCCCCTAGCCTTCACCGACAAGACCATGACGGCCCGATTGCCGGTGTGTTCCGGCCGCGGGTCAGCCGTACGGCACCGGATAGAGACTCTTGATTGCGCCCTGTCCCCAAGGAGACTTGGTATGCGTTTCCCCATCCCGGCCCGCCTGGCGCGCCGGACCGACCGCGCATCCGCGTTCCGACGACTCATCCCCACCGTCGCCCTGGCGAGCGCGGCCGCCCTGGCCGTCGCCGGGTGCAGCAGCCCTCAGGAGGCGGCCAACGGCCCGACCGGTGACGACGCGCCCTACAAGGTCGGCCTCATCTACTCCCAGTCCGGGGCGCTCGCCTCGTACGGCGCCCAGTACATCGAGGGGTTCTGGGCCGGCCTCGACTACGCCACGGGTGGCACCCGGAAGATCGGCAGCCACCCGATCGAGGTGACCGAGGTCGACGACGCCGGTGACCCGGAGAAGGCGGTCGCGGCGGCCCGCGACCTGATCGGCGAGGGCTTCAAGATCATCGCGGGGTCGACCGCCTCGGGCGTGGCCCTGCAGGTTGCCCCCATCGCCGAGCAGAACAAGGTGCTGTTCATCTCCGGTCCGGCCGCCACCGACGGCATCACGGGCGCCAACCGGTACACGTTCCGCTCCGGCCGGCAGTCCTACCAGGACGTGCTCACGGCGAGCTCCTTCATGGGCGACCCGGCCGGCAAGAAGGTCCTGGTCTTCGCCCAGGACACCGCGTTCGGCCAGGCCAACGCGGCCGCGGTCACCGCGGTCATCGGCGGGCAGGGGGCCGAGGTGGAGTCGCTGCTCGTCCCGGCCGACGTGCAGGAGTTCACCACCTTCGCCGCCCAGGCGCTGGCCGCCAACGCCGACCTGATCTTCGTGGCCTGGGCCGGGACCACGGCGCCGGCCATGTGGCAGGCGCTCGACCAGCAGGGCGTGCTGGCCGCCACCACGGTGGTGACCGGTCTGGACATTCGCGCGACGTGGCCGACGTTCGGCGCGGCCGGGACGAACATCGACTTCCTGGCCCACTACTTCGACGGCGCCTCGGACACCCCGGCGTCGCAAGCCCTGGCCGACGCCATCGACGGGCCGATCGACCTGTTCCACCCCGACGGCTTCACGGCCGCCCAGATGATCGTCCACGCGCTCGAGGAGGGCGGCGACGACGTCGAGGCGATGATCGCGGCGCTGGAGGGCTGGAAGTTCGACAGCGTCAAGGGCAGCTACGAGGTGCGGGCCTCCGACCACGCGCTGCTGCAGCCGATGTTCCAGACCCGGCTGACCGGCAGCGGGGACAACCTGGAGGCCGAGCTGGTCAAGGCGCTGTCGGCTCAGCAGGTCGCGCCGCCGCCGACCCCGTTCGAGGACTAGCCGTGCGGGCCCGACTCTCGGAGAAGGCGGCGCGGTGACCGCACTGGCCGTACGGGGACTCACCTGGCGTGTCGGCGGGGTATCCATTGTGGACAACGTGGACCTCGACCTGGCGCCAGGTGAGTTCCTCGCCGTCATCGGACCCAACGGCGCCGGCAAGACGTCGTTGTTCAACCTCATCAGTGGGCTGCGGCGGCCCACCGCCGGCACGGTCAGCGTGTACGGACGGGACGTCACGCGGCTCACCCCGCACCAGCGGGCCCGGCTGGGGCTGGGGCGGACGTTCCAGACCTCGGCCGTGTTCGGGTCGCTGTCGGTGGCCGAGAACGTACGGCTGGCGGTGCAGGCGCGGCGCGGCGGCAGCATGCGCCTGTGGCGGTCGGCTCGCGACGAGCGGGTCGTGGCCGAGGAGGCGGCGGCCGTGCTTGAGCAGGTGAACCTGGCCGGCCGGGACACGGTGCCGGCCGGCACGCTCTCGCACGGCGAGAAGCGCAAGCTCGAGATCGCCCTGCTGCTGGCGGCCCGGCCGAAGGTGATGCTGCTCGACGAGCCGATGGCCGGCATGAGCGCCGAAGAGGTGCCGGCCCTCGTGGACGTGGTGCGGGGCCTCACCCGGGACGGCCAGAGCGTGCTCATGGTCGAGCACCACATGGAGGTGGTGCTCGACCTGGCCGACCGGGTCGCGGTGATGCACCACGGTGCCCTGCTGGTCTGCGACACGCCCGACGTGGTCATGGCGAACCAGACGGTGCAGGACGCCTACCTCGGAGAGGAGCTGTAGTGTCGGCCGCCCCGCCCACCTCCCGGGCCCTGCTGTCCATCGTGGACCTTCGCGTCCGTATCGCCGGCTCGCAGATCCTGCAGGGCGTCAGCTTCGAGGCGCCGGCCACCGGCGTGACGGTGCTGCTGGGCCGCAACGGGGTCGGCAAGAGCACCACGCTCAAGGCGATCCTCGGGCTGACCCCGGCCGGGTCGCAGGTCACCGGCGAGGTGCTCTTCGACGGCGTCCCGCTGCTGCGGGAGCCCACGCACCAGCTCGTCCGGCGGGGTCTGGGCTACGTGCCCGAGGACCGCGGGATCTTCGCCGGCCTCACGGTGGCCGAGAACCTCAAGCTGGCCGAGCGGGTTCCTGACCCCGACTACGACACGGCGTACGGCCTGTTCCCGGAGCTCAAGCAGCGCAGCCGGCAGCGGGCCGGCACGCTCTCCGGCGGGCAGCAGCAGATGCTCGCCATCGCCCGGGTGCTGCTCAACCCCAACCGGCTGCTGCTGGTGGACGAGCCGACCAAGGGCCTGGCCCCGCGTCTGGTCACCGAGGTGGCCGACGTGGTGGCGCGGGTGGCCGAGACCGTCCCCATCCTGCTGGTGGAGCAGAACCTCGGGCTGGTGCGGCGGGTCGGCCGCGACGCCGTGGTGCTGGCGGCCGGCACGGTCGCCTACCGCGGCCCCATCGGACCGCTGCTGGACGACGAGCAGCTCACCCGTGCCCTTCTCGGGGTCGGCTCGCACAGCCGGGTTCGGGAGAAGCAGCCGGAGGCCGCCCCGCAAGCACAAGGAATGAGTGCGGCGCATGGCGCCGGAGGGACGGCACAGTCATGAGTACGTTCATCCTGCTGTTGCTCACCGGGCTGGGCCTGGCCGGCCTGTACTACCTGGTCGCCTCCGGCCTGTCGCTGGTCTTCGGCCTGGCCGACGTGCTGAACTTCGCGCACGGGCTGTTCCTGTCGGTCGGTGCGTACGCGACCTGGTGGGCCGCGACCAACCTGCCCGGCGCGGGCAGCGAAGGGCTGGGCTTCGTCCTCGCCGTGGTGTTCGGGGTCGTGGCCGGGGCCGTGATCGCGTCCATTGTGGAGCTTGTGCTCATCCGGCCGCTCTACCGGCGCACCATCGCGCAGGTGCTGGTGACCGTGGGCCTGTCCCTGGCCGGCGTCGCGCTGCTGCAGGCGATCTGGGGCGCCGACCCGCGGCCCTTCCCGCGTCCGGCCTGGGCGTCGCGGGTCACGATGATCGGTGGGGCCGCGGTGCCGAACTCGTCGCTGCTGCTGGCGGTCTCGGCCGCGATGGTGCTGGCCGGTCTGCTCGCGTTCCTGAGGTTCACCCGGGTGGGCCTGGTGATCCGGGCCGGGGTGGAGGACCGCTCCATGGTGACCGCGCTCGGCATCGACGTTCGTAAGGCATTCACGCTCGTCTTCGCCATCGGCGGGGCGGCGGCCGCGCTCGCCGGCATCCTGGCCGGGGTGCAGTTCAGCGTCGTCTCGCCGGGTCAAGGCACGTCGCTGCTCATCTTCGGCTTCATCGTCGTGGTGATCGGCGGCATGGGGTCGGTTACCGGGACGGCCTGGGCCGCGGCCGCGGTCGGGTTGCTGCAGCAGTTCGTCAACTACTACGCCTCGGGGCTCGGCGACATCTGCGTGGTCGCCCTGCTCGCGGTGGTGCTGCTGGTCCGGCCGCAGGGACTGGCCGGCGTGGCGGGAGGTGCGCACGCATGAGTACCGAGCTGGTCACCCCCGAGCAGGCAGCCCATCAGGACCAGCGCTGGCGTGCACGCTGGTGGCCGGTGGTCCGGCGGTTCCTGCCGGTCGGGGTGCTGGTGCTGCTGGCCGCCGTCCCGTACACCAACCTGCGCATCCCGGTGCTCTTCGACCGTCCGCTCAATGCGCCGGGCACCCTGCACCTGATCGCGATCTGCCTGGTCTTCGGCGGTCTCGCGCTCAGCTACGACCTCATGTTCGGTCGCACCGGCATGCTCTCCTTCGGCCACGCGCTCTACTTCGCCGCGGGTGGGTACGGCACGGCGATCCTGCTCGCCCAGACGACGTGGCCACTGTGGACGGTTGCCCTGGTCGCGGTCGTGGGGGCTACGGTGCTCGCGGCGGTGCTGGGCTCGGTGGCGTTGCGCACCAAGGGAATCGCGTTCGCCATGGTGACGCTGGCGTTCGCCCAGATCGGGGCGATCGCGGCCTCACGCAACCCGGGCCGGCTGACCGGTGGGGAGGAAGGCCTGTCCCTGGACGGCCGCCGGCTGCCGGAGGCCCTCGTCGGCGTGGTCAACACGGTCAACCTGTACTGGCTCGCGCTGGCGTTCGTGGCCCTGGTGGCGTTCGTGGTGCACCGCATCGACGACGCGCCCGCCGGGCGGGTGCTCGCCGCGGTCCGCGACGACGACCGGCGGGTCGACGTGCTCGGGTTGTCGCCGTACCGGTACCGGTTGCTGGCCTTCGTCATCGCCGGGGCGCTGGCGGCGATCGGGGGCGTCGTCTATGTGCTGCTCATCGGCGGAGCCAACCCGGGGCTGACCGCCTCCGACCTGACCCTGTCCCTGCTGGTGATGGTGGTCCTCGGCGGTCCCGGCACCCGGTGGGGGCCGCTGGCCGGGGGCGTGGTCTTCGCCTATCTCGACCACCGGCTCACCGCCGTCGGTACGTCGGATGTGGTGGAGCGCCTGCCGGGCGTGCTCTCCGGTCCGCTGTCGGAGCCGCTGTTCATCCTCGGCACGGTCTTCATCCTCGCCGTCTACTTCTTCCCGGGCGGTCTCGCCGGCCTGGCTCAGCGCCTGCGGGGCCCCGGGCTCCGCGGTGCGCGCTGGCTCCGGGGCCGAGGACTGCGCGCGTCAGGAAGGACGCCCTCTTGACGGATTTTGCCCAGGAAGGCGTCCTTCCTGACAGGCCCTGTCGGGAGGGCGTCCTTCCTGCGGGTTTCTGCCCAGGAAGGCGTCCTTCCTGACACAGACTCGCTGGCGGAAGAAAGGAACTGACCCATGACGCGTACCGTGCACGCCAACGGGATCGACCAGGCGTACCTCGAGTGGGGCCCGGCGGACGGCATTCCGGTGCTGCTGATCCACGGCAACTGCTCCTCGGCGGCGTTCTGGGAGCCCTTCGTACGCCGGCTGGTCGCGGCCCGCCCCGACCTGCGGATCGTGGCGCCGGACCTGCGAGGCTACGGCCACAGCCAGGCGGCCCCGGTCGACGCCACTCGCGGGCTGCGCGACTTCGCCGACGACGTGGCGGCGCTGATGAACGTCGTCTTCGGCGCGGAGGCGCGGCCGGTGGTGGCCGGGCACTCGATGGGCGGAGGCGTCGCCATGCACCTCGCGATCGAGCACCCGTCCCGGGTCGCCGGGCTGCTGCTGGAATCGCCCGTCTCTCCGTACGGTTTCGGCGGCACCCGGGACGTGAACGGCACGCTGACCACGCCGGACTTCGCCGGTACCGGCGCCGGCACGGCGAACCCGACGTTCGTGGCCCGCCTGGCCGCCAAGGACCGCACCGACGAGGACCCGACCAGCCCGCGCCAGGTGCTGCGGGCGACGTACGTGGCTGACCCCGCGTCGCTGGGCGACGACGAGGAGGCGTTGCTCGACAGTGTGCTGTCCACTGTGGTGGGTGAGGACAACTACCCCGGCGAGTCGACGACGACCACGAGCTGGCCCGGGATGGGGCCGGGCACGCGTGGGGTGCTCAACGCCATGTCGCCCAAGTACTTCAACGTCGCCGACGACCTGGTCGGCATGCCGGTCAAGCCGCCGGTGGTGTGGGTGCACGGCGACCGCGACGCGATCGTCAGCGACGCGACGCTCTTCGATTTCGCCCAGCTCGGCAAGCTCGGCCTGGTGCCGGGCTGGCCGGGGGAGGACGAGTGCCCGCCCCAGCCGATGGTCGCGCAGACCCGGGCCGTGCTGGAGCGGTACGCCGCCGCGGGTGGCTCGTTCACCGAGGTACTGCTCGAGGGATGCGGGCACTCGCCCCACATCGAGCGTCCGGCCGAGTTCCTCGACGCGCTCGTCTCTCTGATCGACCGTCGCGCCTGAACCCGGCGTGTCCCCGTTGCGTTGATCTAGGGACTAGAGTGGTTTGTTGATCTTCAACCACCACTCTACGCCCTAGATCAACGCGGGGGGCCGCCCTGGATCAACGCGGAGTGCCGCCCTGGATCAACGCGAGGGTCGGCACGTTGAACCCCTCCGTGGCGCTATTCCTCCGTCCCTGCCATCGCGCCCTGCAACGCCAGACCGGTGCGGTAGAGCTCGATCAGCAGCGGGCGGAGGAGGTGCCCGCGGTCGGTGAGCTGATACTCGGACCGGCGAGGAAAGCCCGGCACCACCCGGCGCTTCACCAACCCCTTGTCGACGAGCTCGGTCAGCCGATCCGTGAGCACCTTGTCGCTGAGTGTGGGCAGGCGTTCGGCCAGGTGGGTATAGGACATCGGCCCGTGCGTCATGAGGTCTCGCAGAATCAGCGTCGTCCATGGCCCGGAGATGGCCGCAAGCGAAACCTCGACGGGACAGTCGTCAGAGGGGGCGTCGGTACGGCCACTGGGCGTGGGCACGAGTACCTCGTCCCAAGCGGTGCTTACCGTTTGGTGAGCCATCTGACCTCCTGTTTCGCTTGAGGCATGACCAATGACAGCATGCCGGCATCCCCGGCCCTGGCGACGTCGCCGGACGAGCTGCCGTACGTCCTCGCCGCCGCGTTCAACACCGGCGACCCCGATGCCATCGAGCGGGTCTACGAACACACCGGACTCTTCGTCCGCGCTCCCGGCCAGGTCACCACAGGCGCTGAACGACGCCAGGCGAACGCGCAGTTCGCCTCTCTCGGAGTTCCCATCGAGGTCAGGCCACGGCATGTCTACGTTCACGAGGACGTGGCTCTGCTCATCGTGGACTGGGCCATCACCGGCACGACGCCCGCCGGCGAGCACGTCGACATTCGAGGCGTCGCGACCGACGTGGCCCGCAGAGGCGCCGACGGGTACTGGCGATACATCATCGACAACCCGTTCGGAACCGCGACGCAGGCAGCCTGAGCGAGGCCCCGGCGACCGCATTGATCGGGCCACATTCGTGTTGATCTAGGGCCTAGCGTGGTTAGTTGATCTTCAACCACCACGCTAGGCGCTAGATCAACGGAAAGTGGAGGCGAGGATCAGCCGACGGGCGGGCCGGCGTCCGGCACGATCGGGGCCTCGTGGTACGCGTAGCCCTCGGGGATCGGGACCTCGAGGAGAGCCAGGTTCTCGCCTGTGCGCGGCAACCAGGTGAGGTCCACGGAGCGAACGTCATCCCTCTCCGGCCCGGCCGTGGTCACGACGCGTACCGGCAGGTACGTCTGGGGATCGGCGTAGATATCCAGCGTGGCGGATAGTTCGCCGAGGCGATAGACGTCGGTCCGCAGGTGCCAGGTCTCGCGTCCGTCGATCTGTTCGCGGCCGACGAGCGTGGCCTCACCAGACGCCAGCGCGTCGCGGATCTCGGCCGGATCGTAGAACCGGGGCGGGGAGTGGACCACCACCGTCCCATCCGGGAGGGTGGGCGGCTCGAAGGTGTAGCGCCACCAGGCCTGGTGCTGATGGTCTAGGACGAGCACCTCCCACGTCCCGTGGGGGCCATCTGGCCCGGGGACGACCGCGATCGACCGTACGGGTCCGCCGGGCCCGGCGATGTCGTACCGGGACCGCAGCGTCAGCATGTCGGTCGTGTCCACATAGGAGAACAGCTCCGTGCTGTCCACACTGTACTCAGCGCGCAGGACGAAGTCGGATGCCTTGGCCAGAGCCCCGTCGGTCTGCCCGGCCACGTAGGCGACGTCGTACACCGGGGGTGCGGTCGACGGCCCCGCGTCGGCCTCCGGACTGGGGCTGCCGCCCCCACCCAGGGCGACCACCCCCGCGGCCACGGTCACCAGGGCGAGGCCGGCGACCAGGCTGGCCCGGGTGGCGGTCGCGCGCCGGGCCCGGCGGCGGAGGGAGTCGGTGAGGTCGCTCGGCGCGGTGACCGCGGCCAGCTCCTGGTCGAGCCGGGTACGCAGGCGTACGCCGAGTTCATCATCGGTGAGCATGGGGAACCCCCTGAAGCGGAGAGTCGTCGGCCTCGACGAGCAGGTCACGCAGGCGAGCCAGGCCGCGGGCCGCATGGGCCTTCACGGTCCCGGTCGTGCACCGCAGCAGTTGGGCGGTCTCCTCGACCGACAGATCCTCGAAGTACCGCAGCGCAGCACCTGGCGCTGGCGGAGTGGCAGGGCGGCGAGGGCGCGGACCATCGCGCCGCGCTCGGCCACCCGGTCCAGGTTCGGATCGACATCCGTCACGATATCCGGGTCGGGTGGCAGGGGCGCCTCGCGTGGTCGCCGGAACAGGGCCCGACGCCGGTCGTGGGACAGGTCGATCAGGACCGTGCGGGCGTACGCCTCGGGCGCGCCGCGGACTGTCGACCAGCGCCGGGCGACACGGAGGAGTGTGGTCTGCAGGAGATCCTCGGCGGCGTCCCGGTCTCCGGTCAGCAGGTAGGCCGTACGAAGCAATGCCGTGGACCGGGCCCGGACGAACGCTTCGAACTCCGCATCGATTCTCACACTCGTCAGAACTCCGCCCCGCCCGCGCCGGTTGACGCCGGTACCCGTGTCGTTCCCCGTGTGCGCCCCTCGTCGATCTAGGGCGTAGAGTGGTTGTTGGAGATCATTAAGCCACTCTATGCCCTAGATCAACAGTGGAGGGACGGGCCGTCAGTCGCGGAGGGCGGCGTCGATGATCTCGCAGGCGTCGCCGGCGTGGGCGTCGGGCCCGACGCCGCGGGCCGCCTTGACGAGCAGTCGGCGGAACAGCGCGCGCTCGTCGTCGTCCAGAGCACTCAGCATCGCGTTCTCGGCTTCGGTGACCTGGTCGCACAGGGAGGCCAGCGTCCGTTCTCCCTTGGGAGTGGCGACGATCTGGCGCTGGCGCCGGTCGGCGGGGTTGGGGCGACGCTCCACGAGTCCGGCCGCCACGAGGTCGTCGATGAGGTAGGTCATCACGGTGCGATCGATGCCCAGCCGGTTGGCCAGGGCCAGTTGGCTGGGCTGCTGGCTCCGGATGACCTCGGCCAGGGTCTGGTAGCCGCGCGGGCCGTGCGGGAAGTCGCCCAGCACCCGGGAGACCAGGTCGCGGTGTGACCGCAGCAGTACACCCAGCGCCCAGCCCAGCTCCTGGCTCAGCGAGCCCGCCGGCTCGGGGGGCCGTGACTCGGCGCCGGGGGGCCGTGACTCGGCGCCCGCTGGCTCGGGAGGCCGTGCCCCGGTGCCCGCCGGCTCGGCCGGTCGCGATGCGCTCGTCCGCTTCACCGGCCGTGGCTGCGATCTCACTGTCGCCCCACTCACACCCGCCATGTTACCCGACGCCTGCGGCTTGACAGATCGTCTACATGGCATACGATCTGCTCAACAGACGATTTGCGGAGGAATCAGGTGGCCATCGAGGTGGGGATCGCGTTGGACCTGTCCGGGCTGGCGCCGGGCGAGGTGGCGGCGCTGGCCCGGCGGGCCGACGCGGGCGGGCTGAGCCTCGTCGTGCTGCGCCCCGGGGACGGCGCGCTGGACCCGTGGACGGTGGCGGTCTGGATCGCCGGTCACACCCGGCACATCGCCATCGGGGTCAGCACCGGGCCGCTGGTCGCCAATGACCCGACCGATCCCGAGGCGCCGTACCCGACCGTGGTCGACAAGGCCCGCCAGAGCCTGGAGATCCTGGCCGGCCCGCGCCTCCTCACCGCCGAGGCCTGGACCGTCGCGTCCCCGGATGCGAATGCCGACGAGCTGCGCGCCCGGGCCCAGGACGGCCCGCCGGTGGTGGTGCCCGTACGGTCAGCGGCGGACATCGATCGCCTGGTCGCCCTCATCGGCGAGGCGAGCCCTGACGGCCGGCCCCGACGCTCGGCGGCCGCACGCTCCCGCCGTCGGCCGGGCATCGACTACGACGGCGTACCCGATTCGTTGGCCGACACCGCGGTCGAGCCCGGCGACCCGCAGTACCGCGGCGTGGCCTCGACCTACCTCCGGGGCGGCTCGCCCGGGCTGGTCCTGCGCCCACGCACGCCGGAGCAGGTGGCCGACGCGCTGGCGTTCGCCCGGCGCCACCGGCACCTGCCGTTGGGCCTGCGCAGCGGCGGCCACGGCATCAGCGGTCGATCGACCAACAATGGTGGCATTGTCATCGATGTTAGCGGGATGAGCACCATCGAGGTCCTCGATCGGCAGCGGCGGCTGGTCCGCATCGGCCCGGGGGCCACGTGGAAGCAGGTGGCCGCGGCGTTGGACCCGTACGGCTGGGCCCTCGGCTCGGGGGACTACGGCGGCGTCGGGGTCGGCGGGCTGGCCACCGCGGGCGGAATCGGCTTCCTCTCGCGGAAGTACGGTCTGACCATCGACCATCTTCGCGCCGTCGAGATAGTGCTCGCCGACGGCCGGATCGTGCGGGCGAGCCGGGATGAGCACCCGGATCTGTTCTGGGCGGTCCGCGGCGCCGGGGCGAACTTCGGTGTGGTCACGGCGTTCGAGTTCGAGGTCGACGAGGTGCGGGAGGTGGGCTTCGCCCAGCTCATCCTGATCAGCCCGGACATCGAGGACGCGCTGCGTCGGTACGGTCGGCTCGCCAGCACGGCGCCCCGGGACACGACGGTGTTCTTCGCCACCGGTCGCCCGCGCCAGGGACAGTCAATCATCCAGCTATATGGAATGGTGGCCTCGCCGGACCCCGAGGTGATCGTGCAGCGGCTCACCCCGTTCGCCGAACTCGGCCTGCTCGCCCAGCACCAGGTCGTCCGCGCACGGTATACCGACGTCATGGACCAGGCCGCCGACGTCGGCCCCGACGGCCACCACGGTGTTGGCGAACCCGCCTCCCGCTCGGCCTTCCTGCCGGCGCTGACCGACGAGTTCGCCCGCGACGCCGCACGGCTGCTGCGTAGTGGTCGGGTGTACTTCTTCCAGCTGCGGGCCATGGGTGGGGCCATCGCCGACATACCGGCCGACGAGACCGCCTTCGCCCACCGGACACCGGCGTTCCAGGTGACCGCGATGGGCGCAGACCAGGATGGGCTCAACGCGGCCTGGGATTCGCTCGCGCACCACTTCGACGGCCTGTACCTCAGCTTCGACACGGACCTGCGTCCGCAACGGCTGGGCGATGCCTTCCCGCCGCCCGTGCTGTCCCGGTTGGTCGAGCTCAAGCGACGGTACGACCCGGACAACCTCTTCCGAGACAACTTCGCCATCGACCCACACCTGGACCTGGCGGCCCTGGCCGCAGCCGGGAAGGAGACAGTGACATGAGTGACTACGGGCACGACCTGCTGTTCGGGACGTTCGTGACGCCCCGGGTCCAGGGCGCCCAGGACGTCATCGACCTGGCCGTCACCGCCGACCGGGCCGGCCTGGACCTGGTCACGTTCCAGGACCACCCGTACCATCCGGGGCTGCTCGACACGTGGACGCTGCTCTCCTTCGTGGCCGCCCGCACCGAGCGGATCCGGGTGGCCGGCAACGTCATCAGCCTTCCGTTGCGCCCGCCGGCGGTGCTCGCCCGGGCCGCGGCCTCGCTGGACATCCTCAGCGGTGGCCGGTTCGAACTCGGGATGGGGGCCGGGGCCTTCTGGGACGGCATCGCGTCGATGGGCGGGCGTCGGCTCACGCCGGGCCAGGCCGTCGTTGCCCTGCGCGAGGCGATCGCGATCATCCGGGACGTGTGGAACACCGAGGCCAGCGGCATCATGCGGCACGAGGGCCGCTACTACACGGCCGTCGGCACGAAGCGGGGGCCGCGCCCGGCCCACGACATCAGCATCTGGGTGGGCTCGTACAAGCCGAAGATGCTGGAGCTCACCGGCGCGGTGGCCGACGGCTGGCTGCCGTCGCTGGAGTACCTGCCGCGCGGCGTCGACTCGCTGCCCGAGCTCAACGCCCGCATCGACGAGGCCGCGGTCGCGGCCGGCCGGTCCCCGACCGCGGTCCGGCGTCTGCTCAACATCATGAATGTGCAGTTCTCGCCCTCGAACCGGGGTGTGCTCAACGGACCGCCGCAGCAGTGGGTCGAGCAGCTGACCGACCTGGCGCTGACCCATGGGGTCACCGCGGTCTTCATCGGCGGCGACGACCACACCATGACCCAGCGGTTCGCGGCCGAGGTGGTTCCGGCCGTCCGCGAGATCGTCGCCCGCGAACGCGGCTGAGGCGGTGTCAGGGCTGTGTCTGGAAGGACGCCCTCTTGACGCGTAGTGCCCAGGAAGGACGCCTTCCTGACACGCTGTGTCTGGAAGGACGCCCTCTTGACGCGTAATGCCCAGGAGGGCGTCCTTCCTGACAAGAGTGGGCGGGTGAGGCGGGTTCCTGGGGTCTGCGGGACGTATGGGGCCGGCGCCGTTCGCCAAATCGCCGACGCCCGGCCCGGAGATCGACAAGGATGGTCCTTATGACCACCACCTACACCGACGAGGAACGGCAGACCCTGCGGACCGCCGCGTTCGGGGCCGTGTACCTGGTTGCCAGCGCCGAGCCCGGATTCCTCGACATGGTCAAGGAGAGCTTTGCGGGTTCGCGAGCGTTCGCCAAGGCACCGGAGTTGCGGGATGTGCTGCGCAGCGGCGGGTTGCCGAAGATGCCGATGGGGTCGCGCCCGGAGGTCGAGCGGGACGTCATGACTGCGCTGTCCCAGTCGCAGCAGATCCTGCAGGCGAAGGGGCCGGAGCAGTTGCAGGAGTTTCGCACCGCGGTCACGGAGGCGGTCGACGAGGTCGCCAGCGCGGCGGGCGGGGGAGCCAGCCCGAACGAGCAGGAGGCGATCAGCAAGATCAAGGCGGCCCTCGGCACCACCTGACGGGGTGCCCGTCGGGCCGTCACCCATACGCTGACGGGTCGTATTGTCTGTTGCTTTCGGGTCGTCTACGCGCCGCCGTGGCCCATTCGTCGATGTCGGCGGTAAGGGCGTTCTCCGCGTTCGTCTAAAGGGACGCCGCGGGGAGGCCGGCCGTGCCATCGGGTCCGCACTCGACGGAAAGCCCTCGCGCATCCGGTACATATCCGAGCAGCGCCTTGCGCACCTTGTAGCCCAGCCGCGCTAACGCCAACGCCGTTGGCCGCGCCGATGCACCCCAGGCTCCAGCGGTAGGTCACGATCGCACCCCGGGCCCCAGCAGTAGGTCACCACGGGGGTGCTGACCGGGACGAGTTGCGCCGCCCGTTCCGCGATCAGGGCTCTCGGCAGGCGCAGCGCTCCGGGCAGGTGCCCTTGGTCCAGGCGGAACTGGCCGCGCGTGGGGACCAGCACCAAGCCCGGTCACCGGATTCAATCACGGCGTGTGTTCGCTCATGTCCGTTTCGAACCCAGCTGGTTCTCCAAGTGGGTAACTGTATGGTTGGCCCGGTCGTCCGCCTGGGGTGCGGGCGCCGCCAAGGTCTGGCTCTCGGCTCCGATCGTTGTCGCGCCGGACGCGCCGACCAGTGGAGGCAGTGACCGTGTTCGCCAGATTCGGCACCGCGCGGCCAACCCTGCCCCTCAATGTATGGTCCGGACCGAGGTCCGTATGGTCCGGATACAGGTCCGCTCGGGGACGGGGTGGGGGACCGGCTGCAGGCGAAGGGGTTGGCGGTTGCGTTGGTGCTGGTCGGCTAGGGTCCCTCTGTTTGTGTCTGTTGTGAGTGGAGGTTTGCCCCCGTGGCCGAACGCCTCGCGTTCGTTGAGCCCATATCGATGGAGCAGTTTGCGCGGTTTGCCGAGGAGCAGGGTTGGCCGGCTGGGGATGAGCCGGTGAACCCGGATGGTGACATCGACGAGGCGTCGTCTGACGCCGGTCTGGCGTACTCCCTCTGGTGACGTTCGGTTTGTGGATGACTCGATTGTGAGAGTTCAGTATGTCGATGGTGCCCGTGGCGATGTCGCGGATCGGATCCGCGGGCGGGATGTACGGCAGTGGGCGGGCAGTTGCCGGATGCTGCTGGAGGTCGTTGCCCAGATTGAGAACGGGTGATGGCATTGAACCTTGCGAGGCGTCAGCGGGTGGCGGCTTCGACGGGGTCCGCTGAGACTTGCCGAACCGTCCGACGCCGCTCAGCGGTGACGGCTTAAGTCGGCCGCCGCAGCAATCGGCTTCGCTACCGCCACCACTCCGCCCGGCTGATGCGGGCCTCGCCGAGTGCCTACCGTAGGGCGTTCGGCTCCGCGTCATCGGCGTAGCGGTGAAGCGTCGCCTCGATGTGGGTGAGCGCCTGCGGCCAGGTGAGCACGTGGGTCGTAAACTCCGGCACCGGGCCGGTCTGCGGGCCGAAGAGGTACTGGTGGTCGACCACGCCACGGATCGCCGCGTGCACCTCGAGACGGTCATCCACGAAATGCGTGAGGCCGAGCTCCTCGCAGTGGCCCCGCTTCTCGGCCCGCTCCCGACAGAAGCGTACGTGGCCAGGATCGATGCTCGTACGGTTGTAGAAGTCGTGCGCCAGCAGCCAGCGCAGGGTGCGCTCCTGGGTGCGCGGGCTGCACTTGGAGACCAGCCACACCCGGCCCTCGAACGCGCGAGTCAGCTGCGCGATCGAGGCCACGGAGTCGGGCACTTCCGGCGTCGCGAGCATCGTCGCTTCGTCGCCTTCGAAGAAGGCGGTGTCGCCGCCCGCGGGATGAGAGGCCCCGTCGATGATGACGCGTCCAATGTCGACGCCCAGGCGAGGCTGCCGGGGCGGTCGGGGAATCGATACTTGTGTCATATCTTCATGATCCCGCACCGGGCCAAGCTGTTAGGTCCCGCAGCTCGGCCTGGCCAGGACCGCCGTCGGCCAGGTTGGTGAGTCCCGTACCGGGCCGAGCCGTCTATCGGCCGCGCCACCCTGACGGGCCCCGATACCATCCGCGCAGCATCGCGAACGCGGACAGCGTGGAGCTCAGTAGGAGAGCGCCGGGCTTCGGACCCGGAGGGCGCGGGGGCGGAACCCGCCACGCTCACTTACGTGATGGCGGGCGGCTCCTTCGCGCCCGGCGGCTCGGTCGTCCGCGGCGCCAGCGGCGTGGGCGGCGGCTCCGCCGTCGGCTGGGCCGCCACGGTCGTTGGCGGGGCCATGGTCGCTGGCAGGACCAGCGCGATCGCCGGCGGAGCGGGCACGGCCGGCCCGACCCCCAGCAGTTCCTGGGCTGGTCCGCCGGGCGGCACCGGATGCTCGCCGGCGGGTGAACCGCCGATCGATGAACGCAGGCGTACGCTTTGGTTAACTCGCCCGTGCCACCCGGAACCCGTGGCTAGAGTGGACGGGTGGAGATTGGTGTGGTTTTCCCGCAGACGGAGATGGGGGCCGACCCGGCGGCGGTGCGCGCGTACGCCGCCGCGGTCGAGGAGTTGGGATACCGTCACATCCTCGCCTTCGACCACGTGCTGGGCGCGGACCCGGAGGTCCACAAGGGATGGAACAAGCCGTACGACGTCGACACCACCTTCCATGAGCCTTTCGTCCTGTTTGGATACCTCGCTGGCTTCACGTCGCTGGAGCTCGTCACCGGGATCATCATCCTGCCGCAGCGGCAGACCGCGCTGGTGGCCAAGCAGGCCGCCCAGGTCGACATCCTGACCCAGGGACGGTTCCGGCTCGGCGTTGGCCTCGGCTGGAACCATGTGGAGTACGAGGCGCTCGGCAAGGACTTCACCAACCGGGGCCGGCGCCTGGCCGAGCAGGTGCAGCTGCTGCGCCAGCTGTGGACGCAGCGGTCGGTCACGTTCCACGGCGAGTACGAGACGGTCACCGGGGCGGGCCTGGCCCCGCTGCCGGTGCAGCGGCCGATCCCGATCTGGTTCGGGGCCGAGAGCCTGCCCGCCTACAAGCGCGCGGGCCAGCTCGCTGACGGCTGGTTCCCGCAGATGCAGCCCGGGCCGGAGCTCGAGGAGGCGGCCAAGATCGTACGGACGGCGGCGCGGGCGGCCGGGCGCGACCCGTCGACGCTGGGCATGCACGGCCGGACCCGCCTCAACCGGGGCATCGACGCCACCGCCGAGGCCGTACGGCTGTGGCGGGAGTCCGGCGCCACCCACCTGTCGATCGACACCATGGGCCTGCAGCCGGGCGGCCCGGTGCCGGTGGACGGCCACATCGCCGCCCTCGCGGAACTCGCCGACGCAATCGGCCTGCCCGGCAGCCCGGCCGGGTGACCTGAAGGGCCAAGGGCCGGTCCGGGCTGGTAACGCAGCACGAGGCGGTATGGGACCTCGATCGTCTCCATGGGCGTCTCCTCGTGTCGTCCCGATGCTGCCGCCAAGGCAGCCGCCGGGCGGGGCGACGAGGGCTCAGCGGGTCGAACGCGGGGATTCCGCCGCCCCCTCCGCGGCATCGTCGTGCGCTCCGTCGGGTTCCGCCGCCTCGTTCGACCGGCGGACCCGGGCCCGCCGGGTGCCGTAGGCGACGGCGAGGGCGAAGCCGATGTAGAGCGCCTGTTCCGGCACCCGCCGCCAGAGCGGCGTGACGTCTTGGCCGTCGAGCGCGGCGTAGACGTTCGCGGGCAGGAGCGCGACAAACAGCGCCGCGAGCGCGAGGGCGGCGAGGCGGCGCGTGCGGCCGAGGACGAGCCCGGCCGCGCCTGCGATCTCGAGGACGCCGGTGCCGTACACGACGAGCTCCGGAAACGGCACGAACGGCGGGACCATCGCCACGAGGTCGCCGTGCGTCGTCGGGAAGCCGCTCCCGTCGGGGGCGAAGTGCGCGGACGCCGTGACGAGGAGGAAGACGGCTAGGGCGTGTCTGCTGGATCATGTGACTGGGTCGCGGAGCCAGATTCTGATTGAGGCGATGTCGACGGTTCCGGCGTACATGTATTCGCGTTTGTCGTAACGGCTGGCGATGGCGCGGAAGGC
>Ga0310834_100428_pt1 | contig 48455 bp, 38 predicted proteins | sample SM_ome_2_FD_201314 | JGI IMG/M metagenome (GOLD analysis project Ga0310834, IMG submission 201314) | Sorghum-adapted microbial communities enriched on stacked mutant (SM) sorghum from Joint BioEnergy Institute, Emeryville, California... ...
ACTGGTCCGCCCCGACGGCGTTTGTGGCGCACCGCACCGGCGGCTGGGGCCGAGCTGGCGGCGGTGCGTGGGTGACGGTGCGGTCGGGCGCAGGGGCGCGCGCCGGCGGCGGTGACGACGTTTGCCGCGTCACCGGGGCTGACCGCCGTAGTTACACCACTCAGAGCAGTGTGGACGTGGCCCTGTGACGTCGGGTTTCTGCCCCGAGCCCTGGACGTACGAGCCGGGCCAAGCCCCCGTCCGCCGGGCGCCCTCCTCATGACCTGCCCCAACCCGGGTCGGTGAGCCGAGCGCGCCCTTCGGGTGAACGTCGCCGGCGCCGACGCCGGGTGCCGGCGGGCGAAGGGGTCACACATGTCCGACATCGAGATCAAGTCATACCGCTACCTGCGCATGACCATCATGATCCTGCTGATCGGCTTGGGTGCGGCGGTTTTCCACCAGACTCGACGTCAGGACTTTCAGCTCCTTGGATCGATCAGCGCCTACTACTACACCCCGGTCCAGGGCATCTTCGTGGGGGTGCTCATGGCCGCCGGCGCCTGCATGATCGCGTTGAAGGGGACGACCGAGATGGAGGACGTCCTGCTCAACTTCGCCGGCATGGCAGCCGCGGTCGTGGCGCTCGTCCCCACGACGCGCGGCGAGGACTTCGAGACGGCGGTGCGGGTCTGCCGCCAGAAGGCCGGCCCGCTGCTCACCGAGCAGGCGTCCAACGGTGGCCCGGACTGCCCCACGGTGGAGGCGCTCGCCGCGGCCACGCGGGCCAACGTGGAGAACAACATGACCAGCCTGCTGGTCATCGGTGGCCTCGGCCTCGTGGTGGCGGTGCTCTTCGCGTTGCTGGACCTGCAGTGGGGCACGCTGGTCTCGCGGACGTACCTGTGGGGGCTCGGCACGGCCATCGTCCTGTGGGGGGTCGCGTGCGTGGGGCTGTGGGTGTACACCGACTACTTCATCCGCTACGCCCACTACGTCGCGGCCGTGGTCTTGTTCCTATGTATATTCATAGTTACTATCGCCAACTCGCTGCGCCGGGACGTCCGGGAGTCGTCGATGCGGCTGGTGTTCGCCCGGGGCCCGGTGGTGCTGCGGAACCTGCGGCGGGCCCTTCTCACGTGGCCGCTCGGCTGTTACGCCTGGGTGGCGTGGGCCATGCTGGTCGCCGTGGTGGTGGCGGGCGGACTGTTCCTGCGCGGTGTCATCACGTTGTTCTGGCTCGAGGTCGTCCTGGCCTCGCTGTTCATCGTGTTCTGGCTGGTGCAGACCGTCGACATGCTGCGGGACGAGATCGCTGAACAGCTGGCGCGCCGGGTCGGCCAGCCCCGCCCGGCGCCGGAGGCCGTATGGGCCGGGGGCGGCGGCCGGGTCGACATCGGTGGGCACTGCTTCGCCCGCGACTGATCGTCGCCGGGCCGGCGTGTCGTCATCGATCGGCGTGGGTCGTCATTGATCGGCGTGGTCGTCGTTGATCGGCGTGGGTCGTCATCGACCGGCGTGGTCGGAGTCGTCGGCGACCCGAGCGGGTTGCTGCCGTGTCCTAGCGTGGCGGACGGCGACCGTCCAGGTTGCCAGACGACCTGGAGCCGACCACTGGGGAGCTTCTGTGAACGATCTGGAGGTACGTGTGCTCAACGATGATCGACGTGCGGGGAGCGGGGTTGGCCGGCCCCGGCGCGCCGTGTCGTCGGCCGCGGTCGCGGCCCTGCTGGCGCTGATACCCCTGACGGCCTGCTCAAGCGACTCCGACTCGTCGACAACGCCCGACTCCGGTGCCCCGACCACGCCAGCCGACACCGGAGGGTCGGAACAGTCCAGCGAAACGGCCACCTATTTCTACCCGCCGGTGCAGGGGGCGACCCTGACGTACCGGAACAGCATGGATATCGGTGAGTTCACGACGGAGGTCACGGTGAACTCCGTGACGTCCGGCGGGGACGGTCAGACGATCGTCGCCACCGAGGTCAGCACGGGCGACGAGACGGTCAGCGTCGAGCGGAGCATGCGTATCGCTTCCGACGGAAGCCTGCACCTGAGCGTCACCCCCGGTATCACCTACGCCTTCGGTCCGTGGCTGGGCTTGACCTACGAGGGCGACGACATCGTGATTCCGTCGTTGGCCGACCTCGAGGCGGGCCGGACGTCCTCCGGCACGTTCGTCGAAATCGAGGATGACGGTGAACGCGGCGACATCGCGTACACGGTCCGCGGCGCCGGGCGGGAACAGGTGACGGTGCCCGCCGGCACGGCCGAGGCGTACGTGGTGGAGATCGAGTTCGAGTTCACCGACAAGGAGAACGAGAACGTCTCCCGTACCGGCCGCTACTGGCTCGTGCCGGGGTTCGGTCAGGTGCGGCAGGAGATCGGGAGCCCGCTGGGGGACATCACGATCGAGCTCGTCTCGACGTCGGTGCCGCTGCCCTGACCAGCGAGGTATCCATTAATCGAACTATATAGCGTTTATGGCGACACTCCGGTGTGTGGAGTGCGCCTTCCACCTGACCTTTGACGGGGTGCCGGGTCTCGTCCCGGCGCCCCGTCGTGGTTCGGCGCTGGATCGCTCGGCTCTTGCGTCACCGCCCGGACCTTACGTCGTTGTCGGGGCCGGACGTTCACGGGGGCCGGGGTACGGCGCCGGAGGCCGGTCCCGACGCCGGCCGGGGAGCCGTGGGTCGGCGGCGGGAGCAGACCGGCCGCGATCGAGCCGGTGCGGTGATCGAGCCGGTGCGGTGATCGAGCCGGTGCGGTGTCGCGCGGGGTGGTTCGGTTCCGACTGAAGATCGAGGGGGTTGCTGCGCTGTCGTAGCGTGGCGGCCGGCGACCGTGCGGGTCGCCGGATGACCTGAAGCCTTGCCACCGAGTGCGTGTGACGACCGAGTGCTTTGTGGACGATCTGGAGGTGTACGTGTTCAACGTTGATCGACGCCCGGGGAGCGGAGTCGGCCAGCCCCGGCGCACCGTGTCGTTGGCCGCCGTCGCGGCCTTTCTGGCGCTGATCCCCCTGACGGCCTGCTCGAACGACTCCGAGCCGTCGACGTCGCCCGATTCCGGCACCACGACCACCCCGGCTGAGACGACGACCGGCGAGCCGGAGCAGTCAAGCGAAAATCATCTATACTTCTACCCGCCGGTCGAGGGCGCGACGCTCAAGTACGAGACCAGCGGCGGCATGGTCGCCGGCACGACCGATGTCACGGTGAACTCGGTGACGTCGGGCGCGGACGGCGAGACGGTCACCGTCACCGAGGTGGTCAGCTCGGCGGCGGGTGAGCCGGTGACCATCCAGCGGACGATGCACACCGCAGCCGACGGAAGCCTGCGCATGAACGCCGGATCCTTCTTCGGCTTCGGCAGCGCTGGCTTCACCGTGACCACGGAGGGCGACGATATCGTGATCCCGCCGGTGGCCGACCTCGAGGCGGGCCGGGAGACCTCCGGCAGCACATTCGTCGAGATGTCCGGTGCAGGCATGTCCATGCGCAACGACGTGAACTACACCGTCAAAGGCGCCGGTCGGGAGTCGGTGACCGTACCCGCCGGCACGGCCGAGGCGTACGTCGTGGAGATCAGCCTCGACATCAACAGCTCGGTCGCCGGTGCCACGACCGGTACCGGCCGCTACTGGTTCGTGCCGGGATTCGGCCTGGTGCGGCAGGAGTTCGCGGTCACGGTGATGAGCGGCACGACCGAGCTCGTGTCGTCGTCGGTCCCGTTGCCCTGATGCGGACGACCGGGGTGCCCAGGTGTTCGGCCGGGCACCCCGGTCGCGAGCCGGCGCGCTCGGGCCGGCGGCCAGCCCACCGGTGGAGGGGCCGTACGATCAGCGGCATGCAGCAGCGGGTACTCGGTCGGACCGGCCGGTCGGTGAGCGAGATCGGGCTCGGGGCGTGGCAGCTCGGTGCCGACTGGGGCCCGGTCGACGACCCGATCGGGGTGATCGACGCGGCCGTTCAGTCGGGAGTTACGTTCATCGATACTGCTGACGTCTACGGCGACGGGCGCAGCGAGCGGGTCATCGCCGAGTACCGGCGCCGCCACCCCGACGTCCCGCTGACCGTCGCCACCAAGATGGGGCGCCGGTACCGCAGGTGCCCGAGAACTACACGCTGGCCGCGTTCCGCGAGTGGACCGACCGGTCCCGGGCCAACCTGGACGTGGACGTGCTCGACCTCGTGCAGCTGCACTGCCCGCCGACGCCGGTCTACGACGACGACGCCGTCTTCGACGCCCTGGACACGCTCGTCGCCGAGGGGCGCATCGCCGCCTACGGAGTGAGCGTCGAGACCCGGGCCCAGGCGCTCAAGGCCATCGCCCGACCGGGCGTGGCGACGGTCCAGATCATCCTCAACATGCTGCGGCTGGGGCCGCTCGACGAGGTGCTGCCGGCGGCGCGGGCGGCCGGGGTCGGCATCATCGCGCGGGTGCCGCTGGCGAGCGGGCTGCTCTCCGGACGCTACGACGCCACGACGACCTTTCCCCCCGACGACCACCGCACCTACAACCGGCACGGCGAGGCCTTCGATGTCGGAGAGACCTTCTCCGGGGTGCCGTACGAGGTCGGGTTGCAGGCGGTGGCCCGCCTCGCCCCCCTGGTGCCGCCGGGCGTATCGATGGCGGCCTTCGCGCTGCGGTGGATCCTCGACCAGCCGGGCGTGAGCGTGGTCATCCCGGGCGCCCGGACCCCGGAGCAGGCCCGGGCGAACGCGGCCGCGGCCGACCTGGCGCCGCTGTCCCCCGCGACGCTGGAGGCCGTGCGCGCCGTCTACGACGAGCTGATCGCGCCCATCGTGGCCGACCGCTGGTAGCGGCCCGGACCGGACCCATCGGCCGGAGCGAACCTGTGGCCGGACGCCGCTTGCGGGCCGGATCGGCCGCGGTGAGTGGCGCGACCGGTTCCGGTGTTCACATGACGCGATCGGTAACGGCTGTCACCTAACTGTCATATGCCTGCGGGCCACCCGCCATGGTCGCTGAGCAGCCTAAAACGCCAGGAGGGGTTGGCAGTCCCGCGAGGAGGCGATATGCCCTGCGTGCCAGTCACGAGGCACTGAACGGCCCGGCCCGATCCCACCGGCCGGCGGCGCGTGGCACCGCGCAACTGGTCGTGGTGACCGACCGCCCACCCCGCGACCCGCATACGGGTGAGGTTGCGCCCGGCGCCGGGCTGCCCGACGAGCCTGCGCTGATCGCGCTGCAGAACGTGGCCGCTCGGGGCCGGGGCGTGTGGGTGTGCCGGACCGGTGAGGTGGAGCCGACGGTACCGCTGCGGCGCCGCCTGGTGGAACCGTCGGCGGCCGCCGTGCACGACGCGGGCCACGCCGCCACCATGTGGCCCGTCTACCACGACCTCGGTCCCGGACGGTACGACCCGGCCTGGCGCCTGGCGTTCCGGGCGGTGAACACCGCCTATGCCGACGCCGCGGCCATCGAGGCCGCGCCCGGGGCGACGGTGTGGGTGTACGGCCACACGCTGCAGTTGGTTCCGGCCATCCTGCGTCGGCGGCGTCCCGATCTCCGCATCGGCATGTATCTCCCGACGCACTTCCCGGCCGGGGACACGCTGCGGGCCATGCCGGTGCACCGCGAGGTGATGCGCGGCCTGCTCGGCGCCGACCTCGTCGGCTTCCAGACCGCCGCGGCGGCCGAGAACTTCCTGCGGCGTACCCAGGACCTGACCGACCAGCCACCGGGTGTCGGCGTCTTCCCGACGGCCGCCCTCACCCCGACGATCACGAATCTGGCCAACAGCCCGGCGGTCGAGGCGGCGGCCCAGCAGCTGCGGACCCGGCTCGGCAACCCGCGCACGGTGATCCTCAGCGTCAACCCGCCCGAGGCGTCCCAGGGCACCGCGGAACGGCTGTGGGCTCTCGGGGACGCCTTCGCCGACGGCCGGTTGGACCCGGCGGAGACCGTGGTGATCCAGATCGTCCTCGGTCGGTCCACCGATCCGACGGTCTCCGACGAGATCGCTCGGGCCGCGGCCAGCGTCAACGGCCGCCACGCGGCGGTCGGCCGCCCGCCCGTCCACTACATCGTGGACACGCCGAGCCTGGCCGAGCGGGTGGCCTACTACCGCACGGCCGATGTGTTGCTCGCCACACCGCTGCGCGAGGGCGCCACCACCAGCGCGCTGGAGTTCGTCGCGGCCGCGCGCGACGACGCCGCCCTGGTGCTCAGCGAACTGTCCGGTACCGCGACGGTCCTGCCCGACGCCTTCCTGGTCAACCCGCACGACGCGGACCAGGTGCAGGCCGGCATCACCGCGGCGCTGGCCTCGGGCGGGCAGCGGTCGGCCCGGATGGCGCGGATGCGGTCCTACGTGACCAGCTACCACACCTTCACGTGGGCGGAGGCGTTCCTGCGCACGCTGCGCGGTACGTCGCGGCGGTACCCCGAGCCGCTGTCCCGTTCGCGCCCGCTGCCGAGCCCTCACGTGGTGCGGCCCACACACCGGGTCCGGATAGGCTAGCCGCCGGTCAAGAACCGCGGCTGGTCGAGACGGAGGTACCTGGTGGAGGTCGAGCGAACAGCCCTGCCCGGAATCGGGTTGCGCCATGAGTTCTTCACCGAGAAGGGGCAGCACGCGGCCGTCATCTCCCACGTCTCCGGCCGGCGCGACATCGTGATCTACAAGCTGCACGATCCCGACACGGTGCTCGCCACGCTGAGCCTGTCGCCGGACGAGGCGAACGGCGTGGCCGAGCTGCTGGGGACGGCCCGCATCGTCGAGCGCCTGGCCGACCTGCAGCGGCAGGTCGCGGGCCTGTCGACCGTGCAGATCCCGATCATCGCGGGATCGCCCTTCGACGGCCGCACCCTGGGCGACACCCAGACCCGCACCCGGACCGGGGCCTCGATCGTCGCGGTCATCCGGGCCGGGGCCATCCTCGGCAGCCCGGCCCCGGACTTCGTCTTCCACCCCGGTGACCTGGTCGTGGTGGTGGGCACGGCCGAGGCGACGCAGGCGGCGACCACGCTCTTCGCCCAGGGATAGGCCGCGATGGAGAGCACCACCACTCTCATTGAGTTCGGTGCGGTCATCCTCGGTCTCGGCCTGCTCGGCGCCCTGGCACTGCGATTCGGCATCTCGCCGATTCCGCTGTACCTGCTGGCCGGGCTGGCGTTCGGTCACGGCGGGCTGGTGCCGCTGGCCACCAGCGAGGAGTTCACCGCGATCGGCGCCGAGATCGGCGTCATCCTGCTGCTGTTCACGCTCGGTCTGGAGTACACCGCCCCCGAACTCGTCGGCACGCTGCGCACCAACCTGCCGGCGGGCCTGGTCGACCTCGTCCTCAACTCCGCGCCCGGGGTGGCGACGGCCCTGATCCTGGGGTGGGGCCCGGTGGCGGCCGTCGCGCTCGGCGGCGTCACCTACGTCACCTCCTCCGGCATCACCGCCAAGGTGCTCGCCGACCTGCAGTGGCTGGGTAACCGTGAGGTCCCCGTGGTGCTGTCGCTGCTGGTCTTCGAGGACCTCACGATGGCGGTCTACCTGCCGATCCTCACCGCCATGCTCGCCGGGGTGAGCTTCCTGGCCGGGGCGACCACGCTCGCGATCGCGGCGCTGACGATCAGCGTGATCCTGCTCGTGGCGCTGCGCTGGGGCCGGTACGTCGAGAAGTTCGTGCACTCGCCGAACCAGGAGGTGCTCCTGCTCAAGGTGCTGGGTCTCACGGTGCTGGTCGCCGGCGTGGCCCAGTTCCTGCAGGTGTCGGCTGCGGTCGGCGCGTTCCTCATCGGCATCGCGCTCTCCGGTCCACTGGCCCACGAGGCCCGGGAACTGGTGACCCCCCTGCGGGACCTGTTCGCCGCGGTGTTCTTCGTCTTCTTCGGCCTGCACACCAACCCGGCCGACCTGCCGCCGGTCCTGGGCATCGCGGCGCTGCTCGCCGTCATCGGCGTGGCTACCAAGATCGCGACAGGCTGGTGGGCGGCCCGGCGGGCGGGCATCGGCGTGCTCGGCCGAGGCCGTGCCGGGGCCGCATTGGTTCCCCGCGGTGAGTTCAACATCGTCATCGCCGGCCTCGCCGTCACCGCGGGCGCGCACCCCAACCTGGGTCCGCTCGCCGCGGCCTACGTGCTGATCCTCGCCGTGGTCGGCCCCCTGGCGGCGCGGGCGATCGAGCCGCTGTACCGGTACCTCGCCCGCCGGCAAGGACGTCCCGTGGACCCGGACCCCTCGCACGACCCCGGGGCCGATCCCGACACCGCCCACGCGGCGGTGTCACACGACTGACGGTCCTTGTCACGGGACCGACGGGCCGGGCCTTGTCACGGGACCGACGGGCCGGGCCTTGTCACGGGACCGACGGGCCGGTCCTTGTCACGGGACCGACGGGCCGGGCCTTGTCACAGGACTGACGGGCGTTGTCACACGACTGACACATCGTCGCGCGGGAACGGCCATCCTGCCGGCCGAGCGTATTGCGAATCAAGGCCGTGCGTCGTCCGTCGCCGGCGGACGAGCCGAACGCCAAGCATCGGGGAGCTTGCGGGCCGAAGTGTCGTTGCCGGCCGCACAAGGAGGGCCGTTGACCGAGATCGCACCGCCCACCCCGCGCGAGTCCTCTGTGACCGCCTTGGTGGAGATCGTGGTGGATGAGGACCTGACCGCCGAGGCGGCGGCCCGGTTGAGCAGCCGGCTCGCCGACGCCCTGCGGATGCGCCCCGCTCAGTTGGTTGTCGACCTGTCCCGCTGTGACTACGCCGACGCGCTCGCCATCGACGTACTGCTCAACGCTCATCGGCAGGCCTATCAGCACGGCGGTCGGCTGACCCTGCGCTGCCCGTCGCCCCGGGTGCAACGCCTCCTGCACGTGGCTCGGGTGCACCAGGTGTTCCACGTGGTCAGCCTCGCCAGCTGACCCGGCGTCACCACGCGCCGTCACAACCGACGGCGCAACCCGGTGTCACGACCCCGCCACGACCCCGCCGCCGAGTCTGGTCGCCCGACGCCGCCGCGACCAGCCGGGCCGCCAGCTCGTGCGCCCGACGCTCGTGGGGGCCGACCGGCGGCCGTCGTCAGCGCGGCGGCTCCAGCAGCACCTCGTAGTCCGCGTCGGTGAGCATCCGGCGCGTCTGGGTGCCGTCGCCCCGCGGGACCGAGACCTGCTCACCGTCGCGGCTGAAGTAGACGCCGTCGATGGCGGGGTGCGCGTCCAGGGTGCAGACGATCTGCGCGTAGACGAGCAGCTGGTTGTCGAAGGCGAGCCCTTCCAGGCCCTCGCCGATCGCCACGGTGGCGATGCGGTTCTCGATCCTCTCCATCGCCAGCGAGGTGAGCCCGGCGACGGCGCTCTGCAGCCCTTGCGCTCGCTCGCTCTCGCTGGCGCCCGTGGTGAGTTCCGCGAGCAGCTCCTCCGGGGTGGGCGCCCGGTCGACCGGCCGGGTCACCCGGACCAGGTTGTTGCCACGGGTGAGGCAGAGCGTCGTCTCCACGGTGCCCGCCTCCGGGGTGGCGGGTGCCGCCGGGGTGAGCGTCCGGTACTGCGGCGGGGGAGTGACGGGCTGGGGCCGCGGGTCGGTCGGGACACCGCAGCCGGCCACCAGCGCGGCGACGGCGATGGCGGCCAGCCCGACCGTCGGCCGGCGCCGACCGCGTCGGGCTCGGCCCGCGGCCGGCGCGGGTGGAGCTGAGGTCGTGGGCGTACCGGGCGTCGACGACTCCGCTGGGCGGAGGGCCCACGGACGGGGCGGCTGACCGTACGCGTGGACCGTCATTGCGGCCGCCTGCTCAGCTCGACCCGGAACCGGGCCCCGCCGCCGGGCCGGTCCAGCACGGTCGCGCGCCCCCCGTGGCTTTCGGCGAGGCGGGCCACGATGGCCAGACCGAGCCCGGCCCCGTCGGTGTCGCCCCGGCGTTCCGCGGTCGAGCCGCGCACGAAAGGCCGGAAGATGAGCTCCCGGTTCTCCGGCAGCACACCCGGGCCGTCGTCATCGACCTCGATCACGTTGTGCTCCCCTTCCTGGTACAGCCGCACGGCGACCACCCCACCGCCGTGGCGCTCGGCATTCTCGAGCAGGTTGCCCAGGATCTGCTCCACGCGTCGGGCGTCGGCCAGCCAGGTGGCGTCCTCGCCGTCGAGGACGGTGACGAGGGCCGGGTCGATCTCGCGCCGCTTGCACTGGTCGCGGGCCAGCGCGAGCACGTCCACCTCGGACAGGTCGAGCTCGCTCTCCGCGCGGGTGATCTCCAGCAGGTCGGTGACGAGCTGCTGGAACCGGTCGACCTCCTCGACCACCAGGCGGGCGGCGTCGGCGGTGCGGGGGTCGAGGTGGTCCTGGCGCCGTTCCAGCACGGCCGCCGCGGCGGCCAGCGTCTGCAGCGGTGAGCGCAGCTCGTGGCTCACGTCCGCGGCGAAGCGTCTATCACGTTCGATTCGTTGCTGCAGCTGGTCGACCATGTTGTTGAACGAGGCGGCCAGCCGCTGCAGGTCGGGCTCGGCCTGCGGGTCCAGGCGGGCGTTCAGGTCGCCGGCGGCGATGCCCTGGGCCGCCTCCGCCACCGAGGCGAGCGGTCGCAGCGCGCGGCGTCCCGTGTACCAGCCCAGCCCGGCGCCGGCGAGCGTCACCCCACCGGCGACCAGCGTCAGCACGAGACCGATCTGGCGCAGGTTGTTGTCCAGCTCCTGCAGCGACACGATCTCGTAGTACTGGGTGGTGGCCGACAGCGGAATGCCGATGATCATGGCCGGACCCTGCTCGGTGCGCACCACCTGCCGGCCCGCCTGCCCGCCCTCGACCATCTCCGCGAGGTTTCGCGGGATGTCCACGCCGGCGACGTCGAGCCGGTACGGCGTACCGGCGACGACCAGGACCGGCGTGCGTCCGCGTCCGGGGTTGAACGAGCTGAGCACCTCGACGTAGTCGGTGTCCGGCCCGCCGATGCGGGCCTCGACGTACGAGGCGTCGTAGTACGCCGTGCGCCACACGACGTTGCGGCGCTCGTCCACCAGCGAGCTGCGGATGAACTGGTACGAGAGCGTGGCGACCGCGGCGGACAGCACCAGGGCGCCGACCGCCACCGTCGTGCTGACCCGGGCGCGCAGACCGAGACGCGGCATCAGCGCTGCAGCTTGTAGCCGAGGCCGCGCACCGTCACCAGCCGCCGCGGCGAGGAGGTGTCGTCCTCGATCTTCTGCCGGAGCCGGCCGACGTGCACGTCGACCAGGCGCTCGTCACCGAACTCGTACCCCCACACCCGCTGCAGCAGCTGCTGGCGGGACAGCACCTGCCCGGCGTGGGCGCCGAGCTCGCACAGCAGCAGGAACTCGGTGCGGGTCAGTTGCACCGGCTCGCCGCGCAGGCGCACCTCGCCGGCGTCGGCCCGGATCTCCAGGTCGCCGACGACGATCGTGCTCGGGCTGGCCTGGCCGCCCCGGTTGCGCCGGCGCACCGCCCGCATCCGGGCGGAGAGCTCCTTGATGGCGACCGGCTTGACCAGGTAGTCGTCGGCTCCGGCCTCCAGCGCGGCGACGATGTCGTGGGTGTCATCGCGGGCGCTGACGACCACGATGGTCGCGTCGCCGTCCCGCCGCAGCTGCCGTACGCACTCGAATCCATCAATTCCAGGCAGCATCAGGTCAACCAGGACGGCCTCGGCGGGTTCGGCCCGGTGGGCGGCGAGCCCCTCCTCGGCGGTGGCGGTGCCCCGCACCTTGTAGCCCTCGTCCTCCAGCGCCATCATCAGCGAGCGCCGGATGCGGTCGTCGTCCTCGATCACGAGTACCCCGCTCATGGCTGTCCATCATGCCGGGGAAGGCCGTGATTCCGCTCGTCACGCGACCCGTCGCGCCGGTCAACCGTGACGCTTGTCACGTAGGCGACAGTTTTCGGCGGCGGTTCCGGCTCGCTGGCCGGCGACGCCCCCGGGGCTGGCCCGCCGCTCCGGTGTGTCCGGCCGGCGGCGCCAGCTCGTCGGGCCGGCTACTCCATCTCGGCGAACCGCTCCAAAGCGGGCACGGGGCCGACCGCCACGATGGTGTCGCCGTACATGAGCACGGTGTCGCCGTGCGCGGCCTCGAACCGGGCGGCCGGCCCCTCCGCCTCCCGCTTCACGGCGACGATCGTGACGTTCATCCGGGCCTGGATGCCCGACTCGCTCAGCGTGATGCCGACGAGGTCGCGCGGCGGCTTCATCTTGATCATGGCGAAGTCGTCGTCGAGCTCCACGTAGTCCAGCAGCCGCCCGGTGAGCACGTGGGCCAGGCGTTCGCCCATGTCGTGCTCGGGGAGGACCACGTGGTGAGCGCCGACCCGGGCCAGGATGTCGCGGTGCTGGTGGCTGATCGCTTTGGCCCAGATGTCCGGGATGCCCAGGTCGGAGAGGAGGCCGACGGTGAGGATGCTCGCCTGGATGTCCGAGCCGATGGCGCAGACCACGTGCCGGAAGTCGGGCACGCCGAGCTGCCGCAGCGCCTCGATGTCGGTGGAGTCGGCGACCGCGATGTTGCCGAGCTGGTTCGCCAGCGCGGCCACCGTCTTCTCGTTGCTGTCGATGCCCAGCACCTCGGTGCCCTGCTGGGTGAGCTGCAGGGCCAGGGCCCTCCCGAAACGGCCCAGACCGATGACGACGACCGGGTCGGTGGTGCGGTCAGCCAATGATCGTCCTCTCCTCCGGGCGGTCGTAGCGGCGGGTCCGCTGACGCAGGGCCAGCGCGGTGGCGACGGTGAGCGGACCGACTCGACCGACGATCATCATTATGGAGAGGAGAACGGTCGCCGCCTCGTTGAGGTCGCCCGTGATGCCGGTCGAGAGCCCGACGGTGGCGAACGCGGAGACCGCCTCGAACAGGACGCGGTCGAGGCTGTAGGGCGTGATCGCGAGCAGGATCAGGGTGGTGACCGCCACGACGGCGATGCTCAGCAGCGCGACGGTGAGGGCCTGACGCTGGTTGTCGGCCGGGATCCGCCGCTTGCCGACCAGCACGCTCGTCTCACCGCGCACTTCCGCCCAGAGGACGAAGGCGAGCAGGCCGAAGGTGGTCACCTTGATCCCGCCGGCCGTGCTGGCGCTGCCGCCGCCGATGAACATCAGCACGTCGGAGATGAACCAGGTGGCGGGCCGCATCTCGCCCACGTCGACCGTGTTGAGCCCGCCGGAGCGGGTCATGGTGGTGTGGAAGAAGCCGGCGAGCACCTGCTGGCCCGGGTTCAGCCGGCCGAGCGTGGCCGGGTTGGTGAGCTCGGCCAGCGTGACCGCGAGTGTCCCCAGGGCGAGCAGCGAGCCCGAGACGATCACCGTGATGCGGGTGAGGACCGACCAGTTCTTCGGCCGCCAGCCGCCCCGCCGGGCGAGCTCGAAGACCACCGGGTACCCCAGTCCGCCGAGGATCACCGCGAACGACAGCGTCAGGCAGACCACCGGGTCGCCGACGAACCGGGTCATGCTGTCGGGGTAGAGCGACAGCCCGCCGTTGTTGAACGCGGAGACCGCGTGGAACACGCCCTCGTAGAGGGCGCGGGCCGGGGGCACGTGGTACGAGACGGCGAGCCACACCGCGAGGACGATCGCGGCGATCGCCTCCGACAGGAACATGAACATGACGATGTCGCGCAGCAGCCGGCGGATGTTGGTCAGGCTCACCGCGCGCGTCTCGGCCTGGGCGACCAGCCGGCTGCGCAGCGCCAGCCGTCCGGAGACGAGGACCGTCACCAGGGTCGCGAGCGTCATGATCCCCAGCCCGCCGACCTGCATCAGCACGAGGATCACGACCTGGCCGAACAGGGTCCAGTGGCTGCCCGTGTCCACCACGGCCAGGCCGGTGATCGAGACCGCCGACGCCGCGCTGAACAGCGCATCGACCAGGCTCGTGTGACGCCCGGGGGCGGTGGCGACGGGCAGCATCAGCAGCGCCGTGCCGATCACCACCAGGCCCACGTAGGCGGCGACGATCAGCCGGGCCGGGCGACGCACCCCGGACGGGGTACCGACTCGCCGGGCGCCGACCGGGGTGGCCGCCGGCGAGGCGGTCTGATGTGTGCTCACTTCTGCGCAGGCTAGCGAACCGGGACGGGCCGCGGGCGGCTACCCGGCGGAGTCGACGGTCAGGACCGCCGCGCCGGTGACCCGGTCGGCCGCGAGGTCGGCCAGCGCCCGGTCGGCCTCCTCGAACGGGTAGGGGACCGCGTGCACGTTCAGGCGGTGGCGGGCGGCGAAGGCGAGGAACTCGCGGCCGTCGGCGCGGGTGTTGGCGGTGACGCTGGTCAGCGTCCGCTCCTGGAACAGGTGCCGACGATAGTCCAATGTGGGCACGTCGGTGCTGTGGATGCCGGCCACGACCAGCGTGCCGCCGCGGTCCAGGGCCGCCAGCGCCACCGGCACCAGGTCGCCGACCGGGGCGAAGATAATGGCCGAGTCCAGCGGCTCGGGCGGGTTGTCCCAGGCGTCGCGGGCGGAGACCGCGCCGAGGTCGAGCGCCAGCTCGCGGGCGGTCGCGGAGCGCGTCAGCACGTGCACCCGCGCGCCCTGGGCCACCGCGACCTGCGCGGTGAGGTGGGCCGAGCCGCCGAAGCCGTAGATCCCCAACCGCCCCCGCGGCGGCAGGTTGGCCCGGCGGAGCGCGCGGAAGCCGATGATGCCGGCGCACAGCAGCGGGGCGAGCTGCAGGTCGGAGTAGTTGTCGGGCAGGTGGTAGGCGTACGCGGCCGGTACGGTCGCGTACTGCGCGTAGCCGCCCGGCTCGTCCCACCCCGTGTACTGCGACGCCGGGCAGAGGTTCTCCGCGCCCCGTCTACAGTAGACACACCGGCCGCAGGTCCGGCGCAGCCAGGCGATGCCCACCCGGTCGCCCGGCGCCCAGCCGCGCGTCGCCGACCCGGCCGCCACGACCTCGCCGACCACCTCGTGACCGGGCGTCATGCCCTCGTGCTTGGGCGGCAGGTCGCCCTCGGCGAGGTGCAGGTCGGTCCGGCACACCCCGGAGGTACGCACGCGGACGAGCAGCTCGTCGTCGGCGATCGGGCCGATCGGTCGGGTGCCCAGCACCATCGGCCGGGTGGCCATGGGGCCGGGCCGCGTGATCTGCCACGCCAGGGCCTCGCGCGCGGTGTCGGTCATGGCCACACCGTAGCGCGGTCCCCCGCGCCGACACGCGCACCGGCCATCCCCCTGGCGGGGGAGCGGAGCGATCCCCCGGTCGGCGGGCGCTCGCTCAGCCCTGGTCGTCGGACAGGGTGGCGGGGCGCGGGTGGACCACGGCGACCGGACAGTAGGCGTGACCGACCAGGTCGCGCCCGACCGAGCCGAGCAGCAGGCCCTTGAACCCGCCCCGGCCCCGGCTGCCGACGACGACCAGGCCCGCGTCCCGGCTCGCCTCGATCAGCTCCTTCGAGGGGTTCATGCTCTGCACCGGGCGAAGCTCGACCGGCACGTCGGGGAACTTCGCCGGCCAGTCGCCCAGCATGCTCGCGAGCAGGCGTTTGTCTTCTTCGATCGCCGCCGGCAGGTCCATGTGGGTCGGCAGGTCCGGGCCCAGCTCGTGGGTGGGCAGCTGCCACCACACGTGCATCGCCACCAGGGGTACCTGGCGCAGCGACGCCTCCTCGAAGGCGAACTCCAGCGCGTCCGTCGACGTGCTCGAGCCGTCGACGCCGACCACCACCGGACCGGGCGGGACCGTGGCCCGGTCGCTGGTGTCGGTCAGCGGCTCGGTGTCGCCCTCGATCGGCGGCCGGATGACCATCACCGGGCAGGCCGCGTGCGCCGCCGTCTGGGCGGCCACGGACCCGATGGAGAGCCCGGCGAACCCGCCGCGGCCGCGCGAGCCGACCACCACCATGGTGGCGTCCTGCGATGCCTCGATGAGCGCGCTCGCGCCGGTGCCGGGGTGCAGCTCGGTCGTGACGGTCACGTCGGGGTAGGTGTCGCGGACCTCGTTGGCGGTCTCGTCGACCATGGTCTGGGCCAGGGCGCGCGGATCGTAGGCCGGCCCCGCGTACATCGGCGCCCAGCCGTACCAGGTGTACGGATCGGCCGGGTAGCCATGGGCGAGCACGAGCGTGGTCCGGCGGGCCCGGGCCTCCCAGACGGCCGTGTGGATGGCCTGCCAGCTCGCCGGCGACCCGTCGACGCCGACCACGATCGGTCGCGGGGCGGCGGCCATGGCCCGCCGGGCGTACGCGGCGGAGTCAGACGACGTTGTCATCAGCGTTCTCCGATCTTCATCGCCAGGCCGGACCACCGGCGGACCAGGTCCACTCGCGAACCTCGGGGAGGTCCTCGCCGGTGCGGCGAATGTACTCGTGGTGGCGGGTGCGCTGGTCGACCATCGTCTGGCGGACGATCGCGGCCCGGCGGGCCAGCCCGGGCACGCGGTCGATGACGTCCATGACGAGGTGGTAGCGGTCCATGTCGTTGCGGACGACCATGTCGAACGGGGTCGTGGTGGTGCCCTCCTCCTTGTAGCCGCGCACGTGCAGGTTGACGTGCCCGGTGCGACGGTAGGTCAGCCGGTGGATCAGCCACGGGTAGCCGTGGTAGGCGAAGATGATCGGCTTGTCGGTGGTGAAGATCGCGTCGAACTCGGCGTCGGAGAGGCCGTGCGGGTGCTCGCTGGGGGAGTGCAGCCGCATGAGGTCGACCACGTTGACCACCCGCACCCGCAGGTCGGGCAGGTGGGTGCGCAGCAGGTCGGCGGCGGCCAGGGTCTCCAAAGTGGGCACGTCGCCGGCGCAGGCGAGCACGACGTCGGGCTCGGCGTGGTCGGTGGAGGCCCACTCCCAGATGCCGATGCCGCGGGCGCAGTGCAGGTTCGCCGCCTCGATGTCCAACCAGGACGGTCCCGGCTGCTTGCCGGCCACGATGACGTTGATGTAGTCGCGCGAGCGCAGGCAGTGGTCGGTCACCGACAGCAGGGTGTTGGCGTCCGGCGGCAGGTAGACCCGCACCACGTTGCCCTTCTTGTTGACGATGAGATCGATGAATCCGGGGTCCTGGTGGGAGAAGCCGTTGTGGTCCTGCCGCCATACGTGGGAGGTGAGCAGGTAGTTCAGCGACGGGATCGGGAGCCGCCACGAGAGCTCACGACTGGTCTTGAGCCACTTGGCGTGCTGGTTGACCATCGAGTCCACGATGTGCGCGAACGCCTCGTAGCAGGCGAACAGGCCGTGCCGGCCGGTGAGCAGGTACCCCTCCAGCCAGCCCTGGCACACCTGCTCGGAGAGGATCTCCATGACCCGCCCGTGTGCCCCCAGGTGTTCGTCTACATCGGACAGATTGGCCTGCCAGGCCTTGTCGGTCGCGGTCAGCACCGCGCCCAGCCGGTTGGACTCGGTCTCGTCCGGCCCGACGATGCGGATGTTGCGGTGCGCGGCGTTGGCGCGCAGCACGTCGGCGAGGTAGTCGCCGAGCACGCGGGTGGGCTCGGCCGTGGTGGTGCCGGGGGCGTCGACCTTGACCGCGTAGGCGCGGAAGTCCGGCAGCTCCAGCGGACGGGTGAGCCGGCCACCGTTGGCGTACGGGGTGGCCCCCATGCGCAGGTCACCGGTGGGCAGCCAGCCGACCACCTCCGGGCGCGGCGCCCCGGCCTCGTCGAACAGCTCCTCGGGCCGGTAGGAGCGCAGCCACGCCTCGAGCTGGGCCAGGTGCTCGGGGTCGGTCCGGACATCGTCCAGCGGGACCTGGTGCGAGCGCCACGTCCCCTCCACCCGGTGGCCGTCCACCCAGGACGGTCCCGTCCAGCCCTTCGGCGTGCGGAGCACGATCATGGGCCACGCCGGTCGGGGTCCCGGCTGGGCCGTCCCGGGCCCGGCCGGCTGGTCGGCGCCCTCCGTCCGGGCCTGGGCGTCCTCGACCCGGGCGCGGGCCTGGATGGCGTCGATCTCGGCGAGGACGGTGTCCAGCGTCGCGGCCAGCCGCTGGTGGACCACCGCGGGCTCGTCGCCGGCGACGAGGTACGGCCGCCAGCCGTACCCGGTCAGCAGCGCCTCGAGCTCCTCGTCGCTGATCCGGGCGAGGATGGTGGGATTGGCAATCTTGTACTCGTTGAGGTGGAGGATGGGCAGCACGGCCCCGTCCCGGGCCGGGTCCAGGAACTTGTTGGAGTGCCAGGAGGCGGCCAGAGCCCCGGTCTCGGCCTCGCCGTCGCCGACGACGCAGGCCACGATCAGGTCGGGGTTGTCGAAGGCGGCGCCGAAGGCGTGGGCCAGCGAGTACCCGAGCTCGCCGCCCTCGTGGATCGAGCCGGGCGTCTCCGGGGCGACGTGGCTGGGCACCCCGCCCGGGAACGAGAACTGGCGGAACAGACGGCACATGCCCCGCTCGTCCCGGCTCACCGCCGGGTAGACCTCACTGTAGGTGCCCTCGAGCCAGACGTTGGCCACCATCGCCGGCCCGCCGTGCCCCGGCCCACAGATGTAGAGCACCGGCCGGCGGTGCGTGGCGATGAGGCGGTTCAGGTGCGCGTAGATGAGGTTGAGGCCGGGCACCGTCCCCCAGTGCCCCAGCAGCCGGGGCTTGACGTGGTCGGGCCGCAACGGCTGGCGGAGCAGGGGATTGTCCATGAGGTAGACCTGGCCCACCGACAGGTAGTTGGCCGCCCGGACGTACGCGTCCAGGCGGGACAGTTCGGCGTCGCCGAGCGGGGCCCCCGCTACCGTCCGCATCGTCGCCTCCCGTGCTCTGCTCGTCGGCTCACGCGCTGGATGCCTCGCGTCTGCATGCCCGTGTGCCTGGATGCCCTTATGTCTGGATGTCTTGTTCCTGGGTGCCTCTTGCCTGGGTGCTTCTGGACCAGATGTCTCGCGTTGGTACGTCTCGGGTTGGTGCCTCTCAGGTCGGCGTCGCGCGGTGGTCGGTGGGCTATTCGGGGACCACGGCGGCCGGGCAGGGGGCCTCGCGGACGGCCGTGTCGCCGACCGAGGAGAACAGCCGCCGGGTGAGCACGTTGACGTCGTGCCGGCTCACCACGAGCAGGCCGGCGTCGGTGCTCGCGTCGAGCAGGGCCACCGCGGGGTTCGGGGCCTTGGTGGGCCGCAGGTCCACGGTCACCTCGGGGTGCCGGGCGCGGGCCTCGGCCGTCGCCTCGGTGAGCATCCGTCGGACGTCCTGCTCCACGGTGGGGGCGTCGGTCGGCGGTTCCGGCTTGCGGGGTGGCCGGGCCCCGACCGGGCCGAGGCGCGAGACCGGCGGCATCCACCAGGCGGAGAGCGCCACCAACGGCGCGCCCCGGGCCGCCGCCTCGTCCATGGCGAAGTCGACCGCCGCCGCGCTCTGCGGGCTGCCGTCGATGCCCACGACCACCGGCCAGGGCGGCGGGGCGGCCGAGAGTTCGACCACGGTCAGATCGGCCGTGGTATACGGGTCGACGGGTCCGCCCTCCGGCCGGATCACGATCACCGGACAGGCGCTGTGGGCGGCCAGGTGGGTGCTGACCGAGCCGAGCAGCAGGCCCGCGAAACCGCCCCGGCCCCTGGCCCCGACCACCAGCAGCGCCGCGTCGGCCGACAGGGCCGTGAGCGTGGGGGCCGCCCGTCCGGCCACGGTCTGGCCGGAGACGTCCAGGTCGGGCGCGGTGACCAGCGCGCGGTCCACCATCTCGTCCACCAGCGCCTGGGCCTGCGCCTTCGCCGCCGCCCCGGGGCCGTGGCAGGCGACGATGTGCAGCGGCAGCTCCCGTCGCCGCGCCTGCCAGGCGGCGTGGGCCGCCGCCGCGACCGACGTGGATGAGCCATCGACGCCCGCCACCACCGGCCGTACCGCCATGAGTGCCCCCCGCCTGAGCTCTCGGGCCCCACGAACCCGTGAACGTCGGTCTTAAGCGATCCTGCCCTGACCGCTACCCATCCGGGGCGGGCTCGGCGATTCCGGCCGCCCCGCAGGGAGAAAAACCCGGCCCGCCCGGCGCACCAGGGTGGCCACGGTGACGGCGGGGGAAGCAGTGACGGCCCAATCACGGGAGGAGGCCTAGTCACGGGAGGAGGCCTAGTCACGGAAGGAGGGTCGTCCGGGCCGGCGCGGCGGTTCCCAGCGAACGCTCGGCAAAGTCCCAGCAGACCCACAGGTGTCTTTGGGACTTTGGTCCCGTCCTGGGGCGCGTGTGCGAGCCTAGACTGGCCGCCATGGCACAGACTGCGCGCTCGGTCGCCCGGCAGCGGGCCGAACGGGCCCGGCTGGCCCGGGAACGGGCCGCGCGGCGCGCCCGCCGCATCCGTACCGCCTGGTGGGTCGTCGCGGCCGCGCCGGCGTTCGTGGCGCTGCTGGTGCTCATCCGGGTGGCGATTCCCGACGCACCCACCGGTGGCGGCGCCGACAGCCGGCAACTCTCGTCGGCGGTCATCGCGGCCCTGCGCCCCGATCCGTCCACCTTGGACAGCGTGGGGCGGGGCCAGGGAGTGACCCCGCCGACGCCGATCGCCGACCAGCCGCCGCTCACCGCGGACGGCAAGCCGCTGGTGCTCTACGTCGGGGCCGAGTACTGCCCGTTCTGTGCCTCGCAGCGGTGGCCGCTGGCGATCGCGCTGAGCCGGTTCGGCAGCTTCACCGGGCTGACCGCCTCGCGCTCGGCCAGCGACGACGTGTACCCCAACACGGCCACCATCAGCTTCCACGGCTCGACATATGTCAGCGAGTACCTGGCCTTCCAGGGGGTCGAGCTGGCCACGAACGAGCGCCAGGGCCGCCGGTACGCGCCCTTGGACACGCTGACGCCGGAGCAGGAAGCGGTGATGAACACCTACAACGCCCCGCCGTACGCGGCGCAGGCCGGCAGCATCCCGTTCCTGGACTTCGGCAACCGGTTCCTGCAGACCGGGGCGTCGGTGAGCCCGCAGCTGCTGGTCGGGCTGTCCCACGACGAGATCGCGGCCGAGCTCGTGAGTAACCCCGACGGTCCGGTCGCGCAGGCGATCCTCGGCTCGGCCAACGCGTTCACCGCGGCGTTGTGCGTGCTCACCGACGGGCAGCCGGGCGAGGTGTGCGACAGCCCCGCGGCGGCGGCGTACCAGGCGGAGGTGGGGGGATGACTCAGGTCGCGCGGACCGGGCCGGCCGGCCGGGGGACGACGGCCACGCGCTCCGACGTTGCCCCGGCGTGGGCGGTCCCGGCGTCCCTCGCGCTCGCCCTCGTCGGGCTGGGATTGTCGATCTATCTCACGATCGAGCACTTCACCGCGCCGGGGTCGCTCGCCTGCCCGGTCGGTGGCGCGGTCGACTGCGCGCAGGTCACGACGAGCCCACAATCGGAGTTTCTCAATATCCCGGTGGCCGTGCTCGGGATCGTGTTCTTCGCCGCCATGCTGGCGCTGTGCCTGCCGATGCTGTGGCGGCGGATGGATCGACGCCTGTGGCAGGCCCGCATGGCGGTCGCCGGGATCGGCGTGCTCTTCGCGATCTACCTGATCTTCGCCGAGCTGTTCATCATCGAGGCGTTCTGCCTGTGGTGCACCGCGGTGCACCTGGTGGCGTTCGGGCTCTTCGCGGTCGTCGTGCTCGCCTCGGCCATGGCCGACCCCTCACCCTTCGACCGGCGGTAGCCCACCGACCGGCCATCGGCGGTCGCGCGCGGTCCGCGGTGCACGTTCGGTGGAGTGGCGCGCGGGCGCGGCTTGGGTATAGTGATCGACGGTGCGCCGGGAAGACTGGTCGGCACGGGACCGCCAAGCGTCACGGCTTGCTGGTTCCGCCCCCACACGTTCGCCCGACCGGTTGATCGGAGGCCACCACCATGCGCGCACGCGACCTGTCTGCGCCCTTCCCCACGGTCACACCGACGACGGCCGCCCTCGAGGCCGCCCGCCTGCTTGCCCGACGGGATCTGCCCGGGCTCATCGTCGTCAATGACGCCGGTGCCCCGGTGGGGGTCCTCGCCGGCCCCCAGGTGCTGCGCCTGGCCGTCCCGGCGTACGTCACCGAGGACCCCAACCTGGCCGGGGTGGTGGACGAGGCCGCCGCCGACGAGATCGTCCGTAATCTCGACGGCCGCACCGTGCGGGACTGCCTGCAGACCGACCATGTCCACCCGGCACCGGTCGTCGACCAGGACGCGACCGTGCTGGAGATGGCCGCGCTCATGGCCCGGACCGGGGTCCCGCTCGTCGCGGTCGTCGACGCGGAGGGTCGCCTGGTCGGGGCCGTGACGCTGGACGCGCTGCTGGAGCAGGCGGTCACCCGATGAGCATCACCGCCTGGCTGGCGGTGGCGATCTTCGTCGTCGCGTACGCGCTGATCGCCACCGAGAAGATCCACCGGGTGGCCGTCGCCCTGGGCGGGGCCGTGCTCATGCTGGTCGTGGGCGCCACCAACGCCGAGCACGCCTTCTTCAGCGAGCACACGGGCATCGACTGGAACGTCATCGTCCTGCTGCTCGGCATGATGCTCATCGTCGCGGTGCTGCAGCGGACCGGCGTATTCGAGTACGTCGCGATCTGGTCGGTCAAGCGGGCCCGCGGTCACCCGTTCCGGGTCATGGTCATCCTGGTCCTGGTGACGGCGTTCGCCTCGGCCCTGCTCGACAACGTCACCACCGTCCTGCTGATCGCGCCGGTGACGCTGCTCGTCTGCGACCGCCTGGGCGTGCCGGCCGCGCCGTACCTGATCGCGGAGGCCCTCGCCTCCAACATCGGTGGCACCGCCACCCTGGTCGGCGACCCGCCGAACATCATCATCGCCAGCCGCGCCGGGTTGTCGTACAACGACTTTTTGGTTCACCTGGCCCCGCTGGTGGTGCTGCTGCTGGTCGTCTTCGTCGGGCTGTGCCGCCTGCTGTTCCGCGACGCGTTCCGGTACGACCCGCGGCGGGCGGAGCAGGTGATGGCCCTGCGGGAGCGGGACTCGATCACGGACATGCGTCTGCTGGTGGTCAGCGGTGTGGTGCTGGTCGCCGTCACCGTGGCCTTCGTGCTCCACACCGTGCTGGACCTGGAGCCGTCGGTGGTGGCCATCATCGGGGGCTTGGTGCTGCTCGCCGCTTCGCGGCTGAACGTCGAAGAGATCGTCAAGGACGTCGAGTGGCCCACCCTGGCGTTCTTCGCCGGCCTGTTCGTCATGGTCGGCGCCCTGGTCAACACCGGCGTCATCGGCCTGATCGGCGACGCCGCGGTCGACGCGGTGGGCGACAACCGGTGGGCGGCGTCCATGATGTTGCTGTGGGCGTCCGCGGTGCTGTCGGCCGTGGTCGACAACATCCCGTACGTGGCCACGATCAGCCCGATCGTGGAGCAGCTCGTCGAGGCGGGGTCGGGGGGAGCGTCGGGCGGCCCGTGGCAGGTGCTGTGGTGGGCGCTCGCGCTGGGCGCCGACCTCGGCGGCAACGCCACCGCGGTCGGCGCCTCGGCGAATGTGGTCATCCTGGGCCTGGCCGAGCGGGCCGGCCGGAAGATCACCTTCTGGCAGTTCACCAAGTACGGGCTCGTGGTCACCGCGATCACGGTGGCGCTGTGCATGCCGTACCTGTGGCTGCGCTACTTCGTGCTGGCCTAGAGCCGGTCTCGTGCCGACCTGGCGGCGACACCTCGGCTCGGTTTGCCTTGATCTCGTGTCGGTCGGTCGATCTTGTCCTATGGGTGGATTTCGTGCCTGTTGGTTGTTCGCCTGAGACGTCTGTTGATCGCCGGCTCGCGGTGATCGACAGCGGCCTCAGCAGTTGGCGCAGACGTGGCGCTCCGGCGCCCGAGCGACCCGGACCCAGCCAGCGACGTTCGCCATGCGCCAGTAGGCCCGCCGGTTGTCGTTGGGCGTGCCGTTGAAGCGCGTGCCGCACTCGTCACACAGCAGGTCCAGGCGGGGAGTGCTGCCGGCCTCCGTAACCGTGATCCACATGCCGTTCGCCCCCCTTCCGACGTGACGTGCAGGTTTTCTCGGCAGGGTGCGCCGGCTATTTCTCCGCGGCTTGGCGGCCACATGACAGTTGCATGACGGTCGGTTGGGCCGGAGATCCCGGCCACGCGGGCGGAAAGGAGCGCCTGGTGATCACGGAAGCGCCCGGTGATCGTGGGCAGGCCCGGGTGACGACCCGAGTCTAGGAAGGTGGCCGTACCGACGTCAGCCAGGTCACGGCCACGCAGACCAGGTAGAAGACGATGAACGCCACGTAGGCCGCGTCCCCGGACTGGACCGTCAGGAACGACTGGCGGAACGCCACGTTGATCAGCACGCCGCCCAGGGCGCCGACCGCGCCGGCCAGGCCGATCAACGCCCCGGACAGGCGGCGCGCCTCGTCGCGGGCCCGCTCGCCCAGGTGCGCCGTCCGGGCGGCGAAGATCGCCGGGATCATCTTGTACGTCGAGCCGTTGCCCACGCCGCTGAACAGGAACAACGCGACGAACCCGGCCACGAACAGCGGCAGCGAGCCGGTCCGGGACGCGAGCAGGACGACGCCAGCGGACCCGGCCATCGCCACGAACGTCCACAGTGTCACGCGGCCGCCGCCCAGGCGGTCGGAGAGCCATCCCCCCACCGGCCGGCTCAGCGACCCGATCAGCGGCCCGAGGAACGTGAGGGAGGCCGCCTGCACCGGCGTGGGGAACGACTCGGTGAACTGGGTCAGCAGCACCTGGCCGAAGGCGAACCCGAATCCGATGAACGATCCGAACGTGCCGATGTAGAGCAGGCAGATCACCCAGGTGTCGGAGTAGCGGAGCACGTCCCGCAGGGCGCGCTTGTCGTTGCGGGCGGCGGCGAGGTTGTCCATGCGCCACGCCGCCAGCAGGGCGGCGACGACGATCAGCGGGATGTAGACGCCGGCCACCATGCGGGGATCCGCCGCGGCGCCGAAGGCGGCCAGCACCGCCAGGCCGACCAGCTGCACGGCGGCCACCCCGATGTTCCCGCCGCCCGCGTTGATGCCCAGGGCCCAGCCCTTGAGCCGGTCGGGGTAGAAGGCGTTGATGTTCGCCATCGACGAGGAGAAGTTCCCGCCGCCCACCCCGGCGATCGCCGCGAGCAGGACGAGCGTGGTGTAGGAGACGCCGGGGCGCAGCAGCAGGACGATGCCGAGGCACGGCGCCAGCAGCACCGCCGCGCTGAACACGGTCCAGTTGCGGCCGCCGAACCGGGCCACCGCGTAGGTGTAGGGCAGGCGGATGAGGGACCCCACGAGCGCCGGCACGGCGGTGAGGACGAACTTGCCGGCCGGGTCGATGCCGTACTCCGGCCCCAGGAACAGCACCATCACCGACCACAGTGACCAGACGCTGAACCCGATGTGTTCGCACAGGATGGAGTACACGAGGTTGCGCCGCGCCACCCGGGCGCCGGTGTGCGCCCAGAAGGCCGGGTCCTCGGGCCGCCAGTCGCGGATCCAGCGGCCGGTACGCTGCGGTTGCGCCGATGCGGGCGGCACCAGCGGCTCGACGACGGTGCTCATTGCGGACCTCCCGGTCGGATCGGTTGCCGGGGACGCTAGGGTCGGCGCGTTTCCCGGCCGTACGGTCGACGAGTCCGGCCGGCAACACTGTCCGCACGGCCGGGGCGCCGGCCGTGTGAAGCTCACAACCGGCCCGACGCGGGTGTGCGGCGGTTGATCCGACCGGGTAACGGCCGGGACCCGTCGGTGAAACGGCGGCTGGCGACCCTTCTGGGCATGAGCACGGCCCGGGTGGTGGACACGCACTGCCCCTACTGCGCGCTGCAGTGCGGGATGCGGCTGCGCTTCGCCGACGGCGGCGTCGAGGTGCTGCCGCGCGACTTTCCCACCAACCAGGGCGGGCTGTGCCAGAAGGGCTGGACCGCGGCCGAGCTGCTCGACCACCCGCAGCGCCTGGTCGCCCCGCTGATGCGCGAGCACCGCGACGCTCCACTGCGGACGGTGAGCTGGGACGTGGCGCTGGCCCGGATCGCGGCCGGGCTCGCGGCGATCCAGGAGCGGCACGGCCGGGACGCGGTCGCGGTGTTCGGCGGGGGCGGCCTGACCAACGAGAAGGCGTACGCCCTGGGGCGGTTCGCCCGCACCGTCCTGCGCACCCGGTACATCGACTACAACGGGCGCTTCTGCATGTCGTCGGCCGCCGCGGCGGGCATCCGCGCGTTCGGCGTCGACCGGGGCCTGCCGTTCCCGCTGGCCGACCTCGGCGAGGCGGACACGCTGCTGCTCGTGGGGGCCAACCCGGCCGAGACCATGCCGCCGCTGGGCCGCTACCTGGCCGCCCAGGCCGAGCGGGGCGGCGTGCTGATCGTGGTCGATCCCCGCCGGACCGCCACCGCGAAGCGGGCCACGCTGCACCTGCAGCCCACCCCGGGCACCGACCTCGCCCTGGCGAACGCGCTGTTGCACGTCGTCATCGCCGAGGGCCTGCTCGACAAGGACTACATCGCGACCCGGACCACCGGGTTCGACGAGGTGGCCCGCACCGTGGCGGCGTACTGGCCGTACCGGGTGGAGCGGATGACCGGCGTCTCGGCCGCGGACCTGGAGACCGCCGCCCGCCTGCTGGCCGCGCCGCCGGCGGCGAAAGAGCACCCGCCCCGCACGATCATCCTGACCGCGCGGGGGGCCGAGCAGCACAGCAAGGGCACCGACACCGTCTCCGCGTGGATCAACCTGGCGCTGGCCCTGGGCCTGCCCGGCCGCCCCGGCTCGGGGTACGGCTGCCTCACCGGTCAGGGCAACGGGCAGGGCGGGCGGGAGCACGGGCAGAAGGCCGACCAGCTCCCGGGCTACCGGCGCATCGACGACCCGGCCGCGCGACGCCACGTCGCGGGGGTCTGGGGGGTGCCCGAGGAGTCGCTTCCGGGGCCCGGGGTCTCGGCGGCCGAGCTGCTGGGGCGGCTCGGCGGCTCGGACGGTCCCCGGGCGCTGCTGGTCTTCGGCTCCAACCCGGTGGTCTCCGCCCCGGACGCGTCCACAGTGGAGTCCCGACTGCGCTCGCTGGACCTGTTGGTCGTGGCCGACTTCGTGCTCTCCGAGACGGCGGCGCTGGCCGACGTGGTGCTGCCGGTGACCCAGTGGGCCGAGGAGGACGGCACGATGACCAACCTGGAGGGCCGGGTGCTGCGCCGGCGGGCCCTCCGGCCACCCCCGCCGGGGGTCCGGTCCGACCTCGCGGTGCTCGCGGACCTGGCCCGGCGCTTGGGCGTGACCCGCTTTCCGGCGACGGCGCCGGAGGTCTTCACCGAGCTGCGCCGGGCCAGCGCGGGCGGGCCGGCCGACTACGCCGGCATCTCGTGGGAGCGCATCGACGCTCAGCAGGGGGTGTTCTGGCCGTGCCCCGACCCGGACGGGCCGGACACGCCCCGGCTGTTCGCCGACCGCTTCGCCACGCCGGACGGCCGGGCCCGGTTCGTCCCCGTGGAGCACCGGGAGGCGGCCGAGGCCCCGGATGAGCAGTACCCCCTGCTGCTCACCACGGGCCGGGTGCTCACGCAGTACCAGTCCGGGGCGCAGACCCGGCGCATCGCCGCGCTGGCCGCGGCGGCGCCGACCGCGTTCGTGGAGATGCACCCCGACACCGCGGCCTGCCTGTCCATTGTGGATGGACAGACCGTACGGGTGCGGACCCGCCGGGGCGAGCTGACCGCCCCGGCCCGGCTGGTGGACTCGATCCGCCCGGACACCCTGTTCGTGCCGTTCCACTACGGCGGGGCCGGGCGGGCCAACTCGGTGACCAACGACGCGCTGGACCCGGTCTCCCGGATGCCCGAGTTCAAGGTATGCGCCGCCCGGGTCGAGCCCGTCGCGGACGCCGGCGAGGACCCCGTCGGCGGCTCCGTCGACGGTCCCGTTGATCTAGGGCGTGGAGTGGTGATCGGAGATCAACTCGCCACGCTGAGCCCTGGATCAACGCGAGCGGCGCCTTCGGAGGGACCCACGCGAACAGGGCAGGCGCGACAGGGAGGGAGCGGCGCGTGAGGCTGGTCGTGGTGGGGTACGGCATGGCGGGAGCCCGGCTGGTGTCGGAGGTGCACGGGCGCCGGCCGGACCTGGACGTGACCGTCCTCGGGGCCGAGCCGTACCGGGCCTACAACCGCATCCTGCTCTCCAACCTGGTGGCCGGCCGGGCCAGCGAGGAGGACGTCTACCTGGCCGAGCGGATCGGGTCCCGGGGCCGCGTCCGGCTCGGGGTCGCGGCGAAGGCCATCGACCGCGACAACCGGGAGGTGGTCACCGACGACGGGGAGCGCGTGCCGTACGACCGGCTCGTCCTGGCCACCGGTGGGCGGGCCGCGCTGCCGCCGATACCGGGCCTGCGGCGCGACGACGGCGAGCTGGCCGACCGCGTGGTGCCGTTCCGGACCCTCGACGACTGCCGGCGCATCCTGGCGTTGGCCGAGGCGGCGGTCGCCGCGGGCTCGGCCTCGGCCCTGGTGCTCGGCGGCGGGCTGCTCGGGCTCGAGGCGGCGCACGGGCTGGCCGGGCGCGGGCTGCGCGTCACCGTGCTGCACGCCGTCGGGCACCTCATGGAGCGCCAGCTCGACCCGGACGCCGGGGCGATGCTCGCCGCGACCCTGCGCGCGCTCGGCGTCGCCGTCGAGCTCAACGCGGTCACCCGGCGGGTCGAGTCCACAGCGGACGGTGTCACGGCGGTGCTCGGCGACGGGCGGTGCCTGACCGCCGACCTGCTCGTGGTCGCGTGCGGGATCCAGCCCGAGACCGGGCTCGCCACCGACGCCGGCCTCGTGGTGGACCGGGGCATCGTGGTCGACGCCGGCCTGCGGACCAGCGACCCGCGCATCCACGCCATCGGCGACTGCGCCCAGCACGCCGGACAGCTCGGCGGGCTGGTGGCCCCGGCGTGGGACCAGGCCCGGGTGGTGGCGGATCTGGTGACCGGCGTCGATCCGAACGCCCGGTACGTCCCGCGGCCGGTGGTCACCCGGCTCAAGGCGGCCGGGATCGACCTCGCCGCCATGGGCGACAGCACGGGGGAGCCGGGCGGCGACGCGGTCACGTTCCGCGATCCGCGCCGGGGGACCTACGCCAAGCTCGTGCTGCGCGACGACCGGCTGGTCGGGGCGATCCTGCTCGGGGACAACCCGCTGGTCGGCACGGTGATCCAGACCTTCGACCGGGGGGCGCCGGTGATCGATCCCCGGTCCCTGCTGCTGGGGCGCGCCGGCGTCGGCGGGGGCGGGCCGGCGCCGGAGGTGTCGCCCGCGCTCATCCCCGACGCGACCGTGATCTGCCAGTGCAACACGGTCACCAAACGGGCGCTGGTGCGGTGCTGGCAGGACGGCGCCCGGTCGACCGCCGAGCTCATGGCCGCCACCCGGGCCGGTACCGGCTGCGGCACCTGTCGGGACGCGGTGGACGGGATCGCAACCTGGCTGAGTCGCGGGGAGGGCGCGAGCGGCAGCGCTCGGGCGGCGGAATCCGGCCGCGAGCGGACGGAGGAGCCGTCCGCGGTCCCCGCCCTCGCGGGCACCGGGGGAACGCCCGCGGGAAGACAAGCGCGAGCGAAAGGCAGCACAGCATGACCAGACATCTCGTGGTCGTCGGCCACGGCATGGTAGGGCACCGGCTGGTGGAGACGCTGCGCGCACAGGACACGGCGGGAGCGTGGCGGATCACGGTGCTCGCCGAGGAGAATCGCCCGGCGTACGACCGGGTCCGGCTGTCGGCCTGGTTCGACGGGGAGGACCTGGATCTGTCCCCTGTGGACGGCGTCGAGGTGCTCCTGGGCGAGCCCGCGGTGAGCCTGGACCCGCAGGCCCGCACGGTGACGACGCCCCGGCGCACCCTCGCCTACGACGCCCTCGTGCTCGCCACCGGCTCGTACCCGTTCGTCCCGCCGGTGCCGGGCCGCGACCTGACCGGGTGCTTCGTCTACCGCACCATCGACGACCTCGAGTCGCTGGCCGCCTACGCGCGGGGCCGGCGGCGCGGCCTGGTGGTCGGCGGCGGCCTGCTCGGCCTGGAGGCGGCCAACGCGCTGCGCCGGCTGGACCTGGACACGTGCGTGGTCGAGATCGCGCCCCGGCTCATGCCCCTGCAGGTCGACGAGGCCGGCGGCGCCATGCTGCGCCGGCACATCGAGAACCTCGGCCTGACCGTCCACACCGGACGCGTGCTCGCCCGGATCATGGGCCGCGACGGCGCGGTGCGCCGGGTGGTGTTCTCCGACGGCGGCGTGCTTGACACCGACGTGGTGGTCTTCGCCGCCGGCGTCCGACCCCGGGACGAGCTCGCGCGGGCCGCCGGGCTGGCCGTGGGGGCGCGCGGCGGCGTCGTGGTGGACCTGGCCGGCCGGACGAGCGCGCCGGACGTCTACGCGGTCGGCGAGTGCGCCCAGATCGACGGCCGGGTCTACGGGCTGGTGGCGCCCGGCTACGCGATGGCGGAGGTGGTGGCCGACCGCCTGCTCGGGGGGAGTGCGGAGTTCCCCGGGGCGGACACCTCGACCAAGCTCAAGCTGCTGGGCGTGGACGTGGCCTCGTTCGGGACGACCGAGGGGCCGCTGGACGTGACGGTGACCGACCCGAGCACGGGTGTCTACGCCAAGCTCGTGCTCTCCGACGACGCGAAGACCCTGCTCGGGGGCATCCTCGTCGGGGACGCGCACGCCTACGGCACCCTGCGCGCGTGCGTGGGCGCGCCGCTGCCGGCTCCGCCCCTCGCCCTGCTCGCCCCCGACGGCCCGCCGGCCGCGGGGGGCGACCTGCCCGACACCGCGCTGGTCTGTTCCTGCAACGCGGTCACCAAGGGCACGATCGTCACGGCCATCCGCGAGCAGGGGTGCACCGACGTGGCCGCGGTCAAGGCGGGCACGCGGGCCGGCACGACCTGCGGCTCGTGCGTGCCGCTGCTCAAGCAGCTGCTCGCCTCCTGCGGCGTGCCGGCGTCGAAGGCGCTGTGCGAGCACTTCGACTACAGCCGGCAGGAGCTGTTCGACATCATGCGGGTGCGCGGCATCACCACCTTCTCGCAGCTCGTCGCCGAGTACGGCCGCGGGCGGGGGTGCGACATCTGTAAACCCGTCGTCGCCTCGATCCTGGCCAGCATGACCAGCGGCTACATCCTCGACGGGGAGCAGGCCGCCCTGCAGGACACCAACGACCACTTCCTGGCCAACCTGCAGCGCAACGGCACCTACTCGGTGGTGCCGCGCATTCCGGGCGGGGAGATCACCCCGGAGAAGCTCATCGTCATCGGCGAGGTGGCGCGGGACTTCAACCTCTACACGAAGATCACCGGAGGCCAGCGCATCGACCTGCTCGGGGCGCGGGTCGAGCAGCTGCCGGCGATCTGGCGGCGGCTGGTGGACGCCGGGTTCGAGTCCGGGCACGCGTACGGCAAGGCGGTCCGCACGGTCAAGTCCTGCGTCGGCACGACCTGGTGCCGCTACGGGGTGCAGGACTCGGTCGGGCTCGCCGTCGCGCTGGAGCTGCGCTACCGCGGCCTGCGGGCCCCGCACAAGATCAAGGCGGCGGTCTCCGGATGCGCCCGCGAGTGCGCCGAGGCCCGGGGCAAGGACGTCGGCGTGATCGCCACCGAGGCCGGGTGGAACCTGTACGTCGGGGGCAACGGCGGGTTCCGCCCGCGTCACGCCGAGCTGCTGGCCAAGGACCTGAGCACGGACGAGCTGGTCACGCTCATCGACCGGTTCATCATGTTCTACATTCGGACGGCCGACCGGCTGGAGCGCACGGCCGCCTGGATCGAGCGCATGGAGGGCGGCCTCGACTACCTGCGCTCGGTGATCATCGACGACTCGCTCGGGCTCGCCGCCGAGCTCGAGGCGGCCATGGCCCGCCACGTGGAGTCCTATGTGGATGAATGGCGGGCGACGCTGGAGGACCCGGAGCGGCTGCGGCGGTTCGTGTCGTTCATCAACGCCCCGGACGTGCCGGACCCGTCGATCCAGTTCACCGTCGAGCGGGACCAGCCGGTCCCCGTGCCGATCGGGAGGCCGGCATGACCGCGGTGGAGATGAGCGTCCGCCCGGCGACCGTGGAGGCGCCGGCGTCGTCGCCGGACCAGCCGACCGGGACGGAGGCCGGCTGGGTCGTGGTGTGCCCGTACGACTGGCTGGAGCCGGAGCGGGGCGCGGCCGCGCTCGTCGGTGATCGGCAGATTGCAATCTTCCGGACTCACGACGGAAACCTCTACGCCATCGACCACTACGACCCTTGTTGCGGGACGTACGTGCTCGCGCGCGGGATCGTGGGCACCCGCGGCGACGTGCCCACGGTGGCCTCGCCCATGCACAAGCAGGCGTACGACCTGCGCACCGGGGCGTGCCTGGACCGGCCCGGCGTCTCGGTGCGCACGTACGAGATCCGCTGCCGCGACGGCCTGGTGGAGGTGCGATGTCCGTGATAAGCCCCCTGGCCCGGGCGGCCGTCGCGGCGGAGGCGTCGGAGGCGGGTTCGCGGCATCGCTCGACCGACCCGCGGGGCCCGGCCGGGGGCAGCCCGCTCACGGCCGACCGGCCGCTGGTGGGCTTCACGGTCGCGATCACCGCCGACCGCCGCCGGGACGAGCTCGCGGCGCTGCTGGAGCGGCGCGGCGCGCGGGTGATGGTGGCACCGGCGTTGCGCATCGTGCCGATCGAGGACGACCTGCGCCTGCGGGAGGCCACGCTGGCGCTGGTGCGCCGGCCGCCCACGATCACGGTGGTCTCCACCGCCATCGGCCTGCGCGGGTGGATGGAGGCGGCCGAGGGGTGGGGTGTGGCCGATCGCCTCACCGACGCGCTGCGGGGCGGCTACCTGATCGCCCGCGGGGCCAAGGCCCGCGGGGCCCTGCGGGCCATCGGGCTGGCCGAGCACTGGTCGCCCGCGTCGGAGTCCTGCCAGGACGTGCTCGAGCACCTGCTGGACCGGGGGGTCGCGGGGGAGCGGATCGCGGTGCAGCTGCACGGCAGCGAGCAGCCGGAGTTCACCGGGGCCCTGCGCGCCGCCGGGGCGGAGGTGGTGGAGGCGCTGGCGTACCGGTGGGTGCGGCCGCCCGATCCGGTGCCGCTGCGGCGGCTGGTCGACGCCATCGCGGCCCGTCAGGTCGACGCGGTCGCGTTCACCTCGGCGCCGGCGAGCGAGTCGGTGCTGGCCGCGGCCGGGCCGGAGCGCGACCAGATGCTCACGGCCTTCCGGGAGGGCGTGCTCGCCGCCTGCGTCGGGCCGGTGACCGCCGCGCCGCTGCAGGCGGCGGGCGTGCCCTGCGTGTGGCCGCCCCGGGCCCGCCTGGGCGCGCTGGCCCGGACGATCGTCGACGAGCTGCCGGCTCGGTGTCCCTCGATGCGGGTGGCCGGGTCCACGGTGAGCGTGCGCGGGCACGCGGTCGTGGTCGACGGCGTGGTGCGCCCGCTCGCCCAGGCCCCCATGGCGATCCTGCGGGCGCTCGCCGCGGCCCGCGGTCGGGTGCTGTCGCGGGCGGAGCTGCTGGCGACGTTGCCCCGGGGCAGCGCCGAGCACGCGGTCGAGATGGCGGTGAACCGCCTGCGGGCGGCCCTGGGCGGCCCGGCGTTCGTGCAGACCGTGGTCAAGCGCGGCTACCGTCTCCGCCTGGACTGACCCGGACGCCGGCAACCCGGAGACGCCCCGAGCTCTCGTCGATCGAGGGCGGAGAGTGGTGCTTGGAGATCGACTCACCACCCCAGGCCCTGGATCAACGCGAAGAGGGCCCGCCGAGGGGGCGTCAGGCGTGCTCGATGGTCTGGTCGGGCTGGAGGCGGCCGGTGTGCGGCACCGGGCCGGGCTCGGGCACGCCGACCCGGAGCACCAGCATCGGCTCGCCGAGGTTCGACAGCAGCCGGCGCAGCGCGGCGCGGGTCGCGTCGATCTCGACCGCCGCCGACAGCGGCAGCACCGACAGCCCGCGCTCGGTGGCGGCCAGCCACACGGCCGACAGCGCCTCGCCGGCGCGCAGCCAGGCCTCGGGATGGTCGTCGTCGGTGTACAGCACCGCGTAGGAGGCGGCCCGGTCGTGGCCGCCGCGGGCGGGTGACTCGCCGATGGGCAGGGTGCCGCCGTGGCCGAAGTCGCGACCGGGCACGGTGCTCCGGGGTGGCGTCGTGGGGATGACGTCGGCCGGCAGGCCGAGCGTCTCGCCGCCACCCGCGGCGCTGGGTGAGGTGACCGAGGGGGTGTTGGTCCCGCCGACCCAGTAGGCGAGCTCCTCGACGAAGTCCGGGTCCCGGTTCTCGACCCGCTGGGCCTCGGCCGCGGCCGCCGCCAGCTCGATCACGCCGTCGGGCGGCAGCACGTGCAGGTGGGCGCCCTCGGCCGCGGCCGCCTGGGCCAGCGCGGCCAGTGCGCTGGGATTGACCGGGGTCGACGACACCGGGCGCCGGTCGGTGTGCCGTTCCCGGATCGCCGCCAGGGCGCGGGTCGTGGCGGCCGACGCCCCACCCCGGTCGACCACGGTGATCCGCGCGAGCAGGTCGGGGTCGGCCGGGTCGGGCAGGCGCTCCACTGTGGACCGTAGGCCCTGGGCGGCCAGGGCCACCCGGGCGTGGTGCAGCGCTGCGCCGCAGCTGAGCGTCATCAGCCGCCCGAGCGGGTCGGTGACGCCGAGCTGCCGGTCCCGGACCGCGCGCAGCTCGAGCACCGGAGGAGCCACCCGCCACCGCCACGGCTGGGTGTTGTGGATGGAGGGCGCGAGCCCGCCGATACCCGCGGCCGCCTCCAGCGCATCGTCCAGAGTGGACGTCCCCATACCGCCTCCCCGGTGTGGTCAGCCGGCTCCGGTGTCGTCAGCCGACGGCCGCACGGCCCCGCAGGGCCGCACGGTCGCCGGCCGCATGTCTGTCGATCGGACGGTTGCTGGCCGACCGGGGCGGTTGCTGGCCGAGCGAAATTGGTCGCTCGCCCAGCAGAACCGGTCGTTGGCCGAACCAGCACCGCTGATCCGAAAGCGGTCGGTCGATCAAGAGGTGTTGATCTCGATTCGGCGAGGCTCGGGCTGCGCCCGCAACGGCACCGTGACCTCGAGGATGCCCTTGTTGTAGTTCGCCCGGATGCCCTGCTCCTCCGCGTTGCTGGGCAGGCGCACCGACCGCTCGAACGTGCCGTACCGGAACTCGCTGCGGTACCGGGTCTGCTTCTCCTCGCGGCGCTCGGCCCGAATCGTGAGGACACCGTCCGAGACGCTCACCTGAACGTCCTTCTCGGGGTCCACCCCCGGCAGCTCGGCCCGGACCGTGTACTCGGTGTCCGTCATGTGGTCCTCGAGGCGGATGTGGTTGGTGCCCCGCAGGAGGTTGTCCTGCTCGAACCACTCGCTCAGCTCGCTCCACAGGCGTGGGACCAGAGAGGTCATGGCAAAGCTCCCTTCCGTCGGGTGGTGCGCCGTGTCGCAACGCGAACCCGGCGCTGCCGTGACCGTCAGCGCCAAGCGGGTGATCATCCCGGCGGGTCATCCCCGGGCGGGTGATCGCCGTACGCCCCTCGGCGCCGATCCCCATTGTCGTACGGATACCCCGGTCACGTCCGGGGAACCGATCTTTCGCGTTCCGGCCCGCACCGGGGCCGGCGACCGCCAGAATCAATCCGATGGGCGGGGGGCTGGGCCGGGTGGTCATCGTGTCCGCGGGGGTAGGCGCGGGCCATGACGGCTACACCCGGGAGCTGGCGCGGCGCCTTCGGGGACGTGGGTACGCCGTCGACCAGTACGACTTCATGGACCTGCTACCGGGTCCGACGGGTAGCAACGCCGTGCAGCTGTACAACCGGACGCTCAACCACGCCCCCTGGATCTACGCCGGCCTGTTCCACCTCGGCACCTGGTCGATCACGGCCGCGGTCACCCGGGCGCTGCTCGCGCCGGCCCGACGCCGGCTGCGCGCCCTGCTCACCCCCGACGTGCGCGCCGTCGTCTCCACCTACTCGCTGGCCAGCCAGCTGCTCGGCCCGCTGCGCCGGTCGGGGCGGCTCCGCGTACCGGCCATCACCTACGTCACCGACTTCGCGGTGCACCGGCACTGGGTGGTCCCCGGGGTCGATGCGCTGCTCGCCCCGCATCCGGTCGGCGCGAGGCAGGCCCGGGTCCTCGGCGCGGCCGCCCACTCGGCCATCGCGGCCGGCGCCCTGGTCGCCCCTGGGTTCCATCCGCCCACGCCGGCGGAGCGGGAGGAGGCCCGGCAAGCGTTCGGGCTGCCCTCGGGCCGGCTCGCCCTGGTCGCCGCCGGCTCGTGGGGGGTGGGTCGGGTCGCGCAGACCGCCGCCGACGTCGCCGGCACGGGCGTGGCCACGCCGGTGGTCGTCTGCGGGCGCAACGAGCGCCTGCGGGAGCGCCTGGACCGGACCGGGTTGCCGGCGCTCGGCTGGGTCGACGACATGCCGCGGCTCATGCGGGCGGTCGACGTGCTCGTGGAGAACGCCGGCGGCCTCATGGCGATGGAGGGCATGGCCACCGGGCTGCCGATCGCGACGTACCGCCCGATCCCCGGCCACGGCCACATCAGCGCGGCGACGCTGGAGCAGGCCGGGGTGAGCACGTGGATCCGCCGTCCCTCGGCGCTACGGCCGACCCTGCTGCGGCTGCTCGACGGTGACCTCGGCGGGGCCCAGCGTCAGGCGGCGGCTCCGATGCTGCAGGCCGACCCGGCCGAGGTGGTCGCCCGCCTCGCCCATCCGAAGGGGTTCGACCGGCGGGAGCGCGCCTGGCCGACGCTCGACGCGTACCGGTCCGGCCGGGCCGTGGCGGGGATGCCCGAGGGTCCGCACCCGCCGCGGTGAGCCGCGCCGGCCACGTGCGGGTCGATACGCTGCTGGGCATGGATGCGTACCCGCCCCCGTCCCGGCCGTCCCAGTCGCGGGCGGTCGTCCTGCTCGTGCTGGCGCTGGCGGCGTTGCTGACGTTGTGGGGCGTCGGCGGGTACCTGCTCTACACGTGGGCGCCCGCGGACTTCGGGGAGCCGGCTCCGGGCACCGCCACCCCGTCCGCCCCGCGGTAGGGCTTGCGCCAGCGGCGGCGCCCGCGGTGGCCGTACGGCCGGCGGCGCGGATCGCGGTGGCCGTACGGCCGGCGGCTACAGGCGTCGCTCGATCGGCAGGCGGCTGCGGGTGAACAGGCCCGCCCCGAGCACCGCCACCCCGGGCACCAGCACCAGCGTGATCAGCAGGGTCGACCACGGCATCACCGGCGTCGGAACGTCGTCGAACGGCCAGACCCCGCGGTACGCCTGGGCCTCCATGGCGAGCACGGCCACCGCCGTCGCGACGCCCGCCGCCGTGCCGAGGATGGAGCCGAGGCCGGCGATGACCCAGGACTGGCTCACCGACAGGCCACGGCGCAGCCGCGGCGACGCACCGACCGCGGCCAGGGTGGACAGGTCCTGCCGGCGGTCGGCGGCGGCGAGCGCGGTGCCCACCGAGGCGGCGCCGATCGTGATGATCGCCGATGCGGCGAGCAGTATCAGCAGGGTCTGGTCGTACCGGGGCCGGTACCCGCGCTCGACGTACGGGAACGCCTCCAGCTCCTGCAGGAGCAGGCGGGCCCGTTCCTCCTCGGCGGTGGTCGGCGGGCGAGTGGTGGAACCGATCAGCTCCGACTCATCGCTGGCCAGCCCGAGTCGGGCCACGGTGGCCGGGGACACGATGGCCGGCCCGGGACCGACGCCGGTGGTGAGCAGGTGGCCCGGGAGCGTCACGTAGCTGACCGTGTGGCCGGCCGGCACCCGGACCTCGCCCCGGGCCGGCCGGGGCGGGGCGTCGGCGACCGCCTCGAGGTCGGCCGCGGGGTCGGGCCGGATGGCGGCCACCGTGACCTTCCCGTCGGTGATCAGCAGCGGCGACCGCACGACCACGCCGCCGGCGGCCAGGACCTCGCGGGCGGCCCGCAGGTCGTCCCCGGCGGCGCCGGTGAGCGCGGCGAGCCCGTCCTCGTCGGACACGTGGGTGGTCATGGCGCTGTACAGGTTCCGGATCTCACAGACCGGGTTCTCGGCCGCCGCCCGCCGCTCCTCGTCGGTCAGTGGCTCGCCCCGGTCCCAGGCGAGCAGTTGGGGACACGCGTCGTTCAGCACGGCCTGGAGCTCACAGGACGCCTGCTCCGGGGCGCCGTCCGGGCAGATGACCGAGCTGAGCCGGTGCACCTCGGCGACCGGCAGCGTGGCGCGCATCGCCTGCTCGATGGCGGTCAGATCGGGCGAGGTCTGCGCATCGTCGCCGCCGCGCGGGAACACGACGCGGACGGTGCCCGTCGGCACCTCCTGCGTGTACTGGTTCCGCTCGTAGGCGGTGCGGCTGCCGAGGAACATGCCGAGGGCGACGCTGCCGGCGACGGCGGCCATCACCGCGGCGATGGCCGGGGCGGCCGCGGCACGGTTGCGGGCGGCGTCCCGCAGGGCGATGCGCGGGGCCAGCGGCACCACCCGGCCCAACCGGGCCACCAGCCCCACCACGGCCGGGGTGCCCAGCACCAGCCCCAGCTCGCCGATGACCAGGCCGCCGAGCACGATCCGGGTGTCGGCGGCCATTGTCCCGCCGTACGTCAGCGCCGCGCCGAGGCCGATCATGGCGAGGGCCACGGCGACCCACCGCTTGCGCGACCGGGTGACCCCGCGCCGCCCGGCCAGCGCCGCCACCACGTCCTGCCGGGCCGTGATGAAGGCCGGCGTGAGCGCGGCGAGCACTCCGGTCAGCACGGCCAGGCCCACGATCGCGACCAGCGCCTCGGGAAAGACCCGCCAGCCCCCGCCCCGGGCGTGCGCGATCGTCTCCTCGAACCAGGGTCGGGCGAGGAGGGCGCCGGTGATGCCGACCGCGAGGCCCGCACCGGCGCCCAGCAGGCCGAGCACGACGCCGTCGGCGAGCACGATGCGCCGCACGTGGGCGGGGGTGCCGCCGTTGGCCGCCACCAGGGCGAGCTGGCGCTGGCGGCGCCGGGCGCTGATCGCGAAGGCCGGGCCAGCCAGCAGCACGACCTCGAGCAGGGCCAGGCCCCCGACCAGCACGGCGAGGGCGATGTCCTCCGACCGCACGGGCGAGCCGGCGATGGCCAGGTTGGCCTGCCGCAGCGGAACGTCCTCATCGGCCGGCGGGTGCTCGAAGACCGCCCGCGAGGCGACCAGCAGGCCCAGCTGGTTGAGCTCGAGCACCCGGTCCCAGGTGATCGGTTCGGGGGTGTCGACCAGCCACGAGTTCTCGCCCAGTACGAACCACTCGCTCACCGCCTGGTCGTCGGCGTCGTAGGCGAACAGCAGCACGGAGTCCAGCAGGGAGGGAAACTCGACCTGACCGACCACTGTGTACTGTCGCGTCGTCTCCCCGGCGACGACCGTGACCTCGCCCCCGATCCCGGTCGCCAGCCAGGCCATCGCCTGCTTGGTCAGCGCCACCTCGCGGGGCGCGGCCGGGGCCCGGCCGGCGAGGACCTCGACGTAGCCGCGCGTGAGCGGGTGGGTCGCGTCGACCATCACCGCGTCGGGCTGGCCGAGCCCGTCGGGCGTCCGGACGACGGTGGTGCCGCGCCGCACGGGCACGGCCGTGCTGCCGGGCAGCACCTCGAGCAGTTCCGCCTCGGTTCCCGCACGGTAGGCGTCGGGGGAGGTCGACTGCTCTTCGGGACCGTCGCCCATGTCCGCGATGACGTGGCCCTCGGCCGGATCGGGGAGCTGCATCATCGGCCGGTGCAACGGCCACTGGATACGGGCGTCGGCCGCGCCCATTCGCTGAATCGCCTTCTCCGCCCCGGTCAGCGTCATCATGTCGTTGGTCACTGCGGCGGCGCTGAGCGCCAGCACCGGCAGCGCCAGCATCACGACCACCAACGCTGACCGTCCCTTGGCCCGCCGGGCCTCCCGCCAGGCGATGCGCAGGGCCGCGCGCCAGCTCGCGACGAAATCCATGCCTGCTCCGTACCGTGTTTCTCCGCTGTCGATGGTCTGTGTCGGTGGGCTGTCCTCTGTGGTCGGTTACTGTCCCCTGTGGTCCGTCACTGTCCTTTGTGGCTGGTTATGGCTGCTGGTCGGGCCGGGGCCGGCGAGCCGTGGTCCAGGGCCGTGGGCGGGCGGACGGTGGCAACCGGCCGTACGGTCGGCGCTACAGGCGCCGCTCGATCGGCAGGCGACTGCGGGTGAACAGGCCCGCCCCGAGGACCGCGATGCCGGGCACCACGATGAGCGTGATCAGCAGGACCGACCACGGCATCACCGGAGTCGGCGGGGGTTCCTGCGGCCACAGCGCCTCGCCGTACTGCCGGGCGTAGACGGCTAGCACGGCCACCGACGTCCCTATGCCGGCCGCCGTGCCGAGGATCGAGCCGAGGCCGGCGATCACCCAGGACTGGCTCACCGACAGGCCGCGGCGCAGCCGGGGTGAGGCGCCGACCGCGGCCAGGGTGGAGAGGTCCTGCCGGCTGTCGGCGGCGGCGAGCGCGGTGCCCACGGAGGCGGCCCCGATGGTGATGATCGCCGATGCGGCCAGCAGTATCAGCAGGGTCTGGTCGTACCGGGGCTGGTACCCGCGCTCGACCTGGGGGAACGCCTCGAATCGCTGCAGCAGCAGGCGGGCTCGCTCCTCGTCGGCGGCGGTCGGCGAGCGGGTGGTCGTACCGATCAGGGTTGTTTCATCGCGGTCGAGCCCAAGCCGGGCCACGGTGGCCGGGGTCACGACGGCCGGCCCGGGGCCGACCGCGGTGGTGAGCAGGTGGCCGGGGAGCGTGACGTAGTCGACGGTGTGTCCGGGCCACACCAGCACTCCGCCCCGGCCGGGGGTGGGCGCACCGGTGCCGGCCGCGAGCGCCTCCGGGTCGGCGTCGGGGTCGGGTCGCAGCACGGCCAGGGTGACCTGGCCGTCGGTGATCAGAAGGGGCGACCGGACGACCACGCCGCCGGCGGCCAGGACCTCGCGGGCGGCGCGCAGGTCGTTTCCGGAAGCGCCGGTGAACGCCGCCAGGGCGTTATCGTCGATCACCTGGACTCGCGTCGTGTCGTAGAGATGCCGGGGGTCACAGGCCGGGTTGTCGGCCGCCGCCCGGCGCTCCTCCAGCGTGAGCGACTGTCCGCTCTCCCAGGCCAGCAGCTGGGGGCAGGCGTCGTTGACCAACGCCCGCAGCTCGCACGACCCCCACTCCGGGGAACCCTCGGGACAGATGGTCGCGCTGACCGGGTAGACCTCGGCGACCGGCAGCGCGGAGCGCATCGACTGCTCGATCGCGGCCAGTGACGGCGAGTCGTGCGGGTTCTCGCCGCCGTAGCCGAAGTGGACGCGGACCGTGTCGGTGGGCAACTGCTGCACGTACATCCGGCGTTCGTGCGTGGTGCGGCTGTCGAGGAACATGCCGAGGGCGACGCTGCCGGCGACGGCGGCCATCACGGCCGAGATGGCCGGGGCGGCCGCGGCGCGGTTGCGGGCGGCGTCCCGCAGGGCAATGCGCGGGGCCAGCGGTACGAGTCGGCCCACTCGGGCAACCAGTCCCACCAGGGCGGGGGTGCACAGCACCAGGCCGAGTTCGCCGATGACCAGGCCGAAGAGCATGATCGTGGTGTCGACGGAGACCGTCCCCCCGTAGGTGATCGCCGCGCCCAGGCCGATCATGGCGAGCCCTACGGCGATCCAGCGCTTGCGGGAGCGGGTGACCCCGCGCCGCCCGGCCAGCGCCGCGACCACGTCCTGGCGGGCCGTGATGAACGCCGGGACGAGCGCGGCCAGCACCCCGGTCACCACGGCCAGGCCCGTGATCGCCACCAGCGCTTCAGGGAAGACCCGCCAAGCGCCGCCCCGGACGTGCGCGATGGTCTCCTCGAACCAGGGTCGGGCGAGGAAGGCGCCGGTGATGCCGAGCGCGAGGCCGAGCCCGGCGCCCAGCAGGCCGAGCACCACCCCGTCGGCGAGCACGATGCGCCGCACGTGGGCGGGGGTGCCGCCGTTGGCCGCCACCAGGGCGAGTTGCCGCTGGCGGCGCCGGGCGCTGATCGCGAACGCGGGGCCGGCCAGCAGCACGACCTCGAGCAGCGCCAGGCCCCCGACCAGCACGGCGAGGGCGACGTCCTCCGGCTGCACGATCGGTCCGGTGCTCCACCCGGACTGCAGCATCGGGACCTCGTCGTCGGCCGGCGGGTGCTCCAGGACGGCTCGCGAGGCGACCACCATGCCCAGCCGGTTGAGCTCGAGAACCCGGTCCCAGGTGATCGGCTCCGGGGTGTCGACCAGCCAGGTGTTCTCCCGCAGCATGAACCACTCGCTCACCGCCGTATCGTCGGCGTCGTAGGCGAACAGCAGCACGGAGTCCAGCAGGGACGGGAACTCGACCTGACCGACCACTGTGTACCGTCGCTCCGTCGTCCCGGCCGTGACCGTGACCTCGTCGCCGATCCCGGTCGCCAGCCAGGCCATGGCCTGCTTGGTCAGCGCCACCTCACCGGACGCGGTCGGGGCCCGACCAGCGAGGATCTCGACGTAGCCGCGCATCAGCGGGTGGGTCGCGTCGACCATGACCGCGTCGGGCTGGCCCAGGCCGTCCGGCGTGCGGACGACCACGGTTCCGCGCCGCACCGGCACGGCCGTGCTGCCCGGCAGGACCTCGACCAGCTCCTCCTGGGTGCCCGGCCGGTCGAGGTCGGACTCCTCGGCCACAAAGGACGGGCCGACGCCGTACGCGTCGGCGAACGCGCTGCCGTCGGCCGGATCGGGCATCTGCGTCATCGGCCGGCGCGTGCTCCACTGGATGCGGGCGTCGGCGGCGCCCATCCGCTGGGTGGCCTTCTCCGCCCCGGTGAGCGACATCGTGTCGGCGGTCACGGCGGCGGCGCTGAGCGCCAGGACCGGCAGCGCCAACATGATGGCCACCAGGGCCGACCGTCCCTTGGCCCGCCGGGCCTCCCGCCAGGCGATGCGCAGGGCCGCGCGCCAGCTCGCGACGAAATCCATGCCTGCTCCGTACCGTGTCTGTCGCTTATGGACGTCCTGGTGGTGGACGACATGCGGGTGGCTAGTCCGATGTGGATGATCAGCGCTGTCCGGGGTCGGTGACCGGGCCCTGGAAGGGGGCTACGGGAGCCCGACGGCGACCGGGCCGGAGCGGCGACCGCGCGACGAGCGGGGCCGGCGGAACCCGCCCGGGTCGACGGGTGCGGCGGACTACCCCGTCTGCCCGGGGACGAGCAGGCTCTCCGCGCCGGGTAGCGGCCCCGAGGTGTCTACAATGCACCCATCCCGGAGGAAGATGACGCGGTCGGCCCAGGCGGCGTGGCGGGCCTCATGGGTCACCAGCACTCCGGCCGCGCCCGCGTCGACCCGGGCGCGGATGAGCTTGAGCACGGCCTCACCGGTCTGGGAGTCCAGGGCCCCGGTGGGCTCGTCGGCCAGGATCAGCCGCCGGTCGCCGACCAGGGCCCGGGCGATGGCCACCCGCTGCTGCTGACCGCCGGACATCTCGTCGGGGAAGCGGTGGGCGAGATGGGCCAGGCCGACCTCCTCGAGGGCGGCCATCGCGGTGGCCCGGACCCGCCGCAGCCGGACACCGTCCAGCTCCAGCGGCAGGCCGACGTTCTCGGCGGCGGTCAGGCTCGGCAGCAGGTTCAGGTCCTGGAAGACGTACCCCACGCGCCGACGGCGCACCGCGGCGAGCTCGCGTCGGTTCATGCGGCCCAGCACGACGCCCTCGACCACCACCTCACCACTGGTCGGCGCGTCGAGTCCGCCCGCGAGGTTGAGCAAAGTGGACTTCCCTGAGCCCGACGGCCCCATGACGGCCACCAGCTCGCCCGCCCGCACCTGCAGCGACACCCCGCGCAGGGCGTGCACGGCCACCTCGCCCTTGCCGTGGATGCGGGTCACGTTGCGCAGCTCCAGCACGAGGTCGCTCATCGCGTCCCCCGGGCGACCTGAGACGGACCGTCGACTGTGGACTCGGCGGCCAGCTCCGGTTCCGGCGCGGCGGCCAGGTTCGCGGCGGGCGCGGCCCCGTCGAGCGGCGCCGGCGTCGCGGCGAAGCGGGCCAGGGCGGCCTCGCAGTGGTCGAGCCACCGCACCTCCGCCTCGGCCTGGAAGACCATGGACTCGAGCACCAGCCGCCAGGCCATGTCCTCGCGACCGCCCGGGTCGCGCCCCTTGAGCCGGGTGAGCTCCTGCAGCGTCCGCACCGTGGCGGTGCGCTGGGTCTGCACCACGGCTCGCACGTCCACCCCGGGCGTGGTGAGCGCCAACGCGAGCTTGATCGCGAGCTCGTCGCGGGGCCGGTCGCCGCGCTCGATCGGGCTGGCGAACCACAGCGCGAGCTCGGCCCGCCCGGCCGGCGTGATCTCGTACGGCCGCTGCCCCCCGTCGTTCTCCGGCAACGCCCGGACCAGCCCGTCGCGCTCGAGGCGGGCCAGGGTGGTGTAGACCTGCCCGATGTTCAGCGGCCAGGTCCCGCCCGTGGTCCGCTCGAACTCGGCCCGCAGCTGGTAGCCGTAGCGGGGCCCCCGCTCCAGCAGCGCCAGCAACCCGTGTCGCACGCTCATGGCTACGCAGTATGCATACCTCGTATGTATCGCGCAACCGCGGGAATCCGACTGCGCGGTCGGGTCGACGGACAAGACCGGGTCGACCGGCTGGGCCGGGTCATACGCGGTCGGGTCATACGCGGTCGGGTCATACGGCGGCGGAGTCGACCCGGGCGGCTGGGTCGGCTCGGGCCGGTCCGGCGCCGTGGCGCGCCGGCCAACCCGGACCATCGCGACGCGGTCCTGCCGTACGGAGCGCCTTCCCACACCCCGTCGCGGTGCTGCGGCACGATATTCGCGTGACGCGATGGGAGTATGCGCGGCTGGAGTACCGCGCCACGGGATCGTTCGGTACCGATCAGCACGTGGACTGGAGCGCCACCTTCCACCACCCCGACGGGCCGCAGCACTGGGGCGTCGACGAACGCTTCGACGACCTGCGGCACCTCAACCGGGCCGGGGCCGAGGGCTGGCAGGCGTACGACCGGCATGCCCGCCTCATCGGTCAGCCCCAACGGCTCAATGCGGTGACGTACTCGTTGCGTCGGCCCATCGAATGAGATCGCCACGATCCGTCCGGTCCCAGCGATCGGGCGGATCGTGGTGGTTTGTCACAGGGAAACCCCTTGTCACGCTTGCGCGGGGCGACGGTCACCGGTAGTCATCAATACATGGTTCCGGCGGCACGCTCGGTCCGCTTCTCGCTCGCAGGCTCGCTGGGAGGCTTCCTCGCGCCGCCGGAGAAATCGATGTCCGGCCGCATGAGTGGAGGCACATTCGTGCCGTTCCGGCGGCCGATTCGCCTGTCACCGTGAGGGGGTGGCCCGTTGTCCGATTGGACGGACACCAGGCCCGGCCACGAACCGGGTCCATCGCATGACCGCGCAACACCGAATCACCCCGCCATACCCGGCGACCGGCCGCGCCGAGCGCGTCACCGATCCCGTCGGTACCTGATCGGGACGGCCGCCGCGGCGGTGTCCCTGCCGCTGGCGATGCTCGTGGCGCCGTCCGCCACGGCCGCCCGGCTCGAGAACACCGCGGCCCCGGCGGTCGACACCGTCGAGCTGGACACCTCGCTGCCGCTCACCTTCAACGGCCAGCCGGTCGAGGTTCCGAAGTCCTACCAGCCTCGGGCCGCGCGCGCCCGCGCCGCCGCCGCGTCCACCCCGCCCGTCGGCACCCAGCGCACCCTGCTGGCGATCCGCCAGGTCGGCGGGAGCCTGTCCCTGCTGCTGAAGACCTTCACGCTGCGCGGGGTGGGCGAGAAGATCGAGGTATGGGTGGCCAACAACCTGGCCTTCCCCGCCGGCGACTGCCGTAACGACGTCCCCGGCTCGATCGAGGTGACCGACGAGCAGGTGCAGAGCCTGATCGAAGAGTTCGACAACAACATGTACCCGAAGGAGACGGCGGCCTTCAGCACCCCGCCGGACCGGGACGGCACCAACGAGCTCTTCTCCTCGCTGTTCGGCATCCCGCTCGACTTCACCGGCGACGGCGACAAGACCCTGGCCCTGGTCGACAACGTCCAGGACGACAACTACTTCGACCTGCCGAACTCGCCGACGTACATCGCGGGCTTCCACTTCAGCACCTTCAACGAGTTGATGGACCGCAACGTCATGACCATCGACTCGTTTGACTGGCTGCACCGCACCGGGGCCAACCCGCCGAACGACCCGACCGACGACGTGTGCACGAGCCGGCCGGCCCGTCCGCGCCTGTACGAGGGCACGTTCGCGCACGAGTGGCAGCACCTGCTGCACTACTACACCGACCCGGGCGAGACCACCTGGCTCAACGAGGGCCTGTCCGACTTCGCCCAGACCCTGGTCGGGTACGTCGACGCCCGACTGACGATTGAGCAGATCGGCAACGACAGCCACATCAACTGCTACCAGGGCTGGGGCATCGTGCAGACCCCGGGCAACCCCAACCCGCGCGACTGCAACGGGGCCCAGAACTCGCTCAACCTCTGGGACGAGGGACCGGCCGCGGGCGTGCTGGCCGACTACGGCCACGCGTACCAGTTGATGCTGTACCTGTTCGACCACTTCGGACAGGACGTCCTGACCCGGCTGCACACCGACGGTGAGCGGCAGGGTCTGGCCAGCCTGGACGCCGCGCTCGACGCCGAGGGCGCCGACCTCTACTCCGTCCTGCACGACTTCCAGGCATCGACGTTGCTCGACCGGATCGTCGACACCCGGTTCGGTCTCGTCATCGGCGAGCAGAAGAGCAAGGTGACCTCGGCGAGCGTCAACTCACTGGTCAACCTGGACAACCCGCGCAGCTACGAGCAGCCCGGCGCCGCCCCCAACGGCGCGGACTACGTGCTGCTGCGCAAGGCCGACGGTACGCCGCTGAAGGGCAAGGACCTGCGGTCGCTGAAGTTCCAGGGCGCCACCACGCTGCCGCCGCTGCCGTTGGCGTGGACCGTGGTCGACGACGACCCCGACCGGCCCGGCAACCCGGTCCTGTGGTCCGGTGACGGCCCGTGGGTCGACGCGTTCGCGGTCACGTCGGTCACCGTGCCGGCGAGCGACCCGACCCTGCGGTTCGTCGCCAAGTACGGCGCCGAGCAGGACTTCGACTACTGGTTCGTCTACGTCTCCACCGACGGCGGGCAGACGTACACGAACGTCACCGACACGGCGATCGACAACCCGCGGGTGTCGGAGAGCTCGATCGGGTTCGGCCCGGGCATCAGCGGCACCACCGACGGGTTCGAGGAGCACGCGTTCGACCTGTCGGCGTACGCCGGCCAGGAGGTGCTGCTCGGCCTGCGGTACGTCAGCGACCCGCTGGTGTTCGAGGGCGGCCTGCTGGTCGACGACATCACCGTCGGCGGCACGCTGGTCAGCGACGGGTCGAGCCTGGAGCCGTTCCGGTCACCCACGCAGATCCGGCCCACGCCGGTGCACAACTTCAACCTGCAGGTGTGGGGCATCGACCGCGAGCACCACATCGCGGTCCAGGTCGCGGACGTCAACAAGCACTCGTTCACCCTCGGCCTGCTGGAGAGGCTGGTTCTGGCGCTCTTCCCGGAGGTCGTGGTGATCGTCGCCTACGACGAACCGACCGAGCAGGTGACCCAGTACGCGCCGTACACCCTGACCGTCAACGGCGCGGTCCAGGGCGGCGGCAGCGCGTAGCTCGGTGACGCGCTGAGCGCCCGGCGCCGGGACGCGGGGAGCGCTCAGCGGTGACGAAGGTGGGCAGGTCGTACGGCCTGGGCATGAGGCCGTACGACCTGCTTGCCGTCAGGGGGGAGTGGGGTCGTACAGTGCGGCGAATGAGCGCCGAGATCACCGTGACGGTCGACCCGGACGAGGTCGGCCTGGATCCCCGTCAACTCGCTCGCCTCGACGCCCACTTCGCCCGGTACGTGGACAGCGGCAAGCTGCCCGGCTGGCACATCGTCGTCACCCGGGGCGGCCAGGTGGCCCATTCGTCGGTCTACGGCCTGCGCGACGTGGAGAGCAAGGCTCCGGTCACGCCGGACACGCTGTGGCGCATCTACTCCATGACCAAGCCGATCACGTCGGTCGCCGCGATGATGCTGTGGGAGGAGGGCGCCTTCGAGCTCACCGATGAGATCAGCCGGTGGCTGCCCGAGTTCGCCAACCCCCGCGTCTACGACAAGGGATCGACGCTCAAGCCCTTCACCGTGCCGGCGACCGAGCCGATCCGGGTCTGGCACCTGCTCACCCACACCAGTGGGCTGACGTACGGCTTCCTGCAGACCTCGGTGGTCGACGCGCTGTACCGGGCCGCGGGCTACGACCTGCTGCCGCCGCCCGGGGTCAACCTCGCCGAGGCGTGCCAGGCGTGGGCCAACCTGCCGCTGCTGTTCCAGCCCGGGACCCGGTGGGGCTACTCGGTCGCCACCGACGTGCTGGGGCGGCTCATCGAGGTCGTGTCGGGCCAGCGGCTGGACGAGTTCATCGCCGAGCGGATCCTGCGCCCGCTGGGCATGACCGACACGCGGTGGTGGGTGGGCGGCGACGACGTCGAGCGGCTGGCCGCGCTCTACACCCCCGGTCCCACCGGTGGCCTGACCCGCTACGACCTGCTGGGAGACTGGAGCCTCCGGGAGCCGATCCTGCTCTCGGGCGGGGCCGGGCTGGTCAGCACGGCCGCCGACTACCACCGGTTCACCCAGATGCTGCTCCGCGAGGGCGCGTACGACCCGCCGGCCGGGGCGGATGCGTC